>ERZ827088.1049-NODE-1049-length-36544-cov-13.610047_pt1 | contig 36544 bp, 28 predicted proteins | sample MGYA00519922_ERZ827088 | MGnify/ENA primary metagenome ERZ827088 (study PRJEB31778, sample SAMEA3449254) | human gut metagenome | biome: human gut; feature: human-associated habitat; material: faeces | place: United Kingdom | collected 2010/2012 ...
CTGGGCAACTCCGTGACGGAGGACGGCTTCGGATTAGGGCTTGCCATCGTCAGCGTAGCGTTCATTCCTTTCTTTTGTGTCTTGATTGTTTCTTCTTGGTTTCCCACTTCATTACTAGGAAACATCCCGTTATATAAAGCAATACCCATAAAATAACTGTTGCCATAGTTTTGATAATTTAAGGAGGTGATACTGAATATTCCGTCTGTTTGCGGACAAAAGCGGAAAATATTTTCTTTACCTGATAAGTTTCGGTATCCGGTTCCGTTGTAAATAGAGGTTTCGAGAAACCATTTATTCAAGTTTAGTTTATAATCTATTCCAACCGAAGCTACCGGATAATTGGCTATTGGATAGTTAGCCGAAATAGTAGGAAAAATACCACAGGAACTGTTTGTAAACAAGGCCGTACACGGCGAAGTAAAATAGTCTTCGTTGACATTACGTATGCCGATGAAGAGAGAAGAGTTTTTCATCTGCCAATTGATGCCCAGAACAGCCAGTGTCCATGGAATGTTTTCTGTGTCAATGTTAGAAAAAGTCTGTAAGTCATTTGCGATGTATGTATCACTGGTCTTTGATACACTGAAGGATGCTAATTCAAATTCTATCTGATTGTTGACTGGAAAACTCAGATCTGTCCGAAGCAAATTGATCCATTTAAATCCTTTGTGGAAGTTTGTCTCTAATTCTGTTATATAATTCAGATCCAAGTTCTGGGCAACGAGGCGGTGGCTGCCAATCGCAGCTACCGTCATCGTTAAACATGCAATTATTTTTCTCATCATGGTTCATTATAGCCATTTTACAAATCGTTTGATATACCAGTTCTTGATAATTTGAGTCAGTATGCAGTAGGATAACAGGATTCCTATTAACCAAGGGAAATAACTGAGAGGTAACGGCTCTAATCCAATAGAATGTCCGATTGGAGAGAACGGTATCAGGATGCCGATTGCCATGGCCAGAAAAGTCATTCCCGTTACTTGCCAGGAAGCACAGCTTTGGAAGAAAGGAATCTTTCGGGTACGGATCATATGTACAATTAATGTTTGCGAAAGAAGCCCTTCGATGAACCAGCCGGATTGGAATAAAGTCTGCTGTCCGATGCTGTTACAACTGAATACATACCACATGACGAGGTAAGTCAAGATGTCAAAGATGGAACTGATCGGACCGATAAATATCATGAATCTGCTCAAATCAGAAGCTTCCCATTTGCGAGGACTCTTTAGGTAATCCGCATCCATCCGGTCAAAAGGGATGGTTGTTTGTGAAATATCATATAGTAAATTCTGTATGAGCAAGTGTATCGGGAGCATGGGCAAGAACGGAAGGAAAGCACTGGCTGCCATCACACTGAACATGTTTCCGAAATTGGAACTAGCCGTCATCTTAATGTATTTGGTGATATTCCCAAATGTCTTTCTGCCTTCCAAGACTCCATCTTCCAATACCATCAGATCTTTTTCCAGCAAAATGATGTCGGCACTTTCTTTAGCTATATCAACTGCCGAATCGACCGAAATACCAATATCCGACTGACGGAGAGCCGCAGCGTCATTAATGCCATCGCCTAAGAAGCCAACTGTATTTTGTTGGTCTTGAAGCAACGTGATGATTTGCGTCTTCTGCATAGGTGTGAGCTTGGAAAAGACAGTTGTCTCACGGACCGCTTTATGCTGTTCTTCTTCGTTCATGGCTTCCAGCTCAATACCTGTAAGCGCATTGCTGGTGTCGATTCCTACTTGCCGGGCAATGGTTTGTACGACTGCATCGTTGTCTCCGGATAATATTTTAACCTCTATTCCATATTCATGTAGTTGTTTGATGGCTCTTGCCGCTGATTGTTTGGGTGGATCCAAGAAGGCCAGGAAACCTATTAATACCATGTCTTGTTCGTCCTCAATACAGAAATCGGAAGCCTTACTCAAATAACTTTTGTGGGCAATGGCAAGAACGCGCATGCCTTGTTTATTCATTTGCAAACTGATTTCCTGCGCCTTCTTTTTCAGGGTGGAAGTAAAAGGATGAACCGAACCGTCGAATTCGGCATGTGAACAGATTTCCAGCATTTCTTCTACGGCTCCTTTGGTAATAATTTGTCTTTTCCCTTGTTTGTCTTCAACGACGACCGACATTCTTCGACGGGTGAAGTCGAATGGTATTTCATCCACCTTCTTATAATCTTCTTTCAGATACTCCAAACCAAGTTCTTTGATGTGTGAAAGAATGGCTTTATCCATCAGGTTCTTTAATCCTGTCTGGAAGAAACTATTGAAATAAGCATGTCGTAATATACGTTTGTCGTGATCACTGCTGCCATCGGCGTTGATATATTTCTCCAATACAATCTGGTCACAAGTAAGTGTGCCGGTCTTATCCGTACAAAGGATATTCATGGCTCCGAAGTTTTGAATGGCATTCAAATCTTTTACGATGGTCTTCTTCTTCGACATCGCCATGGCTCCTTTGGCAAGATTCGCCGTAACAATCATGGGTAACATTTCAGGCGTTAATCCAACTGCTACTGAAATCGCAAAGATGAAGGCTTCCAGCCAGTCTCCTTTGGTTAATCCATTTACGAGGAAAACAAAAGGAATCATAACCAGCATGAAGCGGATCAACAGAAAACTGACCTTGCTGATTCCTTTATCGAAGGCAGTAGCTGCACGATGACCGGCAATACTTTTAGCAATGGTTCCCAAGTATGTATTGTTTCCAGTCTCGAACACAATACCCGTTGCGGATCCACTGACGACATTCGAACCCATGAAACAGATGTTGTCTAACTCAATGACACTTCCTTTATGATATTTCCCTTCTTTTACCTCGGCATGTTTCTCGATAGGATCTGATTCTCCAGTAAGAGAAGATTGGCTGACAAACAAGTCTTTGGCTTCGATGATACGGATATCTGCCGGAATCATATCGCCTGCTGCTATGTGAACGATATCGCCCGGAACCAGGTTGGCTATGTTTATTTCTTCATCACTTGTACCACTTCGTTTGACATAGCAAGTGTTTGTTACCATCTTCAACAGAGCTTCGCTTGACATGTTGGCTTTCCATTCCTGATAAAATCGGAGAATGGCACTGGAGATCACCATGGTTGAAATGATAATAATGGCAGTCCAGTCTTGTTCTCCCGGATCGGCTAATAGAATGTCAAGGAAAAAGGAAATAACAACCAGACCGGTCAGTACACCAATAAACGGATTAATGAAAGCTTTGATGAAGGTTGAGAACGGATTCTTTTTCTGTTCGTGTTCTATTTCGTTCTTTCCGTAGTGGGATAACCTTTTTTCTACCTCTTCCGGCGTTAATCCGATCCGGCTTGTCTGGAAATAACTGAAAACAGAACCCAGTGGTTGAGTAGCAGCTAAAAATACCTTTTCCGTATTAAAAGAGAATTGTTCTTTTTGTTTCTTTTTCTTCCACATTGTACCTTTAATTTATTAAGCGTTACTACTATGTTTCGTTTTGACGACACAAAAGTAGGTAAGGCTCTTTCCGGTACCTGTTAGAAAACTATTAGAGTGCTCTTAGAAAACTATTAGAAACATGGTTCGTGCCTGAAACAAGGCTTATTAGATGTGCGGTAGTTCGATGATAAAGGTTGTCCCTTCGCCTTGTTGGGAATGTACGGCAATGCTTCCCTGGTGAAGATGGATGATCTTTTGGGATAAAGCCATCCCAATGCCGTGTCCTTCTACTTGCTTTTCCTGTTCTCCGCGGTAGAATAAGGTGAAGAGTTTTTCTTTTTCGGTATCCGTCATGCCAATACCATCGTCGGAAAGACGGATAATGCTCCATTTATCCCAATAAGAGATTTGAACGAACGACGATTTATCGGCCGAGTATTTGCAATTGTTTTCTATTAAATTGGAAAAGGCAATGTTGAGCAGATATAAATTTCCCTTGACTGTAATCAGGCGGTCGTCGTCTGCATCTTCTTCTACGAACAAGAGATGGATATTGTATTCCGGATGTGCTTTCAGAATATATTCCCGAACGTCGAGCAGAAGTTCATCCAAACGGATTTCCTGCATCTTGATCTGTTCTTTCTGATAGTCTGCTTTGGCCAGATTAAGAAGACCGTCAATGAGTTTTGTCATTCTTCGGGCATCTTGTAATACATGCTGAATGGCTTCTTTGTATTGTTGTTCGCTTCTTTCCTTTTGTAAAGACAAATCCAGTTCGGCAATCAGGGCTGCTAATGGTGTTCGCATTTCATGGGAAACATTACTGACGAACATCTTTTGAGAGTTGAAAGAAGCTTCCAGCCGATTCAGTAAAGCATTGAATGTAATGCTCAGTTCGCCCAGTTCGTCTTTTTCGTTCTTGACCGGTAAACGTCGGTCCATTTGTGAACTGGTAATCGTTTCTGCTTCCTGCACGATATCTCTGATAGGTTTCAGGGAAAAGCGGGCCAGTAAGTAGCCAACGATAAAGAGTAAGGTCAGTCCTACAATGAAAAGGACAGACAATGTCTTTTGCAGTTCATACAAGTTGTTGTAACCGTAACCGTCGTAAGCGGCGGCTGTAACGATATAGTCTTTTCCCTGAAACGAGTAAAGCATACCGAGTCCTTGGTATTTGCCGATATAGAATTCTATTTCCTTTTCTTGCAAGATACGGTTTATCATCGCCCTATCTTCTTTTATGATGTCATTCTGTATGGCATCATGATAAAGCATCCGAAAATCGGTTGTATAGACAGCTACTTCTACTTCGTTGATGAATTGCTTGTTGTTGAGGTAAATGGATTGCATGGTTTGTGCATCCACCTGGCTCTGAAGAAACAAGTGGGCTTTGGTAATGGCTTCACCTCTCAGGTCATGGAAGAATGTAGTACTGCGGGTATGTTCACTGACGAAGTAAATCATCAGCATACAGAGTAGAAAGACCGTTGCTGTTGCTCCGGTATTCTTGAGTGTGAGAGCCGTGCGTATTTTCATAGCTTATCGGATAAAATGAATCCTACTCCGGGTTTTGTATGAATCAGCTTTTTGCCGAAGTCTTTATCTATCTTTTTACGGAGATAGTTGATATATACATCGATGAAATTAGTCCCTGTATCGAAGTGGGTATTCCAAACCTTTTCGGCTATCTCGACGCAGGTAATAACTTTCTCTGCATTCTCCAACATATATAAAAGCAGGTTATATTCTTTCGGAGATAGTTTGATAGCGATATTGTTTCGTGCTACTTCGCGCAGATTCAAGTTGACAGATAAATCAGCATAGGTTATCTGTTCAGGAGGTCTGACCACTGTTTCTGCATTTCTTTTCAATAATACTTTGACGCGCGCATTCAGTTCGCGGAAATCAAAGGGCTTGACCATGTAATCATCGGCTCCGGCATCGAATCCTTCCAGCTTATCGTCGGCCGAACCCAAGGCTGTCAACATCAGGATTGGAATTCGTTCGTTTACTTTCCGAATCTCTTTGCATAGTTCGAAACCATCCAATTTTGGAAGAATAATATCTGAGATGACCAGTTGGAACGAGTTGGATTGGAAAAGGCGTAATCCCATGGCTCCGTCGTAGGCAACCATGGTTTGATATCCGTTCTCTTCCAAGCCGATTTTCAGTAAGTCGGCTACTCTTTTCTCATCTTCAACAATCAAAATGGTTTGCATACAATGTTTGTATTAAGGTGATTAAAAACGGAACCGATTTCTGGCCTTGATATTTGGCTGGAATAAACGGTTATTTTTTCCTTCTCTCTTTATCGGCAAAGATAGGATTTTTGCCCTTTGAGAGCAAGTATTTTGCTTTACCTCCTTGTTTATATACCTTATATTATATAGTATATTCTTCCGGGATTGCTTGGGATTTTGACTGCATTTATGGAATGACTGTCGGTGATGTTTCTTCTTTCCTGACGCAAAATACATAATGAGGCATGTAGATTCCCCGGTAATGTTTTACGATTGTGTCAATCGGTTGCATCCCGTTCCGGAGGGCAACGCGTTGGGAGGCTTGGTTGGTATCTCGGATGATGGAATACAACGCCGGGAATTGTAATGTATTAAAGCCGTATTCCCGGCAGGCGATGGCTGCTTCGGTGGCATATCCTTGGTGCCAGTACCGGCGTTGTAACAGGTAACCTATTTCGGGAACTTCCTGATCCTTGTATGCTTGCATGGTGATGCCGCATTGCCCGATCCATTCCTGCGTATCTTTTCGGATCATCGCCCATAATCCGAAGTGATAAGTTTGGTAACGGTTTAGCTGTTTGTCCAACCAGGCTTGTGCTTCCTGATCACTGAAAGCGCCTTCATAGGCATACATCGTTTCGTCGTCTTGCAGTAACCGGCAGAGGTCGTTGTAGTCTTCTTGTACAAGTTCGCGCAAGATGAGCCGTTCGGTTTCAAGAATTGTTTTCATGTGAATATGTATAGGTGTTTTTGCAATAGATTTCGGATCGAATTGCCTTCGTATCCATTCCATAATCACGGCGACTGCATACTGTTGTTCTTCACCGGTCAGTTCTCTGCCGGCAGGTATGTGATGCCATTTGGAAAAACAACCGCGACAGCAACAACCCGTGGCATGTTGAGCAATGAATACAGGATGTCCCCGCATGGGAGTTTGTTGTCCGTCGTTGGGAATGAAGGCAGGAGCCAGGCGTTTCCGGATGAAGTCTGCGGCATGTTGACGGATTGTGTCCCATCCTTTTTCCTGAATATAGGCCTTGTCTTTCACCTTCAGGGCAAAGCGGCTTCGGAAGTTCGATTGGGAAAGTCGGACAAACAGTTCGTCCAATGAAGCGTTCTTTCCGGCCGTAACTACTACCGTTTTGTCGATCGGCTTGTCTGCCTTGTCGGAAGAAAAAAGATCGCCTTGTATATACTTCTCCATATAAATCCTGTTTGATTCGTAGGGTAAAGATACATGAATTCCCGGATTAAACGGAGCATACGTCAGGTAATAAATTTTCCGAGGCGATTAAATCCGGGATTACAATTAGATAAAGATGAAGAAACAGGCAGTGAAAATGTGATTTCAGGTAGTCAATTCTTTAGTTCACGGCGTGAACTAAGTAAACCACGGCGTGAACTACTTAATCCACGACGTGAACTAAGTAATCTGCGTCGTGAACTAAAGAATGATTCAGGAAGTAAATAAAAATAATAGACGGGATCTGTATTTTTTACTTATTGAAATGACTACATTTGCCAATGTATGTATTAATGAAAGCCGGATAAAGAAAAACGTATGAAAAACAACCTCATGTATGTCCTTTGGGCTTGTATAAGTTTGTTGCCTTATTATGGTCAGGCCCAAAAAGAAACCTCTGTGTCGGATACGGGCAGATGGAAATTATGGTATAAGCAGCCAGCCGAACACTGGTCGGAAGCATTGCCTTTGGGAAATTCCCGTTTGGGAGCCATGGTTTATGGTGGAATCGAACGGGAAGAGATCCAGTTGAATGAAGAAACCTTTTGGGCTGGTGGTCCGCATCGGAATGACAATCCGGCAGCTCTTGCCCATTTGGATTCGGTCAGACACCTGATTTTTGCCGGAAAGAATGCAGAAGCCCAAAAGTTGATCGACAAGACTTTTTACAGTACTTCGCACGGAATGCCTTACCTGACGTTGGGCAGCTTGGTAATTGAAGGGACTTCGCCTGAACAAGTTTCGGATTATTATCGAGATTTGAATCTGGAAACCGCCATAGCGACAACGCAATATCAGGCGGATGGCGTGCATTATAAGCGGGAAGTATTTGCTTCGCAGGTTGATCCTGTTGTGATCATCCGGTATATGGCTGATAAGTCGGGACAACTGGATCTGACAATCGGATATGATTCTCCGTTGAAAAGCAAGATCTTGCGGAAAGGGCAGAAACTGATTATGCAGAGTAGGGGAACGGATCATGAAGGAATCCGGGGTGTTATTGAAGTGGAAACGCAAACGCAAGCTGATGTGTCTGGAGGAAAAATGAAACTGGATAACCAGCACATTTATATAGAAGATGCAGATACGGTAACGTTGTATGTAACGGCTGCCACAAACTTTGTCGATTATAAGACTGTCAATGCGAATGAAGGAAAAAAGGCTTCCCAACAGTTGTCGTCGGCCATGCAGAAAAACTATACGGAAGTCCGTCGTGATCATATAAGCCGGTATCAGCAACAGTTCAATCGGGTGTCGTTGGATTTGGGAAAAAGTGAAGCCGAACAGTTGGAAACAACCGAACGCATAGCCCGGTTTCAGGAAGGAAATGACTTACCTTTAGTGGCGTTGATGTTTCAATATGGCCGTTATCTGCTGATTTCTTCGTCGCAACCCGGCGGACAGCCCGCCAATTTACAGGGTATTTGGAATAATATGCTGTTGCCCCCGTGGGATTCGAAATATACGATCAATATCAATACGGAAATGAATTACTGGCCGGCCGAGGTAACCAACTTATCGGAAACGCATGAACCGCTGTTTGCGATGTTGAAAGAGCTGTCGGTAACCGGACAGGAAACGGCTCGGGTTATGTATGGAGCCAAAGGTTGGGTGGCTCATCATAATACCGATTTATGGCGGATAACTGGTCCGGTTGATAATGCTTTTTACGGGACATGGCCTAATGGCGGTGCCTGGCTTTCGACTCATTTGTGGCAACATTATTTATATTCGGGAGATAAAGCCTTCCTGAAAGAAGCTTATCCGGTTCTAAAAGGTGCCGCCGATTTCTTCTTGTCCTTCCTGGTAAAACACCCGCAATATGGCTGGATGGTCAGTGCTCCGTCCATGTCTCCCGAACATGGTCCGGGCGGAGAAGATGTCAACCAGGCATCAACCATTACAGCTGGATGTACCATGGATAATCAAATCGTCTTTGATGTATTGAATCAGGCAAAAGAAGCAGCGGAAATATTGGGAAAACCGGTTGCTTATCAGGACTCATTGCAGCGAATGTTGGAACAGTTGCCTCCGATGCAGATCGGAAGATACAATCAGTTGCAGGAATGGCTGGAAGATGCCGACGATCCCAAAGATCAGCATCGGCATATTTCGCATGTGTATGGCCTTTATCCCAGTAATCAGGTTTCGCCTTATTCCCATCCGCTTTTGTTTCAGGCGGCTAAGAATACGTTGATTCAACGAGGTGACGAAGCAACGGGCTGGTCGATGGGTTGGAAAATTAATCTTTGGGCACGTCTGCTGGATGGGAATCATGCATTTAAGATGATCAATAACCTGTTGGAATTGTTGCCAAGTGATGAGGTAAAAGATAAGTATCCGCAGGGTCGTATCTATCCGAACATGTTGGATGCACATCCGCCTTTCCAGATTGATGGAAACTTTGGTTATACGGCCGGTGTTGCCGAAATGTTATTGCAAAGTCATGATGGCGCTTTGCATGTCTTGCCTGCTTTACCCGAAGCCTGGCAAGAAGGCGAAGTAAAAGGTCTGGTAGCTCGCGGTGGATTTGTTGTTGATATGAAATGGAAGAATGGGCAGTTTATGTCCGGTAGGATTCATGCTCGTTTGGGCGGACTTTTACGGATTCGTTCGTATGTGCCGTTACAAGGAAAGGGACTTACTGAGGCAAAAGGAGAAAATCCGAATCCATTTTATAAAACGGCCCAGATAAAAGAGCCCTTGGTCTCTGATGAAATTCAACCGCAATACCCGTTATTGCTGAGAGTTTATGAATATGATCTGATGACAGAAGCCGGGGAAGTCTACGATCTGCTACGAGGTGCGGTCAATGAATAAAAAACTTTTTAGAAGAAGATTGTATATGCAAGTCAAAATAGCAGACAGTTGGCAGAAAAGACTTCAGAAGGAATTTGACCAGCCCTATTTTGCCCGGTTGGTAGCCTTTGTGAAAGAAGAATATGCGCATTATCAGGTACTTCCCAAAGGATCACAGATATTCCATATCTTTAATGCCTGTCCGTTTGAACAAGTCAAAGTCGTTATTTTAGGACAAGATCCATATCCGACTCCGGGACAATATTACGGCGTTTGTTTTTCCGTACCGGAACATACGCCGATTCCCGGTTCGCTGGCCAATATCTATCAGGAAATCCATACCGATCTGGGACTTCCTGTGCCTGTTTCCGGTTGTCTGGATAAGTGGGTAGAACAGGGAGTCTTCTCGATGAATACGGTTTTGACCGTCCGGGCCTATCAAACCGGTTCGCATAAAGGGAAAGGATGGGAAACTTTCACCGATGCCGTTATCCGCTTGTTGAGCGAAGAACGGGAACATTTGGTCTTTATGCTGTGGGGCGCTTATGCTAAAGAGAAGATACCATTGATCGATCAGCATAAACATTTGATATTAACCGCGGCTCATCCTTCTCCGCGTTCGGCTGATCATGGTTTCTTCGGATGCCGTCATTTCAGTAAGGCGAATGCTTTTCTGGTGCAACACGGCATGACTCCAATAGATTGGTCTGTCTGAGAAAGCCAGAAAAGAATCAGGTGAATATGAATATAGATTCGTGATTTATATTATTTTTGTCCCCTAAAAAGATATAGATATTATAAAGGAAATGAAACATTATAATTTTGATGAGATAATAGACCGTAAGGGAACCAGTTGTGTAAAATACGATGGACTGAAGAATGCTTATCAGGGAAAAGAAAATCTGATACCTTTATGGGTAGCGGATATGGATTTCGCAACTCCGGATTTTATTGTAGAAGCCTTGAAGAAACGTTGTGAACATCCTGTTTTCGGATATACATTCGATGACGATGAATACTATGAAAGTATCCAGACTTGGCTGGACTATAAGTATCATTGGAAGACAGAACGGGAGTGGATTTCTTATATTCCCGGCATTGTGAAAGGCATCGGATTAGCCGTTCAGTGTTTTACCCAACCGGGAGATAAAGTAATCATACAACCTCCTGTATATCATCCGTTTCGTTTGGTCCCGACCCGTATGGGACGTGAAGTGGTTTATAATCCATTGAAGCTTGAAGATGGCGTATATAAGATGGATTTCGAACAGTTGGAAAGCCTGATTGATAAGGACTGCAAGATGCTTATCCTTTCTAACCCGCACAATCCGGGTGGTGTTGTATGGGAAAAAGAGGCATTGGTGAAGTTGGCTCAGATATGTTCGGCTCATGGAATTCTGGTTATTTCGGATGAAATTCATGCAGAGATGACCTATCCGCAGTTCAGACATCATCCGTTTGCTACGGTTTCGGAAGAAGCAGCTGCTTGCAGTGTGACGTTTATGGCACCAAGTAAGACCTTCAATATTGCCGGAATCGTTAGTTCGTATGCCCTTGTTCCGGATAGTCGGATAAGAGAGAAATTCTATTCTTTCTTGGAAGCAGGAGAATTGAATGCCGGTACCATCTTTGCTTTTACTGCCACAAAAGCAGCTTATACGTATGGAGCCGAATGGTTGCAGCAGATGCGTTCATACGTTATCGAGAATGTAAACTTTGTGGATGAATATCTGAAGAAAAACATTCCGCAGATCAAGGTGTATCGTCCGCAAGCTTCTTTCTTGGTTTGGCTTGACTGTCGGAAACTGAAGTTAGCTCAACCGGAACTGGTTCAATTGTTTGAAGACAAAGCCGGATTGGCCCTGAACGATGGAACCATGTTTGGAAAAGAAGGCGAAGGCTTTATGCGCTTGAACATCGGTTGCCCGCGTTCGATATTGAATCAGGCACTTGAGTCGTTGAAGAAAGCGATCGGTTAGTATTTTCAAGGAAAGCCGAAGGCGCACATGAAAAATAAGTTGTATATTTGTCCACTGTATATCAATCAAAATAAAATAGACAGATGAAAATTTCAGCAAACAAATTCGTTGCAGTAACCTACGACCTGTATGTTGGTGAAGGAGAAGAACGTGAATTGATGGAAAAAGCGACACGCGAAGTTCCATTGAAGTTTATTTATGGAACAGGATCCATGATCCAGGCATTTGAAGATGCTTTGATGGGATTGGAATCGGGAGCCGCTTTCGACTTTACGATTACTCCGGAAAACGCTTATGGCGAATACAACGAAGACTATGTGTTGGATTTGCCGAAGAATATCTTTGAAGTAGATGGAAAGTTTGACTCAGAGATGATTCAGGAAGGAAATACAGTCCCGATGATGGATTCAAACGGTAACCGGATGAATGGGTCGGTATTGGAAGTCCGCGATGATGTAGTTGTCATGGATTTCAATCATCCGTTGGCAGGAGAGACTTTGCATTTCAAAGGTGAAGTAATCGACGTACATGAACCTACAGCTGAAGAAATAGCAGCAATGACAGCTCCGGCAGGAGGTTGTGGTTGCGGTTGCGACAGCTGCGGAGGCGGTTGTGGTGATCATGAACACGGCGATGGCTGTGGTTGCAGCGGTTGTCATTAAATAAATCGTATCATCCAGGTTCGGGTTTTATGAATACATTTGGGAATATATTCAGACTTACTTCTTTTGGTGAGTCGCATGGCCCTGGAATCGGTGGCGTGATTGATGGTTGTCCGTCGGGTTTCGAACTGGATATGGAAGCAATCCAGAAAGAACTGAACCGAAGAAAACCCGGACAGTCCCGGATTACAACTCCAAGAAAGGAAGATGACGAAGTTCAGTTCCTTTCGGGTATTTACGAGGGAAAGACAACCGGAACACCAATTGGATTTATTGTTTGGAACAAGAATCAGCATTCGGCTGATTACGATAATATGAAACAGGTGTATCGTCCGTCGCATGCCGATTATACATATCAAATGAAGTATGGCATCCGTGATCCGAGAGGCGGAGGCCGTTCGTCGGCACGAGAGACAATTTCACGCTGTGTGGCTGGTGCGATTGCCCGTCAAATCTTGGCAAAGCAAGGGATCGATATCAAAGCTTATACTTCTCAAGTAGGAAATATCTGTTTGGATAAACCTTGGGAAGCTTATGATTTGAATCGGATAGAAGAGAATCCGGTCCGTTGTCCTGATCCTGATAAAGCTATCGAAATGGAAGAACTGATAGCTAAAGTCAAAAGTCAGGGAGATACAATCGGAGGTATTATTTCCGGAGTTATCACAGGAGTGCCAGTAGGATTGGGGGAACCTGTTTTTGGTAAGTTGCACGCTGCATTAGGCAATGCGATGCTTTCAATCAATGCCGTCAAAGGTTTTGAGTATGGCGATGGTTTTGCTGCCGCAGGATTCCAAGGTTCAGAACGGAATGACCGTTTCTTTAATGACCATGGAAAAATCAATGTCCGGACGAATCATTCGGGAGGTATTCAAGGCGGTATTTCCAATGGTCAGCCCATTTATTTTCGGGTAGCTTTTAAATCGGTAGCAACCTTGTTGATGGAACAAGAAACAGTTGATATGGAAGGCAACGATACAATTCTGAAAGCTCGTGGAAGACATGATCCGTGTGTATTGCCTCGTGCTGTTCCTATCGTGGAAGCGATGGCGGCTATGACCCTGTTGGATTATTGGTTGATGCAACAAACCAGAGTGATGGAAAGATAATCGTTTTATCAATCTTAATAAGAGGAGAGTCTGTATGTAATAATCCTAACAGACTCTCCTTTTTCTCTTATAAAGAGGCAATGAACTCATCGAAACTCATATTCTCTATTCCGATCTTTTCTTTCAGTCTCATTTTCTTGCGCGAGATGCTGCCTTTAGCTATATGGTAAATTTCTGCCAAAACAGACAAGGGCAGTTCCATCTTTACGAGGCAGCAGAAGTTTATTTCTTCTTCCGTAAGTTGCGGATAGAGCTTTTTCAATCTTTCTGTAAAATGATCAAAGCAAGCGTTGGTATTGTTGCGGATGATCGTCCAGTCGTTTTCCTGTAAATGCAAGGCTCCAGCTTTGTTCCTGTTCTGCATTAAAATAGGAATAGTAATCTCGTTCAGTTGCTTGAAATATTCCAACCGCTGATTCAATCGGGCAAGAGCTATGGTTTCCTTTTCTTCTTTCTCTTTCAAGTATTGAATTTCGGCTTCTATCCTTTTGAGATCACTTTGGTTTCTTTCTTGTTCGGTACGAAGTAATTGGATCTTCAGCTTGTTTTTGTTTTGTTTGGTACGATAATAAAACAAAAAGGATGCTAAGATGATGATGGCAAAAAAGGCAACAACCCGGTGTAAAAGAACTTCTTTATCCGATAAGTTCTTTTCAACTTGAAGAATCCGTTCTTGTTGCTTTTTGTATTCTCGCAGGTTTTGCATTCTTTCCAGTAGCTCTTCTTTTCTTCCGTAGTAAGTAGAATCGCGCAGTCGGATATGTTCTTCCAGAAATTTTCGGGATTCATTCATTTTCCCTTGTTTTTTCATTTCTTCAGCAGCATAGCGGTAAGCAAGAATTCTTTTATCCAAAGGAAGCATTTCGATCACTTTCCAAAAATAATCGATGGCATGCTCTTTTTGATGAATATAAGCATCCAGACCTACACTTTGAAGGCGGTATAAAGGATTCTGCTTATCTGTTTGTGCAGCCAGATTCAAGTAATGATAGGCCGAATCAGTCTGTAATAAAAGTAAGTGAACGATACCGGATTCGCTATATATTTGAGCTATCTGAGTAGTATCTGATGTTTCTGCATAGTTCTGGGCATCATGTAAGTAACTTAACGCTTCTTGGTAGAGCTTTTGTTCTTTCATCAGATTGCTTTTCAATAGGCATAATCTTGTAATTAGCTTGGAGTCTTTGTGTTGAATAGCTAATTGGCAGGCTTGTTCTAATAATTGTTCTTCTCTATCATAGATGCGATAAAAATGGTACAGATTACTCATGCTTATCTTTAAATCAATAAGTAATCGGTAATCTGTTTCGGGTGTTATATATTGAATAGCTGTTTCATAATCATCTTGTGCTTTGATTAAATAGTAATGCTGATGATTGATTTTTCCTTTCAGGTAATAAATCCGGCATAGTTTACTGGAGTCATTTTGGGCTTCAAAGTAAACTCGAGCCTTTTCTAGGGAAGTGTTACTTTCCGGCAGTTTGTTCTGAAGGGCTAGGCTGGTATAATAGAGATAGATGTATAATGCTTTATCTCCAACATTTAATTGAGTAGTATCAATTTGTTGTAAGGACGAAAGGACAGAATCCGGTTGATTCTGCATTTTTTCCAGATCGGATAACATAGAATGTGTTTTATCACGATGGCAAGCAGGTAATAGAAGTAGCAGGAATGCTAATATGACCTGACAAATATTAGGATATTGTTGTCCTTTTCGATAAGTTTTATGAAGTCCTTTTCTCATAATGCAAATATATAAAATCTGTGATAAACAAGGTAAAAGAGTTGTTTAAATACGAGATAAAAGTAGTGTTGTACATCATGTCTATCTGATGTTTTATTGTAATGTATTGAATTATATGTGTTTATTGATTTCGTCATGTACATTGGATTTTTGTGTTTTACTGAGTTAAGGCAGCTATCTTTGCATTCGAAAAACATCGAGATATCAAGTTTACTGTGAATGGTCTGATTCCGGTACTAGGCTGTGGGATGATATCTTACTGTATTTTCCCTCTTATTTTATGTGTTTGGTTCAGTTTTTATGGTGAATAAGATTGTTTAGTTTTGTTGTTCCGTTAATTGTTAGGTCAGGCGAACGCCGGCTGCCTTGCCTACAATAAATAAAATGAAAAGTATGTACTCGTGCCTGATGTTTCCTTGGAAATCTCTACGGGTAATTACTGGTAGCGGAACTTATATGGAATTTAATAAGTTGATTTATGAAACGTGTAAGTTGTTGGATGAAGAGAAGTGGATATATAATGAATTGTGTATTCGTATTGGTTATGTGCTGTTGTTTATTTTCTTGTACAGAAGAAATATCAGAAAATTTAAAAGCTACTGATGTTATCTTCCAGAAGTACAGAGTTGATTTTTCTGATACGCAAGACACATGGGGTTATGCTCGTTTTGTAAAAGATGAGGATAAGGCTTTTAATGAACTGAAGCTGACAGGGGAACAACAGATTACAGTGAATGATAAGTCTATGAACTATCATTATGTCAATGATCAGGCTCCGGTGGATTATAGTTATTCATTGAAGTTGGGCAAAGTGGATCAGGTAGATTTTACTTTCCAGCGGGCTAAGAATAAACAATATAAGAATACAGCGTTAAGATCGGCTGTTCTTCCGGTTTCTATACCTGCAGATTTGGCCTTTATTCAAAATGATGTTACCTGGAAGTGGAATGGGGAAGATTTGAAAGCGGGTGAAAAGCTTGAGGTTACATTGGAAACAGATAAGGATGGTTATGCCATTTATTATGGTAGTATATCTGATGACGGAAGAGAAGTTACATTTTCGAATGTACCAAAAGGAGATTATGTTTTGACTCTTCGCCGAATGGTTGTTTCTGAGACACAGGATAACGATCTGCCGGCTAAAGGAGAAATGACAATATGCTATTATGACAAGAGGAAAATATCCGTAAAAGAGAGTGTGTGAATTGTAAGGGACAAGGCTTTGGCAGTTTTCTGCCAGGCCTTGTCATATTTTTTATCCTTTTCAGATAGCTACATTATTAATAATGTGTCCTTCTTGGAAAGAGCGTATGTTTTGAATAGCGATCTGCATCAGACGTACGCGTGCTTCATAAGTAGCCCAGGCAATATGGGGAGTGATATAACATTGGGTTGCCGTCAGAAGCGGATTATCGGCTAGTGGCGGTTCAGATGACATTACATCAATACCAGCTGCAAATAAGGTCCTGTTGTTGAGCGCTTCAGCTACGGCTTGTTCGTCAATCAAAGGTCCTCTGCCTGTATTGATCAAGATAGCTGAAGGTTTCATTAGCGAAAGCATTTCTTTATTGACGAGATGATGAGTATCGTCTGTGAGCGGGCAATGGAGCGTTAATATATCACTTTCGCGGAACAAGGTTTCTTTATCAACTGGAGTGATATAATCTTCCAACTGATCTTTAGACTTGGAAGTAAGTGCCAGTACTTGCATTCCAAACGCATGAGCTACGTGCGCTACCGACATACCGATATGTCCGAGTCCGACAATCCCCAACTTTTTACCAGCCAGTTCAAACAGTTTGGTGTTCCAATAGCAGAAATCCGGATTCTGAGTCCATTTTCCCTTTCTGATTTCTTGCGTATAATGTTCTACTTGATTTGCAATATTGAGGATGTGGGCAAATACCATTTGGACGACCGAATCTGTACTGTATGCCGGAATGTTCGTAACAATGATTCCACGTTTTTTCGCTTCTTCAATATCAACTACATTGTAACCTGTTGCCAAAACGCCAATATATTTCAATGCAGGAAGAGCCTCCATTTCCTTTTTCAGGATATGAACTTTATTGGTCAGTACAATTTCTGCACCTTGACAACGTTCGGTTACTTCATCTTCTTGCGTGTTTTCGTAGATATGACACTCACCTAATGCCTGCAAGCCATCCCAGGATAAATCTCCTTTGTTGAGTGTTCTGCCATCTAAAACTACTATTTTCATATCTGATCTATTTATACAAAATTATTCATGATGATAAGGCTCATTATTCAATATAGTCATGGCCCGATAGATTTGTTCAACGAAGATGAGGCGAATCATCTGATGCGAGAACGTCATTTTGCTGAGTGAGACTTTTTCAGATGCTGCCTGATAAACTGCTTCGCTGAATCCATACGGACCGCCGATAACGAATACCAGCCTACGGGAAACCGTGTGCATTTTCTTTTCTAGGTAGGAAGCAAACTGCATCGACGTAAATTCTTTCCCTTTTTCATCAAGTAATACCAGATAATCTCCGGCTTGTAGGGATTTCAGAATCAGTTCGCCTTCTTTTTCCTTTTGCTGGCTTTCCGACAAGTTCTTGGCATTCTTGATGTCAGGGATAACCTGCATTTCAAAAGGAATATAATGGACCAGCCTGTTTTGGTATTCCCGGATAGCTTCGGAAAAGTAATTAGCGTCCGTTTTCCCAATGACAACTAAACTAATTTTCATTTGATTTTATATTTCTATATTTGCAAAGACGAAGTTAGGGAAAATTCTTATCTTTGTCACCAGTATTCACAAAAAAGATCAGTGATGAAACGATTCTTACTATTGATTGCCTTGGTCGTAGCGGCAATTAGTGTACAAGCAGCAGACATTACAGTTATTACAACAGCGTTAAAAACGGGAAATGCTACGAATTTACAGACATGTATGGATAAATCTGTCGATATGGCTCTTGCCGACAAATCAAAGATTTGCAATGCGCAAGAAGCTGTTTCGATGTTGAATGGCTTTTTTAGTTCAAACAAGCCTTCTGCTTTTTCTTTGTTACACCATGCGGATAAAAAAGACAGTGGCTTTTTGGTGGCTAAACTGACGGCTGGTAATAAATCTTATCGAGTTAATGTGACGTATAAAGTAGAAGGAGATAAGGTAGTAATACAATCAATCAGAATAGAATAATTTCAGAAGATGAACGTAAAAGAAACAAAAGAACAGCTTATTGCCGAATTGATCCGTTTGGCATTTGCCGAAGATATCGGTGACGGCGATCATACAACCTTGTGTTGTATTCCGGCTACGGAAATGGGAAAAAGCCAGTTAATCGTGAAAGAAGATGGTGTTTTGGCAGGAGTGGAAATGGCCCGTCTGATTTTCCATACATTTGATCCGGAGCTGAAAATGACGACTTTCATTCAGGATGGTACGGAAGTGAAGAAAGGTGACATTGCCTTTGTCGTAGAAGGTAAGGTACAATCATTACTGCAAACCGAGCGTCTGATGCTAAATGTTATGCAACGTATGAGTGGTATTGCAACAACAACTCGCAAATATGTGAAAGCGTTGGAAGGTACCAAAACACGTGTGTTGGATACGCGTAAGACAACGCCGGGACTTCGTATGATTGAGAAAGAAGCCGTTCGTATCGGTGGTGGTGTAAACCATCGGATTGGTTTGTTTGATATGATCTTGTTGAAGGATAATCATGTTGACTTTGCCGGTGGCATTGAAGCTGCTATCACTCGTTGCCATGAATATCTGAAAGAAAAACATAAGGACTTGAAGATTGAAATTGAAGTCCGTAACTTCGATGAAATTCAGCAAGTATTGAAAATTGGAGGTGTTGATCGTATCATGCTGGATAACTTTACACCTGAAAATACGAAGAAAGCCGTAGAAATGATCGGTGGACGTTTTGAAATCGAATCATCCGGAGGAATCACTTTTGATACTTTGCGTCAGTACGCTGAGTGTGGCGTTGATTTTATTTCGGTAGGAGCTTTGACTCATTCTGTAAAAGGTTTGGATATGAGCTTTAAAGCTTGTTGATAATCTTTACAAGATAGAAAAGAAGAGAGGGTATAATCTCTTCTCAAAATAAACGAGAATCGTTTTTGAATCTAATAAATTTTGAAAACGATTCTCGTTTATTTTGTTTTCTATATTAGTCCTTTTGGAACTATTGAAAAGCCATTTACGCCCGAATGAAAGGAAATATATGGAGTTGAAATAATATTTGGAATTGAATGATAAATAGAAAATTATGTATATCTTTACCAAATATTGAACATTTTCTAAAAAAATAACCGATTTAAAAATGAAAAATACAATTAAGTCCCAAAAGAACTTTGTTGCTTATTAAGGACTTTAAGTAATTAGAACTATGGAAGTTGATAAGAAAATATTGGAACGTTTGAAAAAAGGAGACGAGAGTGCTTTTGAATCCTTATTCTGGCAATACAACTCCCATATATACAATTTTGTCCTTTCTATCTTATACGATAAATCATTGGCTGAAGATATCACGCAGACTGTTTTCTTGAAAATATGGGAAACTCATGAGCGGATAGATCCTGAACAAGGCATCAATGCTTACCTTTTTACGATTGCCCGACATTTGGTTTATAAGGAAACAGAGAAAAAATTGATTTTTGAACAGGTATCGGATGTTATTTCTTCCTCTTCGGTTGATGATGATTCTGCATTGGAAAAACAGATGGAAGCCAATTCTTTGCGTGATTATATCTTACAATTGATTGAGGAGTTGCCTCCAGCCCGGAAAATGATTTTTAGTCTGAGTCGTTTTGAACATCTTTCAAATAAAGAAATAGCTACTCGGCTCTCTATATCAGAAAAAACGGTAGAGACTCAAATTTACCGTTCACTTCAGTTCTTACGTGAGAAATTATCTTCGGATGTGTTTTTGGCTTGTTTTCTGATTTTTCTGGCAAATCGACTTTAAAGACTAGGAAATAAGAAAGGAATACCGTATTTTTGGTCTTGGCTGAAGAATAAATCAGATTGGAGTAAGATCTTTATTGTAGAACTTTATTATAAAATGTCATGGAAAAACAAACGAAAAAGATGAACCGTCGTGAATTTTTAGGTTTATCAGCTTTAGGATTGGCTAGCTTTACGATTCTGCCCAGCTGGTCGGTTAATGGACAAAAATATGCACCGAGTGATCGGATCGTCTTTGGCTTTATTGGTTTGGGCCGTCAGGGAATGAGTGATTTCTATGCAGCTTCCAATTGTCCGGGAGTTCAAGTGGTGGCCGGATGTGATGTAGATGCTTTGAAAAGAGAGCGTTTTATGAAGCGAGTTACCGAGTGGCAAAAGAAAGCCGGCTGGAATCCTCGTTGTGATACTTACGAATTTTATGAGGATATGCTGGATCGGAAAGATATAGATGTTGTATCTATTGCTACTCCTGACCATTGGCATGCTTTGGCTGCCATCCATGCTTGTCAGGCATCTAAAGATGTCTATCTGCAGAAACCGCTGACATATACCATTTCTGAAAGTATAGCTTTGGTACGTGCTGTCCGGGCCAATGATCGGGTATTACAAGTGGGAAGTCAGCAACGCTCAGACCGTGAATTCCAACGGGCAATAGAATTGGTGCGTGCCGGTGCGATCGGTCATATAGAAAGTGTTCAGGTTCATATTGGAGAACCTCCTAAACCGTTTGATCTGCCGGAAGTACCGGTTCCTCCTTATTTGAATTTCAATGCCTGGATGGGACCGCTTACGAGTCCGAACGTGCATTATCATCCGGATATGTGTCCGCCAATTGATAATCCGGAAATGGAAGAGAAAGGTCCGTGGGCAGTTTGGCGTAATTATCGGGAGACAGGAAATGGTTATACAGGCGATTGGGGTGCTCATCATTATGATATCACACAAGCCGCATTAGGTATGGATGGATCTGGTCCTGTTGAATATATTCCGGCCGGATATAACGGAACGAAATACTGTACGATGAAATATGCGGATGGAATAGTCGTAACCGAACAGGTGATAGAAAACTTCCGGAAAGATAATCCCAACGAACTTGGTATTAAATTTATAGGAACAAAGGGTTGGCTGAAAGTAGCTCGCGGTTATATAGAATGTTCAGATCCTTCTCTGGTGAAAGATACGCCGATGGGTGCAGAAGTGTCGCACATGCAGAATTTTGTTAATTGTATCCGTTCGCGCCGGAATCCAATCGCTCCGGTAGAAGTAGGTTGCAGTACCAATATCATGTGTTGTCTGAATAATATCGCTCATGAGTTGGGTCGTCTGGTGAAGTGGGATCCGGCCACATTAAGCTTTGGCGATGATGAAGAAGCAGCTAATCATCGGCTTTATTACTATAAATATCGGAATCCTTATACCTTGCCTTATTGGGATAAATAACAACTGATTTATTTCCTGCCTAGGAATGATTTAAAATACGCCGGCTTTTCATCAAAATACGCCAGCTTTTGATGAAAAGCCGGCATATTTTTTTGAGTACAAAAACAGGTCCGGAAAATCATAAATGCCAAATAACGGAATCAGTAACCTGATCTTTCTTTTTCCCTGCTTTTACTTCTATTTTGTTTTCTCCTTCAGTAAGTTGAATGGATTTCCATTGGAAAGTAGCATAAGCATCTGCCTGTTGTTTCCCTTGACTTATACCGTTGATAAACAGTTCTACTTCCGGTTGATTAGAAAAGACCATGATGTCAGTTTCTTTACAGATCCGTTCCCGATGTCGGCGATTGGCTATGTAAACAAAAGCATCTTTCTGGTTCCAATTAGCCTTATAGAAATAGAATGCATCTTTGCGTGTTTTGCGATCACGAGTTACCAAACCTTTGTCATTAACGCCCGGACGATCTCCTTCTTCCCGATGGGCCGCTCCGAAATCAAACATGTTCCAGACAAAAGATCCCCATACGAAAGGTCTTTCAGACAAAGCTTTCCAGTTCTCCATGTGATAGAATGTCTGGTAGTTTTCGGGATGCCAATATCCGGAAGCAATACCCGGCTTGATGGAGTCTTGCTGGTGATAAATACTTGCTCCAGCACCATATTCACTGATAGCTATTTTCAAGTTAGGAAATTCTTGATGAGTCTTGTCTAAAAAAGTTCCCATATCAGATGGATGACCTCCATACCAACCAAAATATTGGTTCCAGGCAATTAAATCGGATACCATACCAATCGGATCATTGGCAGAAATGTTACTGGCAGCTGTCGTTAATCGGGTTGGATCTTCCAGCTTAGCCAATTGATTTAATTCTTTTACATATTCGGTCGGATTATCTCCATAGGTTTTTAATTCGTTGAATAATCCCCAAAAGCAAATAGACGGGTGATTGTAATGCTGACGGATCAGTTCCTTCAACTGTTCTTTTCCATTTTCACGGAAAGCTGGCTGATCTACGAAACCTCGGTCTAAATAACCACCTGGACCGACGAATGGAATCTCTGCCCAAACAATAATACCATAATGATCCATTAAATCGTACATATAGGACGCCTGAGGATAATGCGCCAAACGAATGGCATTTGTTCCCATTTCAGCAATGATGGCAGCATCTTCTTCATGATGTTCTTTGCGTAATGCATTTCCAACTTCACTTCTTTCCTGATGGCGGCAGACACCTTTCAGCTTCAGATGTTCTCCGTTCAGAAAGAATCCTTTTTCAGCATCAACCCGGAAGAAGCGAAGTCCTAAAGGCTGATCAATGCAATCCGCTATTTGTCCGTTCTTTAGTAAAGTAATTTCAGTTCGATAACAGAACGGATCTTTCCGCCCATTCCAAAGATGAGGATTTTCGATAACCAAGTCGAGGGTCTGGTTACTTTCTCCCGGTATGATCTCAATCTCTTGTGCTTTTTCCCATTTTACCTGATTCCCATCCCATACTTTCAGAGATAATGTTCTCTTTTGCTTTTCAGGTGTATTATTAGACAACATGATTTTAGCCTGTACATTCGCCTGTTCCTTGCTGACTTGCTTTTGCATCAGATAAACACCCGGTGAAGCATAATCGGTTAGGGAGATATGTACTTCGTCAGTAATGATTAAATGTACATCCCGATAAATACCCCCATAAAAGTTGAAATCGCCCACTAAAGGTATCACATCCAGTTGCAAGGTATTATTCACCCGAACTAACAGCTGATTTTTACTTCCATAGTTAACATTGTCGGTAATTTCAAAGACAAACGCTCCATATCCGCCCCGGTGTTCACCTATATGTTTATCGTTCATAAAAACGTTTGTTACTGTATTTGCTCCTTCAAAACGCAAATACAAACGTTTACCTTTCCACTCCTGAGGAATAAATATCTCTTTAGTATAATTTCCAATTCCCCGATGATAGTCAGGTTTTACGTCCGCATCCAAAGCATTCCAAGTGTGCGGTAAGTTTACGAGTCGTCCACTATTACGTTGAACTTCGTAATTAAACCGGAAATGCCATTGATCGTTGATCAATATATCTTTCCGGTTTGCAAAAACCAGCATGTAAACTAGAGACAATAAATAAACTAGAATTATTCTTTTCATAAGTTCTGAATCAGTTTGTTTTTATTTTGAGTCCGAAGATACATATAATCTTTTAATAAACAGGAAATAAAAGTAGAAATGAAGTTTGTCTGAAATAACACTGTGGTGTAAATAAAAGTTAAATATAAACTTTTTTCAATTTTGTTGTAAGGGATTGTCGTTCTTTGAGGATATACAATTATGAAATATGGAAAAAGAACAGGATTACATAGTATTGTTGGATCGTTTCTTAAAGGGAGGAACTTCTCCTGAAGAAGAGAAAGATTTGTTGGACTGGTTTCGAAAAACAGCTCCAGAAGAAACTTTGTATGCTTATTATCGTTCATATTGGGATAATGCTCATGGAAAATCTATTCCGGCAGATGTCCAGGGTCGGATGTTTCATCAGATCAAATTGCGGATGAAAGAGATGGAACAGAAACGAAAGAACATACGAAAACTTCGTTTATGGTGGGCTAGTACTGCTGCAGCTGTTGTTGCTTTATGTGTTAGTATAGGTATTTCGGTTCATTATTTCCGTCAAGTGAATCAAATGTCGCAACAGACGTTTGTTGTTTCTGCGGAAAAAGGTCAACGTTCTAATGTTGTTTTGCCCGATGGTACAAAAGTTTGGTTGAATTCAGATACAGAAATAAAGTACTCTGGAGAATATGGCAAAAAAGATCGACAGATATCCTTATCTGGAGAAGCTTATTTTGAAGTGGCTAAAGATCCGAAACACCGTTTTATTGTTCAAGCTGGTGAAATGCAGGTAGAAGCCTTGGGAACAGCTTTTAATGTGAAAGCATACGAGGAAGATGATGAATTGACAGCGTCGTTGTTTGAAGGAAAAGTAAAAACTTCTGTTGCAGGACGGACTTTGTTACTGGATCCGGATCAAAGTGTGAGTTATAATCGGATTAAGCATTCTTTTGTGAAATTGAATGGAAATACCAATTATGATCGGATGTGGCGGAATCAGGAATTGGTATTCCGTGGAGAATCGTTAGAAGAAGTAGCGATCATGTTGGATCGTTTATATAATGTAAAAGTGGAATTTCAGACAGATGATATCAAACATTATCGTTTCTCTGGTGTCATTAAGAATAATAGTTTGGAGAATGTATTTGAACTGATCAGTTTGACAGCTCCAATACGCTATGAAAAACGCGACAGTATTATTTGGTTGAGTCGAAATAAATAGTATGAACTAAAATAGAAAGCCTATGGGAAAGGATGAATAGAAAAAGAAGGAGGTTTGTTCGGATAAACAAAACCTCCTAAAGCGAGCGGAAATCAATCTTAGATCTATGTGTGGAGAGAAAAAGTCATAGAAGTAGATTGAAATCCGGTTACAAAATTATCCATTAAGTTTATTACCAAATTAAAAAAACACTTAAAATGAGTAACCTTAAAAAGTCTATTCGAAAAAGTCTGGTAGTGGGTGGCTTCTGTATGATGTCTAGTTTAGCTATGTCTGCCCAAATATCATTGACTTTAGAAAACAAATCAACTCGCGATGTTATTCGTGAAATAGAGAGAGTCAGCGAATATCGTTTCTTTTATAATGAAGATCTGCAAGGACTCGATCAGAAAATAAGTATTAATACGAGTGACGCAAATATACAGACGGTTCTAAACGAAATCCAGCGTCAGACCTCTATCCGTTATGTGATAAAGGAGAATAATCAGATAGTCCTCTCCGCTGGAGTAAAATCAAACAAAACACAACAAGTAGGAGATAACCGGATTATTAAAGGAACAATATTGGATGCTACCGGTATGCCTGTTATCGGAGCTAATGTGATGGTGAAAGGAACAACCAACGGTACGATTACCGATATGGACGGTAAATTCTCGTTGGAAGTAGATAAAAATGCCATACTTGTTGTTTCGTATATCGGATATGCCAACCAAGAGATTAAAGTAGGTAACCAGAATACATTGTCTATCACTATGAAAGAAGATGCAGAAGCATTGGATGAAGTGGTGGTTGTGGGGTATGGAACACAGAAGAAAGTGAATTTAACAGGGGCGGTTTCTAGTGTTACTTCTGAAAAGTTAGAAAATAGGCCTATTGGTAATATATCAGAAGGTATCCAAGGAACGATGCCTGGGGTTACTGTTACAAGAACAACGGGTGAATTAGGTTCTAATCCAACAATTAGAGTAAGAGGTTTTTCTTCTTTAAATTCGGGAGGAGCTTTAGTGATTGTTGATGGTGTGCCCGGGAATATGAATAATATAGCTCCTAACGATATAGAGAATATTTCTATTTTGAAAGATGCTGCTTCTTCTTCTATTTATGGAGCAAGAGCAGCAGAAGGAGTAATTCTTATAACGACTAAAAAAGGTAAGGAGAGTGATAAGATAAAGATACAGTATTCGAATAATTTTAGTTTGCAAACTCCTACTATTTTGCCTGAACCTAATAGCTCTTATGATGGGGCTGTATATGCAAATTTAGCCTTTACTAATGCGGGTGGAAGTCCATTATACCCAGAATGGATGATGGAGAAATTTAAAGATCCAAGTGTAACGGCAATTCCTTATGAAAATAATTCAGATTATTATTATGTAGCTGATTTTAATTGGTGGGATTATTTTTTGAAACATTCATTCCAGCATACTCAGAATTTAAGTTTATCAGGTGGTACCAAATATCATAATTATATGTTATCGGGTTCTTGGCTTGATCAGAATGGTTATTTTTCTAAATGGGGACCAGATAATTATGATAGGATGACTGTTCGTGTTAATTTGTCAAATCATATTATACCAGATAAATTGATATTGAATACAAACATGAGTTTAGTCAATGTTGATAAGGATTTAACTTCAAATGGAACAAATTATCTTATGCAAACAATACGAGATGCAGGAAATAGTTTGCCATTGTATAATCCGGATGGTACATATGCTCGTTATAAAATGCAACAAAATACGATGCAACATTTAAAGGAAGCAGGTTTTGATAAAAATAATACAAATCGTTTTGAAGGACGAGCTACATTGACGTGGAATGTTTTTCAAGATTTATCATTAAAAGCCTTAGGGGGATATAATGTACAATGGGATAGAAGAAAACTTTGGCAACGGGCTTATTATAAATATCGGCCTTCTGGTCCATCTAATTTGGGATTTGTCAATCAACCGAATAAATTAACAGAGGAGTCAGGTTATTATAAGTATTATATAGCCCAGTTTCAGGCAGATTATAATAAACAACTTGGAAAACATTTCTTAGGAATATTAGCAGGAACATCTGTAGAAGAAAGTACAAAACAAAATTTAAGTACATATCGTTCCAATATTATTGGAAATGAACTTCCTGCTTTAGGATTAGGAGAGGCTGAAAGTGCACGAAATAGTTTTTCTATTTCGGATGATTGGGGGTTAGTTTCTGCTTTTGCTCGTATAAATTATAATTATGATGAACGTTATCTATTTGAAGCTAATGTACGAGCTGACGGATCTTCTAGATTTTCTGATACACATAAATGGGGGGTATTTCCTTCTTTTTCTGTTGGATGGAGAATAACACAAGAGGAATTTATGAGCCAGCAAAGGTTGTTTTCAAATTTAAAGTTGAGAGCATCATATGGTGAATTAGGAAATCAAAATGGATTAGGATTATATGATCATGTGCCTGTTTATAAAGTAGATGGAACTCTTATACCTTTCCCTTCAGGTGTTCAACAACAAATTTATTCAGGAGCTTTACCTTCAGAGGAAAGAACTTGGGAAACTGTTGCTTCGTATAATATAGGTCTAGAAATGGGGTTTTTGGATAATCGTTTATCTATAGAAGGAGAGTATTTTAGAAAGACAAATAAAGATATGTTGATTAATATTTCTCTTCCTAGTATTATTGGTATAGGAGTTCCAACGGGTAATTATGGAGAACTATTGACTAAAGGCTGGGAGGTAAATATCCATTGGAATGATAAAGTAGAAGCGATTGGATTAAATTATCACGTTGATTTTAATATTTATGATCAAACAGATAAGTTGACAGATTTAGCAACTTCATTTGCAAAACCGACTGCGGGTGTTCAGAATATTCAAGGATATCCGATCAATTCTATTTTTGCCTATGTGGCAGATGGGTATTTTCAAACTCAAGAAGAAGTAGATAATTGGGCTTTCCAAAATGCTAATACGGGAGCTGGGGACATTCGTTATATCGATCAAAATAATGACGGGAAAATAACGAGTGATGATGTTGTGTATGTTGGTACAACTACTCCTCGTTTTTGTTATGGACTGAATTTAGGGGCGGAATGGAATAACTTTGATTTGAGTGTGTTTTTTCAAGGAGTTGGAAAGAGAAATACATATTTGAATACAGCTTTTTCTCATCCATATCAGAATACATGGGACAATTATTCTTTTAAAGATGTATTGGACTATTGGACTCCGGAAAATCCGGATGCTCGTTTTCCAAGACCGCATCAGGGAGGACATAATTATTTATATTCTACACATTGGATACAAGATGCAGCTTATTTCCGTTTAAAGAATTTACAGTTAGGATATACCTTACCCCAAAATATAAGTTCAAAATTAAAATTGAGTAACCTTCGTTTTTATCTAAGTGGAGAAAATTTATGGGAACATACTTCAATGATGATGTTTGATCCTGAAACTAATGATTCTGCGTCAGGAATCTATCCTTTAAATCGTTCATTCTCGTTTGGTTTATCATTAACATATTGAATATTATGAAGAAATTATATTTATTTGTATCTGTATTAATTGCGTGTTCAGGTTGTGATTCTGTTTTAAATAAAATACCTCAGACTGATATTTCTTCTGAAAATTTTTGGAAAACAGAAGATGATTTTAGATTGGCAGCAAATGCTTTATATAATAGTATTGACAACAATCATGGTGAGACAATAGATTTACAGGCTGATGATTACTATGGTCGTTCCGTAAATAGTATCAGTGCAGGTACATATGTTCCACCTAATACGGATGATGTTTGGACGAATGCTTATACAACGATACGTAAAGCAAATGATTTAATAGCTAATAGCTATGTATCGAATGTTGATCCCTCTGTTACGGCTCGTTTTCAAGCTGAAGCCCGTTTTTTTAGAGCCTATCAGTATGCAGAGTTGGTAAAACGTTTTGGGAATGTTCCTCTTGTATTAAAAACATTAGATATTTCAAGTCCGGAACTTTATGAAGACAGAACTGCTAGAAATATTGTAGTGGATTCGATTATAGCTGATTTAAAATTTGCAGCAGAAAATTTGCCTAAGAAGAATGAATTACCAGCTACAGAAGAAGGACGGATTACACGTGGAACAGCTTTGGGATTATTAAGTAGAGTTGCTTTGTATGAAGGAACCAGAAGGAAATTTCACGCAGATGGTTCTTATGAAGATTTGTTGAAAATATCAAAAGATGCTGCTTATACAGTTATTCAAGAAAAAGAATTTTCCTTATTCCCTAATTTTTTGGAATTGTTTATGGAAAAGAATGAAGGGAATGAAGAAACTATGTTACGGAAATTTTATCAAGAGACAGTTACAGGATCTGCACCTAGAACGCGTGGTATTATTTTAGACGCTATTTATGCTCCGACAAAAAATTTAGCGGATGCTTTTTTATGTAAAGATGGTTTACCTATAGAATATTCGCCTTTATTTAAAGGCTATGGAGAAATTAATACAGAATTTATTGATCGTGATCCTCGAATGAGTTGTACTATTTGGGAACCATTAACTCCGTTTGAAAATAATGCACCATTAATTCCAGAATTGCTTAGGGCTAGGACTGGATATTGGCCTAAGAAACCTGGAGATATTACAGCATTGACGGTTACTTTTGTTTATACGGATTATATTCTGATGAGATACGCGGAAGTCTTGTTAAATTATGCGGAAGCAACTTTTGAATTAACAGAATCTATCAGTGATCAGGATTTGGATATTTCAATAAATCAATTACGTCAAAGAGCGGGTATGCCTTTTTTGTCTAATACGTTTATAAACGAAGCTAAAGCAAAAGGGTATAACATGAATATGAGGGATGAAATACGGCGTGAAAGAAGAGTAGAACTTGCAGGTGAGGGATATAGATATGATGATATTATCCGTTGGAAAATAGCAGAAAGTGTATTGCCAAAAGAAATAAAAGGTGCTAAGTTTCAACAAGATCAATATCCAGAAGTCGTTCCTGGTAAAGATGTGAACTTGGATCAAGATGGTTTCCTTATTGTTGAAACATCAAAGTCGAGAACGTTTGAAGACCCTAAAAATTATTTATTCCCGATACCTCTTCGAGAGTTGTCATTGAACACAAATATGAAACAAAATACAGGTTGGGATTAATGTATAATCACTACTGTCCACTAAAAATGGACAAGGTTAAAAATTAAATAAATTCGGTTCACTTGAATCATATCGGTCTTTGACATTTTTGAAATTCGATTTGTCAAACAAGTCACTGAGATGTGTTTTGTCGGTTAGAGAAATTCCGAGGATTTGGAGAACTTCATAGATGCTGCGTTCTAATTTCATATCGTGTTGGACTATTGCTACCAAGCAGTAAGTGATTATCGCACAATAGATTTGTATGCGTACAGCATTTTCCGATGTTCCCCAAAACCTCTTAATCCTGAGATGTTGTTTTATCCATTTGAAGAACAGTTCAACACTCCATCTGTTTCGATAAAGCGATGATATTAACTCCGCAGATGCATCAAGATTATTCGTTAGGAAGATGTATCGTGCACCGTCTTCAGGATTCTCAACGATAAGTTTTCTAAGTTCTTCGGGGTAATCCTTAGAACTTTTATAAACCGTAAAGCATCCTATTACATCCGAAACTACACCTTCCGGCAATCTTCGTTTCCAGGTTTTAGGCTTGATCCGTACATTTGTTTTGGCCCGTACAACGAAGAAAGCACCTATACGATTTATCGTATTAAGGTTACTGAAATCGTTATACCCTCGGTCGAATATGTAATGCGCTCCTGATTCGTATGGAATCTCAGGCATAGCCTTTGAATCGTGAATATTGGCAGGTGTAATATACACAAAAGCAGGCACTTCCGTTTCAATATCGTAGAGCGTATGCAACTTTATTCCGCCTTTATGTTTGCGAAATTTAGCCCACTCAAACACTGACAGACACAGATCAATTGTTGTAGAGTCAAATGCATAGACATGACCGTCAAGTTCGAATATTTTATTGATTCTACGCTTGCGGGCCTCTGCAATCATGAATGTTGCATACTCTTCGAATATGCGGTAGTTACGTTGCTCATTAGCCTTACTAAGATTGCTCCGCGTTACAGACTTCCCTATTCCGAGATGGTAAAGTTTTCCTGCATGAGCTTCCATAGCTACAACCAGATCACGAAGGCTCTCTCGATTGGATAGCTGACCGAACATCATCGTTAGTAGTTGATTCCAACAGGTATAGCTCTTGATATATTTGTCGCCTTCATACTTCTTTACGAGATAGTTGAAGTGATTACGATCAAGAAATCGGGTTAATTGAGCAAAAACGAACTTGTCTTTATGTATAACGATCTGATTAATACCGCAAAAGTAAATTCAAATCCGTTGACTCACAAAACACTTATAACAAATTGAATTTCAATTATTTCAAAGAACTTCTATGATTTTTTAGTGGACACTAATGATGTATAATATAAAAAGTGGAGAATAATATGGCATTCAAGTGGTTCTATGATCTTCGTGAAAATACGATCACGAAAGATGTACAAGAAGATTATGTGGCAATCCCGAGAAAATTGTTAAGTCTGACACCGAAAGATTTGGCTAAGCGGATTGCAGCAGAACGCACGGAATACCGTGTGGATACGATTGAGAATATCATCAATATCTATGAGGATATGTTGGTGAAGGCTTTGTGTGAAGGAAATACGTATGTGTCGAGAGTGGCTCAATACCAGCCATCTATTACGGGAATTTTTTCTGGAACAGGTCTGGCTGATCTTGTAAAAAAACAAATGTGAGGTAAGTATAACGCCATCATCAGATCTGAAAAAGAAGTTACAGGATGAAGTAATTTTGGAATTTTCAGGTCGTAAACTGGATTTGAGTGGTGCGAATATTGCGGAAGTTCTAGATATAACTACAGGTAAGACCGATGGAACGGTCACATCGGGCGGCATGGTACGGCTGAAGGGAGACAAGATCAAGTGCGTCAATGCGGACGGTTCGGGTATTGGTAAACTGACGCTATACAACGGGGCTGAGTCTGGCGAAGACATCTCGGTATTGGGTGTAAACGATCCGTCGAAGATCATTTTCGTTTTCCCGACCGGATTATTGACTGGCGAATATCGGTTAGAGATAGAAACATATTTCACTACCGGTAATAATCTGTTGGAAGAACCACGCGTGTTGGTGTGTCCTTTAAAGATAAAAATAAATTGATGTGCAGATAAACCCAGAGAAAGTATCGTTCTAGTTGCTTAGAAACTGGTGCTCTGGCCTCGTAGAACGATCCTTTCTAGCTCCGTAGAATGCTTTTTTCTAGCCTTGTAGAATAATGTTTTTCATGGCCGTAGAAAACAATTTATTAATTAGCGTTAAAAGTGTTTTTGTGTAAAAAAAGGGAATGATTCTTTTATTATGTAAATAAATTTTTGCATTAAGGAATATGAAACAAACAATTATTACATCCGTGTTTTTATCGTTGTCTGCTTTTGCGCAGGCACAACAGACAGATAAACCGAATATTATCTTTTTTCTGGTAGATGATATGGGTTGGCAGGAGACATCCGTACCTTTTTATAAAGATCGTACGGAATTGAATGATATTTATCATACCCCGAATATGGAACGGTTGGCTGAGCGGGGAATGAAATTTACACAGGCGTATGCTTGTCCGCTGTCTTCCCCGACACGGATCAGTATCATGACAGGACAGAATGCCATGAGACATCGGGTAACCAACTGGACTTTGTTTAAGAATACGTCTCCAGACCGCTATTACAAGAGTGATCTGGTAGAAGTCCCAGATTGGAATGTGAATGGTATGGCTTGCGAAACGGGTGTGGAACGGACGGTTTATGTAAAGGAAACACTTCCATCCATATTACGGGAAGCCGGTTATCGGACGATCCATGTGGGAAAAGCTCATTGGGGAGCACGTGAAACACCCGGAGCCGATCCGACAACTTTGGGTTTTGATGTGAATATTGCCGGTCATGCAGCCGGCGGCCCCGGAAGTTATTATGGAACGAACAATTTTAGTGCCGCTTTCCGGAACGGAGGAGCAGAGTGGGATATCCCTGGTTTGGACAAATACCATGGCAAAGATATCAATTTGACAGAAGCATTGACAATCGAAGCTTCAAAAGAAGTGGAAAGAGCAGTAGCTGAAAACCAACCGTTCTATTTGTACATGTCCCATTATGCTATTCACGCACCATGGGAACCGGATTTGCGGTTTCTGGATAAATACATGAACATGGGAATCTCGGAGTTTCAGGCTAAATATGCCTCCATGTTGGAAAGTATGGATAAGTCATTGGGAGACTTGATGGCATTGGTGCGTCGTTTGGGAATAGAAGATAATACCATTATCATTTTTATGTCGGATAATGGTCAGCCCAGTCAGAGTGTCCGGAACGAACCTCTTCGTGGTCATAAGATCTCTCCTTATGAAGGAGGTATTCGTGTTCCGATGATAGTGGATATACCGGGTATGACGAAAGCCGGAAGTGAGTGCCATCAGCCGGTAATTATAGAAGATATTTTTCCAACGATATTGTCGTTAGCTCATGCATCGTCGTATAAAGATGCGGATACGCAGGTGGATGGCGTGGATATCAGTCCTTTTTTTCGGGGGAAGAAGATAAAAGGTTATCAAGACCGTATCTTCTATTGGCATTATCCGCATATTTATGATCAGTATCCGTACAGTGTGATTCGTAAAGGCGATTATAAGTTGATTTACCGTTATGATAAACAGTCTATTGAATTGTATAATATAAAAGATGATATTTCGGAAAAACAGAATCTGGCAACAAAAGAACCTCAGATACGAAAAGAATTATTAGGTTTGCTGAAGCAACAGTTGGTAGATACCCATGCGGATATACCTATTTCCAAGAAAACGGGTAAAGCATTTGAGATTGTTGATTTGATAGAGAAGTAGGAATTATAAACTAATCGCTTAATTGATGAATAAGAAGAATAAAACAAAGTGGGCAACATTATTCCTTTGTGGTCTGAGTCCATGGTTGGCTTTATCAGCAAAGGAAAAACCGAAGAATGTATTGTTTATATTGGTGGATGATTATGGTTGGAACGATACTTCTTGTGGTGGCAGTTCATATTATGAGACGCCGAATATTGACCGGATAGCCCAACAGGGAATGATGTTTACCCAAGGATATGCGGCTTGCCAGGTGTCAAGTCCTTCGCGCGCCAGTATTATGACCGGGAAATTTACGGCCCGTCATGGAATTACGAACTGGATCGGTGAAGCCTCCGGAGAAGAATGGCGTAAGATGGGAAGGCATTCCAAATTATTGCCGGCTTCTTATAACTGGAGTATGTCATTGGATGAATTAACGTTGCCGGAAGCTTTGCGGGAAGGTGGTTATAAGACGTTCATGGCTGGAAAATGGCATATCGGGGATGTTGGCTCCAGTCCGGAAGATCATGGATTTGATATTAATATCGGTGGTTATAAAGCCGGTAGTCCGATGGGTGGTTATTTTTCTCCTTATAATAATCCGAAGCTGAAAGACGGACCCGCCGGAGAGAATCTGTCGATGCGTTTGGCTGAAGAGACGAGCCGGTTTATAGAAGATCAGACGAAACATCATAAGAACCAGCCGTTCTTTGCTTATCTGTCGTTCTATGCGGTTCATGGTCCGATTCAGACGACAGAAGAGAACTGGCGTTATTTCCGGGACAAGGCCGATGCGATGGGAATTGCTTCTTCTGGTTTTAAGGTCGACCGGACTTTACCTGTCCGTCAGCGTCAGGATAATCCGATCTATGCCGGTTTGATCAAGCAGATGGATGATGCTGTTGGTGTTGTGTTGGATAAGTTGGAAGAATTGGGCCTGATGGAAAATACCCTGATTATTCTGACAGGTGATAATGGTGGTGTTTCTTCCGGAGACAATTACTCAACTTCGTGTCTTCCTTTGCGGGGCGGTAAAGGCAGGCAGTGGGAAGGTGGTTTACGCGTTCCTTATATTATTCAGGCTCCGGGAATGGCAAAAGGAACGACATCGGCTGTTCCTGTAATCGGGACGGACTTTTATCCGACGATTCTGGAATATGCGGGTTTGCCTTTACATCCGGAACAGCATCAAGACGGACAAAGTCTGATGCCGTTGTTAAAGGGAGAGACTTCCCTTCCAGCTCGAAGTCTTTACTGGCATTATCCGCATTATGGCAATCAGGGAGGTGAACCATCGTCGGTTATTCGGGATGGTGACTGGAAATTGATTCATTATTACGAGGACGGTCGGAATGAATTGTATAATCTGTCAATAGATCCGACAGAGTCAGAACCGCTGAATGCCCAATATCCGGAGAAAGTTTCGTTCCTGAGTAAGAAGTTGTCTGTTTGGCTGACGGAAGTTGGCGCTCGTATGCCACAGGCAGATCCGGAATATGATCCACAGAAGGAGGCGGCGTATAAATTGAAGCAGCAGACGGAAACTTTGAATCGTTTGGAAGAAGAACGTAAGCGTCAGTTATCTGAAGATTTCCAACCGAATAAGGACTGGTGGGGTAGTCAAACGGTAGATTAATAGAAAGGAGCATATTAGATATGGGAATGTTGAATAAGCTAAAATATATCTTACTGTCTTTAGTTGTCTCTTGCTCATCTTTATGGGCACAGGAAATAGATGTCGTCTTGATAGGTGGACAGTCGAATGCTACCGGACAAGGTTATGTCCGTAATATCCCAAAGTCATTTCAGACGGATACAACGGTAATGTTCTATTATTCTAAGTATTTGAATCAGGGAGAAGGTGGAGATCGATGGCGACCGCTTTGTCAGGCGTCGGAAACTTGGGATAAATTCGGAGTTGAATTGAGTTTAGGAACAGCCTTGCAAGATTATTTCCCAGAACGGAAGTGGGCTTTGATCAAACATGCACTTTCTGGTTCGAACTTGTATCAGCAATGGAATCCGGGTAATCGGGAAGGTGAATCGCAAGGGGAAGAATATACAAAGTGGTTACAGACCGTTAAACAAGCTTTGCAGGAATTGAAAACGAAAGGTTATAATCCGGTTATCCGGGCAATGGTTTGGCAGCAAGGAGAAGCGGATGCCCGGGAGATTGCTGGAATGGAAAATTCCAGACGGTATGGGGAAAATCTACGAAACTTGATTTTACAGATCAGAAAAGAGTTGGATGCTCCGGATATGCTGTTTGTTTATGGGGAAGTGATGCCGATGGCAGCAGAACGATTCCCTGGGCGAAAACTGGTTCGGAAAGCTCAGGTACAGGTTTCAGAAGGCGCTTGTACCCGATTGTCGGTTAAGAATGCGTTCTTGGTAGAAGGCGATGATTTACAGATGCGTCGGAATGATTACCGGACACCAATGCCTCAAGACGATGTTCATTTAGGAACATACGGAATTTTGACTTTGGGTGAACGTTTTGCCAAAGTAATTTATGATAACAGATAATAAAGTATATTGATAAATAAGAAGGAAATGAATAAGAAGAAATGGATGTTTACAATTTTACTGGCTGGTTGTATAAGTATGGGGTGGGCGGAAGAGAAAACATTCGTTCCACTACCGACTCCGGCACAGATTACTTGGCAGGAGGCTGAACTGACAGCTGTATTTCA
>ERZ827088.1057-NODE-1057-length-36269-cov-5.420556_pt1 | contig 36269 bp, 28 predicted proteins | sample MGYA00519922_ERZ827088 | MGnify/ENA primary metagenome ERZ827088 (study PRJEB31778, sample SAMEA3449254) | human gut metagenome | biome: human gut; feature: human-associated habitat; material: faeces | place: United Kingdom | collected 2010/2012 ...
ACCATGTAAATGGTCTCCTTCAATCGTTACATCTGCGATTTCTCTTGCAATCTGAGCTCCATCACTGATCGCGATTCCAACATTAGATGCAGATAATGCTGGAGAATCATTGATTCCATCTCCGATCATAATAACTTTTCTTCCTTCGGCTTTTTCTTTCTCAACGAAAGCAGCTTTATCCTCTGGAAGCACCTCAGCATGATATTCATCCACACCAACTTTGGCTGCAATAACCTTTGCAGTACGATCACTGTCTCCAGTCATCATAACGACTTTCTTGATTCCAGCAGCTTTTAATGCCTTGATCACATCTTTGGCTTCTTCACGTAATGGGTCTTCAATACAGATCACACCTGCAAGTTTTCCTTCGATTGCCATATATAAATGCGAACATTCTTCAGGCAGTTTCTCAAATAACTCTTCTTTGCCTTCAGGAATTGTACACTGCTCATCTTCGAATACAAAATGATAACTTCCAATGACAACTTTTTTATTCTCGATCATGGAAGAAATTCCATGAGCCACGATATACTCAACCTCAGAATGTAATTCTTCATGTACAAGATTTCTGTCAACAGCTGCCTGAACTACAGCTTTTGCCATAGAATGAGGGAAATGCTCCTCCAGGCAGGCTGCGATGCGAAGCAGCTCGTCTTCACTGTATCCGTTAAAGGAGATCACTTTTGCAACGATCGGTTTCGCCTCGGTAAGCGTTCCGGTCTTGTCAAATACGATTGTGTCTGCTTCTGCCACTGCTTCCAGGAATTTACCTCCCTTGACCGTGATCTTGAAGCTTCCGGCTTCGCGGATCGCAGAAAGAACGGATACCGGCATTGCCAGTTTCAGTGCACAGGAGAAATCTACCATCAGCACCGAGAGAGCCTTGGTCACATTTCTGGTAAAGAGCCAGGTAAGGGCGGTTCCTGCAAGTGTATACGGAACCAGCTTGTCCGCCAGATGCTCTGCCTTGCTCTCCAGTCCGGATTTCAGTTTTTCAGACTCTTCGATCATGGCTGCGATCTTCTCATACCGGCTTGATCCGCCTGCTTTGCGGACAAGAACCGTGATCTCGCCTTCTTCTACGACGGTCCCTGCAAATACCGTATTCCCAGCTGTTTTGCGTACCGGTGCAGACTCTCCTGTCAAAGAAGCCTGATTAAGCATCGCCTCTCCGTCCGATACAGTTCCGTCAAACGGAACCACATTGCCCATATGTACCACGATCTGATCATTTTCTCTGATCCTGGATGCGGATACGAGTACTTCCTGGCCGGATGCCTCTTTTATCCATACTTTATCTACATTCAGTGACATCGTCCTTGCCAGATCATCAACGGATTTCTTGTGCGTCCACTCTTCTAACAGTTCTCCGATGCCAAGCAGGAACATGATCGAACCTGCGGTCGCCGTGTCACCACGCAGTACAGAAACTCCGATGGCTGTTCCATCCAGTACCGGAACTTCAATCTTGCCTTTTGCAAGTGTCTGAATTCCCTTCCAGATGTATTTGATTGAGCAGAAACCGGTGTAAGCTGCGGCGATCGGTGCCGGCAGAAATACTTTTCTTCCGTAATGGAACAGAACTTTATTAACCAGTTTTTCCTGATACTGGGAATTCAGCTCCCTTCCGGAATGTTCCAGTATGCCATCCGGAACTTTTACATCTTTGCAGCGATAGGCAGCTACCTTCTTTAATAAAGTACTGCGTTCTCCCTGATAACAGATCACTGCATCTGCGGTACGTTCATATACAACTGCTTTTGTTACCTGAGGCAGCTCTTCCAGATAATACTGGAAAAGATCTGCCTCTTTATAAGACAGGCGTTTCGCCTCCATATGGATACGGATCCTGCCTCTTATCTCGTGTTTAATTCTGAATTTCAATCTTCCTCAAACCTCTATTCTGCAGTTTCCTCTGTTGTCTCTTCTGCCGCTGTTTCTTCTGTTTCCGCTTCTGTTTCTTCAGCCTCTGCTTCCACTTCATCCTCTACTTCTTTTAAATCTTCATCATCATAAACAGCTTCTTTTGCCGCACGCTCTTCGTTGATCTGTTTTGCTTCTTCGTAGATGTCACCTGCATTTTCCTGAACTTTCGTTACCGTCTGCATAACGCACTCTTTTGCACGAAGTACTGCTGCAGTAACATTTGTGTAAAATTTCTTTGCATCGTTGCTGGACAGTGCTTTAATACCGGCTGTACCAAAAGCAACACCTGCTGCAAAAATTCCTGTTTTTTTCCAATCTGCATTTTTTAAACATTTTAACATTCTTTTGTACCTCCTAGTTTTGTTTTATTTTTGAATTTCCTTGCATTATATCACTCTGATTTGTGTTTTTCTATTATTTTTTTCTTTTATTATTGATAATTTTTATCAATAGATTTGTCTATGGATAAACTTTATAAGGATTCGATCTTTTTGCAGGTTCCCGGATCATAACCGCTGCATCTGACGATACCCTGGATCTCCTGTGTGCTAATCTGCTCTTTTGCGTAAACTTGTGCTTTTTTCTGTTTCAGATTTACTTTCGCATAAAAGCCTTTCTTTTCGTTAAAAGCATTCTCCACTCTCTTTTTGCACTGACTGCAGGTCATACCCTCCACTTCCACTTCAAAATGATATGGATAATGAGAGACATCGGTATCCTCTGCTTTTACTTTTTTCACATCATCACCGGTTCCGCAGCAGCCGTTTGAAACACGTTTCATGGAACTGCGGATTCCGAAGAAACAGATCACAACTAAAATGGCACAGATAATAATGTTTGACATATACATTCCTCCTGACGTAACGCTTTTTTCAAAATAATAAAGATGATGCCACGAATTGCTCCGTTGCAAAGCATCCCTGGCATCATCATACACGTTTCTGTTTTAAAAAGGAACCTTTGGTATTGATAATCTTTTTCACTTCTTTTTGCGTCTGTTTTCTTCGCCAAGTGCGATGTCATTTACGATCTCACCTGCCATGATCAGTCCCATGACAGACGGTGTAAAGGCCGTACTTCCCGGGATTGCTCTGCGGTCTGTACACTTTCTCTGTACACCCGGCGGGCAGACGCAGTGTGCCTTGCAGCTGATCGACATATCTTCGATCGGCGTGCGTGCCTTCTCTTTGGAATACACCACTTTCAGACTGTCTACTTTACGTTTCTTTAATTCCCGCCGCATGACTTTTGCCAGCGGGCAGACAGATGTCTCGTAAATATCTGCCACTTCAAACAGTTCCGGATGGATCTTGTTTCCGGCTCCCATTGCGGAGATAACAGGTACTCCTGCTTCTTTTGCCGCCATGACAATATCGATTTTTGCCGTCACGGTGTCAACGGCATCTACCACGTAAGTGCATGACGCAAAATCAATCAGATCACGCTGATCCGGCAGATAAAAGCAGTTATGCAGATGGATCCTGGCATGCGGATTGATCTCCAGAATACGGTCACGCATAACTTCTACTTTTTGTTTTCCGACCGTTTTTCTGGTCGCAATGATCTGACGGTTCAGATTTGTCAGGCAGACTTTATCGTCATCGATCAGATCAAAAGTACCGACTCCGCTTCGTGCCAGTGCTTCTGCTGTATAACCGCCGACACCGCCCAGTCCGAAAATTGCAACTCTCGCATTTGCCAGGCGTTCCATTGCCTCTTTTCCATAAAGAAGCTCTGTTCTCGAAAACTGATTTAACATGATTCATAATCCTCCAAAAATGAATGTCTGACTCCGTTTTTCTTATATGCCACAACGGTGTCCAGATTTACGTTCTCAATACTGCGGAAAATATTGGTCTCTACATAAGGATTGACCTTTTTCATTTCTGCGATCATATGCTTGATCTCCATACGCTTCGATGCACTTTCCCCATTTGGCCTGCAGGTCGTACAAGTGTCTGTAAATCTGCATGCACACTGAATAAAGTGCAGGCTGTTATAGTCTCTCCAGTGTTTGATATCCTCTTCCCGGATCAGATAAAGCGGGCGGATCAGTTCCATGCCCTCAAAATGAATGCTGTGAAGCTTCGGCATCATGGTCTGCACCTGACCGCCGTAGAGCATTCCCATCAGGATCGTCTCAATCACATCGTCAAAATGATGTCCCAGTGCAATCTTGTTGCATCCAAGCTCTTTTGCTTTGCTGTAAAGATGACCGCGCCGCATTCTTGCACAGAGATAGCACGGTGATTTTTCAATATTATAAACTGCTTCAAAAATGTTCGTTTCAAAAATCGTCAGCGGAATGTTTAAGATTTTTGCATTCTGCTCGATGATCTGACGGTTACGTTCATTATAGCCCGGGTCCATCACAAGATAGACCACTTCAAATGGAAATTTGTGATGACGCTGAAGTTCTTGGAACAGTTTTGCCATCAACATGGAATCCTTTCCGCCGGAAATACAGACAGCAATTTTATCTCCTTCCCGGACAAGCTGATATTCATTGATTGCTTTTGTAAATTTGCTGAAAATAGATTTATGGAATTTTTTGCGGATGCTCTTTTCAATATCCGCATTTCTGGCTGTCTCCTGAAAATGGTTCAACAGCCATTTATCATAACCGCCTTCCAGACTGCAGGCATCAAATCCAAACCCGGAAAGCAGTTCTGCCTGATCGGTACTGATCACACCGCTTTGGCAGTATACAATGATCTTTTTTTCTGTCTGAAGTTCGTCTTTTCGCTCAATCAGCTCATTTGCCGGAATATTGAGGGCATCTTTTAAATGTCCATGATCAAAAGCTTCCATGCTTCGGATATCCAGCAGCTGATACGTTTTCTGTTCCATATTTTCAAGCTCCGCAAGGGAGCAGCTTTTTACGTTTTCCAAAATTTTTCTCCTGTCTTTTAAAATTCCCGGTAATCACCGCGGTCTGTGACGATCTCATAGCCGATGCTGCGGATTCTCGCATCAAGACATTTCCGACATTCTGCCGCCTCATCCCCGGTACACAGTTTATTGTCATAGAGCATATAATTTTTCCGCACAGATACCGGTGAAAGATTCGGCATCACGACATTTGCCCCGGAAAGGATTGCCTTTTCACGCCCTCTCGGATCGATCGTGCCAACCGCTGTTGTCGCCGGAATCATAGCGTTTGGATTCATCAGCCGCAACATGGCAACCAGATTCAGAGTCAGATCCAGACTGCCTCCTGTTTCTTTTGCAAATACCGTGTCTTTGTGTGGGATAAACGGTCCGATGCCGATCATATGCGGCCTCAGTTTTTTGATATAACACAGTTCCCGTGCCAGATATTCTAATTGCCAGCCCGGTGAACCCACCATAAATCCACATCCAGTCTGATAACCGGTTTCTTTTAATATTTCAAGGCAGTGCAGTCGGTTTTCCAGGCTCATCTGCTTTGGATGCAGCATCGCATAATGCTCCGGAACGGATGTCTCTTCCCGCAGAAGATAGCGGTCTGCCCCGGCTTTGTGCATCACACGGTAAGATTCTTCTGAACGTTCGCCAAGTGAGAGCGTCACTGCACAGTCCGGATATTCTTTCTTGATCGAGCGAATGATCTCACACATCCGTTCATCATTGAAATAAGCATCCTCGCCGCCCTGCAGCACAAAAGTCCGATAGCCCAGTTCATAGCCCATCTTACAGCACTCCATGATCTGTGAAAGTGTCAGACGGTAACGCACTGCATTCTGATTGCCCCTGCGGATACCGCAGTAGAGACAGTCATTTTTGCAGTAGTTGGTAAACTCGATCAGCCCTCGCAGATAAATCTTTCTGCCAAAGTGCCTGACCGCTTCTTCTGCTGCTGCCGCCCGCAGATACGCACTGGATTCTTCATCCAGATGCTCCAGAAGATACCGAAGCTCCTCCATCTGTGCATCCTGTTCTTTTCTCAATTTTTCTATGATCGGTCTGCAATCCATGCCATTCCCCCAACCCTTTTTCTGCCGTTGTTTTTATTATCGCTGTTATTCTACATGGAAAACGCAAAAAAGTAAAGCCGACTTTTTATGTCAGCTTTACCGCTGTTTTGTTCTTTTAAAAATAAGGATGCCTGCAGATTGCTCCGTTTCGTTTCAGGCTTTTAACCCGGGCATCATCATATATAATACATATATTCTTCTTCGTTATGCTTTAAATATTCTTCCTCCATATCTTCGAGTGTGACACCCTGAAGTACTTTCTTCGTCTGCCGGTTCAGCGGATCGATGATCAGCTCCTGGATGACATCGGATATTTCTTCATCTTTACAGGGATCGGCTGTCTTTTCGTCTGTTATATAATAATCACCGTCGATCGCATAGACAATGTCGCTGACGGTGATCTCACTGGCCGGTCTGGCCAGATAATAGCCTCCCTGCGGTCCTTTGATGCTTCTGACAATTCCGGCTCTTCGAAGGCTTGCGAAAACCTGCTCCAGAAACTGCGGCGATATCCCATTTCGCTGTGCAAGGACATTCAGAGGCACATGTGCTGATTTGGAATGGATCGACAGATCTGCCAATGCCCGAAATGCATATCTGCTTTTCATTGATAATTTCATAGCTACTCCTTATCTTTATATTTCACATATGTTTACTAGGTTTTAATTATGGTATCATAAAACAGAAAACTTGTCAATACCTTCAAAACATAGCGATATGGTATGTTATCTTTCGTCAAAAAAAAGACAACTGCCGCTGTGCAATTGTCTTTTTTTCTTTCGACTTGAATTTAGCCTGCCAAATGCAGTATATTGATCAGAAGAATCCAGCTCAGTCCGTAATAAGACACAACTGCGACAAGGTCGTTGATCGTTGTAATCAGCGGGCCGGACGCAACGGCCGGGTCTACATGGATCTTCTTGAAAAACAGCGGGATACAGGTACCAACTGCTCCGGAAACGACCATCGCCAGTACCAGAGAGAGGCCGATGCATCCGGACACCGCATAGGCAAACAGGAATGTCTTGCCTTTAAACAGTGCGATATATAATCCCACCAGAGCAAACGATATCGTTCCCAGGATCATACCATTCGAGAATCCGATCTTCATTTCTTTCAAAACAAGCTGGAACTTCTGTTTGCCGGTCAGAGATTCATCCATCAGGACACGGATCGTTACAGCCAGTGACTGCGTACCGACGTTACCTGCCATATCCAGAATCAGTGACTGGAATGCCATGATGATCGTCAGCTGGCTTACTACCGTCTCAAATATACCTACAACAGAAGAAACAACCATACCAAGACCTAACAGAACGAGCAGCCATGGCAGACGTTTTTTGATACTCTCACGCAGAGGCTCTTTTAAATCTTCCTCCGCAGTCAGACCGGCGAACATCGCATAATCCTCGCCCATCTCGTCATCGACCAGTGATACGATGCTCTGCGATGTGATAACACCGAGTAGTTTATTGTTATTATTTAATACCGGGATAGAATCCTCGGAATAATCTTTCAGTTTTTCAATACAGTCATCGATCAGCTCATGACCATATACATATGGATAAGAAGTTACAACCAGATCCTCAAGCGGAGAATCCTGTCTTGCAATGATCAAATCCTTTAAATCCATGGCTCCGTAAAACGTCTGATCCTCCGTCACCATGAAAATGGTAGAAATATTATCGTTCTTTGCTGCCTGTTCTACCAGGCTGCTCATCGCCTGCTTTACCGTAAGATTCTCGCGAATCATGATAAAGTTGGTCGTCATCCTGCTTCCGATCTCTTCATCATCAAAAGAAGCGATCACAGCGATATCTTCTCTTGTATCTGCATCGGTCAGCTCGATCAGCAGTGCTCTTTTCTCCTTCGGGATCATCTTCAGGACATCGATCACCGCATCGGTCTCCATACTGGAGAGGATCTTTGCTGCCTTTCTGACATCCATCTCATCCAGATACTCCGCTGCCGGTTTCTCATCGATATGTTCAAAAATATCGGAAAGCATCTCCGTATCCAGGATACGACAGATCTTTCTTCTTTCTACAATGGTAAGATCCGGGAACACCTCTGCCAGGTCATTCTCATGGTAATCTTCGAGCTGATTCCGCATAACGCCCGGTGAAGCATTGCTTCTGATGATACCCAGGATCTCTGATGTATAATCTTTGTTTTCCAATGTCTCATCCTCCTTATTCTGTTTTCGTAACCGTTCAGCCACACAAAAATACAGAAAAACAAAACTGTAAATGATTTTCTGCACATGACTGAACTTTCATAACGGTCCAGGGGAGTCGGAAAATAGGATAAGAAATCAGAAAACCAGACAGAACGGACTGCTGCTCACTTCCCATCCTATGCTTCTACTTCGCCCATGACTGTCACAACTGTCCATTCTGTTCACCTGCCTTTGTACTGAAATTTAAGAAAAAAGTTGAGGGCTTTACAGACCCTCAACCATTATAATTCCTTTTTCTTTAATTGTAAAGCAAACTTTTGTATGGTTTTTGTAAAGTTTGCAGCCGTTCAGCCATGCGGCAAATATTGCAGACAGATGCGTTATGCCTTACTTTACAGACACTACCTGATAGTCTTTATCCTCTACGGTCTTTTTCAGTGTCTCATCTGCGATCTCTGCATTCAGTTTTACAACTGCAGTTCCTTTTTCGTGGCTGACGATCGCTTCCTCTACCTGCGGCAGTGCCTCCAGTGCTTTCTTTACGGTTGCCTCGCAGTGTCCACACATCATTCCTTTAATTTCCATTGTTTTTTCCATAGCATGGTTCTCCTTTTCCTTTGATTTATTTTGCATCTGTGATTTTGCATTCACAGTCTGTAACGTAACCTGATTTTTTATTTTTTTATCTTTTTTTGCATCGTACATTCCGAAGAAATTCAGACGCAGTGCATTTGTTACCACGCAGAAGCTTGAAAGGCTCATGGCTGCTGCCCCGAACATCGGGTTTAACTGCCATCCAAAGACCGGGATCCAGATTCCGGCTGCCAGCGGAATGCCGATGATGTTGTAAATAAAAGCCCAGAACAGATTTTCATGGATATTTCTCAGTGTCGCACGGCTCAAACGGATCGCTGCCGGTACATCATCCAGCTTACTCTTCATCAGCACAACATCGGCCGCATCGATTGCGATATCTGTTCCGGCTCCGATTGCAATTCCCATATCTGCCCTTGTCAGAGCCGGTGCATCGTTGATGCCGTCACCTACCATGGCAACCTTTCCTTTTTCTTTCAGAGAGCGGATGACACTTTCCTTTCCTTCCGGAAGGACTCCGGCAATGACCTCATCAACGCCTGCCTGCCGTCCGATCGCTCTTGCTGTCCGCTCATTGTCCCCGGTCAGCATGACTACCCGGATTCCCATGTTCTGCAGTTCTTTTACGGCTCTTGCACTCTCTTCTTTGATCACATCCGCTACTGCGATCACACCGAGCAAACGGTCTTCTTTTGCAAAAAACAGCGGCGTCTTTCCATCTTCTGCCAGTGCTTCCACCTGGCGTTTCTGTTTCTCTGAGATTTTGCAGATTTCGGAGATAAATTTCATATTTCCACCAAAAAGGCGGCTTCCATGAAGACTGGCTTTCAGACCATTTCCCGGAAGTGCCTGAAAATCCGATACTTCCTCTGCTCTGACTTTTTGCCGCTCTGCCTCCAGCAGGATCGCTTTTGCCAGCGGATGCTCACTTTTCTTTTCCAGAGCAAATGCCATCTGAAGCAGCTCCTCTTCGCTTACGCCTTCCGCCGGAATGATATCGGTTACTTTCGGCTCTCCGCTTGTGATCGTACCGGTCTTATCGAGTGCTACGATCTGCATTTTTCCGGTCTCTTCCAGCGAAACAGCTGTTTTAAACATGATTCCATGCTTTGCACCCATACCATTTCCGACCATGATCGCAACCGGGGTCGCAAGTCCGAGGGCACACGGGCAACTGATAACCAGAACGGAAATGGCTCTTGCCAGTGCATATCCAAAGGTCTGGCCTGCCAGCATCCATACGATGAAGGTGATCACTGCGATCGTGATGACTGCCGGTACAAACACACCGGAAACCTTATCTGCGATCTTGGCGATCGGTGCCTTTGTGGCTGCCGCATCACTGACCATCTGAATGATCTGTGAAAGCGTGGTATCTTCTCCAACTCTGGTCGCACGGCATTTGATAAATCCGGACTGATTGACTGTTGCCGCAGAAACTTTATCCCCTTCTGCTTTGTCAACCGGAATACTCTCACCAGTCAGTGCCGCTTCATTTACTGCACTGTTTCCTTCCAGAACGATACCATCCACCGGTATATTTTCTCCAGGACGCACTACAAAAATGTCACCCGCCTGTACTTCTTCGATGGAAACGGTCACTTCCTGACCGTCCTGCAGCAGAACTGCTGTCTTTGGTGCCAGTTTCATCAGACTCTTCAGTGCATCCGTTGTCTTTCCTTTCGAACGTGCCTCCAGCATTTTGCCGACCGTGATCAGTGTCAGGATCATCGCCGCAGATTCGAAATAAAATTCATGCATATACGCCATGACAGCTGCCATATCACCCTTTACCTGGGCATCCGTCATCGCAAACAGTGCATAGACACTGTAAAGAAACGATGCTCCGGATCCAAGAGCTACCAGCGTATCCATGTTCGGGGATTTATTCAGCAGTCCTTTAAAACCACTGATAAAGAATTTCTGGTTGATGACCATGATAATGACCGTCAAAAGCAGCTGAAGCAGTCCCATCGCCACATGGTTTCCCGCAAAGAAAGATGGCAGAGGCCAGTTCCACATCATATGCCCCATCGAGAAATACATCAGTACCAGTAAAAAACCAACCGAAGCAAACAGCCTTTTTTTCAGTTTTGGTGTTTCCGTATCTTTCAGCAGTGCATCATCCTTTGCCGCACTGCCCTGATTTCCCTTTGTGCCCGTTCCCTTCTTTTCTGCATGATATCCTGCAGCTTCCACCGCCGAGATGATCGCATCGCAAGTTGCCGTCCCTTCCACGCCCATCGAATTTGTCAGCAGACTCACCGAGCAGGAAGTCACACCCGGAACTTTACTGACTGCTTTTTCTACTCTGCTGCTGCAGGCGGCACAGCTCATCCCGGTTACCGAATATTGTTCCATCGCAATTCCGTTACTGAAAACTTATAAAAAGTTATAAACCTTTATGTTTCATTCCTACTTCAATGAGTATGCTTTTGTACTGTCGAAACAGATACTACTCACAAGTTCTTGTACTCTCCATAGGCGTAAATTCCGAATTAACGTATCCGTACATATTTGCATTAACGTTTCATTGTTAGCTTGCAAATTTTTCTCCATAAGCTTTTAGGTTTAGTGATGCTTGAAAATCTCTATTTATAACATTTCCACATTCACATTTATAAATTCTGTCAGATAATTTCAAATCCTTTTTTATATTTCCACAACAACTGCAAAGTTTTGACGATGGATAAAATCTATCAGCTACAATGAGCTGAATACCATTGTTATTACATTTGTACTCAAGCTGTTTTCTGAATTCAAAGAATCCCTGCTTCTGAACCGCTTTGGATAAATGTCTATTCTTCATCATTCCACTAACGTTTAAATCTTCGATACAAATAAATCTTGGTTTTCGATTTACGATTTCAGATGTGGTCTGATTTAAATAGTTTTTACGGATATTTGTTAATCTATGATTCACTTTAAGTAAAAGTTTTTCGCTTTTGATTACATTTTTAGTTTTACAGTAACTTACTCCTTTCTTATTTTTCTCATACTTTCGAGAAACTCTACGCTGTAACCTGCGTCTGCATTTCTCTAGTTTTTTAACTACTTGGCTTTTATTAATATTCTTGTATGTGTTGCCATCAGAGCAAATAGCCAAATCCTTAATTCCTAAATCAATTCCTATACCATCATTATTTAGATTTTTCTTGCAGTCTGGAAATTCCACGCATACGCTAATCCACCAGTTTAATCCGTCAAAGGATATTCTCGGATTCATATATTTAGCATCTGTGGGAATACGTCCATGTTCTGCAAGTCTTACCCAGTTCAGCTTTTGTTTGTTAGCTTTCCTGCTGGAAGAAAATCCCTCAAATTTAACGTGAGTGTCACTAAACTGTATTTTAATGTTGTCCTGATAAAATTTAGGCGTTGATTTCTTTTTAGACTTGAACCTCGGATGTTTTTGCAAACTTTTGAAAAAGTTTTTGTAGGCTATGCAAGCATCTTTAATTGCCTGTTTGGTTACATTATTGGAAACATTTTGTAGCCACGCGTATTCAGCAGAATTCCTAAGCCTTGTAAATTCTTTTCTAAGCTCTGAATCCGAAATGAACTTGCCACCTTTTTCATAGTTATCCTTTTCCTTGGCTAAAGCCCAGTTATAAGCAAATCTTGCCGCACCTGCATATTGAAACATTTTAGTTTGTTGTACATTATTAGGTTCTAACATTACCCTTACGGCTTTTACCATCATTTTCTTCCTCCTGTATCAATTCTTGAACAAGTTTCTTAGCTTTATCCGCTCGTTTTCCTTGTAGCTTACAACTGAATACTGTGATTATTTGTACTAAATCTTCAACGAGTTCTCGTTGCTCAGATTTTTCCGTATTGTCAATAATCTCAATTTCACAGTTATATAGCGAAGCTATATATTCTACCAACTCAAAACCAAAACGTAAAAGCCTGTCTTTATACAAAACAACAACCTTTTCAACCTGATTTTGAGAAATGCGTTTGATTAGTTCCCGAAGTCCTTTTTTCTTGTAGTCAATGCCAGAACCAATATCACTTATTATCTCAAACGGTTGTCCTTTTGCCATAAGATATGTTTTCACATTATCAATCTGTCGTTCTAAATCATCCTTTTGCTTATGACTTGAAACACGACAATATCCGATTGTAATGCGATTTCTAGGCTTTACATTCATTACTTGGCTGAGCTGTTCATCAGAATAATATCTATATCCACTTGTTGTAGTATGATGCGGATGAAGTTTTCCGTTAGAATCCCAATTTCGCAACGTTTGTGCAGATACACCTATAATTTTTGAAAATTCATGTATAGAATAATATTTACTCAAAGCATCACTTCCTTTCAATATTATTCTATACTAATAACCTATAAAATTCAACAGTTGTTTATATACTTTTATAAGTTTTGTTCAGCTGTTCTTTACCTCCTAATGTTTTGCCTGGTGTCAGGATCAAAAGATATTATACGAAAAGCTTTCGTATTTTTCTTATCCTGTCATCATTTCATAAGTTTCTTCAGAAGATCCACCAGCTCATCAATCGCTTCGTCTTTTCCATTGCGGATGTCCTCTGCCACGCAGGTATGGATATGATTGGACAGCAGGACTTTATTGAAACTGTTGAGTGCAGAATTGATCGCCGAAACCTGTACCAGAATATCGGCACAGTAGGCATCCTTTTCCAACATTCCTCTCACACCGCGAACCTGCCCTTCGATGCGGCTTAAACGATTGATCAGATCTTTATATTCTTTTTCTGAGCGTTCCTTTTTTCGCTCAGAACACTGACAGCAGCATGTTTTTTCTATCTGTTCCCTGTTTTCTTCCATTTCATTCACTTCCTTTTCTTATATACCCCTATTAGGTATTTTTCGTATTGCATTATATACCCCCATGGTGTATTTTTCAAGTCCTTTTCCTGAAAAAATTTATGCATTAACGGATATCAGGATATAAAGAATGAACATTCATGTAAAGCTCACAGAGCTTCGCATTGCTCATGTCACGCAAAAAAGGCAGGATTTCTCCCGCCTGTTTTTTGTCTGAATTCTTTATTTTGATGCCTGTTCTGTTTTGCTTATCGGAAAAATTCTTTCGCCACTCGGATAAAACTTCCGGTATCTTCCACCCCGGCTGTCTCATACGGAGAATGCATCGCAAGCTGCGGAAGTCCGATATCTACCGTATTCATCGGTACCTGCATATTCGAAATATTTCCCAGGGTCGATCCGCCCGGCACATCGGAGCGATTCACAAAGGTCTGGTATTTTACGCCTGCCCGGTCACAGAGATCCTTGAATTTTGCCGCTGACACCGCATCGGTACAGTATTTCTGGTTGGCATTGTATTTGATGACAATTCCGCCGTTTGGCAGCGGCCGGTTCACCGGATCTGCCTTTTCTATGTAATTTGGATGCAGTGCATGGGCATTATCCGCCGAGATCATAAAACTGCCTGCCAGCGTCATCAGATATTCTTCATACGTTCTGCCAAGGCCATCGTTGATCCTTCGAAGCGTATCTTTTAAGAAAGTAGAAGCTGCCCCTTGCTTTGTTCCGCTTCCAACTTCTTCGTTATCCAGAACACAGTGCACCGCAATACTCTCCTCGTGCTTTCCGGCAAGCATTCCTTCCATCGAAGCAAACGCACACTGCAGGTCATCCAGCCTTGGTGCCGAAACAAATTCTCTGTCTGCACCCCAGATCGTACCCTCCGTCCGATTATAGAGGAACAGATCATGTGCAAGAATATCCTCTGTACTCACTTTAAGTTCTTCTGCAATGATGTTTAAAAGCTCCGGTCTGGAATCTCCGCACCCGAGAAGCGGCAGCAGATCTTTCTGCGGATTGTAAGACACACCTTTGTTTGCCTCCCGGTTCATGTGGATTGCCAGACTTGGGATCATGACCAGATCCCGGTCGATATTGACCAGTTCCTCTTTCAGACTGCCGTCACGCCTTACAACCACTCTGCCTGCTACCGACAGCGGCCGGTCAAACCACGGTGCCATCAGCATACCGCCATAACCTTCCACATTCAGTTTTGTGTAGGCATTTTCTACCCGCATTTCCGGATTTTCCTTGATCTTAAAAGCCGGAGAATCGGTGTGGCTGGCAATGATATGAAACTTCCGACACTCCTTCTTTGGAATCGAAAATGCAATCAATGCCGAATGATTTCTTGTTACGATATATTTCCCGCCCGGCTGTAACTTCCAGTATTCCTGCTCTGAAAGAAGCTGATATCCGTTTTCTGCAAATTTTTTCTCCATCTCTGCCGTTGCCTGAAAAGCCGTCGGACTTTTTTTGATAAAGGCAAGGAGAGATTCTGTTGTTTTGTAATGCATATAGCTACCTCACTGTTTTATCTATTATTTGGAAATTTTTAAAATTTATCTCAAATGAATCTGATAAATAAAATACCACAATATCTGTTAGAATACGCTGTTCAGTTTCTCTTATTATACTGCAACTTCCAAAAATATGAAAGCAGGAGTAATGCGATATATTTCTTCAATTTATAAGTTTTCAGGAAATAAAAACAGTATTTCATCAAGAACAATTTAGTGCAAATAATGTAAAATTCGATTCAATCAAAAAAATATTTAGGAGATGGAATGGTGGTATTTCAATTCACGAGGTCAATTTCTGACAGAAACATAAAACACGAGTGTGTGAAACTTTTTCTGTAAATTAACAAATAATAGGTTCTTCTATGATAAAAAATCATAGGAGGGCCTTTTATTATGGCAAGACAAAAGAAACCGGTACATCGAGTACAAATGACGGAAGGAAAAAGAAATATTATCCACCGGCTTCTTGAAGAGTATGATATTCAAATGGCTGAAGATATTCAGGATGCCCCGAAAGATCTTCTTGGTAGAACAATCAAAGAAATGATGGAAGCCGAAATAGATAACCACCTTGGCTACAAAAAATCATTTCCATGTATGCAAAAGGAATGACTACCCGCCGGATTTCGGAAACGATTGAGGATATTTACGGATTTGAAACATCAGAAGGCTTTATTTCTGATGTAACAGACAATATCCTGTCACATATTAAAGACTGGCAAAATCGCCCGTTAGATGAGGTGTATCCTATTCTCTACATTGATGCGATCCATTACTCTGTTCGTGATAATGGCGTTATCCGCAAACTTGCTGCTTACGTGATTCTTGGCATCAACATGGAAGGAAAAAAAAAGGTTCTTACCATTTCAGTAGGCGATAATGAAAGTGCGAAATACTAGCTTTCGGTTATGAACGAATTGAAAAACCGGGGTGTAAAAGATGCTTTGATCATTTGTGCGGATGGACTTACCGGTATAAAAGAAGCGATCACTGCCGCTTTTCCGAAAACGGAATATCAGCGTTGTATCGTACATCAGGTACGAAACACTTTAAAATACGTTCCTGATAAAGACAGAAAAGCATTTGCCACAGATTTAAAAACGATTTACCAGGCTGCTGATGAAAAGAAAGCTCTGGCCGCATTAGACAGAGTAACAGAAAAATGGGCACCAAAATATCCGAATTCCATGAAACGCTGGAAGGATAACCGGGATGCAATTTCACCTATTTTCAAGTTTTCAGCAACGGTCAGAAAGGTGATCTATACGACAAATGCCATTGAATCCCTGAATTCCACATATCGTAAGCTGAACCGTCAGAGAAGCGTTTTTTCGAGTGATACAGCACTCCTAAAAGCATTATACCTTGCTACTTTTAAAGCAACGAAAAAATGGACAACAACGGTTCGCAACCGGGCACAGGTATATGGGGAACTGAGTATTATGTATGAAGGACGCCTGCCCGAATAGGCGACTCAGAATATAGCAAGACCGGCGGATTTTTCGCCTGCTCTTGACATACAAATTTATAGCTGTTATATATAAAACAAGAGCGAAAAGCTCAATAAATAAACTTTTCGCCTTGCATTATCATAGAAGAATCTTACTTACAGACTTTTCTTTATAGTCTCTAAAACACTACTCCAGCAGATATTTCAATTCACACGCCCCTTACGGGACGTGACTCGGTTCTGCTGTATTCAGAATAGAAATTTCATATTTCTACTCACACGCCCCTTACGGGACGTGACTATTTACTTTGAATGTTTTTTCTCCTGGTTTCCAATTTCTACTCACACGCCCCTTACGGGACGTGACATAACTGTTTTATGCACCGATTGAACTATTAAATATTTCTACTCACACGCCCCTTACGGGACGTGACTGCCTTCCTGGTCGGTCAGCTCGCCGTCAAGTGATTTCTACTCACACGCCCCTTACGGGACGTGACAAACCAGTAAAATTATTTATGCACCTGATTTTTATTTCTACTCACACGCCCCTTACGGGACGTGACCTCAGAAGAATTTAAAGAAGGGTTCACTTTAATAATTTCTACTCACACGCCTTCTGTGCCATTAACGTGTCTCCAATTTCTACTCACACGCCCCTTACGGGACGTGACGATTTTGATTACTGGTACCGCACCGGATTCCCGGATTTCTACTCACACGCCCCTTACGGGACGTGACTAAATCCAGTATTTGAAAATGCAACTGGAAGAAATTTCTACTCACACGCCCCTTACGGGACGTGACAACCTCTATTACTGGTTATTATGATATTCCTTTTATTTCTACTCACACGCCCCTTACGGGACGTGACCAGTTGCATGATGTTTCAGATGATGAGTTTGACATTTCTACTCACACGCCCCTTACGGGACGTGACCGCTACATTTTGTATTTATGTAACGGAACATTTCCACATATTGGGACGGACTTATTTCTGCTGATATCATTTATATGATATCGCATATATAACTTATTTATTATAATGTTTTTTCAGGCGAACCTCAAGTGGTTTTTGAATCATCACACCTTCGCTACCTTCAAATAATAATTACGCCTTCTGGATCATATGTTTTCTCAGCACCTATATGTTCAATTTTCTTATTCCAGTTGTTCCCAAGATAATAAAATCGCAAACTATCCTCTTCTGGATTAATTAATTTTAATAAACTATCTTTTAATTTCAAAAAAGAGGAATAATCTAAATCAGCTTCAAAAACAGAATTCTGTACTCGTTGTGCATGATTTTGACATTCTTTCGCCACTTTTCTTAACCTGGTTTTTCCTGCTGCACTGACAGTACTAACATCATAACTTATTAAAACCATCATTTTATCTCACCACCTATTTTTGCAGATATGGTGGATAGCTCTCAATGTCGCCTCGTATATATTTGGCAAGCAAATTGCTCTGCACATACGGTAATAATCCAAATGGTATCTTTTGCTTCAGATACGGATGCATTAAATCAGTACGTTTCTTTTCCTGCCATTTTGACAATACTTTTTTCCTGCCATCTGCATTTAACCAAACCGCTCCTGAAATCTGCTTTTCAAAATCTTTTTCTCCTATAATCTGCAGATTCAATAAAGTGATAACAAAACGTTCTACAATACATCTTATTTCTTCCACCATATCGCAGGCCAATGATACACGACCGCTTCGCAATGCATGACAATATCCAATATAACTATCCAATCCTACTGTTTCCAATGCCGCTGCAAATTCATTTGTTGCAAGTGTATAAACAAATGATAAAATTGCGTTTACCGGGTCCAACGGCGGACGTTTTGTTCGAAACTCAAAGCTAAACGGTACTTTTGTATTTGTTATCAATCGATTGAAAATTGAAAAATAATTCTGTGCACAATATCCTTCAATACCCATAACTTCTTCTATTGTCTCTGCTCTATAAACATTCTCAATTCCGTCATGTAAAATCCCCAGTACTTTTTGTATTTCCTGATTATCTCTCAATTCTGCATTATCATGTAATGTTCTGCGTATTACCTGCCTGGTATTACTGAATTTTGCTGCCATCGTATTTTGTGCCAGCTGCAATCCGCATGCTCTGAAACAGTCAATTTGTTCTACACGGAGAAAAACATTTCCTTTTGTCTCTCCACAAACTTTTGCCAGAAATTTCCCCTGTGGCGACATAAAATTAATTGGAATCAGCTTTTCCACGCACTTTCCCATCAACGCCGGCGAACATCCAAGATAACTAAAACACACAATATTTTCCACATTTTCAAAAGGAATCCGAAGTTTAATTTCTCCTTCTGCCTTGCAGACAAGATTTTCACCGTCCAACATCAAATACATCTGTTCATTTGTCACATATATTGTATTTAAGAGTTTTCGCATAACGGTTCCCTCTCAATCTTTTTTATCTCTTTTTTTAAATCAGGGATTTTTCTCATGGATGGCATACATACATCTTTCATAGAACATCCATTACAGTTTTGATTTTTTCGAATCGGCGGGATTTTTCCTGCTTTTAAAAAATCCCGCATTTCTGTCAAAAGTCTCTTTAATTCTTCATTATATTTTTCAAAATTTTCTTTTAATGGCAATGATATTCTTTTCTTCACATCTGCATAATACAGAACACCGTCACAGTCCCCTCCAAAAATAGAATCCACACACAGTTTCTGTGCAAAAACCTGCATCAGATCATCTTCCCGATAATCTTTTTCTTTTGGTTTTGTTGGTTTATATTCTACAATAGTCAGTTTATATCTTTGATTGTCATCTTTTATCGTAATCCCTGTTTTATCTTTTTTTAATTCTATACAGTCTGTTACGCCATATAAATTGTATTGCTCATCATCATTATAAACCGGAACCGAAGTATATACTTTTTTGCCTCTTCCTGTATAACTTTTCTCCGGATCATGTACTCGATCATGTAGCAGATTTGCTTTTGTTACGAATATATTCTCGCCCCAGGATTTATTAATTTCTATCAATCCCCAACGATGGGGACAATACATGTAATGCTGTATAGATCGGATTGTTATCTCCTGGCTTCTCATAATTTTTCGATCAGCTCTACTCCTTCCGGCATCTTTTCATCCACTTCGATCTTGTAATTGCTAAAACAACGAGGAATCTCATTTTCTTCATCCACTTTTATTTTTTCAAACAGTAAATGTGACGGACAATTGCCCAATATATTGCTGTGTTTGAACACATACAGCTTTCGCATACACATCTTCCCTCTTGCAGCACTGTGGTCATTTTCAAACATATTTATGACCGCTTCCCACAAAACTTCCAGATCATCTTCTGATAAATCAGTCGTCTTATTGGCCAATGCAGCAGACACATAACCTTCTGCTCGATACAAAGCATACGGAATGATGCTTTTCTTTCCCATTTCCGTCTGACCGGTTTCCTGACGCTCATCCGTCGTACGTGCCTGTCTTGTAATCGTAACATCCTCTATATCGATTGGCGAAATGCTTCTGGCAAAATTAAGCTGTACTGGTCCTCTCACAATACCACAAGGATCATCACCAGTTGACATTACTGCTCCAAAGGTTCTCACATCATAATAATTCTTACACATGTATGCACGAGCCTTTTTAACATCATCCTCATTTTTTCCCTTATTCTTCGTTTTCAATCCTTCTGCTTCATATGCCGCTGTAAATTTACTGTTCAATGCTTTATCCGGCTTGATCAGAATATTATACCCAGCTTCTCCTTCTTTTACCAGTTCCACATAATTTCTGATTTTCCTCTTTAGGCAGACATCTGTAACATAACCATATCCGGATTCTGAATCTATCCTCGGTGCATTTCCTGCATCCGGATCCCCGTTCGGATTTCCGTTTTCCACATCAAAAAGCATTACAAAATCATATCTGTTCTCCAGTGCCATTCTTTATTCCTCCATTTCGTCTTTATTAATTTTTTACTGTTCTTCTTTCTTTTCACTCTTCTTAAAAAGCTCCGGTATTTGCTGGTAATATCCCACAAAAAATTCTCCCTGTTCTGTACGTCGCAGCCTTTCCGGAAATTTCCCGTCCAGTGGTTCTATGATTTTCTGGATTCTCTCATTGTACTTATAACGATAATTTGCATTTTTTATTTTTTTTAAGTGATTTTGACTAAGCCGTATCAATTTTGGAAAAATCAACGCCGGTTTTACCGATGCTGATGCAAAATACGCATCTTTAATAGTTCTGTTTAATTCTGTACCGGCTGCATCTTTCTGCAACTGTTCCAATACTGCAAACAACCGTCCGCATAAATATGCCGGACTCTTATTTTTTTCATTCAATCCCACTGCAATCTCCTCCTTTTTGTCATTTCTGTTAAAATACGCCTTTACTATGCCACAACGGATCCTATTGATGTTTCGTTCAATTCGGATTCTTCGCAAAGTATTTTCAAATAATGCTGCCGGATATTTTCCGCCATATACTACTGCATTTAACAACCCTGCCATTAAAGCCGGATTTACTTTATCATTCTTACTCTTCGGTGAAATCAGTTCTTTTTCAATCATCCAGAGAGGCACCGGCTTTTGTTCCTGTACCACCTGTATTTCCTGTTGAAATCTTGCAATATTCCACAACACATCTGCATATTTCTTACGAATAATAAACTTTACCGAAAGCCTAGAAGAATTAGGCTTTAACCCCAGCATATAAAAATCAACACTTGGATCTACAGTACTTAGATTTTCCAGCCTTTTTGCAGTTATTTTTCCTTCCCTGGCATCTTCCATCATCTTTTTCAACATTTCTTCTGTCTGTTCTGCATTTAAAGTATCAGACTCTCCAAAAAGCAACTGGCTGAACAGATCTTCACACTTATCTTCCGTATCCATTGCCCAAAAGACCATCGTCATATCTTCCAGCATATGTTTGTGTTTTTGAGACGCAAGAAGATAATTCAATGCTTCTGTATATTTTTTCATCATTTCTTCTGAAATTCCGCTGTTATAGGACTGTTCATTTCCATAAGAATTTTCAGAAGGATTATTATAACCGATCAGCACACTTCCTGTTGCAAGTCCTCCATACACCCCTTTGATCTTGCTGTGGATTCTTGCAAGCGGTTTTTCTTCACCAGAAACTGCACATTGTGCAAGATAAGTATCTTTTGCTTCTGCTTTTTGCTTTTCATAATACATGTTCCATTTTTTTGCAAACACTGGTTCATCCTGAAGATAATGTCCAGGTCTTCCAGTCAGGCAGAACACATAACCTGATTTTGCGTAATCTTTTTGTAATCTTAATAATTCCTGGTTTTCTGTCTGTTCTTCCGGTTTCCAGTTGAGAAGAAATTTTCGATACGCATTCACAAGCGGTGTATCCATTTCTTCAATAAATTTCAGGTTTGTTTCTACAAAAGCTGCATGGGATTTTTGTGCCTTTCCCGTCCGGTCTGTTGGTGTCAGTCCTTCTTTTTCCAAGTTCAATCCAAACAAATATAACGGTCTGTGCTCTGCTATATTGGCATCAATTCCTGGTTTTTCTGTTCTCTGAGGCATTTTCAGATCCTGCGGCACTAATTTCTTTTTTATTTTTTTCCCGACTGTTACTTCTGTTTCTTTCTGAATATTTATAATATGATCAATCTCGCCTTCTTCCGTCAATGCTACCTCATAATGTATCTTTACCTTCGAATATCCTTCCGGAAGTACCTTTTCTGCTGCCGACAGCATATCATAATAATCACATAATGCTTTTATCAGCATCGCAATCCCTCCCTGTATTTTTGAACATCAATGACTCCCTCAATCATGTGCGGTCTGTAGTATAATGTTTTTGCACGATCGGAGAATTTGGGATTTTCCCAGTCTCCATTAATGGGTTTCCCCCTGTCTTCAAACTGTACCTCATAACTCATATATCCGAGATCAACATCCCCCATTTCCTTGATTCTGCTGCTTATCATTTCTGTATCAAACGCATCTACCAGTTCTATTCTTTTTACCGGAAATTCACTGCACCCAAGACATGGTGTCCGAAACCATTGACCTTTTTCCAGTCTTCGTTTCAAAATGTTATAATGCTTATTTTCTCCGTCATCTTCTCGATTATTTTTCAAGCCGGTCAGCTCAAAGTGAAATTCTATACCATATTTCACTTTTTTCAGAACCATTGCTACCCTCTGACTTCTGCTTTGAGAAGTATAGATACAAGGATCTCCTCCTTTCTGTTTCATCTGATTTTTTACTGCACTGAGCAGTACCTTATCTTTTACTTCATTTCTTCGAATATTTGCAAAATCAATCTCCTGAAATACAATGATTTTGTCAATCACATAACGGATTGCCGGTTTCCAGTACACACTCTTTAACATTCCTTCCAATGCTCCCGGTGTCGGAACATCATAGCTGACTCGTTCCACTTTCAATTCCGGTCGCGTAAAGCATGCATAATCTCCTTCCACTATGATTTTAAATCCATATCCCATTGTTTTTCACCTCTTCTTTCATAAAAAATAATCTTGTGCTTCCAATAAAATTCCTAAATTTTCGTCATAATAATCTTCATTTGTCAGACAGTATATTCCCGTACCAAAATCGTCTGCAACATGTTGTTTTATCAACTCATCCAATTCTTTCTTAGTAACTGTACAGGTATACTTTTGCAGCTCCTTCTCATTTTCGATTTTTGTATATCTCAGAGTATCCACCAGTTTTCTGCTCTTTTCATCTCTTGGTACAACAATAGAACATGTCCTATCAGGGATCAGTTCAAATTGTTCTGCATAAGTCTGAAATGGCAGATTTTCAAAAGACCTGCACTTTATATGCATCGTATTTTTCTGAATATTCTCTTGTTTTAAGAAAAACACTTCTTCATAGTATTCTTCAATACATTCCGGCTGTGAAATATCTTTATACTCCGCCAACAAACGTTGCGTAATATTCATCTTGTCATTCTGTGCTTCATTTTCAAATTCAAACACAAAAACTTCACCCTTATCCCGCTTTCCTTCTCTGTTACATCTGCCTCCCGACTGGAGAATACTGTCCAGACCATTCAATTCACGAAAAACGGTATATACATCCAAATCAACTCCTGCCTCAATAAGCGATGTAGAAATAATCGTAATCCTTCTCTCTTCCGGTATATTTCCATCTGGAAAATCTTCATCCAGGCTTTTCAGTTCTTCTCTGATAGCCTGCAGAACTTTTTGTCTGTCATATGCAGTCATATAAGTCGATAAGTGATATTTTCTTCCTGTACACATCTGAAAAAGTTGTCTTGCATTTTTCTTCTTGTTTACGATAATCAATCTGGACGGATACTTTTCACTTTTAGCTAATAGTCCTTCCGGACTTACTTTTCCCATATTGATATATTGACATTTTTGAAACTTTTCAAAAAGCGTCTTATCCTTGATCAAATTTTCGATTCGATTATTTGCCGGTGCATAAAGCTTCAGCAACTTTTCAAAATCAGGCATCGTTGCCGTAAGAAAAACAGCTTCGCTGTTCAGATATTTCGTTATATAGGCAATTCCCTGAAGACATGGCTGTAAATAATCCTGCGGCATCATATGTGCCTCGTCAAAAATCAGAATACTGTCTGCCATATTGTGCAATTTTCGAAGTTTTCCTCTTTTATTTGAATAAATGCTTTCAAAAAACTGTACTGCTGTTGTTATGATAAATGGAGCATCCCAATTTTCTACTGCTATTTTAGCTGCTTCTCGATAATCCTCATTTAAATCCACCTTCTCATCATAAGAAAAAGTTGACTGATGTCTTAAAATCTCCAGATTATTTCCAAAAAGTTTTTCAAAAACCTCTGCTGTCTGATCAATAATACTGTTATACGGGATCACATAGATAATTCTTTTTTTCTTTTTCGCTATTGCTCTTTGCAGTGCTATTTTCGCACTCGCTAATGTTTTTCCACTGCCGGTTGGCATATTTATAAGGTAGATGTGTGCATCTTTTGTACTGTTTCGATATGCCTGCTCCTGCAGCAAGCTTCTCGTCTTCTGCAATTCTGTTTTTACTTCAAACGCCTGTAACTGAACATTTATTTTTTCAAGACACTTTTCAAAATCAGCCTGCAATTTTCTCACTACTTCTGTACTTCTGCAAAACTCCGCGGTGTCTGTTGAATCTGCATCTACCAGACAGGAAAATAAATATCTTGTCAGAAATGTAAACTTATCAATTAACCAATCCGCATTTCTTCCGCAATCCGCAGCAAGAAACTGCTGCCATTTTCGAATATCTAATTCCGGCAGTTCCAGTTCTTGCTTGTAGGCATCGTAATCCTCAAACGTCCTGTTCATTCTGCCTTTCAGACTGTTATCCTCATCATTTCCAAATCCCCCATTTGGGATTCCCGTGTGATGTCCTGCAATGCAATACTGCATCATCAGATTCATTGGCTTTGGATACTTTTCACCCACTGCAATTGCTCCACAGGTTGAATGTTCTACACGAATATTTTCCCCTCGGATTCTTCTTTGAAATCCCTCCTGATACTTTCCGATATCATGTGCTTTTCCTGCCGCATAAGCTAGATCTTCCATTTCCGGAATTGCATATTCTTTGCAAAGATTTGCCGTATTCTCACAATGTTCCCGGACAGTTTGTACCTCATTTGTATACTCATTTCTGTGTGCAATATATATTTCCCCCATATTGCTGTACCCTCCTGTATTCTCATAATTCACTTATACCATTCTTTTTCTTTTATGTCAATTTTTTCTTTATTTAGTTAAATATAATTTACATATCATTATATCTTTTATCAGCTGATCAAAATTTTCAAACACAACTGTGTAAACATATTACCTTCTGACTCGGTACCATAATAAAAATGACCGTATGAAAACTTTTCATTTTCGCATACGATCATCTTTATACTTAACAAAATAATTTCTACTCACATGCACAACCTGTACAGACTTTCCAATTATATTTTATCTTTCCTATTTTTTCAACTGCTTAGTCAAAATCTATCTTAAATCTTACCCGTCAAAAAAGACCAGCACTTTCGCACTGGTCTTTTTCCTTACTTCAACTTTATTTCTTGATTTCTTACTTCGTGATCTTCACGCTTGCCTTCTGGCCTTTTCCTTTCAGCAGTCGTTTGTAGCGTGTCAGTTTCTTCTTCGGTACTTTGATCTTACATTTTTTGTCAATACCTTTGAAGGCCTTGCTTCCGACTTTCTTCAGCTGTGTGGATTTGATCGTGATCTTTTTCAGTTTCTTTGCACCGTTAAATGCATTTGCACCGATCTTGCTTACGTTTTTGCCAATGATAACCTGCGTCAGTTTTTTGTTGTTCTTGAATGCATTCTTTGAAATCTCGGTTACTTTGAAGGTAACGCCGTCAATTTTTACAGTTCCAGGAACGGTAAATTTCTTTTCTGTTGCTTTTCTCGGTTTCACCAGAGTAACGGTTCCGTTCTTTGCATCGGATTTTGTTACTTTGTAGAATCCTCTTCCAACCGGTTTGGTTGTTCCGACAGCAGGTACTTTCTGAGTATTCGGATTTGTGTTTGGCTTTTCTGTTCCAGGCTGTGTGCTTGGTGTTTCCGGCTGTTTATTCGTTTCAGTTTCTTTGCCCGTTTCAGTTTCTTTACCTGTTTCGGTTTCTTTGCCCGTTTCAGTTTCTTTGCCAGTATCCGGCTCGCTGCCTGCCACTTTCAGATTCTGCTCTGCTTTTTTCAGGCTGTCCAGTGCTTTGCGGACGTCTGCGGCACTTGCAGTCTTAGAAGCGGCTGCTTCTTTTGCTGCTGCCAGTGCATTCTGGAATGCATTCCAGCTTGCATCGCTGTAATCGCCTTTTGTTTTGTCTTTTACTTCTGCAATCTTGCTGTTCAGTACTGCTTTTGCTTCTTCTAACTGTACATTTGTGGTCGGATCTTCCTCCCATTTTGCAAACAGTGTCAGATCTGCACTTACCGGTGATGCTGCTGTATATGCTACTGTGCAGTTTACATCGCTGTACCAGCCCTTGAATACATATCCGGCTCTGGTCGGATTCTGCGGCAGGCTCCAGCTTTCGCCGGCTGCTACTTTCAAAGACTCAATGCTGTTTCCGCCTTTTGTATCAAAAGCAACGGTGAATTTTTTCTGTGTTGTTGTGTTCTTAATTGCTTTTCCGTAAACTTCTACTTCGCAGATATGGTTTCCGCCATGTGCTGTTCCGCTTGTCAGAATACTTCCGCGTGTGTAAATACGGATATAACGTGCTTTCTGTTCTTTTGCTTCAAATGTCTTTCCTTCTGATGTTTCTGCATATTTTGCATCCGGATTTGCAAGCTTTTCATTGCTCAGCAGTCCGTATGCATACTTGGAATCTGAAACGCTGCTGTACAGCACGGTATCATTTGCATCAAAAGTAGCATCTTCAGATGCAACTACGATCGTATCCTGGTAGGTACGTCCATCCGCAAAATAACGCCACATTTTTACCTGATCCAGCTTGAATACATCGCCAAGATCGATCTGGAAGTATACGCTGGTTCCTGCCAGTACATCACTTTCAATGCTGTCCAGTGTACAGGTAAAGGAGTTTGAACCTTTATCACCATCGATCATTTTTTCCGGACTACTTTTTTTGTTTGAAACATCCTGATCATTATCTGCACGTTTTACTGTGATGTTGGAAGCCTGCAGAGGGATTTTTCCGTTTCCATCCGGAACAATACCGGAATCTCCGCTGCTGTCTCCGCCAACTGCTGATCCTGCTTTTTCCAGTGCAGCCAGCTTAAGTGTTGCATCTTTTACTTCTGCCTGGCTTACCTGAAGATCAGTTCCGCCTCCAACAGTCAGAGTTCCATCTTTCAAATCTTTGATGTTTTTCTCATATCTGCTTGCATCCAGTGTACCGTTGACATAAACTTTCAGACTGCCATTCTTTTCACGGATACCTGCAATGTGTTTCCATGTTCCATCGTTTACAGCTTCTTTGGAAGTTACGGATACATCTCCAACTGTAAAGACTGCTTTTCCGTCTTTGTCAATGGAAAGGCTGTAAGCACCTTCCTGTTTCAAAATGTTCATGTTGTTTCCGGTTGTTTTCACATAGGCAGATGCTGCAAAATCAGCGATTCCTGTAACAGCTGTTCCGTTCAGCTCATATGCTTTTGTAAGACCAAGTATTGTCTTTCCTGCCAGTGCTTCGTCCGTTGTTTCCGTTACATCATTTGCATTCTTCAGATCTGTTTTTGCTGATGCTTTCGCTACAACCTGATTTTCCTGATATACAACTTCTGTATTTACTGCTGCTGCATTGCCGGTTAAATCTTTTAATCCACTTACAGAAACCGTTACTTTGCTTCCTGCACTCAGAGTGGATGTAGTCAGCGTTACTTTTCTCTGATTTGCACTTACTTCTGCTTTTGTAACATTTGCTCCGGAAACGGTTGCAGCAGGAGTACCGGTTACGCGCTCATCAAATGTCAGCTCAATCGTGTTGTCCGCAGTTGCTTTTGCAAGTGTCAGCTGAGGTGCTTTTGTATCTTTTGCAGTAGAAAGAGACCAGATACGTGCCTCACCCGGCTGCAGTGTAACTGTGATCACATCGCCGTATTTTACTGTCTGATAGTCGGTCTGTGCATCGGTTGTCTTGTGATCCAGAATTGTTGTACGGTTGAGTGTCTTGCCTTTCAGACTTTCTGCCGCACCAACGTTTCGATCCAGTGTAAAGCTCAGTGTCTTTACGGATGCACTTGGATTTCGCATGGAAATAATACCTTCTTCACCATCCCAGCAGGAGTATCCGTAGGTATTGCCCTTATCCGGTGTCGTACCGATCAGTTTCGCATTTTTCAAAATGTGATAATTTTTCTTAGCCCACTCCAGATATTCTGCATTGATATCCCATTTCTGACCTTCATCTATCATTTCCGGGCTGTAGTACAGCTCCCAGAATGCCGTTCCTCTGGTTCCCATCATATACAGATACGTTTTGAACTCATCATCTGTCATCTGGTTTGCCAGATTGGTTCCTGTTTTTCCATAGATTGGATCATGGTTGTAAATGTTTGCCAGTGGGAACTGGAACTCTCTTTCTTTTACAAAATCAAAATATCTGCCGTCACGGTAAGAAAGCAGCTGATCTACCTGTCTGTTCTGTCCGACCTGAACACGTCCGATATCCTGGCTGTTCTGGATCCAGATAGAATTTGCCCACTGCAGATACCATGGACTTGGGTTTACATAACAGGTCAGGTTAAACCACAGATTGTCAATGCCGTTTTTCTCTGCATTGGTACGCAGCGTCTCAAACAGATCGATCCATGCTTCCCAGGTATCGGAAAAATAATACATACCATTTTTTCCGCCTGTCATATGTTTATGATTTGCATTTGTACATGGCTTTGTCGCAAATCCATCCAGTTTCCAGTAATTTACTTTATAAGCATCCTGCATCTGTAAGAAAAACTCAGTCAGTTTCGTCACATACCGTCTGTCACCGACATCAATATCATCGGTTACCGCATTGTATGCACCAAAACCTGCTTTTTCAATAATCTTGCCCATTGCAGCGTTATAGTTATAACCACCTCTAGGTCCTACCCATACACCAAATCCGGAGCCGAAGCTTTCTGCAAGATCAGAAGCAGGACGGAATCCGTTCGGGAACTTATTGTTAAACTCCCAGAACCCTGTCACATTATCCGTGGTACCGCAGCGTGCCACATCATGAACAGTAGAAGTTGTATTCGAGTTGTTATAATTATTCCATCCGTCATCCACAACATACGAATCCATCGGTTCTACACCGGATTCAGAGAATCCCTTTTCCATTTTTTTGAATGCAGATTCAATGTTGTCATCGTTAATGGTCATCATATTATCGTACCAGGAATTGTACTGCGTACGGAAATCGCTTCTTGTTGCAATGCTGTTGATATATTCATAAAAGTCAGACTGAATGACATTCATATCCGTACTTCTTGCAGCACCCGCTACGGTCTGCCAGGTCACATATTTTCCGTCTGTGGTAAGCTGGTTATCTTCCTGCAGTTTTTCGAATGTCTTGCCGGAAAAATAACGCATATGTGCATTTTTATTGCTGTCGATCTCTGTTTCTGTCATCGGGAACTCACATCCAAGGAACATTCCCTGAATATAAACCGGCTGGCCAAGAGAAATGACATATCCACTCATACCGCCAACGCCTTCACCCATGATCGGATGTGTCCACACGGTATCATTTGCATTGACATTCAACGATTCCAGATCGATATAATCAATTGCTGCTTTTTCTTTGTCACTTACTTCGATTTCCAGGAATTTACGCATGAAATGATCTCCGTCATCCATGGTAACTTTCATGGTAACATCCCAGTCTACACCGTTTTTGGAAACGGTCTCAAACGGGAATTCTACCATGACTCCGCCGTTCGTATCTACTTTTTTAACTTTGCTGCCTTCCAGAGTCATCTCGCTGGATCTGATCACGGCACTTGCATCTGCTGTACCGACTGCTTTGCTGTACATCTTTACTTCTGCCGCCGTTGCCCATGCCTGACCGTCCGTCTTTGGTGATACAGCAACCAGTTTTACATAACGACCCTTTTTCGGTGCTGTCAGATTGATATAAATCGTTTCTCTGTCATTGTAAGTAAAATCACCTTCTGCCGCAAGGTTTGCATCACTTTCCAGATCTGTTTCACTGTTTCCCACATACAGTTTATATCCTTTGATATCGCCGTTTGTGGAACTGTCCTGACGTGGCTGATAAGAAAATGCGGCAATTTCCTGTTCGCTCTTCATATCAAAAGTCAGGGAATGTGGATATGGCTGATCCGGTGAATACTTGCTGTGCCAGATTGTAGATGCATCACCATCAATAACATTGGCTCCCGGACCGTCTTTTGCACCCACTTCATTATTGTACTGATCGCTTGCAGTAACTGTCCAGTTTGTGCGATCCAGCTCTCCGTCCAGTTTTGTTGTACCATCCTGGCGAAGTTTGATAATGAATTCTTCAGAACCCTGTGCCGGTGTAAACGTCAGATCTGCCCTCTTATTATCCAGTTCTGTCGTTGCCAGCTTGTTGTCTGAAGTAGAAAATTTACGCTCCAGATATTCATTTCCGATCGTAACTTCTCCGTTTTTCACGGATACTTGTGCTTCTCCTGATGCCGCCTGAACGGTCGTTCCAATCCCCGTTGCTGGAATACCGGTCACTACCATGGCCGCACTCAAAGCAATTGACAACCATTGTTTTTCTTTCTTTTTCAAAATTTTCCTCCTTGTTTGTGCAATATGCATAATTTTATTCGTCTCCCCCCCCCGCTTTTTATAGTAACATTTAACATTCTTTCTGTCAATCGAATTTCCTTTTTTATTCATACCTTTCAATCTCTGTTTACTCTGCCTATAAAAAAGAACCGTTTGCATAATTTTTTCATTGCAAACGGTTCCCGTAGAATATTACTTACTCATTTTTTAATTCAGGATATGAAAAATATTCAGTTAATATCCAAATCCGCTGTCACCTGATAGTAATCACAGGCATGTGCCATATATCCGGTTACATTTGCCCGTGAGATCTGGCTCATCTTCAGGAAAGAGCAGTATACAAAGGCATTGTCGTCCAGAACCGTCTGCTGCATCTGAACTGCAAGCTTGGCACGTTTGTCGGTGTCAAATTCCTGGCTGAGCTGCTCTTCCAACTGATCCAGTTTCTCATTTTTATAAGCTCCCTGATTTTTCGTTGCATCAGAAGTTGCAAACACGGTAAACCAGTATTCCGGATCTCCGGTCGGAGCCTGCACATTTGCCATGGCATAGACATCCCACGCTGCCGGATCCTGCACAACACTGTTGTTGTCAGCCGTACAGTTGATATCCACATCCATTCCGATATCTTTTAACGTAGCCTGTGCGGATTCTGCCAGAAGCGGAAGCTCCTGTCTGCTTGGATAGGTAAGCCATTTGATTTGAAGCTTCTGTCCGTCTTTTTCACGGATTCCATCGCCGTCGCTGTCTTTCCATCCTGCCTCTTCCAGTACTTTCTTGGCACCTTCCGGATCATAGGATTCGGTCGTTACTTTATCTCCGCCAAAAGCAGAACCAGCAGGGAAGGTTCCATTTGCCGGATAGCCGTTTCCTTCCAGCAGATTTTCCACAAATCCTTCTTTGTCGATACCCATGGCGATCGCTTTTCGCACGGCCGGATCAGTACAGACGGAACCTTCGTTGAAATTCATTTTCAGGAAGAAACATCTGGATGTGGAAATCTGTGAAAAGGTAAAGTTATCGTTTTCGAACATCGGATAGCTTTCATATGCCATACCATAAGCTGCCTGTACCTCTCCTGAGAGCAGTGCATTTGCAAGGGTATTTCCATCCGTGATGGTCTTGATCGTCAGTTCATCAATATGCGGTGTTCCATTCCAGTAATTTTCATTTTTTACCAGTGTCAGATGATCGCCGGACTGACAGTCGGTTGCAATGTATGGACCTGTTCCTGCCACGATACCATCATCAAATCCCGCATCCACATCAATGATACAGCCGTATGGATCACCAAGATAATTGAGCAGTGCCGGTTTCGGCTCGGATGTGTGGATTGTGAGCACCTGACCGTCTGCTTCCATCGAATCAATCTTTGTATCGGCTGCCGCACGGTCATGGTTTGCCAGCAGATGCTCCAGACATTGTTTCACTGCCTCGGCATCCATCGCTCTGCCACTTGAAAAAGTCACATGATCCTGCAGTGTGATCTTCCAGGTGAGCGGATCGGTATTTTCCCACTCTTTTGCCAGCCACGGCTCCAGCTCCATATCGTCTGAATATTTTATCAGTGTCTCTCCGATTCCATAGCGGATGCATGCCCATCCGGAGTAAGAATTGTGCGGATTGACATCCAGTTCTTCATTGGAAGGATTGAAAGTTGTATCCCCGATCACCAGCGTTTTTTTCTCAGAACCGTCTGTGGCTGCCGCAGATGTATCCGACTCAGCTGCCGTACTTGTCCCGCTTTCCGTTTTGTCATTCTTGCTTCCGCAGCCGTACAGTCCCAGGCTGAGTGTCACGGTAAGAAGCAATGCCATTATTTTTTTCATGTTCTTTTTCATACGTTTTTCCTCTCTCTTTTTCTTTTTGATATTATACAACTTGTCTCTAACATACTATGGTATCCATAAATCGCTCCGTCACAAAATAACTTTCGCATTTTTTCAATCGGATGTATATAAAACTTGTCATTCGATTCTGATTCGTTTTGCTGACATCTATCTGATCCGTATATTTGCTATACAAACAGCTGCCGGCATCACAGCACACTGTCCAGCAACATACGCGTGTATTCGTGTTTCGGAAAATGCAGCACTTCTTCTGTTTTCCCCTGTTCTACGATCTTTCCCTGATACATGACCAGCACACGGTCACAGAAATTCTGCACCAGTGCAATATCATGGCAGATAAACAGATAAGACATCTGACGTTCTTCCTGCAGAGCATCTAAAAGCTGCAGAATCTCTGCCTGAACGGTGACATCAAGTGCGGACGTCGCTTCATCTAAAATCAGCAGTCTGGGCTTTATTGCAATCGCTCTTGCAATCGCTGCCCTCTGACACTGCCCGCCACTGACTTCATGTGGATAACGTTTCATAAAATCTTCCGGCAGTCCGCACTGCTTAAAAAGCTCTTTTACAATTTCCATAGCTTCTTTCTTTGGCATACCGGCATTTCTCAGGCTCTCTGCCACAGCATCTCCAAGGCGGCATCTCGGATCAAAACTTTCGGTCGGCGTCTGAAAAACCATCTGCATTTTCCGGTAAATGTTTTTCATTTTGTTTCTTTTATAGTGGGTGATGTCTTCTCCATCGAGCAGAATCTTTCCATCGGTACTGTCAAGAAGCCTGGTGATCATATTTACAACCGTCGTCTTTCCGCTTCCGCTCTCCCCGATGATCGCCAGCTTTTCTCCCGGAAACAATTCAAAACTGACATCATCCACCGCCTTATATTCATCCTCTTTTCCATCTGAAAAATTTTTAGTCAGATGCGAAATCTGTAATAATGGCTCCATGTTTCACCTCCGAAGAACAGGAATCGCTGCAAGTAATCGCTTTGTATAATCCGACTGCGGATGACTCAGTACCTCCTGCGTCTTTCCGTATTCTTTCATTTTTCCATCTTTCAGAACCAGCATGGAGTCCGCCATCGCACGGATCACTCCGATGTTGTGCGTAACGATAAGGATCGTTGTCCCATACTGTTCTCGGATCATTTTCATCTGCTCTACGACCTGTTTCTGAATCGAAACATCCAGTGCCGAAGTCGGCTCATCCGCAAGCAGGATCTTCGGTTTTAAGAGCATCGCTGCCGCAACGCCGACACGCTGCTGCATGCCACCTGACAGCTCAAACGGATAACTTTTCAGGATTCTTTTTGGATCCTGAAATCCGAATTTTGCAAGCATTTCCGCTGCTTCATCCTCAAATTCGGCTTTTTTTATTTTTCGGTGCTCTTTCATTTCTTCCAGCAGCTGCTCCCCGACGGTTCGTATCGGGCAGAAAGAACTTCCTGCATTCTGGAAGATCATGCCAATTTCGTTCCCGCAGATTTTACGTAGTTCTTTTGCATTTAAATCCAGAAGATTTTTTTCTTCGTACCAGATCTTTCCGCCTGTGACGCTTCCATTCTTTCCAAGCAATCCGATTGCTGCCTTAATCAATGTGGATTTGCCGCTTCCGCTCTCCCCTGCGATCCCTAAGATTTCACCTTTTTCTGCCGAAAAGCTGACCTTTTTGATTACCGGACTGCCATTGTAACAGATATCGACGTTTTCATAATAAATGATTCCTGACATATCTACCTCTCATTTCTTGGATCCAACAGATCCCTTACCGTATCGCCAAGCAGGTTGAAAACCATGACTGAAAGAAAAATGGCAATTCCCGGTGCAAAGGTTACCCAAGGATGTGTCGTCAGCAGATTTCTGGTATCACTCATCATGCTTCCCCACTCCGCAACCGGCGGTTTTGCACCAAGTCCCAGAAACGACAGGCCTGCAAGCTCCATCATCATCGTTCCGATATCCAGCATGGCAGTCACAAGGATCGGTCCTGTGATATTCGGCAGAATATGTTTCAAAATCAGTTTTCCTGTACTGCATCCAGATAAGATTTCCGCCCGCATATAGAGGCTTTCTTTCTGTGCCAATGTCTGACTTCTGGCAATCCTTGCATATTTCGGCCAGCTGATCGCCCCAAGGGCTATAACCGCATTCTGTACGCCGCCTCCCATCACGGCTGCAACTGCCAGGGCAAAAACCAGACCGGGAAATGCAAGAAAAATGTCGGATATCCGCATCAGAATCGTATCCAGTTTCTTTCCGTTCCATCCACAGATGATCCCGATGATCGTTCCGATCACCGTAATCCCGACAACCAGAAGCAAAGTCGAATAGATACTGGTCTTGCTTCCGACGATGACTCTGGATAACATATCCCTTCCATAACGGTCTGTTCCGAATGGATGTGCCAGTGACGGACTTGCTTTTGCGATACTAAGATTCTGCTCATAAGGATCATATGGGCATAAGCGTTCGCTGAAATAAGAACCGATAACAAGAATCAGTGCCAGCGTGGCAAAAATAAAAAATCGCTTTTTCAGATGATTTTTCTGCTTCTTCGGTTTTCTTCGTGCTGATTTATCCATTTTGATTCACCCCCAGACGGATTCTCGGATCCAGGCAGTGATATAAGAGATCCGTGATCAGATTGACTATGACATAGATCAGTGCCATCCATACGACATATGCCTGGATCACCGGATAATCGCGTGTCGTGATCGCATCCACTGCCAGCTTTCCGACCCCATCCCACATAAAAATACTCTCAATGATCGCTGTACCGCCAAGCAAACTTCCAATGGATAATGCAAGCAATGTAATGATCGTAAGCATGGCTGATTTTATGACGTTTTTCCATAAGATTACGCTCTCCCTGATACCTCTCGCCCTGGCTCCCTGAACATAATCTTTGTTCAGCTCCTCCAGAACGGCTGCACGAACCTGCCGCATATACTTTGCAGACATAGAAATTGCCAGCGTCAGCATCGGCATCAGTGCACTTCTGATATTTACACCGCTTGCGATGACCGGCAGAAGATTCAGTTTAATCGACAGCAGCTGCATCAGAAGCATCGCCACAAAAAAATTCGGCATCGCATTACCGATAAAGCTGAAAAACCGCAAAAGCAGATCCACCCATTTATCCTGACAGACTGCCGCCAGAACACCAAGCGGGATGGAGATCACAACCGTTGCCAAAATCGACATGACCGTAAGCAGCAGCGTTGCCGGAAGTTTTGAAATAAATTCATCAAACACCTTTTTCCCGGACACATAGCTTGTCCCCATATCACCATGCAAAAATCCATTCAGCCAGCTTACATACTGCACCAGAAACGGCTGATCCAGGCCAAGTTCTGCTTTCTTTGCATCAATGATCTCCTGCGACACGGCCGTGCCGCGGTTTTCATACATCTCCGTGACAGCATCGCTTCCCGCCACCCGCATCATGGCAAAAGACAAAAAAGTAATCCCTATAAGAATAGGAATCAACTGCAAAAATCGTTGTATGATATATTTTCTCATTACATTACCATCCTGTATACCATTGTCACCGATCGAGCTGTCATACTCGCACCGGGAACACTCTGACTTTTATAACGAAATACAAACCGCACTGTTATTGTATCCCCCCCGCAGGCTTCTTTCTTTTTTATTTTTATGATAGGATGATGTGAGTGTCAAAAGTCTCCAACTATGATGCCTACGGATTGTTCCGTGCGTTG
>ERZ827088.1066-NODE-1066-length-36181-cov-6.134557_pt1 | contig 36181 bp, 32 predicted proteins | sample MGYA00519922_ERZ827088 | MGnify/ENA primary metagenome ERZ827088 (study PRJEB31778, sample SAMEA3449254) | human gut metagenome | biome: human gut; feature: human-associated habitat; material: faeces | place: United Kingdom | collected 2010/2012 ...
AGGTCGACCAAACTTTTATAATTGCTTGATAAAGCAATCAGCTAAACCATAATTTATAAACCGCACCGCACAACCTTTTTTATTATAACTGTATTAATCTCCCCTATTATGGCAATACTTATTGTAAGAAATTGCTTGGGGGTAATTTTTTGCAGTATGGTAAAGTTGAAATTTGCGGAGTAAACACATCTAAGCTTAAAGTCCTAAGTGAAAAAGAAAAGAAAGCACTGCTCAACACAATAAAGAACGGCAGTGAACAAGAGCGTAAAAAAGCAAGAGACGCAATGATAAACGGCAACCTGCGCCTTGTACTTTCGGTAATTCAGCGCTTTACAAACCGTGGTGAAAATCCCGATGATTTATTTCAAGTCGGTGTAATCGGACTTATCAAAGCAATTGATAATTTCGACCCGTCACTCGATGTGCGTTTCAGCACCTACGGAGTACCTATGATTATCGGCGAGGTACGAAGATACCTGCGAGATAATAACGCTATCAGAGTATCACGCTCAATGCGTGACACCGCCTATAAGGCTATGCAAATCAAAGAGCAACTAACCAATAAAGAAAACCGAGAGCCGACAGTTGAAGAAATCGCCAAAATAATGGGAGTGCCAAAACACGATGTTGTGCTTGCGCTCGAGGCAATAATTGAACCCGTTTCATTGTACGAGCCTGTTTTTTCGGACGGCAATGACACCATTTATGTTATGGACCAAATTGGTGACAAAAACGACGACACAACCTGGCTTGAGGAAATCGCCGTAAAGGAGGCAATCTCTAATCTCTCCGACAGAGAAAAGCGAATACTTACAATGCGGTTTTTCAGAGGCAAAACTCAAATGGAGGTTGCAAGCGAAATAGGCATTTCACAGGCACAAGTCAGCAGAATAGAAAAAGGCGCACTTGACAGAATCAAGAAAAATATTTTTTAAGCCGTTCAACAAAGATACTCCGCCATCGTTGTAAAGTGGCGGAGTATTACTTAATTATTCTCTTTTTAACACGCAAATCACAAAAAAAGTGACCTGAATTTTAATTATTTCAAGCTAAACCATAGCGTTTACATTTTCTTTATTACTAACTTTTTTACAAAGTTAATAAACAAAACACCGAGTAATGTCAATGAAACAGCACTGATAACATAGAACGAATAAGATATAAAATTATACATAAATATATTTTCTGACATCATATTATCAAAAATTTCATAATTCTTCAAAGCAAGGCCTATCATATAATTCTCCAAAGCAAGGCCTTTCATAATAATATAATACACAAAGAAGATAATATTTGTAATCAGAAATATTACAGCAAAAAATATTGCACTTTTTCTCGCCTTGACATTGGTTTTAATCTCCTTTAATGATATGTTTGCACAATTTTTTAGTATTACCACAAACATAACAACCGCAAACGATGAATTTATTAAATACGAAAAATCAATGTAGGTTTCACTTAAACATGTCACTGATGCGTTAAGCAAATAATATAAAATATCAAAACCTGTTCTTACGGCAAACAAAATACCGATATTTTTAAACACCTTTTTCGCCATAAATTGTGTATCGGTAACCAATATCACCACATAATTATATGCCAGCAGATACACAAACACAAAAGCCGCATTAAATATTAGCATTGGTATTGCAAATTTGAATCCTCCCATAGCAAGTATTCCTATGCACTTCATCCGCAAAAAGCTATGTTCCTCATTATAAAAAATCAGCGATATTAATTCGAGTGCAACCACAATTATAAAAGGTAAGCATTTTTTCAATTTACTGTTCATATTATTCTCCCTCATTCTTATATTTTTTCGTTCAAGCCTAAAGCAAGAAAAATTTTCAATCTCTGCTTTTCTGAATCACGAACGCTCGTCATAACCGGAAACTTGCCAAACATTATCTTCCAATACCCATTGTACCGTACAATTAGAACGATTAGCAATGTAGCGACTGTTATCGGTATTTACCACCCCTGACATAAGAATCAGAGGTGGTTTTGTCAAAATAATAATTTTCTCCCAAAATACCGTTTACATCACATTCAACCCATGCAACTCTGTTGCTGTTATAATAATTAGCCAAATAACTGCCATCTCTGTGCCATGTATGTTTCATATCCCATTCTTCTGTCCAATACACAGGAAATCTCCAACTCGGTTTCATAAAATCTATATAAATTTTATCCGTACCGCAGTTTTCCATTTCATTTTTGTAATTATATGTATTTAAAAATTCATAAATTAATGCTTTGGTTTTCTCCTCATTATCGGGACAATTTTGTATTATAAATGCCCTAATCGATTCAGAATTATATTGAAGATCTTTTTCGGTACCGTACGGTGTTAATTTCCTGTCATGAGAATAATCCTCTATTTCAAATATTCTTTCCTTATTAGGATCATTTGTTCTGTGATAAAGCTCAACACGATATGCCAAAAATCCTATAATTGCCAAAACAGAACAAACAGATAATACGATTATTTTTGTTTTAGATTTTTTTATTTTCATTGTAATTCACCTGAAAATTAAGTTTTCCTTTTATCACAAATCCCCGTCAAAATCAGACACACGCCAAACATTATTATCATCCGATTTCCATTGCACCGTATAAGAAAGATCCTTAGCAATATAACTGTCCTTCTCATTATTCAATTGATATCTAACATAACAGCTATAGTTTACTTCCGCAGATTTTAAAGACAATATCTGCGGTTCAATACTCGTAAACTTTGACTCAAAAATTTCTAAATTGTTTTTGTCTGTACAATTCTCCACATACAGATAATTCATATTTTTATAAATTTGCTCCGATACTATATCCTGATATTTGCTTTTTGAGTAATCTCCGTAATTATCGCAAGACTCCTGTACTATGTCATAAGTTAGGTCGGTAAGATTATTTTCTATATTTTTCCGATGATTAATACAAACCCCAATTCCGACAAAAGCAAGAACAACTGCGGTTATTACCGCTGCAACCTTTATTTTTCCCTTTTTATCCATACCTTTTAATTTTCTGAAACTGTTTAATAAATCATCAAGAGGGGTACTGTTATATGGAACTATTTCTGAAAACGGACCAACCACTAAAACTTTCCAAAATAATTTGAAGCAAATATAAAACAGCAATAATAAGCTACACAATTGCGGTATATTAATAAACAAGAAAATATACCATATCAAAAAAAACAGATCAATCAACCTATTTACCCATATTATTTTGCCTTTAAGTTTTAAAGTTGCTTTGCAATTGGGGCATTCTTTTTCTTTCCAAAAGTTGGTATAAAAACCTTTTTTATACCAACTGATACATTCTTCTCCGCAAACAGGACATTTAGTTTTTTTAGATAATAAATCTATAATTTTATCTTCCAACATATCCATCTCTTTTTTCATTTAATTTCAAGCATTTTTTGAGCAAAATTCGTCATATATTCAGTATTGATTTCACGATTTTCATTAATCTCATCTTCCGTAAAATTGCCATTTGCATATCTTTCTATGTATGGATTTATAAAATCAGAATCATACTTTTTAAGATAATCACAACCGTACTCAAAGTAATCCCAATATCCACAAGTAATCATATACTCTAAAAAATTTGTTATAACCTCATTCTCATTTTGATTTTTAATATCATCAAAGGCTATGACATAAGGGGTATCGTTTTTTGCATAAGCTATATATTGATTTGAAAAGAATACCACTTCTTGATCTTGTATTTTAATTGATGCACCTGAATTTGAATTATTTATGTTATTCTGCTCTTTATTTATGTATTCATAATCGAAAAAATTATTTAGCTTAAAATCGAGTAATTCTTCGTCATGATATTTTATTTTAACATCTGTATTTTCGTATGATAATATCTGCGATGAATTACCATTTACCCTATATATTTGTTTATAAACAAAGCTATTAGAAATTAAATTCGGTAATCCAATGTAGCAATCAGATGATCTTTCCGGTATTTTTGCAATAGTACCCACATTTGAGATACAGATTTTAATAAACAATAATACAAATATTGCTATAAAAGCTATTATTGTTCGTGCAATAATATTTAAAAATATTTTTGACCAATATAAATCTGCGTCAAAATTATTTGCATATAGATTACTAAGTATTATTACAAGAAGTATTTGTAAAATGATTGCTGTAAACATTCTTAACAACTGTGAATTAAAGTTATAATTCATACTTTTAAAAAGATAAAATGACGAATCAATTGTATATTTTTCTGCATACATTTGCAAATTTATAAATATATAGACTAAATAAGAAACAACTATAGCCACAACTAAAATATAAAATAATAATATAACTACTATAGATTTATCTTTTCCCTTAATTTTACCATATATATCTTTTAATAAATTTCTGCCGGTATAAGCAAATGTAATAATTTGGAATATAATTACAAAAAATACGCAATCCGTTAATAAGCTATATATAGATTTAATTTCTGTACTTTTGAAAATATAACAGCCAATATCAAGTATAACTCTTATGAATAAAAGAACAAAAAAAGATATTACTATTTGCTTTTTATACAGTAAAAAAGTTTTCTTAGCAAAGCCAAATATAACAAATGCACTGAATGAAAAAAAGAATACAGTAAATAAAACAATTGACCATATTAAATTATTTAAAGGATAAACCGGCAAAATCGATTTTGAGTAAGGTGTCGATAAGAATACAACTAATTCAAGCAGAGTAATTAATATCCCCATAAAGCAAATATTTTTATTTATTATTTTTCGCATAACTATACACACCATTTCAAATTATTATCAGTCATAAAATCATCAAAAAAAGCACGATGTTTATTAGAAACTTTGCAAGTAGTATTGAATTGTTATCTGTACCGTAATTAAAAAACTGAACACTTTACACTCTTTGTTTTTCTGTTAATTACCACCCATGACATAACAATCAGAGGCGGTAGTTCTATACACCTAATCAATATTCCATAGGATTTCGCTCGTAATATTCTTCGGCGGCTTTGAATACATCAATTATTGCATTTCCTATTTCTTCCGCCGTAGCATTGGCAGGCAAGTTTATTGACTTTATGCAGCCATTATATCCACCTTTTTTCTCTCTGAATTTTTTAGTTGAATAAATTTCATAACTTCCGTCTTCAAACAATTTTACATATGTTAAAAAATTATGTTTCCAAAAGGTTATATAGCCCTTATACTTAGAACCATTTTTCCAAAATTGTTTAGGCTTTCCTACATACAACGGACTATTTTCAACGGCTTTTATTCTTGAAAGAACTTTGTTGCCTAATTTATCTACTAAATCATCTTCTGTTTCACTTACTATTGTTACTTCATCAGCATGCGTTTTATAGCCACCAATATGTTCAACCAATGTCGTTATTAAAAACCTTCCTTCACCTTTAAATACTGATGCCGTCCACGGATATGATTGTACACTCATCTTTCTCCTCCTCTGTTTTTCCATTGATTATCAAATGGTACCTTACCAACCCTGACATAACAATCAGAGGTGGTTTTGTCTAAAAATACTTTTCAAATCTAATTCCGTTAGCATCGCACCGCAAATACGCAACTCTGTTGCTTTCAAAATAATTAGCCAAATAACTGCCATCTCTGTGCCATGTATGTTTCATATCCCATTCTTCTGTCCAATACACAGGAAATCTCCAACTCGGTTTCATAAAATCTATATAAATTTTATCCGTACCGCAGTTTTCCATTTCATTTTTGTAATTATATGTATTTAAAAATTCATAAATTAATGCTTTGGTTTTCTCCTCATTATCGGGACAATTTTGTATTATAAATGCCCTAATCGATTCAGAATTATATTGAAGATCTTTTTCGGTACCGTACGGTGTTAATTTCCTGTCATGAGAATAATCCTCTATTTCAAATATTCTTTCCTTATTAGGATCATTTGTTCTGTGATAAAGCTCAACACGATATGCCAAAAATCCTATAATTGCCAAAACAGAACAAACAGATAATACGATTATTTTTGTTTTAGATTTTTTTATTTTCATTGTAATTCACCTGAAAATTAAGTTTTCCTTTTATCACAAATCCCCGTCAAAATCAGACACACGCCAAACATTATTATCATCCGATTTCCATTGCACCGTATAAGAAAGATCCTTAGCAATATAACTGTCCTTCTCATTATTCAATTGATATCTAACATAACAGCTATAGTTTACTTCCGCAGATTTTAAAGACAATATCTGCGGTTCAATACTCGTAAACTTTGACTCAAAAATTTCTAAATTGTTTTTGTCTGTACAATTCTCCACATACAGATAATTCATATTTTTATAAATTTGCTCCGATACTATATCCTGATATTTGCTTTTTGAGTAATCTCCGTAATTATCGCAAGACTCCTGTACTATGTCATAAGTTAGGTCGGTAAGATTATTTTCTATATTTTTCCGATGATTAATACAAACCCCAATTCCGACAAAAGCAAGAACAACTGCGGTTATTACCGCTGCAACCTTTATTTTTCCCTTTTTATCCATACCTTTTAATTTTCTGAAACTGTTTAATAAATCATCAAGAGGGGTACTGTTATATGGAACTATTTCTGAAAACGGACCAACCACTAAAACTTTCCAAAATAATTTGAAGCAAATATAAAACAGCAATAATAAGCTACACAATTGCGGTATATTAATAAACAAGAAAATATACCATATCAAAAAAAACAGATCAATCAACCTATTTACCCATATTATTTTGCCTTTAAGTTTTAAAGTTGCTTTGCAATTGGGGCATTCTTTTTCTTTCCAAAAGTTGGTATAAAAACCTTTTTTATACCAACTGATACATTCTTCTCCGCAAACAGGACATTTAGTTTTTTTAGATAATAAATCTATAATTTTATCTTCCAACATATCCATCTCTTTTTTCATTTAATTTCAAGCATTTTTTGAGCAAAATTCGTCATATATTCAGTATTGATTTCACGATTTTCATTAATCTCATCTTCCGTAAAATTGCCATTTGCATATCTTTCTATGTATGGATTTATAAAATCAGAATCATACTTTTTAAGATAATCACAACCGTACTCAAAGTAATCCCAATATCCACAAGTAATCATATACTCTAAAAAATTTGTTATAACCTCATTCTCATTTTGATTTTTAATATCATCAAAGGCTATGACATAAGGGGTATCGTTTTTTGCATAAGCTATATATTGATTTGAAAAGAATACCACTTCTTGATCTTGTATTTTAATTGATGCACCTGAATTTGAATTATTTATGTTATTCTGCTCTTTATTTATGTATTCATAATCGAAAAAATTATTTAGCTTAAAATCGAGTAATTCTTCGTCATGATATTTTATTTTAACATCTGTATTTTCGTATGATAATATCTGCGATGAATTACCATTTACCCTATATATTTGTTTATAAACAAAGCTATTAGAAATTAAATTCGGTAATCCAATGTAGCAATCAGATGATCTTTCCGGTATTTTTGCAATAGTACCCACATTTGAGATACAGATTTTAATAAACAATAATACAAATATTGCTATAAAAGCTATTATTGTTCGTGCAATAATATTTAAAAATATTTTTGACCAATATAAATCTGCGTCAAAATTATTTGCATATAGATTACTAAGTATTATTACAAGAAGTATTTGTAAAATGATTGCTGTAAACATTCTTAACAACTGTGAATTAAAGTTATAATTCATACTTTTAAAAAGATAAAATGACGAATCAATTGTATATTTTTCTGCATACATTTGCAAATTTATAAATATATAGACTAAATAAGAAACAACTATAGCCACAACTAAAATATAAAATAATAATATAACTACTATAGATTTATCTTTTCCCTTAATTTTACCATATATATCTTTTAATAAATTTCTGCCGGTATAAGCAAATGTAATAATTTGGAATATAATTACAAAAAATACGCAATCCGTTAATAAGCTATATATAGATTTAATTTCTGTACTTTTGAAAATATAACAGCCAATATCAAGTATAACTCTTATGAATAAAAGAACAAAAAAAGATATTACTATTTGCTTTTTATACAGTAAAAAAGTTTTCTTAGCAAAGCCAAATATAACAAATGCACTGAATGAAAAAAAGAATACAGTAAATAAAACAATTGACCATATTAAATTATTTAAAGGATAAACCGGCAAAATCGATTTTGAGTAAGGTGTCGATAAGAATACAACTAATTCAAGCAGAGTAATTAATATCCCCATAAAGCAAATATTTTTATTTATTATTTTTCGCATAACTATACACACCATTTCAAATTATTATCAGTCATAAAATCATCAAAAAAAGCACGATGTTTATTAGAAACTTTGCAAGTAGTATTGAATTGTTATCTGTACCGTAATTAAAAAACTGAACACTTTACACTCTTTGTTTTTCTGTTAATTACCACCCATGACATAACAATCAGAGGCGGTAGTTCTATACACCTAATCAATATTCCATAGGATTTCGCTCGTAATATTCTTCGGCGGCTTTGAATACATCAATTATTGCATTTCCTATTTCTTCCGCCGTAGCATTGGCAGGCAAGTTTATTGACTTTATGCAGCCATTATATCCGCCCTTCTTTTCTCTGCATTTTTCAGTTGAATAAATCCGTCTTCAAACAATTTTACATATGCTAAAAAATTATGTTTCCAAAAGGTTATATAACCCTTATACTTAGAGCCATTTTTCCAAAATTGTTTAGGTTTTCCTACATACAACGGACTGTTCTCAATAAATTTAAATGCTAAAAAAACTTCATCTCCCAACTTAGTTTCAAGGCTATTTACATCTTCACTAATTACGGTAACTTCATCCGCTTTTGTTCTATAGCCACCTTCATGCTTGACCCCTTTTGTTATTAAAAATCTGCCTTCGCCCTTATATATTGATACCATCCACGGATAAGGTTGTACACTCATCTTTCTCCTCCTCTTTTTTTCCATTGATTATCAAATGGTACCTTACCACCCCTGACATAGCAGTCAGAGGTGGTTTTGTCAAAATAATATTTTTATCACGGAGGAGAATCAAAATCTGATACTCGCCAAACATTATCATCATCTAATTTCCAATATACTGTCGGTGAAGTTTCCCCACCGGAGCTATGATCTTCGTTTTTTCTTATATAATAACATTTTTCCTTATAGAACGATTTGGCTGTATTTCCGGGTAAAACTAATGTTATGGGATTTGTATGATAACATTCAGTTATATGATAATTACTGCCATCGCCCTCCCCAGGTCCCGGCAAAATATTCATACTGCTATAAATGTTTTCCGGTACTATATCCTGATATTTGCTTTTCGAGTAATCACCGTAAGTATCATAAGATTCCTGTACTATATCATAAGTTAGTTTACTAAGATAATTTGAAATTTTTATCTGATTATATATATATATACTCCGATTATAATAATTGCAATTATACCTACAATTGTACCTATAATTTTTATATTTTTTTTATTTATCATTCTTCATCTCCTCATCCTAATTTTATTGTGTGTGCAATTGTACTAAAACAAATTCGTATCACCTCACCGCTATTTATTCAATTAGCAATAAACAGAATTGTTTATTATTGCTGTTTTATTGTCTATTGTTGTATTAATATACTATAAAAAATAATATTTGTAAATACCTTTTTTCAATATATTTACTTCCGAAAATCTATGCACATTTTTATAGTTATGTACAGCTCACAAAACATATAAAATAAATTTGATTTTTACATTTTAATAAAATTAACTTGATTTATTTATAAAAAAACTATTTTTATGTAAAATTATGTTCCTTATGGGAATTTTGAAAGGTTATTTATAAAATTTACACGAAAATATTGTGTAAAAATTTTCAAATTTGCTTGAAAACAACATATTTATTTGGTATTATATATTATAGGAATATAGTAGTAGTTTTAATTGGTATTCTTATACAAGAAGTTTTTATAATTAACAGTGATTATCAAACAATCCGCATTATTCGGAATGGTTGACTGTCGATTGGGTGATTCGGCAGTCATAATAAGGAGTTGAATATATGAAGTATGTCTTTAATGATGAGCGTTCTCCGCTGCGACTGTTTTCTGACGGTGACGCTGTTCGTGCTTACGACTTTCTCGGCGCTCATTTTATAAATTTAGACGGCAGAAACGGTGTAATTTTCAGAGTATGGGCGCCAAACGCAATTACCGTTTCTCTTGTCGGTGATTTTAACAATTGGAATCAAAAAGCTAATTATATGTATAAAATCGGCGGCGGTGTATGGGAACTGTTCATTGAAAATCTCAATGAATTTGCCGTATATAAATTCTGTATAGAAACCGTTGACCACACAAACATTTTAAAATCGGATCCGTTTGCTTTTCATTGTCAGACAAGACCCGAAAATGCCTCTATGGTATTTAATACAAATCAATATGTATGGCATGACGGCTATTGGATGGAAAATCGTCAGAATACATCTTCACCCGACAAGCCGATGAATATATATGAAATTCACGCAGGCTCGTGGAAAAAATATCCTGACGGCAATTACTTTAACTATCAAAAAATGGCAGATGAGCTTATTCCTTATTTAAAGGAAATGAACTACACGCATGTTCAGCTTATGCCGCTTATGGAATATCCGTATGACCCAAGCTGGGGCTATCAGACAACAGGATACTTTGCCGCAACCTCCCGTTACGGTACGCCGTGTGACCTTATGGCTCTCATTGACCGCTGTCATATGGAGGGAATCGGCGTTATTATGGAAATTGTACCGTCAAACTTTCCTAAGGACGATTACGGACTTTATAAATTTGACGGCACCTGCCTTTACGAGGACAACAATCCTAAAAAAGGTCAGCGTGACAGTTGGGGCACTTGCCTCTTTAATTTCCAGCGCTATGAGGTAATCAGCTTTTTGATTTCGGCTGTAATGTTCTGGTTCGACAAATACCACATTGACGGTATGCGAATCGGTGCGGTTTCTTCTATGCTTTACCTTGACTACGGCAAAAAGGACGGCGAATGGGTACCTAACCGCTTTGGCGGTAACGAAAACCTTGAGGCAATCGACTTTATCAAGCGTTTGAACAAGGCAGTACATATGTATCACCCGTCGGCTCTTACATTTGCCGAGGAAAACACTTCGTGGCCAAAACTTACCTTGCCTATTGAGGAGGGCGGACTCGGATTTGACTACAAATGGAATATGGGTTGGATGAACGATACTCTCCACTATATGTCGCTTGACCCGTTGTGGCGACCGTTTAACCACGATAACCTTACATTCAGCTTTTTCTATGCTTTTTCAGAGAGATTCATTCTTCCTATTTCTCACGATGAAGTCGCTCACGGCAAAGGCTCGCTTATCAGCAAAATGCCGGGTGACTATGACAGCAAGTTTGCAGGCGTAAGAACATTTATTACATATATGTACGCTCATCCCGGCAAAAAGCTTGTATTTATGGGCTGCGAAATAGGACAGTTTGATGAATGGGATTCCGACTCGGGTATTCAGTGGGATCTTCTTAAGTTTGAAAAACATAATGCTCTATATACATTCTTTAAAGCAATAAATAAATTTTATATTGAACATAAGCCGCTTTATGAGCTTGACAATACTCCGAAAGGCTTTGAATGGATACACCGTAACGACTACACTCAAAGCGTTATTGCTTTCAGAAGAACCGACTCGGACGGCAACGAAATCATTGCAGTCTGCAATTTTCAGCCGACCGTTCACGAAAACTATATGATAGGTGTTCCCCGCTTTGGCGAATATGAGGAAATATTTAATTCCGACTTAACCGAATTTGGCGGAACAGGTGTATCAAATACAGGCACTCTTACCACGGTGCCGATGAAAATTCACGGTTACAAGCAGGGACTTTCACTTACCCTGCCGCCGCTCGGTGTAATTTATCTTAAATGTACAAAGGAACTTGAAAATCCCGAAGGCAACACCGAAAAGCCGAGAAAAACCGTTGTTCTCAATTCCGAAGCCGTAAAGGCAGAGGAATTAAAATAAATATACTTATAATTGTAGGACAGTATGCTCACACTCTGCCCTACTCTTAAATAATCTCTGGAGGTAGTAAAATGTTCCCTAAGAAGGAAGTAGTTGCAATGCTTCTTGCCGGCGGACAAGGTTCCCGTCTTGGCGTTTTAACAAGAAAAATTGCAAAACCTGCCGTTCCATTCGGCGGAAAATATCGAATTATTGACTTTCCACTATCAAACTGCGTAAATTCAGGCATCGAAGCTGTTGGTATTCTCACACAGTATCAGCCGCTTGTTCTTAACGAATACATAGGCAACGGTCAGCCATGGGACCTTGACGGTATGCACTCGGGTGTAAACTGCCTAAGTCCGTATCAGGCTGTTGACGGTGCAGATTGGTACTCAGGTACTGCAAACGCAATTTTCCAGAATATTAACTACATTGACCGCTATGACCCCGAATATGTTGTTGTTTTGTCAGGCGACCATATCTACAAAATGGACTACAACAAAATGCTTGAATACCACAAAGAAAAGAATGCGGCTTGTACTATAGCTGTTATAGATGTACCTCTTGAAGAGGCGTCAAGATTCGGTATTCTCAACACACACGAGGACGGCGAAATTTACGAATTTGATGAAAAGCCCGAAAAGCCAAAAAGCACACACGCATCAATGGGTATCTACATTTTCAGCTACAAAGAGTTAAGAAAATACCTCATTGAAGATGACGAAAACAAAAACTCAAGCCATGACTTTGGTAAAGATGTTCTTCCCGCAATGCTCAACGCAGGCGAGCGTATGTTTGCATATCCGTTTGAGGGTTATTGGAAAGATGTCGGAACAATCGACAGCCTTTGGGAAGCTAATATGGATCTTCTCGACCCTAATGTTACACTTGACTTAAAGGATATTTATTCAAGAAATCCAATGATGCCGCCACACTTTGTCTCTAATGACGCAGTTATTCAGAATTCACTTGTTGCAGACGGCTGTAATGTTTACGGTAATCTTGAGTTTTCTATTCTTTTCTCGGGCGTTACTATCGGAAAAGGCGCTACAATCAACTCTTCTATCATTATGCCGGGTGCGGTAATTGAAGAGGGCGCTACAGTTCAGTTTGCAATTATTGCAGAAAATACAGTTGTTCGCAAGAATGCGGTTGTAGGTGCAAAACCTGAGGACTGTGCTAACAGAGATGACTGGGGCATTGCCGTAGTCGGCGAGAACTCTGTTATTGACGAAGGCGCAGTTGTAAAGCCAAAGGAAATGATTGACAGATGCACGGAGGTAAAAGCAAATGAGATGTAATAATGTTTTGGGACTTATTTTTGCAGGCACTCTTGACGAAAAAATGCCTGACCTCACCTCTTCACGCACAATGGCAAGCGTTCCTATCGGGGGCAAATACAGAATAATTGACTTTGTTCTTTCTAATATGTCAAATTCAGGTATCAACAATGTAGGCGTAGTTGCCACAAAGAACTATCTTTCTCTTGCCGATCACCTCGGCTCGGGTTCTGCTTATGACCTTTCAAAGAGAAGAAGTCAGCTTACATTGCTCACACCTTACAACGGCAGTTCTTTCTCAAGCTATCCCGAAACCATTTATAATATGCACGGATACATTGAAAACAGCCGTGAGGAATATGTATTGCTCTCACCGGGCAATATTATTTCTAATTTTGACTGCACAGACCTTTTTGGTTTTCACACCAAAAAGAATGCAGACATTACAGTAATTTACAACAAAATGGTTGTACCGTCAGGCTACGACCGTCCTATGACAATCAGCGTTGACGATAACGGCAGAGTAAACAGACTTTTCCTCAATCCGCAAAAGACAGATACTGTTGAAAATGTAGTATTCGGCGCAATACTCCTGAAAAAAGATCTCCTTATGCAGGAAATAAATCAGGCTCTCGCCGTAAATCAGAAAGACATTAAAAATATTATTCAGGCTGCCGTCGGCAAATACAATGTTTACGGCTTTGAAGATAAAGGTTATACAGCGGCAATTACTTCTAATCAGGATTACTTCAATTTCAATATGGATTTAATCAAAAAAGAAGTAAGAGATGCTCTCTTTAACCCACAGCGTCCGATTTACACAAAGGTCAGAGATGACGCTCCGTCACGCTACGGTCTTACAAGCAGTGTCAAAAATTCAATTATTGCTCAAGGCTGTGTAATCAACGGTGAGGTTGAAAACTGTGTTATTTCTAAGGGTGTATATATCGGCGAGGGTGCTAAAGTAAGCAACTCAATAATTATGCAAGATACAAAAATCGGTTGCAATACCAACCTGAATTATGTTATCATAGATAAGGATGTTAAAATTCAGGATGGTCGTTCACTTATGGGATATGACTCCTATCCTGTATATATAGCAAAAAAATCTGTAGTTTAATGGAGGTAAAATCAAATGAGAATTTTATATTGCGCATCTGAAGCAAATCCGTTTTGCGGTAGCGGCGGACTTGCAGATGTTGCAGGAAGTCTGCCACACACACTTTGCAGAAAGGGTCAGGACTGCAGAATTGTAGTTCCGCTTTACGGCACAATTCCGCAGGAGCTTAGAAATTCACTAAATTTCATTACAAACTTTACCGTACCTGTTGCATGGCGTCATCAGTATTGCGGACTTTTCTGGGCAAGATGGCACGACTGTACATATTATTTCATTGACAATGAATACTATTTCAAGCGTGGTACACTTTACGGTCACTATGACGATGCCGAGAGATTTGCATTCTTCTCAAGAGCAATTCTCGAAATGCTCCCATACATTGACTTCCATCCTGATATGATTCACTGTAATGACTGGCAGACAGCACTTGTACCTGTTTACTACTATCTGTTCTATTCACACAGACCATGGTATCACAATATCAAGAGCCTGTTTACAATTCACAATATTCAGTATCAGGGTGAATACGGCTGGGAAGTTAATACAGAATGTGTAGGTATTCCTGCCAATGAAACAAAAATTCTTGAGATGAACGGCAAACTCAATATGATGAAGGGCGCTATTGAAACAGCAACAAGAGTTTCAACAGTATCTCCAAGCTATGCGGCTGAAATTAAAGACCCATGGTTCAGCTGGGGACTTCACGACGAACTTAACCTCCGTCACTATAAACTTTGCGGTATTAAAAATGGTATTGATACCGAAAGCTATAATCCTGAAACAGACTATCAGATCTATCGTAACTACTCTAAGGACGATATGAGCGGCAAGGGTGAGTGTAAGAGAGCGCTCCAGGAGCGTCTTTGCCTTGAACAGCGCTGGGATGTACCAATGGTTGGTATGGTAACAAGACTTGTAGGTCATAAGGGACTTGACCTTGTAAGAATGGGACTTGAAGAGCTTATGAATACCGAGAATATGCAGTTTGTAATTCTCGGCTCGGGTGATAAGGAATACGAGGACTACTTTAACTATATGCAGGCAAAATATCCGGGCAGACTTTGCTTCTGTCACGGTTTTGTACCTGAACTTGCAAGAAAGATTTATTCAGGTGCTGATATATTCCTTATGCCGTCTGCTCAGGAGCCATGCGGCCTTGCACAGATGATTGCTCTCCGTTACGGTACAATTCCTGTTGTTCGTGAAGTTGGCGGACTTAAAGACTCTGTATTTGACAGTGCAGACAACTACGGTAACGGCTTTACATTCAAGAACTACGATACGGCAGATATGGTAAATGCCGTAAGAAGAGCTTTGTGGGGTATTCATGATGACGCAGGCTGGCATCAGCTTATGTGGCGTGCAATGATGAGCGACAACAGCTGGGATCGTTCGGCTAACGACTACATCAATGTATATAACGATACTCTTAATTGGGCATAATTTTTAAATTTAAACCTTTTCCCTCTCTGAAAAATCGGAGAGGGATTTTTTTCTTTATCAAACATTGGGGTAAATTATGGTTTAGCAGAGTGTCGGTCGGGCATTGAAATTTAGCTAACGCTAAATTATCCTCCCAAAAGCAAAAAAGTTTACTCAATTTTTTCAAAAATTGCGGGTTTGGGCAGCGCCCATAAAAATCTTCCGATATAACAATTTATCAGGCGCAAACAGCCACGCTGTTTGCGTGCTAAAACTAAGTTTGTTAAAACAGGCGACAGCCTTTTATAAAAGAAATGATTAACTTTTCATTATATATCGAATGGCTTTCTTGTTGCTATCGCATTTAAGGGCTTTCGCCCATTCGTTCAAGCCGCCGAACTGCAAGCTGTTTTGCTATCGTTAGATTGCGTAAACGGAAAGTATTTGTGGGCCTTGCCCACACCCACAACCTTTGAAAAGGTTGACCAAACTTTTATAATCGTGACTGATAATTTAATCTTGCTCAAATTTTATTGCCCGATTAATATTCTGTAAAATTTTCTTTCGGTTATATTTTTTATTGCAAAATCATACTAATATTTGTAACCAAATATGCTTACTGAAAAGTCAGCCATACGCTGACATTGCGACAAACAGAAATCAGTAGCGCAATAAAATTAACGGAGGCTGTAAAATGTCAGAATATTTACCCGAAGGAAAACTCATTTTAACACAGGATAATATCAACACGCTCCACAGCTTTTCTTTATTAAGTGACGCAAAAAAGGAAGGAAAAATTCTTGAGGCAAGGGCCTGCGTTTGTGATGCAGAACATAATCTTATTGTTGACCTCGGCATAATGAAAGGAATTATCCCCCGTGAAGAAGGTGCAATCGGTATTCGTGAAGGTACGGTGCGTGATATTGCGGTAATTTCAAGAGTAAACCGCCCTGTATGTTTTATCATCACCGACTTTGCCGTTGATGAAAACGGAGAACGCTTTGCAGTTCTTTCAAGAGAAAAGGCACAACAACGCTGTATGAAAAATTACATTTCTCACCTTGTCTGCGGCGATGTAATTGATGCTCGTATCACCCACCTCGAAAACTTCGGTGCATTTGCCGATATTGGGTGCGGAATTGCGGCTCTTATGCCGATCGATACAATTTCCGTATCACGAATAGAACATCCACGGGAAAGATTCACGGTCGGAATGGACATCAGAGCTGTAATAAAATCCATCGAAAACGGCAGAATAAGCCTAAGCCATAAGGAACTTCTCGGCACTTGGGAAGAAAACGCAAACAGCTTTTGTGCAGGCGAAACCGTTGCGGGAATTGTACGCAGTGTAGAAAACTACGGTGCGTTTGTAGAACTTGCCCCTAACCTTGCAGGACTTGCAGAAAGTAAGGACGGCGTAAAAGCAGGTCAGCAGGCAAGCGTTTACATAAAAAGCATCATTCCCGAAAAAATGAAAATTAAAATCATCATCATTGACACTTTTGATTACAAATACAATCCGCAAAAACCTAAGTATTACTGCAACGGCAATCATATCGACAGATTCTTATATTCCCCCGAGGGTTGCAGTAAACTTGTGGAAACGGTATTTAATTGAATTTATAACCATATCACAGCAGACTGTCAGTTTGGCAGTCTGTTTTTGCATAATTTATAAAACATTCGTTTGACTTTTTAGCCTTGAAATGCTAATATATTAGTATAAATTGAATAAGGAAGTGTAAAAATGCAAACGGCACTTGATATTATTATAATTGTTTTGCTTGTTATTGCAGTTGTTATGCTCGGCATTGTTATCCTTAATCAGCTAAAAAAAGCATCGGACAACAGCAACAGTGAAGAATTTAAAAGACTTGAGCAAACTATCCGTAACGAACAATCGGCATTGCGACAGGAGCTTACTTCATCAACTCAAATGTCAGTAAAAAATCTCGGTGATATGATTGCCTCAAGTCAGAATGCATACGCAATCAGCCAGAGTAAGAGCCTTGCTCAACTTGAGGAAAGATTAAAAACATTTTCGCTGACCAATGAACAACAGCTTGATAATATAAGGCACTCTGTTGAAAACCGACTTAATTATATTCAAGAAGATAACAATAAAAGACTTGAAGAAATGCGAAAAACCGTTGATGAGCGTTTACAGCAATCCATAGAAGAAAAAATGAACCGCTCATTTTCACTTGTCAATGAGCGACTTGAGCAGGTTTATAAAGGTCTTGGAGAAATGCAAAGCCTTGCCGTCGGTGTGGGCGACCTCAAAAAAGTCCTTTCAAATGTGAAAACACGAGGTATTCTCGGAGAAATTCAATTATCCGCAATTTTAAGCGAAATTCTCTCGCCCGAGCAGTACGAAGAAAATGTCGCCACAAAAAAAGGTTCAAAAAATGTAGTTGAATTTGCAGTCAAACTTCCCTCCGACGATGATAAATTTATTTATCTGCCTATTGACTCTAAATTCCCGGGGGATACCTATGCGGCTTTGCGTGACGCCATTGACGAGGGTGACAAAATAAAAATTGACCTTGCTGCAAAAGCGCTTATCACAAGAATAAAAAGTGAAGCAAAGGATATTCACGATAAATACATAGATCCCCCCTATACCACCGAATTTGCAATTATGTTTTTGCCTTTCGAGGGATTGTACAGTGAAGCAGTAAACCGAGGTCTTGTTGAAATTTTACAGCGTGATTACAAGGTAAACATCGCAGGCCCGAGCACTATGGCGGCATTACTCAATTCATTGCAAATGGGCTTTAAAACTCTTGCCGTGCAAAAAAGAAGTGCCGAAGTATGGGAAATTTTAGGCGCAGTAAAACAGGAATTTGACAAATTCGGAGATGTGCTTGAGGCAACTCAACAAAGACTTGATCAAGCAAATAAGGAACTTGACAAACTCGTAGGTGTGCGTACAAGACAAATCCAGCGAAAGCTCAAAGATGTACAGACTCCTGCCAAAGAATTATCCGAAAAAATATTTGATGCCTAAAAATAAAGCGTACACCAAAACGGTGTACGCTTTTTCAGCATAAAATGACATTTTTACTTGAAAACAATTGCAAAGTATAGTAATATATAATTATCAGAATTGGAATGGTAATTGCAATGAATATTAATGAAGTTTATCTAAGAATAATTGAAACTGAAAATGACAGCGATGTTGTAAAGCTTGCGAAAAAGGAAGTTATGGTAATTCCGATTTTAATAAATGCAATGCTTGACGAAAATAATTGTCGTGCGCAAAATATACTTATCGACCTTAGCGAACAAACACCTCTCTTGGTGTATCCGTATTTTCAATACATAATACAGGCGCTTGACAGATATGATAATTTTACAGCTTGGAACACATGGAGAATTATAGCTAATCTTTTAATTGTTGATTATCTTGAGATGTGGGAAGAAATTAAAGATAAATACTTTGCGGCCTTTAACAGCGAAAACATAGCAGAAATTCTTGTAGTTGTTTCAACCGCAAAATTCATTATAAAATACAAACCTAAGGATAAAGAAAAGATTAAAATACTTGCAAGTGAATGTGTAAATAATGAATTTAAAATTTGCAACGAACCTGCCCCGCATTTAAATACAGTTGCAAAACAGGCAGTTGACGAATTTTTCAACAATTTGTAATAGCAATGTTAATAACTTGTCGGGAATTATAAAATAATAATTATGATTTAGCATACTTTCGCCTAAATAATTATAATTGCTTTGCGAAGTATTTTTGCTAAACTATAATTTAAACATTATCCCAACATTTAACCAAAATCTAATAAAAACAAGAAAGCTGTACCTGAATACTCAAGTACAGCTTAATTTTATGCAAAATTTATTAAGTAAAATTACTTAATAAGGCTAACGCCGTCCATTTCTGCAGGCTGCTCTAAGCCCATAATCTGGAGCATAGTAGGAGCAATATCAGCAAGTCTGCCACCCTCACGAAGCTGGCAATCATAGCCTACTACACAGAAAGGAACAGGATTTGTTGTATGAGCTGTAAACGGTGAACCGTCAGCGTCTACCATCTTATCTGCATTACCGTGGTCGGCTGTGATAAGAGCAACACCGCCCATTTTCTTGATAGCCTCAACAACTCTGCCTACGCAAGTGTCAACAGCCTCAACAGCCTTTACAGCTGCCTCGAATACACCTGTATGACCAACCATATCACAGTTAGCGTAGTTTAAGATAATCATATCATACTTACCGCTCTCAATAGCAGGAACAAGCTTATCTGTAACTTCATAAGCGCTCATCTCCGGCTGTAAGTCATATGTTGCAACAGCAGGTGACTTAACAAGGATTCTGTCCTCGCCCTCATACTGCTTTTCAACACCGCCGTTGAAGAAGAATGTTACATGAGCGTACTTCTCTGTTTCGGCAATTCTAAGCTGTGTCATACCCTTGTTTGAAACATACTCGCCAAGTGTATTCTTAAGTGTCTGCGGCTTAAATGCAACATCAACATTTGGCATTGTAGCGTCATACTGTGTCATACATACAAAGTTTACAGGGAAAAATCCGTTCTTTCTCTCAAATCCCTTAAATTCAGGATCAACAAAAGTTCTTGTAATCTCTCTTGCTCTGTCAGGACGGAAGTTAAAGAAGATAACGCTGTCGTTCGGCTTAACCTGTGCGCCGCCGTCAACTACAACAGGAACTACAAACTCGTCTGTAACGCCGTTTTCATATGACTTTTCAATAGCACAGCATGGGCAATCGGCTTTTTCACCTTCGCCGTAAACCATAGCGGCATATGTCTTTTCAACTCTGTCCCAGTTATTATCACGGTCCATAGCATAGTATCTGCCTGAAACAGTAGCTACCTTACCTACACCGATTTCTTTCATCTTGTCGAGGAGCTCGTCCATAAATTCAGCGGCACTTGATGGCGGAACATCTCTGCCGTCGAGGAATGCGTGAACATATACATTCTCAAGGCCTTTCTTCTTAGCAAGCTCAAGAATACCGTAAAGGTGTGTATTGTGGCTGTGAACGCCGCCGCTTGAAAGAAGACCCATAAGGTGAAGTGCTGTACCGTTCTCAATAGCCTTATCCATTGCATTTACAATAGCCTCGTTATCTTTGAGCTTATCTTCATTAATAGTTTTTGTAATTCTTGTAAGCTCCTGATATACGATTCTGCCTGCGCCCATATTTGTATGGCCAACCTCTGAGTTACCCATCTGACCGTCAGGAAGACCTACATCCATACCCGACGCACCAATCTGTGTTACCGGGTTTTCTGCAAAAAGTTTATCAATATTTGGCTTATTTGCTGCTTTAATAGCATTACCTTTCTCCGGTGCAATACCAAAACCGTCGAGAATCATAAGAATTAATGGTTTTTTCATAACATAAATCCTTTCTAAACATTACGGACGACACAGGGAACACTGACTGCAAATTTATTACAGTTATTTCCTTTTGCCGTCCGTACCCCTAAAATTTAATTACTTGCTTGCTGCCTTTACAATAGCTGCAAATTTCTCAGCAACGAGTGAAGCACCGCCGATAAGACCGCCGTCAACATTTGTCTTTGAGAGGAGTTCGTCAGCATTGCCGTCATTCATTGAACCGCCGTACTGAATTGTAACAGCGTCAGCGTCAGCCTGTGTGTAAAGCTTAGCGATTGTAGCACGAATAAATGCGCAAACTTCTTCAGCCTGGTCAGCTGTAGCAGTCTTGCCTGTACCGATAGCCCATACAGGCTCGTAAGCAATAACGATGTTCTTAAGCTCGTCAGCTGTAACATTGAAGAGGTCAAGTTTAATCTGTCTTGCGATAACTTCCTCTGTAATGTCGCACTCACGCTCCCAAAGAAGTTCGCCGACACATACGATTGGCTTTAAGCCTGCAGCAAGAGCAGCCTTTGTTCTCTTGTTTACAGTTTCGTCTGTTTCGCCGAAATACTGTCTTCTCTCGCTGTGACCGAGAACTACATACTCAACACCCATTTCCTTGAGCATAAGAGCAGAAATTTCGCCTGTGAAAGCGCCGCTCTCTGCCCAGTGGCAGTTTTCGGCACCGATTTTTACATTTGAGCCCTTTGTTGTTTCAAGAGCTACGCTTAAATCTACGAAAGGTACGCAAGCGATTACTTCGCAGTCAGCATCCTTTACAGCAGGAACAACAGCCTCAAGAAGTGCCTTAGCCTCTGAAGGTGTCTTATTCATTTTCCAGTTACCGGCAATAATTGCCTTTCTCTTTGTCTTGTCCATTGTAATATTCCTTTCCGATAAATAATTTATAAGAAATTAAAAATTGTTGTCTGTTATTGTTGATAAATAACATTAGCCTGCATGGCCATAAGTGTTTTATCAACTCTCTCCTTAAGCAATTGTTTAGGAAGTGCCCCAACAAAGCCCTTTGTACCCATTTCGCCGACATATACACCCGGAAGAATGGCAAATTTTATCCAAGCCTCAAGCACATAGCTGCCATCGTTATTAACAGAAAGTTTTAAAAACTGCGGAGCGGTAAGAAGGCCTACACCTTTTTTCCAATACTGTTCCCCGTTTTTCTGAACAAACTCAAAATTCTCTCTGTACATAAACTTGCCAAATGCGTCAAAAACCGCATTAGAGTTAAAAGGAGAAGTAAATTTAATTATTGTTCTCGACATATTTATTATATCCTAAATATTGTGTAAACCATTAAGGGCGGAATACTCCGCCCCTATTGATTTTATAGATTAATTTTTGTCAGCGATAACTGCGATACCCGGAAGAACCTTGCCCTCGAGGTACTCAAGAGATGCGCCGCCGCCTGTTGAGATGTGGCTCATCTTGTCAGCAAAACCAAGCTGAATAACAGCTGCAGCAGAGTCGCCGCCGCCGATGATTGTTGTAGCGTCTGTTTCTGCAAGAGCCTTAGCAACAGCAATTGTGCCCTTTGCAAGTGTTGGGTTCTCAAATACGCCCATAGGTCCGTTCCAAACAACTGTCTTAGCTGTCTTAACTGCATCTGCAAAGAGAGCCTGTGTCTTTGTACCGATATCAAGACCTTCCATATCAGCAGGGATAGCAGAAGAATCTACAACCTCAACCTCGATTGGAGCATCGATTGGATCAGGGAATGTCTTAGAAACTGTTGTATCTACAGGGAGAAGGAGCTTTTTGCCGAGCTTTTCAGCCTTAGCCATCATTTCCTTACAGTAGTCAATCTTTGTATCGTCAACGAGTGAAAGACCAACTTCCTTACCCTGTGCCTTTAAGAATGTGTAAGCCATACCGCCGCCGATGATAAGTGTATCGCACTTATCAAGGAGATTAGAAATAACATTAAGCTTATCTGCAACCTTAGCGCCGCCGAGAATAGCAACGAATGGGCGAACAGGAGTTTCAACTGCATTGCCGAGGTAGTTTATTTCTTTCTGCATAAGGTAACCTACAGCTGTATCCTTGATGTGGTCTGTAACACCTACTGTTGAGCAGTGTGCACGGTGAGCTGAACCGAAAGCGTCCATTACGAATACATCTGCAAGAGATGCAAGCTCTGATGAGAATGGCTCAAGGTTCTTGGTTTCTTCTTTTCTGAATCTTGTATTCTGAAGAAGAACAACATCGCCGTCCTTCATTTCTGCAACTGCCTTTTTAGCGTTCTCGCCTACAACCTCATCGTCGTCAGCAAAGATAACTTCCTTGCCGAGGAGCTCGGAAAGTCTTACTGCAACAGGAGCAAGTGAGAATTTAGCCTCTGGGCCGTTCTTCGGCTTGCCGAGGTGTGAACAAAGAATAACCTTACCGCCGTCTGCGATAAGCTTTTTAATTGTAGGAAGAGCTGCTGTAATTCTGTTATCGTTAGTAATAACGCCGTCTTTGAGCGGAACATTAAAGTCAACTCGAACGAGAACTCTTTTACCTTTTACATTGATGTCATCAACTGTAACCTTATTAAGATTCATTATTGAACAATCCTTTCTAATAGAAGAATAATGTAAAAATATAGCATTTTTACAGTCAATTATATTATATATCAAAACATTGGTTTTATCAATATAAATCTAAAAAATTTCGAGCAATTCCAAAAAAATTTTCGTATAATAATTGAATTTACGGATTTTTTATGCACAAAATATTTATGAGATTTACTTCAAAACATCGCTCCATTTGTGGTTATGCAGTTCGCCCATACTCTGCAGCTGCGGATAATTCCACTGTCTTAGCACTTCATATGTTGCAATGGCAACTGAATTTGAAAGATTCAGACTTCTTGCCTCGTCAATCATAGGTATTCTGACCGTGCTTTCGGGATACTGCATCAAAAGTTCTTCGGGCAGTCCCTTGGTTTCCTTTCCGAAAATAATATAGCAGTTATCGGGATACTCGGCATCTGAATGAATATGAGTACCCTTTGTTGAAAAGAGAAAATACCTGCCTCCCTTTGTTTTTTCGAGAAAATCGTTTAAATCATCGTAATATGTAATATCAAGCAAGTGCCAATAATCAAGACCCGCTCTCTTTAGCTTTTTGTCATCAATATAAAAACCGAGAGGACGGACAAGGTGCAGACTTGCTCCCGTTGCGGCGCAGGTTCTCGCAATATTGCCTGTATTCTGCGGAATTTCAGGCTCTACCAGCACAATATTAAGCTTTGCCAAATCTTATCACTCCAAAAATTCAAAATTCTGTTTTATTCTATTTTAAATCGTAAACAATAATAATGCAAGAACAATCTTGCTTAAATAATAAATACAATTTTTACAGGAGGAAAGACTTATGTTTCATTCACCGATAACAGACATTATGAAAGGTGTTGCCTTAGGTATGATGGCAGGCATAGCTGTTGGCTGCTGCGGAAGAAAAATGTATGACGAAAATCCAAAGCTTAAAAGAAAAGCCAGCAAAGCAATCCACACAATGGAATCCATGCTCGACACCGCACACTATATGTTCAGATAAAAAATCGGCAGTATCATTTTTAAGTGATGCTGCCGATTTTCAGTGTTGAATAAATTATGGTTCCGTAAACTTTCTTTATTTTTTGGCGGATAATTTAGCGTTAGCTAAAATTTCAATGTCCGTTCAAAACCTAAACTAAATCATAATTTAGTACCGCATAACAAGCATAAAACCACTTATTATGCGGTGCTTTTTATAAGTATTTTAAAATCACATTCCATTCCCGTAAAAGTTTGTCGAGTGTAAATGCCGCATTTGCAGGACTTGTTGACGGAAGTTTTATCGCCTCAATTTGTGTAAACGGATAAATATGCTTTTTATACAGTTTATCGGCGGTCGAACCGTTTGTAAAAATTTGCGATATATTTGCCGTCTGTAAAATCGGCTCAATATCATTCGGCACAACATTCTTTATTGAGCTGTCGCTTGAACCTGTAATTGTGCAGGACTTTATAACATCCCACAAAGCTATGCCGTTACTTAGCAACAGTTGTTTTTTCTCTTCTGTGTTTTCGGGAACGCTTTCATTTAAAAGATTGGCAAGAACTTTCCAAAAGCGGTTTTGCTTATGCCCGTAGAAAAACTCCGCCTCCCGTGATTTTACGGACGGAAAACTGCCGAGAATTAATATTTTGGAATTTCGGTTAAACACAGGCGGTATGGTGTGCAGCAGCCGTAATTCTTCTTGTATGTTTGTTTTTGCCATAGCTGTTTTAATCTCCGATTAAATATTTTTTACTTGTGATTTATTCATTTTTACAATTATTACGGCTATTGCAAATACAATAAATTCAGTCAAAGGAAAAGACCACCAAATTCCCATAATATTAAAGTTATTGTTCAACAGCCACATAAGAGGAAACAATAAAACTCCTTGACGAAGTACCTGAATAACCATACTCGGTACAATTTTACCCATTGCCTGAACATAAGTGGCAATCATGGTAGATACTCCGCCAAAGCAATAGCTAAGCGCCATTATTCTTATTGCAGGTATTCCGACAGAACACATTTTTTCCGATGCGGAAAACAACAAAAGTATTTGTCGCGGAAACAATACCAGTAAAAGCGTACCTACAGCCATTATAATCACCGCTATCGCAGTTTCGCTGTGATATGTGCGATTAACCCGTTCGTATTTTTTTGCGCCGTAATTATAACGCATAATCGGCAAACAACCTTGAATTAAACCGTTTACCGACATAAATATTAACTGCTGTACCTTAAAATACGCTCCGAAAAATGCCACCGCCGTATCAGAATATGTGACTAAAAACAGATTGACAAAAGTTATCATTAATGAACTTAAAACATTCATTGCAAACGAAGGCAATCCATATCCAAATATATTTTTAAACATATGAAAATCAAAAACAAAGCTCTTGATTTTCAGTTTTACCTTTTGCTTAGTAAATATAAGTACATATAATGAAATTAACATTGACAAAACATAGCCTAAAACAGTTGCCAAAGCAGCTCCTTTAATTCCCATTTCAGGAAAAGGGCCTATTCCAAAAATAAGCAATGGGTCAAAAACAAGATTAAACACCACTCCTGCAATCTGAAACCACATAGGAGAAATCATATTGCCTGTTGCCTGCAGCATTTTTTGAATTGCAATATGTACCATATTCGGCACTTGCATAAATGCACAAATCTGCATATATATACAGCCGTATTCAAAAATTCGGCTGTCCTCCGTAAAGGCAGAATAGTACGGTGTCATAGTCAAAAGTACAATTATATTAACAATTATACCAACCGATAACGACAAAATCAATCCCATTGTAACAACAGAATTTGCCTTGTCCTGCCTTTTTTGCCCCAAATAACCGGCAATCAAAACATTTATTCCGACTCCAATCCACACCGAAAGTGAGTTCATTAAATTTGTAATCGGAAAAGACAAAGATACTGCCGCAAGGGCTTGCTCATTAATGCAGGCAACAAACATACTGTCTATCATATTATATGAATATTGCAAAAACATAGAAATCATAGGCGGCAAGCACATCTTAATTATTAATCTGTTTATAGGTTGATATTCCATTTTGTTACAGGTTTCCATAAAAACTCCTCCAAAACAAAAAAGTCACACCCCGCAAAGGGTGTGACGAAAAAACTTTGTTGAAAAATTCACACAAATTTTCTACTTACATTATAGCACGGTACAAGTATTTGTCAAATAAAAGTTATACAGAGAACCATTAAAATATTCTCTATTGACTTTACTGATTGAGAATTTCTCTTGCAACAAACACACCGCTTGCGCTTGCGTGTGACAAGGAATGAGTTACACCACTGCCGTCGCCGATAATATAAAGTCCTTTATGAAGCGACTCAAGGTGTTCGTCAACTTCAACTTCCATATTGTAGAATTTAACCTCAACGCCATAGAGCAATGTATCATCATTCGCTGTACCCGGCGCAATATTATCAAGGGCATAAATCATTTCAATAATGCCGTCAAGGATTCTCTTAGGCAATACAAGACTAAGGTCACCCGGTGTAGCCGACAGTGTAGGAACAACCAGACCTTCCTCAATTCTTTTCGGGTTACTTCTGCGGCCACGGATTAAATCGCCAAAACGCTGAACAATTACTCCTCCGCCGAGCATATTACTAAGTCTTGCAATGCTTTCGCCGTAACCGTTACTGTCTTTAAAGGGTTCTGAAAAATGCTTGCTTACGAGCAGCGCAAAGTTTGTATTCTCCGTTTGTTTTTCCTTGTCCTCATAACTGTGACCGTTTACTGTAATAATGCCGTTTGTGTTTTCTGTAACTACACTACCCTTAGGATTCATACAGAATGTACGCACATTATCCTCGAACTGCTCTGTACGATATACGATTTTACTTTCATAAAGTTCGTCTGTAAGATTTGCAAAAATTACAGCAGGCAGCTCAACACGAACACCAATGTCAACTCGGTTAGATTTTGTCGGAATTTTAAGGTCATTGCAAACTTTTTCCATCCATTTACTTCCACTTCGACCAACTGAAACAATACATTTTTCACACTCGTAACTTTCTTTTTCGGTGTTAATGATATATCCTTTATCATCACCCAAAATTTCAATATTGCTGACAGGAGTGTCAAAGTAAAAATCGACCTTATCCTTAAGAAAATTATATATGTTATTCAACACAATGTAGTTTTTATCAGTACCGAGATGACGAACAGATGCGTCCAATAAATTAAGTTTGTTCTGCAAGCAAAGTTTTTTAAAGCCTGAACCTGCTGTTGAATACAATTTAGTACCGCTTCCGCCGTACTGCATATTTATATCATCAACATAGTGCATTAATTCAATAGCCTTTTTCTTGCCGATATATTCATATAAAGTACCGCCGAAATCATTGGTAATGTTATATTTACCGTCAGAAAAAGCACCTGCGCCGCCAAATCCGCTCATTATTGAACAAGTTTTGCAAGAAATACATTTTTTCACCTTGTCGCCGTCAATAGGGCATTTTCTTTTTTCAAGCAAATGACCCTCTTCAAAAACAGCAACCTTGAGGTCTGAATTGTTAGTAATTAATTCATAGGCAGAAAAAATACCGCCCGGGCCTGCACCGACAATAATTACATCATATTTTTTCATCATTTTTCATTTTTCTCCTTTATGTTAAAAAGTAAAGCGTAAAGGCAAATAAAAAAACCACCAAAAACAACTATAATATGCCCCTACTCGGGGATTATAGTTAAACAGTTTAAGGCAGTTTGTAGATACACCCGTCCGTATTACGAGTTTATATAATCTTGAACCTGCAATATTATAGCAAATTATATTACAACCGTCAATAGCTATTTTTATTTTTATGTAAATTAGAGGGATATTCATTATCAGTTTGGCATTTAAATTTAGCTAACGCTAAATTATCCGCAAAAAAATAAAAAAGTTTACTCAATTTTTTCAAAAATTGCGGGTTTGGGCAGAGCCCATAAATACTTTCCGTTTACGCAATCTGACGATAGCCAAACAGCTTGCTGTTTGGCGGCTTGAACAAACAGGCGAAAGCCTTTGCGAGAGCAATAAGAAAAGAAATTCGTTATTTCATTAACAAAATATAGGTCTTTTCTTAACGGCTGTCGCCCGTTTTAACAAACTTAGTCTTAACACGCAAACAGCGTGGCTGTTTGCGCCCGATAAATTGTTATATCGGAAGATATTATGGGTGCTGCCCATACCCGCAAGCCTTTAAAAAGGCTTGACCTAAATTTTTTAATTATTTCGCTTAAATTGGTGCATTAAACCCCAAATTTACAATCTCAACTAACCAAAAAGGGACAGTCATCAGACTGTCCCAAAAATATTAGGTTATTATTCGCAACCGAGAATTTTCTTTGCGTTAAGAACTCTCTCGGGTGTTGGCGGATCAATGCCCTCAAGTTTATAGTCGATGCCAAGTTCTTTCCACTTATACACTCCAAGTGTGTGGTATGGCAACACTTCAACTCTCTTGACATTTTTAAGAGTTTTTATAAAATCGGCAAGACGATACAGATACTCGTCATAGTCGCTCCTCTGCGGAACAAGTACATGGCGAATCCATACGGGTTTACCCATATCCGAAAGCTCTCTTGCCATTTGCAGAATATTAACATTAGTATGCCCGGTAAGAATTTTGTGCTGTTCATCATCAATATGCTTAATATCGAGTAACAACAAATCCGTATATTGCATAAGCTCTTTCCACTTTGAGTAGTAAGGTTCTTCTGTAGTAAACGGGTTTCCGCTTGTATCAAGCGTTGTATTTATACCGAGCTTTTTTGCCTTTTTAAAAAAGTCAATAAGAAAATCAATCTGTAAAAGCGGCTCTCCTCCACTAACTGTAATACCGCCCTCACTTTTCCAGTAAGGGCGATATGCGATAGCTTTTTTAAGCAATTCTTCTGCTGTGTAAGGTGTACCCTTACTCATTTGCCAGGTGTCGGGATTGTGGCAGAATTGACAGCGCATTGCGCAACCGCTCAAAAATACTACATATCTTACACCCGGTCCGTCAACAGAACCAAAGCTCTCGAGTGAGTGGACATAGCCGACTAACTCTTTATTTTCCATTATTAAATTACATTGACTTGTGGCAAGTTCTTGCGATTACATCGAGCTGCTGCTCTCTTGTAAGGTCGATGAACTTAACAGCATATCCGGAAACACGGATCGTGAAGTTTGCATACTCCTCTTTTTCCGGATGCTCCATAGCATCGATCAGTTTTTCTTTTCCGAATACGTTTACGTTCAGGTGATGTGCACCCTGTTTGAAGTAACCATCCAGTACATGAACCAGATTTTCAGTACGCTCTGCATCATCGTGTCCCAGAGCACCCGGGTTGATGGTCTGTGTATTGGAAATACCATCCAGTGCATCTTCGTACGGAAGTTTTGCAACAGAGTTCAAAGATGCCAGCAGACCGTTCTGTTCTGCTCCGTAAGATGGGTTTGCTCCAGGTGCCAGAGGCTCGCCTGCTTTTCTTCCATCTGGCAGAGAACCGGTTGCTTTACCGTATACTACGTTTGATGTGATTGTCAGGATAGAAGTTGTCGGCTCAGAATCACGGTAGGTATGGCAGTATTTCAGTTTATCCATGAATGTACGCAGCAGCCATACAGCGATCTCGTCAGCTCTGTCATCGTCATTACCGTATCTTGGGAAGTCTCCTTCGATCTCATAATCGGTAACGATTCCGCTTTCATCACGAACCGTTTTTACTTTTGCATACTTGATTGCGGACAGAGAGTCTACTACATGTGAGAATCCTGCGATACCGGTAGCAAATGTACGTCTTACGTCTGTATCGATCAGAGCCATCTCTGCTGCTTCATAGTAGTATTTATCATGCATGTAATGGATCATGTTCAGAGTTCCTACATACAGATGTGCCAGCCAGTCAAGCATGGTGTCATATTTATCCATAACTTCATCATAATCCAGATATTCGGATGTGATCGCCTGATATTTCGGTGCTACCTGATCTCTTGTCTTCTCATCTACACCGCCGTTGATCGCATACAGCAGACATTTTGCCAGGTTTGCTCTTGCTCCGAAGAACTGGATCTCTTTACCTGTCTCAGTAGCAGATACACAGCAGCAGATAGAATAGTCATCGCCCCATACCGGACGCATAACATCATCGTTCTCATACTGGATAGAGCTTGTTGTAACAGAGATATGTGCTGCATATTTTTTGAATGTCTCAGGCAGACGTTCGGAATACAGAACGGTCAGGTTCGGTTCCGGTGAAGGTCCCATGTTTTCCAGTGTATGCAGGAAACGGTAATCATTCTTTGTTACCATAGAACGTCCGTCCATACCCATACCTGCTACTTCCAGAGTTGCCCATACCGGGTCACCGGAGAACAGCTGGTTGTAAGAAGCGATTCTTGCGAATTTCACCATACGGAATTTCATAACCATATGGTCGATCAGTTCCTGAGCTTCTTTTTCAGTCAGGATGCCTGCTGCAATATCTTTCTCAATATAAATATCAAGGAAAGTAGAAATACGTCCGACACTCATAGCTGCACCGTTCTGTGTCTTGATGGCAGCCAGATATCCGAAGTACAGCCACTGAACTGCTTCTTTTGCATTCTTAGCCGGCTCGGAAATATCATATCCATAGGACTGTGCCATTTCTTTCATTTCCTGCAGTGCACGAACCTGGTCTGCGATCTCTTCACGCAGCTGGAAGTCACCACGACGCATACCCTGACGGTTTGTAGCAGTAAAATCTGCTTTCTTTTTCTCGATCAAGTAATCGATACCGTACAGAGCCACACGACGGTAGTCACCTACGATACGTCCGCGTCCGTAAGTATCCGGAAGACCGGTCAGGATCTTGTTATGACGTGCTTTTAACATTTCCGGTGTATAGATATCAAATACACCCTGGTTATGTGTTTTATGGTATTTGGTAAAGATCTCATGAAGCTGTGGATTTGGTTTATATCCATACATTTCACAGGATTTCTCAGCCATCTTGATTCCGCCGTATGGCATAAATGCACGTTTCAGCGGCTTGTCTGTCTGCAGACCGACAACCTGCTCCATATCTTTCATGCTGTCATCAATATAAGCAGCTCCATATGCAGTGATGCCTGTTACAACATCAGTCTCCATATCAAGGACACCGCCCTTTGCTCTCTCTTCTTTCTGAAGTTCAGATACTTTTCCCCACAGACGATTTGTTGCCTCTGTAGGTCCCTCCAGGAAAGAATCATCTCCGTCATATGGTGTGTAGTTGTTCTGAATAAAATCGCGGACGTCTACGCCTTCTTTCCAGAGTCTTCCAGCGAAACCATCCCACTGTTTAAAATCCTTCATGTTTTCTATCTTCCTTTCTCTGTGATTTTGTGTTTCTATGTTTTGTCGCTTTCATCTTAACATAGCACAAGATGTAGTGCAAGTATTTTGTTAAATACATAACAAACGTTGCCGTTCTTTTTTCTGTACAATTTTCCTTTGAGAAACCATTCTGAAAAATATAACAGAAGCAGTTTCTTTCAGACATAAAAAACTGCCTCTCGTTTTCACGATAACGCAGTTTCTTTTTTCTTTTATTCTGCTGCCGTCTCACCGGCTGCTTCGGTTACTGTACTTTCAGCAGAAGTCTCTGCTGCAGTTTCTTCTGTCGTTTTTTCTGTTGTCTCTGTGGACGCTTCACTTGAAGTTTCTGTCTCAGCATTTAAACCGTTCATGTAATGATCCAGTGCATCTGTTTTCATTTCATATGTATGAGACGCATCTTTCTGAACATTCTGGTATACCGAGAAACCAATCCAGCCAACAAGAGCAACCAGCACGATAATGCCCACTATTTTCCAGAGCAGTAACTCTCTTTTTTCTTTTTTCTGAAGCTTTTCGCTGCGCCACGTTGCAGGCAGCGAACGCGCTACGCCGTCCAACGTCTCGGTGACGGTCGTCTGACCCTTTTCCTGCTGCTTGACCTCGTCCCAGCTTTTTGCCTCGCCGCCGAAAAGCGCGGGGTGCCGGAAAATCAGCTTTTTGCACTCGGCGTCGCACACGTCGTTCAGGTCGAACCGACCCGCGGCGCGCTCGATGTCCGTGTGAAACAGCACCTGAAGCAGCACATCTCCGAGCTCCTCGCGCATGCGCGAAGCGTCGTCCAGATCGAAGCCCTCGCAGGCTTCGTATGCTTCCTCCAGGAAATTGCGCCGGATGGAAAGATGGGTCTGCGCGCCGTCCCACGGGCAGCCGCCCGGTGCGCGCAGAACCTCGACCAGACGCTGAAGATCAGCAAAATCATAGCGGTCTTTGCTAGTAAAATTTATCATAATTTGCCCTCTTTCGCAAGGCTTATTTTAGTTTTTTTTGCGAATTCTCAGGATTTTCGCGATCTTTTCTCCCTTGGGCAGCAGCATGCAGTCTTCATACGTCAGACACCGCAGGAAGACCACCAGAACCGCGTACAAAACCACTGCAAATGCAAGGCTCAGAAGGCACGCAAGCTTCCACGAGGAGATCGCGTTCGACAGAACGCGGTACACCATGAATGTTGCTGCTCCCATGATTGCAGAGGCAAGACCGGGCCTTATGATGTTTTTGAAAATTGCCGGACGGGCGGAAATGTGCCGCTTCATAGCAATCAGGTCGAGCGCCGTGATCGAGGTGTAGCAGATGAACGTGCCGATCGGCGCGCCGACAATGTTGAGATTCGGCTGCCCGACGAGAATATAGTTCACGATGATCTTGATGATGCCGCCGATGAGCATGTTGACCACCGGCGTCGTCACGTCGCCGTGCGCCTGCATGATGGCGTTGAGCAGCAGAACGAGGGAGTTGAAGATAACTGTGAGTCCCAGAATCGCGAGCATTGTTGCGGCAAGCTGGATGCGATCTTCCGTATACGTCGAGCAAAGCAGCCGGATGACCGGCTCTGCCATCACGAAAAGCCCCGCCGCGCACGGCATGGCAATGAGCGCCATTGTCCGCACGGACGATTCAGACGTCGCCTTTGCCTCGGCAAGGTCTTTTCTGGTGAGAGATGCGGTGATTGCCGGAATGACTGCGATGGTAATCGTCGGAATGAACGAGCAGGGAAGCGCGAAAACCGTCTGGCAGAAATTATAGACGCCCTTGGCGGAGTCCGCCATCTTTTCGGTCCACTGCAGCGCGCCCGTGAGCCGCCGCATATAGATCATCGTATCGAACAGATTGATGATCTGCAGACCTGCCGAGCCGAGCGTAATCGGGACCGCGATGGAAAGAAGCTCCTTCATCGTGCTCCGGGTCGACTTCGCCGTGCCGCCGCCGAGCGAGAGAATCTGGTTCGACTGGCGGAATTTGTGGTGCAGGTAAACAACCGAAATGAGACTTCCGAGCGTCACACCCAGAATCGCGCCGCCGGCGGCAAGGGTAATGTCGCCGTAGTCCTGCGCCGTCTCGCCGGGCGCGAGGACGATGCCCTGCATGCGCACATAAGCCTTGCCGGTGAGCTTCATCACAAGCCATGCAAGGCCCAGACCCACGACCAGGCGCGTCACCGCCTCAAAAATCTGGCTGACGGAGGTCGGGGTCATGTTGCTCTGCCCCTGGAAAAAGCCGCGGTAGGCAGAGACCAGGCAGATCAGCAGCACGCACGGCGCAAGCGCGGCAATTGCTGCCCACGAGTTTTCGTTCGTCGTGACCATGACCGACAGCTGGCGGCAGAAAAACAGCATGCCGAGGCTGCCGACCATGCCGATGGTCAGAAAGACGTACAAAGACGTCCGGTAAATCCGCTTGATCTGCGCGTGGTTTCCGAGCGTCTGCGCCTGCGAAATCATGCGGCTCATGGCAACGGGAAGACCCGTGGTCGAAATCATGAGCAGGACGTTATAGACGTCATAGGCGGTGTTGAAGTAGCCGAAGCCGTCTTCGCCAATGATGTTGTTGAGCGGGACCTTGAATAAAAAGCCCATGAGCTTGACCAGCACCGTTGCCATCGCGAGAACCGCCGTGCCCTGCAAAAACGTCTGCTTTTTGATGGGCTGATCGTTCATTTGGGAGCCTCCTCAGAGTCGTCGGAGAAGACCTTCGGAATCGCGTAGTCATGCAGCTCCTTGAGTGCGCCCGCAAGGTCTAACGTCGGGAACTTGCCGGCGTTGTAGAGAATCTGCCCGCGCACCATGGTCAGGACCACGTCGTGACCCGACGCGGCATAGACCAGATTCGAAAGAACGTTGTGGCACGGAATCAGGTGCGGCTGCGTGAAGTCCAGCAGAATCAGATCCGCGTCCATACCGAGCTTGATCTGCCCGCACTCTTTTTCGCGCCCCTGCGCCTTCGCGCCGCAGACCGTTGCCATCATGAGCGCGGCTTCCGCCGGAATGGCGGTAGGGTCGCCGGTTTTTGCCTTTGCCATCAGCGTGCACGCCTTGATTTCCTCGAAGAGGTCGAGGTTGTTGTTGGATGCGACCGAGTCGGTGCCGAGGCAGACGTTCATACCCGCCTTGACCATGCCCATCACATCCGCGCAGCCGGAGGCAAGCTTCAGATTGCTCACCGGGCAGTGCACCGCGCTCACGCGCCGCTTGGCAAGAAGCTGCATGTCTTCCTGCGTTAAGTGGACGCAGTGCGCTGCCGTCGTCGGCACGTCGAACACATGGTGGCAGTCGAGCACCTGCGCCGGGGTCAGCCCATAGCGCTCGACGCACTGCTCATGCTCCAGTTTGGTTTCCGACACATGCACCTGCATGCCGATGCCTTCATTGATGGCAAACTCGGCGAGTGCGTCCCAGAGCTGATAGGTGGAGGTATACTCGGCGTGGATGGACGCTTCGATCTTGATTCTGCCGCCATCAAAATTGTGCCACTTGTTCTTGAGCGCGACCAGCTCCTGGCAGGCGGGGAATTTCTCAAAGTCAAAATCGTCTCCCAGGAACATCGACGTGCCGCGGGAGATATTCGCCTTCATGCCCGATTTTGCAATGACGTCGCAGATATCGTCGCAGAAGTAATACATGTCGGACACGCTCGTTACGCCGAATTTCAAACATTCCGCGACCGCCAGCGTCGTTGCCGCGCGCACGCACCTGCCGTCGAGCCGGTCTTCGCGCGGGAAGATATAGTCGTTGAGCCATTCCTGCAGCTTCAGATCGTCTGCATACCCGCGCAGCAGCTGCATCGGAAGATGCGTGTGGCAGTTGATCAGTCCCGGCATCAGGACCATACCGGTCGCGTCGATGATTTGCGCGGGCTTTTCCTCCGGGGCGTGCTTGCTGAGATAGCTGATTTTGCCGTCGGTCACGCCAACAAAGGCGTCGGTCCAGACCGACATCCGCTCGTCCATCGTGACGACGCAGACATGGGAAAAGAGGGGATTCATTCGCATTCCTCCTCAATGGGTGCAGGCGGCTGCTGCGCGAGCCGATGCAGAATT
>ERZ827088.1075-NODE-1075-length-36020-cov-4.118059_pt1 | contig 36020 bp, 30 predicted proteins | sample MGYA00519922_ERZ827088 | MGnify/ENA primary metagenome ERZ827088 (study PRJEB31778, sample SAMEA3449254) | human gut metagenome | biome: human gut; feature: human-associated habitat; material: faeces | place: United Kingdom | collected 2010/2012 ...
CATCCAGCAAACATGCTTCCCATCATACAAACATTCGCACCGGCTGCGATCGCTTTTGTCATATCTCCGGAGTACTTAATACCGCCATCTGCGATAATCGGGATACCATACTCTTTTGCAACACTGTAGCAGTCCATAACAGCTGTGATCTGCGGTACACCGATACCTGCAACCACACGTGTTGTACAGATAGAACCAGGTCCGATACCAACTTTGACTGCATCTGCTCCGGCTTCAATCAATGCCTTTGTAGCTTCTGCTGTTGCCACGTTACCTGCGATAACCTGCAAATCCGGGAATTTCTCTTTGATCATGCGAACACAGTTCAGAACGTTTGCAGAATGTCCGTGTGCAGAGTCCAGAACAACGACATCGACATGTGCATTTACCAGCTCCTGTGCACGATCCAGAACGTTTGCTGTGATACCAAGTGCAGCACCGCACAGCAGACGGCCTTTGGAGTCTTTGGAAGAGAGCGGATACTTGATCTGTTTTTCAATATCCTTGATCGTGATCAGTCCTTTGAGATTGAAGTTATCATCCACGATCGGCAGTTTCTCTTTTCTTGCTTTTGCAAGGATCTTTTTTGCCTCTTCCAGTGTGATACCTTCTTTTGCAGTGATGAGGTTTTCAGAAGTCATGGATTCTTTGATCTTTTTGCTGAAATCCTCTTCAAACTTCAGATCACGGTTTGTGATGATACCTACCAGTTTTCCGTTTTCTGTAATCGGCACACCGGAAATACGGAACTTTGCCATCAGATTGTTTGCTTCTTCCAGTGTATTGTCAGGGGATAAATAAAACGGATCCGTGATAACACCATTTTCAGAACGTTTTACCTTATCAACTTCCTCTGCCTGCTCCTGAATGGACATATTTTTATGTATAATACCAATGCCGCCCTGTCGTGACATCGCAATCGCCATTCTGTGTTCCGTAACTGTGTCCATTCCTGCACTCATCATCGGGATATTCAGTCTGATAGACTTTGTCAGATAAGTAGACAGATCCACCTGATTCGGAATCACTTCCGAATAGGCCGGCACAAGGAGTACATCATCAAAAGTAATACCTTCGCCTATAATCGTACCCATTTTATTATCCTCACTTTCTTTCCTGAATTTCTAACATCTGTTGTTAGTTGTCAAGTTTATCAAATTTGTCGAAACCTGTCAACCCTGTTTTCAGGCAAATTGTACTTTTCCCGGAGAACGTCTTTGCATATCCAGGAGCATTCCCTGATCTGGTTCAAAAATCAGCAGATCCTTCTGCTCCGCTCTCGGTATCAGCATGCCATAGCGCATGCCTCTTCGCCCGGCGGAACAGTCTCTGATCTTGATGTTCTTATCTTTTCGATATTCTCGAAAACGTTTTGCATCCAGCGGAAACAGAGCTTCCATATCCGCCACTTTGTAAGTACCGATGTGTTCCCGTCTCTTTTTCAGGTAAATGCAGTCAATATCCAGCTCTCCATTCAGATACAGGTATTCATACTCCAGAATGGAACCGAAAATGGATCTTGAGACTCTTTTTTCTGTGTACCAATCCTTCATACATTTTCTTCCTGCTTTCTTCTGATTTCATACTATTATATGCCCTGTTTTTTATTATACACGAAATTCTCATCTTGTAAAAGGAATTTTTTAAAAAAGCAGTTACAGATTTGTTCTCTGTAACCGCTTTTTCTTAGCTCGGTTCTTTTATTACATCATTCCGCCCATTCCCGGGGCTCCGCCTGCCGGCATTGCTGGTGTTTCTTCTTTGATGTTCGCAACACAGGATTCAGTTGTCAGGAAAGTGGATGCAACACTGGTTGCATTCTGCAGTGCACTTCTTGTCACTTTTGCAGGATCCAGGATTCCTTCTTCTACCATGTTTACATATTTCTCATTGTATGCATCAAATCCGACACCTACCTCAGATTCTCTTACTTTGTTAATGATAACAGCTCCTTCCAGTCCTGCATTTGCAGCGATCTGATGCAGTGGAGCTTCCAGTGCTTTGAGGATCACGGATGCACCAGTCTTCTCATCTCCTTCCAGAGTATCTACCAGTTTTGCAACTTCCTTGGATGCATGGATGTATGCAGATCCGCCTCCTGCTACAATACCTTCTTCTACGGCTGCTCTTGTTGCATTCAGAGCATCTTCCATACGCAGTTTTGCTTCTTTCATCTCTGTTTCGGTAGCTGCACCGACACGGATCACTGCTACGCCGCCTGCCAGTTTCGCAAGTCTCTCCTGCAGTTTTTCTTTATCAAATTCAGAAGTTGTAACTTCGATCGTAGCTTTGATCTGTGCGATTCTGTTTTCGATTTCTTTCTTATCGCCCATTCCGTCAACGATAACGGTATTCTCTTTTTTCACTTTGACAGATTTTGCACGTCCAAGCTGGCTGATCTGTGTATCTTTCAGTTCCAGTCCCAGTTCTTCGGAAATGACTTCACCGCCGGTCAGGATTGCGATATCTTTGAGCATTTCTTTTCTTCTGTCACCATAACCTGGAGCTTTTACACCGACTACCTGGAAAGTACCACGCAGTTTGTTCAGAATCAGAGTCGTCAGAGCTTCTCCTTCGATATCCTCTGCGATGATCAGCAGTTTCTTACCGGACTGTACAATCTGCTCCAGCAGCGGCAGAATCTCCTGGATATTGGAAATCTTTTTGTCTGTGATCAGGATGTACGGATCATCCAAGACAGCTTCCATTTTTTCCATATCGGTTGCCATGTATGCGGAAATATAGCCGCGGTCAAACTGCATACCTTCTACCAGATCCAGTTCTGTTTTCATGGTCTTGGACTCTTCAATCGTGATAACACCATCATTAGAAACTTTTTCCATGGCATCTGCTACCATATTTCCGACTTCATCATCACCTGCGGAAATAGCTGCTACTCTTGCCATCTGATGTTTGCCGTTTACTTTGCTGCTCATAGCTGCGATAGCATCCACAGCTGCCTGTGTTGCTTTTTTCATACCTTTACGCAGGATGATCGGGTTTGCACCTGCTGCCAGATTTTTCATACCTGCCTGGATCATTGCCTGAGCCAGAACGGTAGCAGTTGTGGTACCATCACCTGCTACATCATTGGTCTTGGTAGCAACTTCTTTTACCAGCTGTGCACCCATGTTCTCGAATGCATCTTCCAGCTCGATCTCCTTTGCAATGGTAACACCGTCGTTTGTAATCAGCGGAGCACCATACTGTTTATCCAGAACAACGTTTCTTCCTTTCGGTCCAAGTGTTACTTTTACTGTATTTGCCAGTTTATCAACACCTGCTGCCAGTGCTGTTCTTGCTTCTGAACCGTATTTAATTTCCTTTGCCATATCAATCAACCTCCAGTTAATTCTTGATTTAATCTATCCTGTTATTCAACAACTGCCAGAATATCATTCTGTTTTACGATGATATATTCTTCGTCTTCCAGTTTTACTTCATTTCCTGCATATTTTGAATAGATAACTTTATCTCCGACTTTCACCTGCATGGTTACTTCTTTGCCGTCTACCATTCCGCCAGGTCCGACTGCAACAACTTCTGCTTCCTGTGGTTTTTCCTGAGATTTGCTTGCCAGAATAATACCGGACTTTGTTGTCTCTTCTGCTTCAAACTGTTTTAATACAACTCTGTCACCTAATGGTACTAACTTCATTTTATATTCCTCCTTAAATTATAATCGCCTTATTTATCATGTTATTAGCACTCACTTTTATTGAGTGCTAACTTTAGTACATATAATAGTGAACTTCCTCAAAATGTGCAAGCGGAATTATTTTCGTATATTTATTTATATTCTCTTTAATTCTTTTTATTCCTCGTATTTTCTCATGTTTTCTCATTTTTTTGTATTTTATACTTTTTTTATAGATGATGTGGGTGTCAAAAGTAATTGTACAATCTCTTCTGATTTTAACATTATACTTAGAAAAAGAACCACTGCAAAAACTGAAAATCCCGTTTTTCTGCAATGGTTCTTTTCCTGTTTAAATCGTATAAAACAATTTTACGTTCTTATCCCTGGGCATTCTCTTTTCGTTTCTTTTTAATATCATCCAGTTCCTGAAATACCACATCATTCAGGACTTTGATGTACGTTCCTTTCATTCCGGAGGAACGGGACTCAATCACACCTGCACTTTCAAATTTCCGAAGTGCATTTACAATAACCGAACGTGTGATTCCGACACGGTCTGCGATCTTGCTGGCTACCAGAATGCCTTCTGTTCCGTCCAGTTCATCGAAAATATGGATGATCGCCTCAAGTTCTGAGAAAGAAAGTGTACTGATAGCTGATTTTACGATTTGAACTTTACGATTCTCCTCCGCATTCTCTTCATGCACAGAACGCATCATTTCCAGACCGACCACGGTCGTACCATACTCGCTGAGGATGATATCATCAATATCATATCCTTCTCCGCATTTGTACATAAATACCGTACCGAGACGCTCTCCTGCAATATCGATCGGATTGATGATCGCCTGATATTTTTTTACATCTCCGCTTTCAAATCCCAGTGTCTCCAGATTGACATTTTCTTTTGTAGATAAAACACCCAGAAAACGTTCATTCAGAAGTTCATCAATGTGGCCCCCAACTTCATCATCGATCAGTTCTTTGATTTCTTCTACGTTTGGTGTGATGCTGATTCCAAGTACTTTTCCTTTTTTGCTGATCACAAGCACATTGGACTCCAGAATTTCTGACAGTACTTCACAGATATCATTGAATACGACTTTACTGCTGTTGTTGTTGTGTAAAAGTTTGTTGATTTTTCGAGTCTTGTCTAATAACTGTACACTCATCGCTCTTCTCCCTTCTGCCTTTTTTGTCTTTTGCACGATTTCCCCTGCTATTCTTGGCATATTTTTAATTTATCATAATTCTTTTGAATTTTCAATATATTTAACGCAAAAAAGCTGCAAACAGCAGCTTTTTTTGCTTTTCTGGCGTGAAATTTCGCACAATTATTCTTTTTGAGATTTATTTTCAATATAACCGCATGCTTCATTGATGCAAAGAAGCTTATTTCCCTTCTCAACCATAAGGCCTCCGCATTTCGGACATTTTTCTTTGGAAGGTTTCTGCCAGGACATGAAATCACAGTCTGGATTATTTTCACATCCATAATACTTTCTGCCCTTTTTGGTCTTTCGAAGCACAATGTCCTTGCCGCATTTCGGGCATGCCACACCGATCTTTTCCAGATAGGGTTTGGTATTTCGGCACTCCGGGAATCCCGGGCAGGCAAGGAATCTGCCATGCGGACCGTATTTAATGACCATGTTGCGGCCGCACTCTTCACAGACAATATCGGTCACTTCGTCTTCAATCTTGACTTTTGCAAGTTCTTTCTCTGCATTTAAAACTGCTTCGTCCAGATCCGGATAGAAATTGCTGACAACCGTTTTCCAGTTGACCACGCCTTCCTCCACTTTATCCAGCAGAGATTCCATGTTTGCTGTAAAATTGACATCCACAATACTCGGGAATGCCTGTACCATGATATTGTTTACGACTTCTCCAAGTTCTGTCATATACAGGTTTTTATTTTCTTTTGCCACATAGCGGCGGTTGATGATCGTGGTAATCGTCGGTGCATAAGTACTTGGACGTCCGATTCCAAGCTCTTCCAGCGTTTTGACAAGAGCGGCCTCTGTATAATGTGCCGGCGGCTGTGTAAAATGCTGCTTTTCCTCAAAACTCTTAAAGTTCAGCTGTGTCTCTGAGGAAATTTCTTTCACGAGAAGATTTCCCTCGCCCTTTTCTTCTTCGTCCTGCACATAAACTGCCATAAAACCGTCAAATTTTTTCTTGGAGGCGGATACATGGAAACGGTATCCGGCTGCATCGATTTTAACGGAAGTCGTAGTATACTGTGCATTTGCCATACGGCTTGCGGCAAATCGTTTCCAGATCAGCTGATACAGACGGAACTGATCTCTTGTGAGCGATTCTTTTAAAACAAACGGTGTCCTCGTGATGTCCGTCGGACGGATTGCCTCATGAGCATCCTGGATCTTTTTACCGCTCTTTTTCTCCTGCACAGCTGCAGAAACGTATTCTTTTCCGTAGTTTTCTTCGACATAAGCTCTCGCTGATGCATCGGCTTCATCGGAAATACGCGTGGAATCCGTACGCAGATAGGTGATGATACCAACGGTCCCGCTGCCCTTTACATCCACTCCTTCATATAACTGCTGTGCAACACGCATGGTTTTCTGTGTGGAGAAATTCAGCACCTTGGAAGCTTCCTGCTGAAGCGTACTGGTTGTAAACGGAACCGGAGCTTTTTTGGTACGTTCTCCTTTTTTTACTTCCGCCACCTGGTACTTTGCACCTTCCAGCTTTTTCGTGATCGTATCCAGCTCTTCTTTTGAATGAATCGTTATCTTTTCTTTTTCCGTACCGTAAAATCTGGCAGTCAGCGGTTTTCGCTCTCCCGGAATCGTAAAATCGGCATCCAGGGTCCAGTATTCTTCCGGTATAAAGGCTGCGATCTCTTCCTCGCGGTCTGCAATGATCCGTAGAGTGACAGACTGTACACGGCCTGCACTTAAGCCTCGTTTGACTTTCGCCCACAGAAGCGGACTGATCCGGTATCCAACCATACGGTCCAGCATACGTCTTGCCTGCTGTGCATCCACCAGATCCATATCGATCGCACGCGGATGTTTCAGAGATTCTTTTACAGCTGTTTTCGTAATTTCATTGAAGGTAATCCTGTGGATATCTTTTTCTTCCAGTTTCAGTGCCTTTGATAAATGCCAGGAGATTGCTTCTCCTTCGCGGTCAGGGTCCGTTGCAAGATATACTTTATCTGACTTTTTTACAGACTTGCGAAGTGCTGCCAGAATATCTCCCTTTCCGCGTATGGTAATATATTTCGGTTCATAATTATTTTCAACATCAAACCCCAGCTGACTTTTTGGCATATCACGTACATGTCCGTTTGATGCTGCGACATCATAGTTAGAGCCAAGAAATTTTTTGATGGTTTTTACTTTGGTAGGTGACTCAACAATAATCAGATATTTTGCCATATGTTTACCCCTTTTTCAACTGTTTACGCCCAAAATCGGTGCAACGGCTTTCACAGTGCTTATTGTTTTTCCTCAGACCTTCGAATAATGATTTTTTACATCCTCCGCAACAAGCCCGCACAGCATCAGGCGAACCAGTATTGCACTTACTTTCTGCGGGGTGAGGTTTGTCTCATCTGCTATGCTCTGAAGATTTTTCGCCTGAAATTCCAGAACACTATACACCAAATTTTCTTCGCTTTCAAGTGCAATGTATGTTTTTTTTGTGTTTGTATGATTTTTTTTCTTAATTTTAAGACGTTCCAGGATCTGATCTGTGGAGAGAAAAATGCCGGCTCCCTGGTCGATCAGGCGGTTGCATCCGGCACTGAGTGCATCTCCGGCTCTGCCCGGCAACACCATAACATCTCTGCCCTGTTCCAGTGCCTGATCTGCTGTGATGAGTGATCCGCTTTTTTCTCTTGCCTCTATCACGATCACCAAATCCGAAAGGCCACTAATAATGCGATTTCGCATTGGGAAATGAAAAGGAAGCGGACTGCTTCCCGGCGGATATTCCGATAAGACTCCTCCATTTTTCAGTAAATTCTGATACAGATCCCGGTTTTGCATCGGGTAACAGATATCCGGTCCGCATCCAAGTACCGCATAGCTCTTTCCGCCTCCTTTTATGGCAGCTCTCTGGGCAGTGCCATCGATTCCTCTTGCCATGCCGCTTACAAGTGAAATATCATATCCTGCCAGCTCTTCTGCGATCTTTACCGCAAAATGTCTGCCATAGGCACTGCACAGTCTGGCACCGACGATCGCCACGGTCTTCTCATTTTCCTTTGGAAGCTCACCTCTTATAAAAAGTCCGAACGGATAATCATAAATTTCTTTTAATTTCTGCGGATAGGATGTATCTTCACAGCTGATAAAACGTATGCCTTTTTTCTGCATTTCATTCCATGCCTTTTTCGCATCCCAGGCAGCTTTTTCACGAAAAAAGGCTTTCTTATGTTCTTCATTTTTCCAAAAAACTTCACCAATTTCTCTTTCATCGGCCTGCCATATTTCTTCCGGCGTACCGAAAAAATCCAGCAGCATCTGTTTTTCTTTTCTTCCAAAGCTTAAGATACTGCAAAGCCAGAACCATTTTTCTCTCCGTTTTTCATCCTCTGTTTTTTCTTCTTTTTCCTGCATCCCTTCTGTCTCACCTCCAGATCTGCCGCTGTTCAAAAATGCGGTAACCGATCGCCTCATACAGATGTTCTTCGGCAATCTGTTCTTTCTGCTCCATATCCGCAATAGTACGTGCTACCTTCAAAATCTTATGACACGCTCTTGCCGTAAGATCCATTTTCTCATAAGCATCCCGTAAAACTTTCTTTTCTTTTTCTCCGGTCCTACAATATTTTTTAATACCCGCCGCATCCAGATCGGCATTATAGCGATAACCGGTATCCCGATAACGCTCCCTCTGGATCTGCCCCGCCAGCTCAACTCTTTTTCGTATCGTCTTGGAATCTTCACTCTTCTTTTCACAGATCAGTGCATCGTAATCTACTCTTACGGCCTCCACACTGATATCCATGCGGTCAAGGATCGGGCGGCTGATCCGGCTCTGATAACGGCGTATCTCCGCCTCACTGCAGATACATTTCTCAAGATTGGGAAAGTTCCCACACTTGCAGAAATTGGTGGCTGCAACGATCATACAGTCTGCCGGAAACACATAGCTCCCATACACTCTTGAAATATGGACTCTTCGCTCCTCCATAGGCTGCCGCAGGATTTCGATCGTTTCTCTTTTAAACTCTGCCAGTTCATCCAAAAACAGGACACCTTTATGTGCAAGACTGATCTCTCCCGGCCGCGGAATCCTGCCTCCGCCTGCCAGGGCAGAAGGCGATATGGTATGGTGCGGTGCACGGAATGGACGGTTTCTGATCAGCGGCTGTTGACTGGACAGTAAACCTGCCACACTGTAAATGGAAGATACTTCCAGACTCTCTTCCATTGTCAGGGACGGCAGAATACCCGGCATACATTTTGCAAGCAGCGATTTCCCGGCTCCGGGCGGTCCCATCATCAAAAAATGATGTCTTCCGCCGGCCGCAATCTCTGCGGCTCTCCTCACTGCACTCTGACCGTGAATATCTGCAAAATCAGGAATTTCTGTTTCTTCTATATTATATACATCTTTTTTGATTTTCCCGGGGATTGTGCCTTTCTGAAGATAGTGCAATACTTCTTTTAAGGTACTTACTCCGACAATGTGGATATCCGATACCATTTCTCCTTCTGTGCGGTTTCTCTCCGGCAGGATACAGGTATGACATCCGTTTTTTTTTGCCAGCTGAACAATGGGCAACGCCCCTTTGATCCCTTTGACTGCTCCATTTAATCCCAGCTCACCTGCCACCAGGACACCTTTTAAAGTCTCCATGGGCAAAAGCTGGTACGCTGCAAGAATGGCAAGTGCTACCGGAAGGTCATAGCTGCTGCCGTCTTTATGTATGTCTGCCGGAGAGAGATTGACTGTGATTCTTTTCGGACGAAGCTGGATTCCGCTGTTGCGAAATGCTGTCATAACCCGATCCTGTGCTTCTTTTACTTTCGCTGACAGATCTCCCACCATGGAAAATCCCGGAAGCCCTTCACTGACATCTGCTTCTACAAAAATCGGCAGACCCTGGATTCCGCAGATGGCTGCGGATAAGACTCTGCTGAACATATTCTTTTCTCCTTTGATTCGTTGTGATAATGTGCCGAAATGGCGGAAATAATGATAGATTGTTTCCAGTTTATCATATTTTCTTTTAAAATGCAACACTTTCTTTTTAAACGTTACAGATTATTGTTTTCATTTTCTTCCATATAAATAACAGAAAGGTTCGAAAGCATTTTTTTTGTTTTCAGACAGACTGCCGCCTGAAAATCTTCTCCGTCCAGAAAGAAAAAATGATACACTTCCTCATAGGTCTTTCCATCGAGTACTTCGGAAAGATCCAGATTCGAAAGCTTCTGCCGGATGCCTGTTCCGATGCATTTCAGATAACTTTCTTTTGCCGTCCAGATTTTGCTGAAATATCTGATCTGCACGGCAGGATCTTCGATTGCGAGTAACATCTTTTTTTCATTTTCATGGCATACCGCACGGATCAGACGTTCCGTCGGATGGATCAGACGTTCTATGTCCACGCCAAGCGGTGTTTCTGCAATCCCGCATAAAATGCCGGCATCCGCATGACTGTAATTAAAACAAATCTCCGGGTATTCCGGAAAGTAAGGCTTTCCGTAGATTCCTTTTCCAATAGCCGGCAGTTCCTTTAACGAATATTCTTTTCTGATGCCGTAAAGGAGTACTCTTTTTGCCATATTGCTCTGTATTTTATGCCGTGCAGCACTTTTTTCCATTCTTTCTTTTGTTCTCATAAGATAGATCACGTTCTTTTCCTCCTTCGCACAGTGTAACACGCTTTTTTTTTCCTGTCATCTGCTTTCGCGTATGCCTGTTTTTCCTTTTTCCCGAAAACAGGAACGCAGTTTGCTCAGGGCATTTTTCTCAATCCTGGAGACATACGATCTGGAAATACCAAGTTTCTGTGCAATTTCCCGCTGTGTTGTTTCCTTCTGTCCAAGGATCCCATAACGCAGACTCAGTATCTGTCGCTCCCTTTCATTTAACTGTGCCATATAATGATACATTTCACGGATTTCCTGCTTTTTATTGATCATCTCTGCCAAGTCTGTATTTTTTCCTTCCACAATATCTACCAGGCAGATTTCATTTCCTTCTTTATCCATACCGATCGGTTCGTAGAGAGAGACTTCTTTTGAAGTCTTCTTTTTTAACCGCAGCATCATCAGCAGTTCATTATCAATGCATCTTGCCGCATAGGCCGCCAATCTGTTGTTTTTCGTATGATCAAATGTCAGGACTGCCTTGATAAGGCCAACCGTCCCTATGGATATCAGATCATCTGCATCTTCATCCGGATGCTGATACTTTTTAGCCACATGGGCAACCAGCCTCAGATTACGTTCAATGAGAATCTGCTTTGCCTCCTCGTCGCCTTCTTTATACTTCTGGAGATAGTATTTTTCTTCTTTGACGGTAAGTGGTTTTGGAAATGTCTTCAAAGAAAAACCTCGAAGCAGATTTATATTATCATATGCTGATTTTCTTTTTGCTGTGCCTTTCCACTTTTTTCTTTTTTAATCCTGTGCTATACTGACAGAAAAGATATTGAGATCAAAAGGTCTTTTGACCCTGGCATCACAGAAAATAAAGTTTTCACGATCACAAAGGAGATTCTTATGGCCGCACTTTTTCTTGCACCCGTTTATCTTGCGGTGTGCTTTTATGTTTTAAACTGGATGTTAAAATGGATGGCCGTCTGCAATAATATTTTTGCTCTGGCTGCTTTCCGCTATGGATTTTCTGCCCTGTACATTCTGACAGCTACCACTTTGCTGTCTTCTTTTCTGATCAAAAAGCCGGATGGACTGCATCGGACTTTAAAACACATCAGCAATCTGTGGCTGGGCACATTTCTCTATGCCCTGATCGGTATCGGCATTGCAGATTTCATCCGCATCCTGCTCTATTTTTCTCCACTTGCCGATGCTTCCTGGTTTCATTCCAGACTGATGTTTGCAGCCACCGGCTTTTTTACCGGCGTTCTGATCCTTTTTTTCAGTTTTTATGGATTTTTTCATGCCAAAAAACTCTACACAACAACCTGGAATATCTCCTCTGCCAAAAGCTGCAGCGGACATGACACTCTGAAGATTGCCCTGATCGCCGATCTGCATTTGGGCTATAACACAGACGAAATTTTTCTGAAACGCCTTGTAAAACGGATCAACAAACTGCAGCCGGATCTGATCATCGTGGCAGGGGATACGTTTGACAATGATTTTCATGCGATAAAACATCCTCAAAAATGTGCATCCATTTTATCCGCTCTGAAAAGCACGTACGGAACTTACTGCTGCTATGGAAATCACGATCTGGACGAGGCGATTCTCGCCGGTTTTACCTTCGGCGGACAGAAAGAAAATGCCGATGAACGGTTTGAGCAGTTTTTTCACGATGCCGGCATGACTCTGCTGGATGACGAAGTCCGTCTGATCGAGAACCACTTCTATCTAATCGGAAGAAAAGATCCTGCACGCTGCAAAAAACTGATTTCCGAAAAAGAACGCTTAACTCCGAATCAGCTTACACAACATCTGGACAAGTCCAAACCGATCCTGATCATCGACCATCAGCCAAAAGAACTTTCGCTTCTTGCGGATGCCGGTGCTGATCTGATCCTTGGCGGTCATACACACAACGGGCAGCTTTTCCCCGGCAATCTGCTCCTGCCGCTGATGTGGGAGAATCCTTACGGTCTTCTGAAAAAAGGAAATGCCTACAGTGTTGTTACCTCAGGTGCCGGTGTATGGGGACCGAATATGCGTCTTGGAACAAAAAGTGAAATCTGTCTTGTAAAAATGCAGTTCCATTCTTGAACAGTTCTTCTTTAAGACAAATTTTCACCGATTTTATATGGTAATTGTGAAATCTTTTCACAGTTGCCATATTTTTTATTTTAGGTATGGTCATTTTTACCTGTTAGTGTTAAAATTGTAACACACGTTTGTACATCAGAAACAAATTTGCCCTTTTCAAAAAGACGGCTTCCAAAGTGACCGTAAGTGTTCCAAAGAGCATCCGGAACAATAAGAAAAAAGCTGCTGCTTTCCAGAAGAAGCTGACCAAGAGTGGCATGAGCAAAAAACCGAAGCTCAAATGACCAGTATCTTTTCTGCTTTGGCAGAAAATGGTCAGATTTATCAAAACAATCCTGTATGCGAAACCTGAAAATACAGGTTTCGCATATTTTTTATGGATTTCCACACATTTTTCTGGTCATTTTGTTCAAAAACTGCTAAGATAATATCATGGTATTTTTAAACCATTTTATTTTTAAGAAGGAGGAACACATGAAAAAGAACATCAAAAAACTGCTGACAGTCACATTAGCCGCTTCTCTTTGTATTCCGTCAATTCCGAGAAGCATGACAAACGCTGCCGCCTCTTCTGCCACGTTTGGGGAGGCAGAAGACATTTCCGTAAGCCAGATCGTTACGGAACGCACCAACCTCTTCAATTCCGGATGGAAATTCTTTCTTGGAAATTCCACCTCTGCACAGAATCCAGATTTCAATGATGCTGATTGGCAGTCTGTTGATCTGCCGCACGATTTCAGCATCAGCCAGAATTTTACAACATCCGGTGAAGCAGAAAGTGGATTTTTACCGGGCGGCACCGGCTGGTACCGCAAATCTTTCACACTCCCTTCCAATCTTTCCGGCAAATCACTCGTTCTCAATTTTGACGGTGTTTACAACAATACCTATGTCTATGTGAACGGAAAACAGATCGGGGAACATCACTACGGTTATACGCCGTTTTCCCTTGATATCAGTGATTACGTCACCTGTGACGGCAGTACACAGAATGTCGTTGCAGTCAAAGTCGTACATACTACACCGTCCAGCCGTTGGTATTCCGGCAGCGGTATTTACCGTGATGTCAATCTGATCGTTACCGATCCGATACACGTTGCCGTAGACGGAACGACTGTCACTACACCGGATATCGAGAGCGGAAAGGGAACCGTCAACACAAAAGTAGAAGTGGTCAATGACAAAAATGCTTCTGCAAATGTTACCGTCCGCACAACGGTTTATGATTCCAACGATCAGAAAGTTTCGGATACTGTCCAGAAAACCGTAAGCGTGGCCGCAAATTCCACTTCGGAAGCAGAACTCTCTGCCCTAGTTGCAAACCCATCTCTCTGGTCTGTGGACGATCCGACCCTTTACTATGTCCGCACAGAACTTGTTTCCGATGGAAAAGTAACTGATACTTATGATACAACCTTTGGATTCCGCTGGTATAAATTTACAAGCGGCAGCGGATTTTCTCTCAATGGAAAAAATGTAAAATTAAATGGTGTCTGCATGCATCACGATCAGGGTGCCTTAGGCTCTGCCGCTTACTATGATGCCATGTATCGCCAGCTTAAGATCATGAAAGATATGGGAGCCAATGCAATCCGTATCACACACAACCCGGGTGACAAAGATTTTATTGAAATCTGCAACAAACTCGGACTTCTTGTGATCGAAGAACTGTTCGATGGATGGGTAGATCCGAAAAACGGAAACAGCTATGATTTCAGCTCCTATTTTACCAAAACACTCGGCGATGACAGCCTGCTTGGCAGCAGCAGCGATATGACCTGGGCAGAATTTGCCGCAAAATCTGTTGTTCGCCGTGATCGCAACGATCCTTCCATCATCCTCTGGTCTTTGTGCAACGAGGTACAGGAAGGTACCTACTGGAACAATGTCGGCTCCTACGCAGGCATCGCCCAGAATATGATCAACTGGATCAAAGAAGAAGACAGCACAAGACCGACAACCAGCGGTGATAACAACCGCGGCGGTGATTCTAGACTGGTCGCTGTTTTAAATACGATCCTGAAAAACGGCGGTGTAGTCGGTTTCAACTATGCAAATACCAGCAGCCAACTTCAAAGCCTTGCTTCACAGTACGGCGGTGTGATCCTTGCCAGTGAGACATCTTCTCATGTCAACAGTCGCGGTATTTACAATACCCAGTCTACCCGTGCCAATGCGGACGGCAAATTCCACCTGACCAGTTATGATACTTCTGCCGTTGGCTGGGGAATCACGGCACATGAGTCCATTTACAATACCTATCAATCCGACAGTGTTGCCGGTGAATTTGTATGGACCGGTTTTGATTACATCGGTGAACCGACTCCATGGAACGGTACCGGAAGCGGTTCTGTCAGCTACAGCGGAGCTATTCCAAACAGCAGCTATTTTGGTATTGTAGAAACCAGCGGTTTTCCGAAAGATTCCTATTATCTCTACCGCAGCCAATGGAATAAAGAAGAAAACACGCTTCACCTTGTCACTGCATGGGACAGCAACAATATGCTTACCTCAGGCGGCAAAACACCGGTATGGGTATACAGCAATGCACCGAAGGTAGAACTTTACCGCAACGGTACTCTGATCGGTACCACTACTAGGCAGGCACACACTTCTGCTGCCGGTCATACTTACTACACTTACTCTTCTGTAAGCAACAACAGCAGCGTTTGTACAGCTTCCAATGGAAACGGTTCCGATGCCACCTACGCCGTATTCAATGTTGCATTTGAAAAAGGTACGATTTCTGCAAAAGCCTTCGATGAAAACGGCGAAGAAATCACAGAGTTTGAAGGCAATGCTTCTGTTTCTACTCCGGATGGAGCAACAAAACTGAAAGTCAGTGCTGACAAAACAGAACTTGTCGCCGATGGCAGCAGCCTTGCTTATGTCACCGTTAATGTGACTGATGCAAACGGAAACCTGAACACCAAAGCAACCAATACCATCAACTTTACTCTGGAAGGCAACGGCAGCATTGCCGGCGTGGACAACGGAGACCAGGCAACCACGGATAAATTCCAGCAGGCAAGCGTTCTTCCAGACAGCACATCTGCCAGGATCAATGCTTACGCCGGAAAAGCACTGGTGATCATAAAATCCACCAAAGATGCCGGTGATATCAAACTGAATATTACATCTGGCGGCATGACTGCCCAGAGTATCCGCATCCAGACAAAAGCTGCTGCAAATACTTCTTCCGATGCGATAAGCAGCTACCGCATGTCAAAACACTGCTATATTCTCAGCGGTTCTTCCAGTATCCCGCTTCCGCAAAGTGTAGAGGCTACTTTTGCAAATGGAACAACGAAAAATCTTCCAGTAACCTGGAATGATTATGACAAAGATGCCCTGAAAAAGAGCAAAGCCATCTTCCAGGTGACTGGTTCTATCAAAAACGGAGAAGAAAAAATCCCGGTAACAATGACGATCCACGTATACAGCCAGATTGTCACTGCCCAGAATTATTCCGGTATTACAGCACCGGATACCATGCCAACCCTGCCAACGGTTTCCATGACCTACAGCAAAGACGGTTCTGCATTTGAAGAATTTCCGGTAACCTGGGATACTTCAAAACTGACAAATACAAGCTTTTCCAAGGTTGGCGGCCTTGTGACCATAAATGGCAGTGTAACCGCTCTCGGAGAGACTTATCCAGTAACTGCGAGCATCCGTGTTGCTTCCCCGGTTTACGGCGAGAGTGTCAATATCGCTCCGGATTATCTGGATCTGACACAAAGCTGTAAGAGTGCATCAGACAACCTTCTGGCGATCGTAGACGGTATCCGCAGCGATACAAACGGAGGCGGAAGTTCCAGTTCTCTGCGTTGGACCAACTGGAATACAAGAAACGATACAGATTCTCCGGTGATTACCCTGACATGGGCTACTGCTCACCTGGTAGATCAAATCAATCTCTACTACTATACCGAGAATGTTTCCACTTCCCAGGAACCAACCAGCGTCAAATTTGAATATTCCCTGGACGGATCCGATTTCGTGGAGATCGACCATGAAGAGGCTGTAAAAATCCCGGATGTGACAACCGGTTCTGCTACTGATAAAATCTCCAACGGTTACAGCTTCAAACTGAAAAGTACCATCAATCCGATCGCCGTTCGTATTATCCTCGGACATGATACCGGCAAATTTATTGGTCTGACGGAAGTAGAAGTTATGAGCAGCAGCATTTCTTATACAAGAAACAGATCTGCATCCTTAAAAGGTATTACTTACGGAACAAAAAGCATTACGTTCAATCAGAATACCAGTTACAAGATCACAGGAGATTCCTTTGACAGCAATCTTCTGAAGATTTCCAACGATGTGAACGCAGCGGTAAGCGTCATACCGGTAAGCGACAAACAGTTTACTCTGATTTCCGTATCAGAAGACGGTTCTGAGACAAAAACTTACACGATCACCTTGACCGAAAATGGCAGCGGTGAGACTGAGACCGAAACTCCAGCTACTGAAACTGAGACCGAAACTCCGGCCACCGAAACTGAGACCGAAACTCCGGCCACCGAAACTGAGGCCGAAACTCCAGCCACCGAAACTGAGACCGAAACCGAAACCCCGGCTACGGAGACCGAGACTCCGGTTACGCATCCGCCACTGACGGAAAGGCCAGAAACAGAAGCACCGGAAACTTCTTCCAATGATAAGAATGAAAGTCAAACGCCCGCTGCCAAACCGGAAACACCTTCTACGGACAAACCGCAGACACCTTCCACTCCGGCTCTCAAAAAAGGTGACACCTTTAAGGTTAAAAATATCCAGTACAAAGTCCTGAATGTTTCCAAGAAGACGGTAGCCGTTGTCAAGGGAACAGACAGAAAACCGGGTAAAGTAACAAAAGTAACGATTCCAAACACTGTAAAAGATGCTGCAGGCAAAACCACCTTTACGGTAACTCAGATCCAGGCAAATGCATTTAAAAACTACAAAAATTTGAAATCTGTCATTATCGGAAAGAATGTTACGTCCATTGGCAAAAACAGCTTCTACGGATGCCAGAAACTTAAAAAAGTAACTTTCAAGGGAACTTCTGTAAAAACGATTAAATCCAAAGCCTTCAAAAAGACGGCTTCCAAAGTGACCGTAAGTGTTCCAAAGAGCATCCGGAACAATAAGAAAAAAGCGGCTGCTTTCCAGAAGAAGCTGACCAAGAGTGGCATGAGCAAAAAACTGAAACTGAAATAAGAAAGTTTGATCATCACACACAAAAAAGATGCGAGTCCATTGCGGATTCGCATCTTTTGGTTTATAAAGGACTATTTTCTTTCATTTAATTGTTTTCTCATCTAAAGCTTTTTGGCTCATCTTATTCTTTTCTTCTTAAAATATCATATGCTTCCGCTCTTCCGCCTTCCAGCTCCACATGCAGGATCTGTTTGGAATGCGGTGCACTTTCCTGTTCTTCACCGTCCTCATTGAGGATCCTCTTTACTGTAACCTCTACATTCTGACCGTCCGGTTTCATGATCTCAATCTGTTCACCGACACTGAATTTATTTCTCTGCTCAATGCGACAGTAACCTTCTGCATCGACTTCCCCGACGATACCAAGATAGGTATATTCTTTCACGTAAGTATTGTTATCGTATATCTGCGTGTTCTCATCCGGTCTTCCATAAAAGAAACCGGTCGTGAACTGACGGTAGGTACAGCTTGCGATCTGTGTGCGGTACCACGGCATATGCTCTTCATAAAGTTTTGGATCTTCCAGATAATCATCGATCGCTTTGCGATACGTTCTTGCAACCGTTGCCACATAGAGGGCCGTTTTCATTCTGCCTTCGATCTTAAAGCTGTCAATCCCCGCATCAAGCAGATCCGGGATATGTTCGATCATGCAAAGATCCTTGGAATTAAAAATATAGGTGCCTCTTTCATTTTCATAAACCGGAAGATACTCACCCGGTCGTTTCTCTTCCACAACTGCATATTTCCAGCGACACGGATGCGTACAGGCTCCCTGGTTGGCATCTCTGCCTGTAAAATAACTGCTGAGCAGACATCTTCCGGAATAAGAAATGCACATAGCTCCATGCACAAAGGTCTCAATCTCCAGATCATCCGGAATGTTTGCACGGATCTCTTTGATCTCCTGCATGGAAAGCTCCCTTGCAGAAACCACTCGCTTCGCTCCCAGTGTATGCCAGAAATGATAGGTGGCATAGTTTGTGTTATTCGCCTGGGTACTGATATGGCGTTCGATTTCCGGACAGATACGTTTTGCGATCTCAAACACCCCCGGATCGGCAATGATCAGTGCGTCCGGTTTCACTTCTTTTAATTCTCTGAAATATTCCTCAACGCCCTCCAGATCCCGGTTGTGTGCCAGGATATTGGCTGTCACGTAAACTTTCACGCCATGCTCATGGGCAAAGGCAATGCCCTCTTTCATATCTTCCATCGAAAAATTCTTGGCTTTTGCACGCAGTCCAAATGCTTCGCCGCCAATGTAAACGGCATCCGCTCCAAAGATGACCGCCGTCTTTAATACTTCCAGGCTGCTTGCCGGCACCAGCAATTCCGGTTTCCTCATCGTTCTTCCTCCCATTTATCTATTCCTTTATTTTCACGCTGAGTGTTGCTCCATCCCCGATCGGCACAATGCTGGTCATCAGATGCTCATCGTGTTTCAGTTCATAGAGATACTCCCGCATCCGTTTGTATATTGTCCTGTTTCTTCGCTCTACTGCATAATGGGACTCGATAATGTCACCATCCTGCAGCACATTATCCGAGATCAGGATGCCGCCGACTTTCAGCAGACGCATCACATCCGGCAGAAAATGAATATACTGCCCTTTTGCAGCGTCCATAAAGATAAAATCATAAGAACCCTCAAGTTCTGCAAGAATCTCTGTGGCATCCCCTTCCAGAAAACGGATCTGTGACTCCTTCCCTGCTTTTCTGAAATTTTCTTTTGCGATCGGAATGCGTTTTTCATACTTTTCAATTGTTGTGATTTTGGCTTCTTTTGGTGCATATTCACAGAACAGCAGTGTGGAAAATCCAACTGCTGTCCCTACTTCCAATATATTGACCGGACGCTGCATCTGCAGCAGCACCTTGAGAAAGCTCTGCATTTCTCTTCGTATGATCGGCACATGATCTTCCAGTGCTTTTACCTCAAGCTCCGTCAGGAACGGGGTATTTCCCGTATCCAGGGAGTTGATAAAAGCTGTCATTCTTTCATCTACTATCATATCGTTACTCCGTCTCAGTCTCTTTTTCATCCGCCCGGCTCAGTACTCTCAGCATCTCTTCTGCTGTCTGTGAGGTGTTCAGTACATAGCTTCCGGGCTCAATTTCTCCTTTATATTCAGAAAGCATATATTGAATGCGAAAAACATTCTTATCTTTGATCAGTTTCTTCTCTTCCAGAAGCTTTGCGATTTCACCAAAGGACATATCTTTGGTGATCGTAACTGCTACCTTTTTTCCGGGAGCCTCACTCATCGCTTCCTGTGCAAATATCTGATATCCGAATGTGTAGGCCTGTCTGCCGGTAAAAATCAGAACAAGCACAAGAACCGCCAGCAATACGATTTTCACGGCAATGCCGACTGCAATTGATTTTGCACTGTTCTCTTTCATGCACCCTCTCCTGTCTTACCAGTACATTAATCCTGCAAGGAACAGTACTAGTCCGTTTCTATGATATCTGCAAAATTTTCAATTTCCATATCCACAGATGTCAGTATCTCATCCGCACATCTCTGAATGATCCTGCATATCTGAAGCTCCGCTGCCAGATACTCCTGTATAACCGGATTCTTCCGCATATCTTCGTATTCCCGCTCCAGATTCTGCACATCATCAAACAGATCGTAAGCATTGCTTCCATTCTGAAGCAGATAATTCTTTTTGCGGAACTCATCCAGCCTCTGTCGAAGCTGCGGCTCTTCGGATACTTTTCTGCTCACTTCCCGAAACGCTTTGTACGCTTCGCTTCCGCGAAGTGCAGCCGAAAGCTGCACCGTATATTCCTTTATTTCATCCATTTTCTATCAGCCCCATCATACTTCCATAATGATCGGCAGGATCATCGGGCTTCTCTTTGTTCTCTTCCAGAGAAACTCGCTTAAGCTGTCACGGATTGCTGTCTTTAAACGTCCCCAGTCGGTCACTCTTCGATCCATGCAGTCCTCAATAGCTTCTTCTACTACATGTTTTGCTTCATCCATCAGTCCTTCGGATTCTCTGACGTATACAAATCCTCTGGATACAATATCCGGACCTGCAAGAACTTGATTGCTGTATTTTTCAAGCGTCAGTACCACGATCAGAATACCGTCCTCCGCCAGATGCTGTCTGTCGCGAAGAACGATATTTCCGACATCACCAACACCCAGTCCGTCTACCAGGATCGCTCCGGTCTGTACACGGTCTACAACCTGTGCTTTTTCTTCATCTAACTCCAAAACATCTCCTGAGGACAACAGGAAAATATTGTCCTTTGGAATACCAAGACTCTCCGCAACCTGTGCCTGTGCTTTCAGATGACGGTATTCACCATGCACCGGAATCGCATATTTCGGATGAACCAAAGAATAGATCAGCTTGATCTCTTCCTGACATGCATGGCCGGATACGTGGGCATCCTGGAAAATAACATCCGCCCCTTTCATCGAAAGCTCATTGATCACTCGGGAAACTGCTTTTTCATTTCCCGGGATCGGGTTGGAGCTGAAAATAACGGTATCGCCCGGCTTGATCTGCACTTTACGATGCATGTTGGATGCCATACGGGAAAGTGCCGCCATGGACTCGCCCTGGCTTCCGGTTGTGATCAGCACCATTTGCTCATCCGGATAATTCTTCATCTGATCCAACTCGATCAGGGTATTCTCCGGCACGTTCAGATAGCCAAGCTCTGCCGCTGTGCTGATAACATTGACCATACTGCGACCCTCTACCACACATTTGCGTCCATATTTATAGGCAGAATTGATGATCTGCTGTACACGGTCCACATTGGATGCAAACGTTGCAATGATGATCCTTGTATTTTTATGCTCTGCGAAAATATTATCAAACGTCTTACCAACGGTACGCTCGGACATCGTAAATCCTTTTCGTTCTGCATTGGTACTATCGCACATCAGTGCCAGCACACCCTTTTTGCCGATTTCTCCAAAACGCTGCAGATCGATCGCATCTCCGAATACCGGAGTGTAATCCACTTTAAAGTCACCGGTGTGCACCACGATACCTGCCGGTGAATAAATTGCAAGTGCAGAAGCATCTGCAATACTGTGGTTTGTCTTGATAAACTCAATGCGGAATTTCCCAAGATTGATCGACTGTCCGTGCTTTACGACTTTTCTCTTTACGGACTTCAGAAGATTATGCTCTTTGAGCTTATGCTCGATCAGTGCGATCGTAAGTCTTGTCGCATAGACCGGAACATTCAGTTCTTTTAATACATATGGCAATGCTCCGATATGATCCTCATGACCATGTGTAATGACAAAACCTTTTACTTTATGTGCATTGTTTTTCAGGTATGTGATATCCGGTATCACAAGGTCGATCCCCAGCATATCGTCCTCAGGAAAGGACAGCCCACAGTCAACCACAACAATACTGTCTTCGAATTCGAAGGCAGTAATGTTCATGCCGATCTGTTCCAGACCGCCCAGAGGAATGATCCTCAATTTGGAATTGTTAATATTTTTCAAAAATTTTTACCTCCTGTTTCTTTTCCGTTCAGGCTCTTTATTCAAATTCAATATCATCCAGCATTTCCTGGAAGATTTTTGAAACTGCCTCTAATTCATCATCGTCATCCACGATCTCATATAACGCTTCATCATCACCTGGCTTTGACAGATCTTTCAGGATCAATGCTTCTGCCTCATCGTCCTCAGAATCCGTTACCAGAATATAGCTGATGCCGCCAAGTACTGTCTGTTCCAGTACATAAAACTCAACCATCTGATCGTCCGCCAGTGTAAATGTAATTTTCTCCATAATAAACCTGTTGCAGCCCTGCTTCAAATCACTCTGGCTGCGTCCTTTCCCTTTTCATTCCCTCATGATCTAAATAACCCTGAAGAATATAGACAGCTGCAAGTTTGTCCACATACTTCTTACGGTCCTCTCTTCGCACGCCGCTCTCCATCATCGTCCGATGTGCCTCTACTGTGGTCAGTCTCTCATCCCACATCACAACCGGCAGACCAGTACGCTTCTCCAGCATTTTCTGAAATTCCAGAGATTTTTCCGCACGGTCTCCCACGGTATTGTTCATATTTTTCGGGTATCCAAGCACCAGGATCCCGACATCATACTCTGCGATCAGTTCTTCGATCCGTGCCAGCGTCTTCCTCAGTTTGTTCTCCTGAGTCCTGCGGATGATCTCCACGCCCTGTGCAGTAATCCCAAGCCCGTCACTGACTGCGACTCCAACCGTCTTGGAGCCGTAATCCAGTCCGAGTGCTCTTTTCTTTACTTCTGTTCCCATGTTCTGTTTTTAATATACTCCTTCAGAAGTTCTTCTACCAGCTCATCACGTTCCACTTTCATGATCATGCTTCTTGCATTTTTATAGCTGGTGATATAAGTAGGATCGCCTGACATAATGTAGCCTACAATCTGGTTCACCGGATTATAGCCCTTTTCTGCCATTGCGTCATAAACAGTATCCAGGATCTCTTTTACGCGATATTCCGGATCTGTATTTACTTTGAAATATTGTGTATTACTGATATTTGCCATTCTTTTCACGTCCTTACCGTACAAACTATACTTCTATTCTAATATAACTGTCTGAAAAATTCAATTGTTTTTTGTAATTAATGCTTCTTCGCGTGATTTTTATAATGGCTTTGAAAACAATCCGCTGCTCAGGACCGAGCTTTTGTGCACAGCAGACAGTCCTGACAGCGTTCTTTTCCTGCCTTTACCAAAAGAATCTGATTGTCTAAATTTTCCGTCGTCTCCATCAACATGCGAATATACTCCATGGTATGGCCGGATGCATATACCTTCCCGTCAATCGTCACGCTTTCTTCAAAGAGTACTTTTGTGACGGTTTCGCTGATTTTTTCTTCAAATCGCTGCTTCCGCACTTTGCCGTCTGCGATCAGGATCGCACTTCTTCTGTGTGCCACATCGGACGACACCTGATTTTCCATGACGGCTGCTTTCGTTCCTTTTCTTCTGGAATACTGGAAAATATGCGTTTCATAAAAATCTACTTTATTTAAGAAATCTCTGGTGATTGCAAACTCTTCCTCGGTTTCCCCCGGAAATCCGACGATCACATCGGTCGTCAGGGCCGGATGTTTAAAGTACTTGCGGATCAGTATGCATTTTTCATAGTATTCTCCTGATGTGTATCTTCGATTCATTCTTTTTAAAGTTGCATCACATCCACTCTGCAGGGAAAGGTGGAAGTGCGGGCAGAATTTCGGAAGAGCAGAAAGTGTTTTCACAAAATTTTCTGTAATGATACCCGGTTCCAGTGACCCAAGGCGAATACGCTCGACCCCCGCAACCTCATGCACTGCAAGGATCAGTTCCTGCAGTGTGCTGCCATGATCGATCCCGTAAGAACTCAAATGGATACCGGTAAGAACCACCTCTTTGCATCCATTGCCTGCCAGCGTTTTTACTTCCTCTACGACCTCTTCTTTTCTGCGGCTGCGTACACGTCCTCTCGCATAGGGAATGATGCAATAGCTGCAGAACTGATTACAGCCATCCTGTACTTTCAGATAGGCTCTGGTGTGTTCCACCGTTTTTTCCAGAGACAGTTTCTCATACTCTTTTGTGTGATTGATATCGATCAGAGATTCCTGCACGGCACTGCGTTCATAATGTTCCAGAATACTGACCAGATCTTTTTTGCGGTTATTTCCGATAATAATGTCGATTGCAGAGTCTTCTTCCAGCTCAGTTCCTGCTGCCTGCACATAACATCCGGCTGCCACCACGATCGCATGCGGATTCATTTTCTTTGCTTTGTGCAGCATCTGTCTGGACTTGCGGTCTGCCATATTCGTCACCGTACAGGTGTTGATCACATAAACATCCGCCCCCGGTGCAAACGGCACAATCTCATACCCTGCTTTTTCCAGAAGCTGCTGCATCGCCTCCGTCTCATATGCATTTACCTTGCATCCCAGATTGTGGAATGCCGCTTTGCGTTTTTCCATATTTTATCCAATTCCTTTCTTTTAAGCTTGACAGTCTCCTCCGAAATGGGTATGATTAATGTATACAAAAACACATATTACAGGAGGTTTTATGACAATGAAAACTGTACAGATTTCTTTAAATTCGATTGATAAAGTAAAGTCATTCGTAAACGAAATTACAAAATTTGATTATGATTTTGATCTGGTATCCGGAAGATACGTAATCGACGCAAAATCTATTATGGGTATTTTCAGTCTGGACCTTTCCAAGCCGATCGACCTGAATATCCATGCTGAAGATGATTCCGATGTAATTCTTCAGGCATTAAAACCATACATCATCGACTGAAAAACCACATAAAATTTCGGATTTCTTTTGATTTTGATATTTTTAACTGCCGCAGTTCTCCTGCGGCAGCTTTTTTGTAACCATTTTTCCGTGTCTTTTTATTCTACCCAGAGTGTCTCAGCTGTATCGATTGCTTTTTTCACCATCTCGTCGATCTCTTCCTGCAGTTTCTCTTCACTGCGTTTGATCACTTTGATATTCGGTTTGGTAACCGGATGTTTTGCCACAAAGATTGTACAGCAGTCTTCGTACGGCTGGATCGATGTCTCATAAGTATCGATCTTCAGGGATACATCCACGATCTCCTGTTTATCAAAACCGATCACCGGACGGAATACCGGAAGGGTGCAGACTTCGTTGGTCGCTGCAAGACTCTGCATGGTCTGGCTTGCTACCTGTCCGATGCTTTCTCCTGTGATCAGTCCCAGGCATCCGGTCTCTTTCGCGATGTGCTCTGCGATACGCATCATGTAACGTCTCATAATGATTGTCAGTTCATCATGAGGGCATTTATCATAAATATACAGCTGAATGTCCGTAAAGTTTACGACATGCAGAACGATCGGTCCGCTGTATTTCGACACCAGACGTGCCAGGTCAACCACTTTCTGTTTTGCACGCTCACTGGTGTATGGCGGTGCATGGAAATAAACGGCATCAATCTTAACGCCGCGTTTTGCGATCATGTAGCCTGCAACCGGGCTGTCAATTCCACCGGATAACAGAAGCATAGCTTTTCCGTTTGTTCCGACCGGCATACCACCAGGTCCCGGAATGATCTTTGAATAGATATAGATCTTTTCACGAATCTCCACGTTCAGGGTGATTTCCGGATGATGTACGTCAACGCTCATATTCGGAAACGCCTCCAGAATACGCTCTCCAAGATCTGCATTTAATTCCATGGAATTTTTCGGATAATTTTTTCTTGCTCTTCTTGCATTGACTTTGAACGTATGCTCTCCATCCGGATATACGCGTGCCATATAATCGATCACTTCCTGAGAAAGCTGATCAAATCCTTCATCATTTACTTTCAGTACCGGACAGATACCCACAATACCGAAAACTCTCTGCAGTGCCTCCACTACTTCTTCAAAATCAAACAGGCCTTCGCTCTCCACAAAGATACGTCCCTGTTCTTTTCGTACATTAAATTCACCTTCCACTTTCTTCAGTGCATGGCGAATCTGTTTTACCAGTGCATCTTCGAAGAGATAACGGTTTTTTCCCTTGATACCGATCTCTCCGTATTTGATCAGAAATGCATGAAACATAGATTTCTTTTCTCCTTTTCTTTTCCTGTATCGTAGTTGTTTCGTATATTCACAGTTACATCATATCTTTTAATGTCTGCTGTATCTGCGGAGCACCACAAGCAGTTCCTTTAACTGCTGCAGGCAGTATTCCAGCTCTTCTTTTGTTGTATTCTCACAGAAACTGAATCGCACGGTAGAATCCAGCAAATCTTTTTTCAGACCAATTTCTTTTAATACCGGACTGACCGGAAGTTTTTTGTTGGAAGAACATGCTGAACCGGAAGATACCTGAATCCCCCGCTCTTCCAGTGCATGGAGCAGCACTTCGCTTCGCACGCCTGCAAAGCTCACACTTACAATGTGCGGTGCTCCCTGATCCCCCGGAAGGCTGTTCAGAACCGTATTCGGTATTTTCTGCACTTCTTCCATGAAAAACTGTTTCAGCTCACAGAGATGTGTCACTTTTTTATCAAAATCCGTGTAGGCTTCTTTTGCCGCACAACCAAGTCCGGCGATTCCAGGCACATTATCTGTCCCGGAACGCATCCCTTTCTGCTGGCCTCCGCCCAGGATCAGCGGATGGATCTTCACTCCGTTTCGAACATAAAGGAATCCAACTCCTTTTGGTCCATGCAGCTTATGTCCGCTGACCGAGAGCATATCAATGCCAAGTTTTTTCGGATAAATACGGTACTTTCCATAGGCCTGGATTGCATCCACATGCCAGAGTGCCTTTGGATTTTTTTCTTTGATGATCTTCCCGATCTCTTCGATCGGCTCCAGAGTCCCGATCTCATTATTGACATACATGGTGGACACAAGGATCGTATCTTCCCGGATCGCATCGGAAAACTTCTGAAGATCTATTCTTCCATAGCGGTCTACCGGTATGTAACTGACCTCAAATCCCTGCTCCTGAAGATAGATCATCGGCTGGATCACGGCAGCATGTTCGATCGCCGTTGTAATAATGTGTTTTCCGGCACGTTTGTTTGCCATCGCCGTTCCGATCAGTGCCCAGTTGTCTGACTCGGTTCCGCCAGAAGTAAAATAAATCTCTTTTTCATCTGCTTTTAAAGTAGCCGCAATCTCCATTCTGGCTTCGCGAAGATATTTTTCTGCCTCCATTCCCTTGTCGTGTCTGGATGACGGATTTCCGAAATCCTCCATCATCACTTTTACGACGATGTCACGCACACCTTCGGAACATCTTGTCGTTGCTGAATTATCCAAATATGCCTGCATTATTCTCTGCCCTCCAACTGAAACATCAGAACCGAAAGCACCGCCATACCGGCAGTTTCCGTCCGCAAGATCCGTTTTCCCAGTGTAATCGGGCTGATGCCATTTTCCTGTGCCAGTGCAATCTCACTTTCATCAAATCCGCCCTCCGGGCCAATGAAAATACCGATAGACTGCCCCGGCTGTATTGTCTCAAATATCTGTTTTGTCTTTTCCATGTCTTCCGCCAGCTCATAAGGGATCAGCGTGATATCCAGATTTTTTGCATAATCCACAGCCTGACCAAATTTCACAACCTCGTGGATATGCGGAATGATATTTCTCCTGGACTGTTTGGCTGCACTTTCTGCAATGCTCTGCCAGCGTTTCTGCTTCGCTTCCGCCTTTTTTGCATCCAATTTTACAACTGCCCTTTTCGTTGCCACCGGGATGATCTCATACACTCCAAGCTCTACTGCTTTCTGAATGATCAGTTCCATTTTATCGCCCTTTGGCAGCCCCTGGAACAGATAAATTTTCGATGGCAGCTCACGGTTTGCCTCTTCCACCCACATAATGTGCAGTTGTGCCACATCTTTTTCATATCCGGCAATTTCGCAGCGATACTCTTTTCCGGTACTTTCCTCATGGATGCAGATCTGTTCTCCAATCTGAAGGCGCAGTACATTTTTCATATGATTCAGGTCGCTTCCGCGGATGATGATCTCTTTTTCACCGATTGCAGATGAGTCTGCAAAAAAATCGTACATAATCTTCCTCCGGTACTATGCCTGTTTTCTTGCAGTGACAGAAACCCATTCGCCCTGATGTGTAACTTCCAGAACTTCCAGTCCTGCATCTTTTACTGCTTTTACGACAACGTCTTCTTTTACATCCAGAATACCGGAAGTAATATAAAGAGCTCCCGGTTTCATCTGATGGCAGATCACCGGCGTCAGTGGGATCAGGACATCTGCCAGAATATTTGCCGTTACAATATCATACTTTTCATATCCGACCTGATCCTGCACGGCTTTATCATCAATGATATTTCCGATCATCACATCCATGCTGCCTTCCGGAATCTGGTTTGCTTCCAGATTTTCTCTGGTAGCAGAGATCGCACATGGATCAAGATCCGTACCGACCGCATGACCTGCTCCCAGTTTCAGTGCTGCGATGGACAGGATACCGCTTCCGGTGCCGACATCCAGGATCTCCATACCGTCCTTCACATATTTTTTCAGCTGACGCATGCAAAGCTGTGTCGTCTCATGCATACCGGTACCAAACGCCGTGCCAGGATCAATATGAATGATCATCTTATTCTTATCTTCCGGTTTTACTTCTTCCCAGGACGGGATGATCAGGATATCATCCACATAAAACTGATGAAAATACTGTTTCCAGTTGTTGATCCAGTCCTTGTCTTCGGTCTGGGATTCTGTGATTGTTCCCTCTCCGATATCCACAAACATACGAAGCTCTTCCAGAGCATCTTTTACATTTGCAAGCAACTCTTCTTTATCTTCTTTCTCATCCAGGTAAAAGTTCAGATAAGCGATCCCGTCATCTGCCGGTCCGTCTGGAAGAATATCGACAAACATCTGCTGTTTGTCCTGCTCCGTCAACGGTACTTTATCTTCAATCTCTACGCCTTCCACGCCGGCTTCTGCCAGTGTGGAGATCACGATATCTTCTACTTCTGATCTTGTTTTTAACGTAAATTTATTCCATCTCATAAATGTCAAATATCCTTTCGTATATATAATGCCAGATTAACAAGATTTTTTATTTCAAAATGATGCTACACCGTTTGTTCCTGTACAAAATAGTATGATAATCCATACATGTCTGTTCGTACTTTACAGTCACAAAATAAGAGGTGTTTTTACACACCCCTTATCATAACATCTGTGCTTACTTTTTAAAAGTACTATTTTTCTTCCTTTTTCCGCTTCTTAAGCGTCAGTGCAAGTGCTGCTCCGGAAACAACAAGTGCTGCTGCCACCGGCACAACCGGTGTAGTATCCCCGGTCTTTGCTGCTGTATTGGTACTGCCAGAAGAAGAGCTGCTGCTTCCGCTTCCGGAAGTAGAACTGGATGTTCCGCTTTCATTTGCCTTAAACGTGATGGATTTCTTCACATCATCTCCCTCACTGTATACCCACTTCTTGCCATCATATACATATTTGCGGAATGTTGCCACGATCGTATAAGTGCCGGCCTGTGTCGGAGTCATCGTAAAGGTCTGTGTGGACTTATCTCCCTTCCAGGTTGTGGTATCCGTCAGTTTCCAGGAATACGGTACATATTTTTCATCATCTGCTGACGGTTTGTAATCCTTGTCATCCACATAAGTAGAACCGGTTGCTGTAAATGTCAGTGCTGTATTTAACTTTTGTGTGGAATTATCCGTTACACCGGTGAATTTCACATCACTCTCTTTTGCTTCCTGCGGAGCACGCAATGTCTTTACCGATACCGAAACCGGATCACTTGCCAGATAATTGTCGGATTCCGGGATTCTTGTATAAATCTTATAGCTTGTTCCCGCCTTCAGATCCTGCTCTTCACCGTCCACTTCATTGACATAGGTGATTGTGGAAGCTTTTTTCGCCAGTTTCCATTCATCATCCTTTGCCTTTTCCGAATAAGCATATTCCTGACCGGCTACAGTCTTGTATTTCAGATACTGATAATGACGTTCGGTCACTTCCGGCTTGGTCAGTGTGATGCCGAGGGATTTCATCAGTTCCTCAGTAAGAGGAGCCTTTGTGATCTCTGCGGAGATATCATCAACGGAAGCAACGGTGTAGCACTCTGCCGGATCACCGGAAAGTGTCACTTCTGCTTTGATATTCTTTGCTGTTGCCACATCCGCATGGTCATATACAAAAGTTGCTTTTGCCACAGCAAGAACATCTGATGCTTTGTCACCGTCTACGATACCGGAAAATCCGGATAAGGTACAGGTATCATCCGGAACATCGGTCGTACCGTCATACACTTTGGTTGCTTTGTTCTTAGATGTTGTGCTTGTTTTATTGACACTGATCAGCGGTGTCAGTTCTTTCTTTTCGATTTTATAGTTTACGGTTCCGGACAATATGTGATCATAACCAAAAGTATCCGTCACAAGCACTTCATTCAGACTAAACGATTTTTCATCCGGTTTTTCTTTTATATTTTTCTTTGTTACTTTATAACCTTTTGCTGTTCCGTCTTTCAGTTCCAGAGAAGAATCCATTGCTTCATCATAATCTCTCAAGGAAACCTCTGGCGTATAATCTTTTGCCGCACTGACGGTGATAATATCTACATTTTCCAGTTTTTCACCATATGTTGTCGTGAGGTCTGCTCCGACCTTTACAGTATACGCCGTCGCACTCTTGCCCTTTTTCAGATTACCGTCTTCGTAAGTGTAGTTCTGCTCTTTTGCAGTGATGCTGTCCGTTGTTTCCTCAGAAGAAGTAAAGGTAACTGCTTTGATGGAAAATGCTACGGTAGATGCAGGCTGAAAATATACAACTGCTTTTCCGTTGCTGTCGCTCCAGACCGTATTGGCATCCATGCTGACATCTGCACCATTTAATTGTACGTTATCAATCGTGCATACTGCATCTTTCTCTACGGTAAACTCCGATGCTTTTAACGTAAGATCTCCTGATTTTACATCATTTGTGACTTTACATGCAATAGAACCACCATTAAGAGAAACCTGTGTACTTTTGATCGTACCACTTCCAAATAATGTTCCACCTTCTACGGTTGTTTCAGCTACATCAATACTGCCCTTCAGATTTGCCTTACCATTGCTGGTCTTTGCGAACTGAACCTTTCCTTCTCCACTGATCGTACCGATTATATTAGTCGTTGTTCCTTTCAAAACAATCGTCAGCGTTGCTCCAGATTTTACGATAACTTCTCCAAGAGAAGCACCATCACTTAAAGTTAATGTAACTGCTTTATCTTCCAAAATAGTATACTTTCCATTTTCATTTTTATAATCCACGTTCGGTGTACCATTCGGAGTTATTTTTCCGGCTGTCTTTACTTTTTTTCCAACCGCACCTTTTTTTTGTCCGGCTTCGCCTTCTGTTTGAGGTGTCTGCTCTGTTATCACTGCTTCGCTCTCAATAACTGCCTGTGACTCACTTTCCGGGACAAAACCACCCTTGATCTCAGTTTCTTTGTCTTTGTGATGTTTTGTCTCCTGGTTTTTTGTCTCTTGATGCTTTGTCTCTGTTTCTGTATTTGCAGACTCACTTTCTGTATCACTTGAAATAACCTGTACTGCCTGCGTATCGCCCTCAGAGCTGTCTTTTCCTGCCGCCAGCACAGATGCCGGAACCATGGAAACTGACAAGCTGAAAGACATACATATAATCATTAACTTTTTCAGTAATTTTAATTTCATATCCAACTTACCTGCTTTCACCAAATCTATGTATAAAGCTATAGTTATACCTATACATCATATTCTATTCTTTTCAAGCTTTCTTGTCAACGTCAGAAACCTTAAGTTTCTGTTACGTCATGCACGAATCCTGTTTCTGCATATCAAAACAGCAAGTATTTTTATGGTGAAAATGTTTCCTTTCCGATAACTTTCACGTACAAAAATGCACCGCGGATCTCTCCCGGGTGCATTTTTTGAATTTCAGCTTTTTTATTGTTCTCAGGGTCAGTCTTCAAATGTTTCTTTTATTTTTTCCATAAAGCTCTTCTTTTTCGGCTTTTCCTGTTTACTATCGTTAATCTTCCCGTTGACTGCCTCATCATACTTACGCAGGTATTCCTTTGCCTCTTCGTTCAGCTTTGTCGGAACCTGAACAACAAGTGTTACATAATGGTCTCCGCGGATATTTTTGTTGCGAAGAGAAGGCACACCTTTTCCTTTAAGACGGATCTTGGTATCCGTCTGTGTTCCAGGTTTGATATCGTATGCCATATCGCCGTCTACAGTTGTGATATGGATCTGTCCGCCCAGTGCTGCCTGTGCAAAGGTGACAGGAGCAGTAGAATAAATATTCATATCCTGTCTCTGGAAGATCGGATGACGTTCTACCTGAACTTCAACCAGCAGATCCCCTCTTGGGCCGCCATTTACACCCGGTTCACCCTTTTCACGAATACGGATGCTCTGTCCGTTGTCAATACCGGCCGGGATCGTCACTGCGATCTTCTTGCGGTTTGTGATGTAACCGCTTCCATGGCAGTCCGCACATTTCTCTTTTACGATCTTACCGCTTCCGTTACAGTCCGGACAGGTCTGTACATTTCTTACTGTGCCAAACAGGGACTGCTGTGTATATACGATCTGACCTTTACCGCCGCATTTCGGACAAGTCTCCGGACTGGTTCCTGGTTTTGCACCTGTTCCATGGCAGGTTGTACACTCATCCTTCAGATTCAGATCCAGCTGTTTTTCGCATCCGAATACTGCCTCTTCAAAGGTAATCCTTACCGCTGTCCTGACATTGGCACCTTTCATCGGTCCATTGTTTGCACGTCTGCTGCGACCGCCTCCGAAAAGATCTCCGAAAATATCACCAAAGATATCTCCCATATCGCCGCCGTTGAAATCAAAGCCGCCGAATCCTCCGGCACCTCCGCCGCCCTGTTCAAACGCAGCATGTCCGAATTGATCATACTGTCTGCGTTTTTCTGCATCGCTTAACACGGCATATGCTTCCGATGCCTCTTTAAATTTCTTTTCTGCTTCTTTGTCTCCCGGGTTCATATCTGGATGATATTTTTTTGCAAGCTGACGGTATGCTTTTTTAATGGTAGCTTCATCCGCCCCTCTGTCAACGCCGAGAACTTCATAGTAATCTCGCTTATTCTCTGCCATCTTTAATCCTCCACATGCACGGCAACCTTCCAGAACCTGCCTGTTTGCAGTTCCTTACGGCCTGATTGCTGACACAAGGCAGGAATGAACACATCCCTGCCTGTGTATATTGTAACTGTTTAGCATCTTAACAGTTACGATGCAAAAATTTATTAAAAGTTACTTTTTTTATACTTCTTTGTAATCACCGTCTACAACATCATCAGACTGATAGCTGCTGTTATCTGCTCCGGCATTCATATCAGGACCTGCCTGAGCTGCTCCGTTTGCCTGTGCCTGCTGCTCATACATCTTTGCAAATACTTTCTGAGCACTTTCCATCAGTTTTTCTTTTGCTGCTTTGATCTCAGCAACCTGTGACTCTGTCATTTCTTCCGGATTGCTCTTTGCGATCAGGTCTTTCAGTTCGTTCAAGTCAGCTTCTACTGCTGTCTTGTCATTTGCATCTACTTTATCGCCAACTTCTTCCAATGCTTTTTCGGTCTGGAATACCATAGCGTCTGCATCGTTTCTTGTGTCGATTGCTTCTTTTCTCTTCTTATCCTGAGCTTCGTACTCAGCAGCTTCTTTGACTGCTTTGTCGATATCAGACTCAGACATATTGTATACAGGCGAAAAAATGATGCTGTTTCTCACAGTATACTGACTCTTTTCTATGTAGAAAAACTGTGGATTGTCCAGCAGCACAAACTGCTGTATACGGCTAACGTTGTCAGTGTCTGTAGTATTTAACGAAATTCCATCCATGCGCTTTTGCATCATCGCATAAATCTGCCTGTAAATAAGCTTGTCATCATCTGACAGCTTCTCGTAGTAGTAGTGATATTCCCCTGTAAATACTGACTCATCGTACTCTGTCTGTTCGCCGTTTAAATAGTCTGTTGTAGTCTGCATCTGCCCCTTTACTGCCCTGTGTATAGCAGTAGGAAAATCAGCTATAGCACCTGTAAACCCTCCTGCCTTTAAGCATTTTGCAGCGAACATAAAGCAACAGGCAGCAAACACAAGTGCCGGTATGATTTTTAAAAGCTTTTTCATCTATTCCCCCATTTTAATCGTTGTCTGTCACTCTGTTAGGTGTGAACAGCAGCCATAGCAAGCCTGCATATCAGGTACAGTACAAAAAGATGCACCGGGTAAAAGGCGTAAAAGACATATTTTAGTGAAATGCCTCTTTTTCCATTGTAATAGCGAAGCGGTATAAGCATAAACAGTGCAAAAAACTCTATGGTACCTGAGAAAAGTCCAAGCAGTATGACTGCCACGGCAAATGCAACATCTCGGTTTGAAGAAAGCAGGTACATCATGACAATGCACCCTACACCCGCCGCACCATAATCACAGCAAAGCACAAACTCTGCAATAATCATCATAACAAGCACTACTGATACCATTACTATACACCTGATCAGTGTGACAAAAAACCACTTGACTGCAGAGGATGCCTTTTCTATTTTATCGACCGACTTAAGCCAATCAAGCACTGTGATGGCAAGCAGGCCTAAAAGTAATGTAAAAAACACATTGTTGCTCTTAAATTCGAGCACTGTATTGTTTATTGCAAGGTCAAACGGTATCTCAGAGATAAGCGCGAATATAAACATCCTCGCAGCATATTTTTCCCTGCTGTGTGTATATTTGAACCCCTCCACAAGCAGGAAACAGAAAACAGGAAAGGCCATGCGCCCTATAGAACGCATGACCCAGTAGATATCAATAAGCGTTTGTCCACCTATCCCGTTATTTATCATCTGAAGAATAACCGTTGCCGCAATATGGTCTATGAGCATGGTAAAAATGGCTATAAGCTTAAGTGTGCTTCCACTGATACCAGACTTTGCGATAACTTTTTCCAAAATCCTATACTCCTGCCATATTTACGGTAATCCTGTCAAGATGCCAGATATCGTCCACATATTCCTGGATTGTTCTGTCTGAAGAGAACTTTCCTACATGTGCGATATTGAGCAGTGCACTCTTTCTCCATGCGCTCTTGTTCTTGTAATAATCATTAATCTTCTGCTGTGCATTTGCATATGAGCGGAAGTCTGCGAGGATAAAGTAGCGGTCAGCCACCTGTCCCTGCTGTGAATTGAGCAGTGAGTTGTAAAGCTCCCTGAAAAGCTCATGGTCATTTGGTGAATATGTGCCGTCTACAAGCTGGTTTACTACCTTTCTTAGCTCGGCATCGTTATTATATACATCAACAGGATTGTAGTCATGTCTGTTCTCGTGTGAGATGACCTCATCAGAGCTCATTCCAAAGATAAACATGTTGTCAGCCCCTACCTCATCGAACATCTCGACATTGGCACCATCCATAGTTCCGATAGTGAGCGCTCCATTGAGCATAAACTTCATGTTTCCTGTTCCGGATGCCTCCTTGCTTGCTGTGGAAATCTGCTCGCTGACATCTGCTGCCGCAAAAATAATCTCGGCATTGGATACCTTGTAATCCTCGATAAATACTACCTTGAGCTTGCCGCCAATAGAAGCATCGTTATTTATCACATCAGCCACACTGTTGATGAGCTTTATTGTTTTCTTTGCATTTCTGTAGCCTGCTGCTGCCTTTGCTCCAAAAATGAATGTTCTAGGATATAAATCCATAGACG
>ERZ827088.1116-NODE-1116-length-35012-cov-4.373459_pt1 | contig 35012 bp, 39 predicted proteins | sample MGYA00519922_ERZ827088 | MGnify/ENA primary metagenome ERZ827088 (study PRJEB31778, sample SAMEA3449254) | human gut metagenome | biome: human gut; feature: human-associated habitat; material: faeces | place: United Kingdom | collected 2010/2012 ...
CGAATTTCATAAATTCTTTCTTTCAAATATTCTTCTGTAATATCAATCACAGCAATTTCTTTCTTGCTATCTTCTGCCATAAAACTCCTCCATCCATTTTGCGGTCAAAAAAATCGTCTGCGACTCTCATATAACATATTGCTGACATCAGCAAAATGGTCTATTCCTCTTTTTCCCTTATTTTGTCATAGTACGCTTTATACCTATAAATCGTTCTCTCACTGACATTGTTCCGCTTCGCAATTTCTACCATCGTCATACCACTCTCATATCCAATGACAAAATCATTATAAATTGCCATCCACTTGGCGTTATGTTTCTGCCGTCCGCTTAATTTACGATTTCTGTAATACTCCAATTCCTCCCGAAGCTCTGCATTCTCTTTTTTCAACTCCTCAATTCTTTTCAACGCCGTCAGCTTCTGGTTTTCGCTTATCAGGGAAGCCTGCGGCTTTTTGCCGTCCAGCAGATCCTGTTCGCTGTAAACCTCGTACTCGCCGGTCTCGCTGTTCATGGCGATGACGTAGCCGTCGGTGGGCAGCTCTTTCTTATCTCCGCTTCCCTTTCCGGTTCCGTCCGCCTCTGCCATTCCTTCGGTGTCTTCCGTCTCCGCGTCCGCAGCCTCTGCCGCCTTCACGATATCCGGAGTCTCCAGCTGCCGGGCCGCCGCCTCGTCCACAGCCTTTCTTACTTCTGTGCTGTACTCAGAAAGCAGCTTTTCCGCCTCTTTCGCGTCAATGCCCTGGGCCGTCAGCTCGCTTATAAGCTTCGCCTTTGTCTCCGGCTGCTCCAGCGCGCTTCGGAGCGTACTCTTGATGGCCGCCGCGTTCCCGCTGTCAATGGCAATCTCATCGGCTGCCTTTTCTGTCGCCACAGCTGCATCCGGCTCGACGGTGGTGCTGTCGCTGCCCTTGCTGCTGTCTTTATCATAGCTTACCGCCAGCTCCCGCACACTGTCTTCCAGTATCGTCTGAGCCGTATCCAGGAAGCCCTGGCCCTTCTCGCCTTTTGCGTTCAGCGCCTCGTCTTTCCAGTTGGCCGCAGCCGCGTTCAGAGCTCCGGCCAGCAGGTTGTTGCCTGCCGTTACCCGGTTGGCTGTCTTACCCTCCTGAAGCTCCGTGGAGAAGTTCTCCGCCTTTCCGGTCACATTCAGAGCCAGTTCCGTATCGATGGGCTCTTCCAGCAAGCCGTCCGCCATCTTCACGGCTGCCAGATACGCGGTATTGTCCGCTTTCCTAAAGGAGCTCTTCAGGTCTGCCAGCCAGATATTCGCGTAGCGGATAAAATTCAGCTTCTTCTGCTCTCCGCTATCCTTCGCGATCAGCGTTCCGGTCAGATACTGGAAGGCCGCCACCGTATTGTCCTCGTAGCGCACCAGCAGGATCGGCTCTGTGCCGGTTATATTGCCGGCGATCTCGCCCAGGCCATTGTTGCTCAGTTCCTTCGGCCAGTGCAGTCTGTCGTTCAGATCCTTTACGCTTCCGTCCGCGGTCAGATAGGACAGATACTGATACTTACTCTGTCCGTTTTCGTAGATATCCGCTACCAGATCGTGCAGTCCCGCTCCGTCCTCTTTCGCCGTATCCACATCTACCGCGAAGGTCTGTCCCTTCTTGGAGAACATCCGGAACTGCCGCGCTGCGGTCAGTCCCTCTGTGGTCGCCAGAGAGTAATCGGAATACAGCTCCAGTACGGAACCGCTGCCGGTATAGGTGGTGTAGGCTGCCTGGGCGTCCAGACTCACCGTTCCCACCGCCGCGCTATCCACGCTTCCGGTCGCCTCGCCTGTGGTCAGATCCACGATCCGTCCGTCTGCGCCCAGCGCTTCCGAACCATAGACATGGACAAAGGTTCCTTCTGCCGCCAGAGCGTCCGCCGCGTAATCTCCGGCCTTTTCCGCATCCTGATTCTTCAGTGCTTCTGCCAGTTTTGCTACAGATACCACTCCGTCCTTCCGGATATAATACTGATCTCCGCCGCTGCTTGTCAGGGTTCTCGCCTGGGTCGCAGGGTCGATGGCGTAGTTCTCATATACCTCCTCGCCGTCCATCAGACTTAACGTCAGATAGGTGTTGTAATCATACCGGATACTTAAGCTTCTCGGTCCGCCTGTGCTTCCCGAAGCCTTCAGGTCGTCGATGTCGCCGGAGGCTGTGATATCGCCGTCCGCGTTCTCGATCTTCCAGCTTAATCCCAGTCCGCAGATCTCCTCCGGAATGTCGATGTTCAGCCGGTCAATGCCGCTGGCGTAACGGGTCAGGGTATCCGGTTCTACCGCGATCTCCGCGTCCGTGCTCATCAGGGAAATGCCTGTAGCTCCAGACGCTGCCTTTGCCGCCTTCGGCAGGAGGATACCGTCCTGAACGACAGAGCCGCTTCGGATGCTGTCGCTGCCTCCGTAGGGTACGCCGTCCACCGTTCCATATATCCAGAACAGATACGGTTTCGTCACCTCATGGTAAGAAGATGTGGGAGTATCCTTTATATTCGCCGTCCGATCTGCAAATAATACCAGATCATTGTGCTGTCCATGCAACAACGGGAAGGTTGTAATTGTCCCATCTTCCGTTTTCCCGCGGTTGGCCGTATCAAAGAACCGATTGTTTGAGCTTTCCCTCAGATACAGGCCGCCTGTTGCCAGATTATTTCCCTTGTAGGATTTTTCGTCCGCAAGCCAGCTGTCATCTACCGTATAGGTTTTTTTCTGATCTTCCGTAGTCAGTTTTTTATTAGATGCATTTAATTTAGCCGACAGCTTCGTCATTTGCTTTACTTCATTCTCGACATCACCGTCAATCCCTTCGTATACGCGCAGATATCCGATTCCCGCGCCGTCTCCGGTGGCCGTGCTGGCGCTGTTGTACACCGCATCTACAGAACTGCTTCCCGTCACTGATACCGGCGCAACCAGAACCTTGCTGTAATTCTGGTTATTGATGTATCCGATGTATCCGCTGTCTATGTCGTCCAGCGGTTTACCGTCGTCCGGGTTAATCGGTCTGTCTCCCGCGTCAAACTGTCCGATCAGACCTCCCGTCTGTGCGTTGCCTTCGACCGTACCTCCTACGATAATACTGTTCACCACCGTATTCGGATAGGTAAGGGTCACAGTAGAACCGATTGCGCTGGATATGGTCTGCGGACTTACTACGGTCTGCATATAACCAGTCATCGTTCCGGCCAGTCCGCCGGTATAATTTCCCTTTCCTGTTACCTTGGCTCCGGTTCCTGTTACTGTCGTACCGCCATTTACCACACAGTCGTATATGTAATAATTACTGGTTCCACTACTCAGCGCGTAACCAATCAGACCGCCTGCGTAGGTATCTGCCTTGATCTCACAGCCTTCTACCTGACACCGGTATGTGGTATAGGGAGATACGCCTGCCAGACCGCCCGCCATGGTTTGGGCCTGAACCCTGCTGTCTTTTACCACGCACTGTGTATAGCTATCGTTGTATGCGCTGATTCCGCCCGCAGCCCTTCCTGCTGTGGTCACATCACAGTCCTCCACATACAGCCAGGAGAGACCCCAGCCGCCCGTTGTAGCCATAACGCCGCCTGCTCCATAGGAGCTGCTTTCCGCCTGAGTTACTGTATTGTGCATACTGATCGCCCTGGTAATATAGCTGCAGGTACCGAAGACGCCGCCGGTATAATAATTTCCGCTTACCTTACTATTGGTAACCTGTATATAATAGAAGATTTCATTCCGGCGGATACTGTCATCTACCGTAGAATCGTCACGGGTTCCGTAATACTGATGCGCATAACCGGCCAAACCTCCGGTATACCCTCTTCCGGCGACGCTGACGCGATCCACATAGCAGTAACGGGCATAGTTGTTATTCAGCCGGCCGGCCAGGCCTCCGGTATACTCGCTTGCTCTTCCGGTCTCGGAGTTTATGGAAATCTTAAAGGTAAAGTCTTTACTTCCGCCTCTGTCACCCTCACTTCCCACTGCGCTGCAGTGCTCCAGAGGTCTCTCGCCATAGCCTACCAGACCGCCCACATAATTAGTACGGGTATTCGGATCGTTGGAAATCTGGATATCCTTTGCACGGACATATTCCATATCTCCCTGATTATAGGCGATACAGCCCACATAATCACTTGCCTTATTGGCATGGATGGTAATCCGGTCAAAATCTACATAATTTACCGTACCGGTACTTCTTCCGATCAGACCGATATAGCTTCCGCCTCCGCTGTTGTTCCAGGTAATATTCTCAAACCGCAGACCCTCCAGGGTTCCCTGCAGCGCGCGGATCCAGCTTGCGCCACTTCCGCCTGTCATATTCAGGTTTTTCAGTGTAATCGTCGGACCTGCCGGATAACTGCCTTGCGGCGCTTCCTGATTTCCTTCTTCCTGATCCGGCCTCTTTCCGAAAAGCAGATAATCCTTGGACACTTGCTCATTTTCAAATGGCGGCTCTGTATAGTCAGCACCGGACATCCGGTTGATATTCAGGTTCATCAAATCCGAATCGTTCTTCACAGAATCCGGCAACGTACTAAAGTCCAGATCGTTCATAATCAGAAAGTTCTGATAGTTCCTTCCCTCTGCCTTCATAGCGCGTACCAGCTGGTCAGATCCTTCGAATTATCCTGATTGTATACAGACGTAATATGTATATACAGCGGTTCGCCGAAGATTCCCATATAATTGGTGTTATTGGCGTCCGTTTTTCCAAGGATCGCATTTTCAAAGGTCAGATTCCGAATTTGCGCATTCTCCACATAAGGGATGAACGCGCACTGCCTGTCCTGGAAGCCTGCCACATCAATATTTTCTGTCAGCCGATAATTTCCCTCATTATCATCAAAGGCCGTCAGCCAGTTGTAAATCCGCTTCCGCAATCCAGTACCAGCGCATAGGTTCCCTTTTTCAGAATATAGCAGCTGGTGGCTCCGCCGAATTCACTGTATTCGTCCCCGTGCATGGGCATTGACCCTCTGCAGCCGCAGACATACAGTCTCCATGCTTTCGACAACTTCCAACACCTCCAACATTTTTCCGGATAATTCTACATTTCATTGTATCATGCATTTTCCTGTCATTGCACCTAAATTGCTCTTTTATTTGCTAATATTTTCTAGTTATTTTCTCTTCTTGAACAAGCCCTCCTCCAATGCTATACTTGACCTATAGATACAGGAGGATAAAAGCGTGTATTATTTTATTGTAAACCCTGCTTCCCGTTCGGGAAATGGAAAATACGTCTGGCAGAAGGCCGAAAAAATACTGGATCAGGAGAATACCGAGTACCGGGTGTATTTCACCTCCTATCAGGGGCACGCCACAAAGCTGGCCCGGGATATCACCGCCCGCGGGGAACGCCTGACCCTGATCGCGGTCGGCGGCGACGGTACCGTCAATGAGGTGCTGAACGGAATCCGGGATTTTTCCCGGGTCATCTTCGGATACATACCCACTGGCTCCAGCAATGATTTCGCGCGCTGCATGGGGCTTCCCACGGACACGGAGGCCGCCGTACAGAATGTTCTGCATCCTGCACGCTTTGATAAAATCGATCTGGGACTTATGGAGCGGAACGGACAGAAGCGTTATTTTGCCGTAAGCTCCGGCTGCGGCTTTGACGCGGCGGTCTGCCAGGAGGCGCTGGATTCCCGGATGAAGCGGCTGCTAAACCGGCTTCACCTGGGCAAGCTCACCTATGCCGGCATTGCCCTGAAGCAGATTATCTTATGTAAACCCGTTCCTGTCACCGTTACGCTCAGCAATGGGAAATCGCGTATCTTTTCCAAAGCTTATTTTGTATCGGGCATGAACTGCTGCTGCGAGGGCGGCGGTCTCCGGCTTTCTCCCCGGGCAGATGTTCACGACGGGGCGCTGGATTTTTTTGTGGTCAATAAGCTTGGCAAGCTGCTCATCGGACTCATGTTGCCGACGGCTTACATCGGCCTTCACACCATTTTCCCGGGCGTCCATATCTACCGGGCCCGGAGCGCCCAGATAACGGTCTCCGGCGTCCTGCCTCTCCATACGGACGGCGAGCCCTGCCTGATGAAAGGGACGGTGACGCTGTCCTGCTGCCCGCAGGCGCTCACGCTTCTGGCTGCCGGAGATAAATAAGAAGGGCTGTCATAAAATTGTGATTTTTTTCTTAAAATATTATGAACCCGATTGAACCGGAAATGGCTTTGTGCTATACTGCGATTCAGGTTTAAAGAAGTTATCTGATTTTGCAGAAGGAGGTTGACCGTATGAAAGCATTTTTCCAGAAATATAAGCACGCCTGGGTTCTGCTCTACGCCTTTCTCTACCTGCCCTGGTTTTTCTGGCTGGAGAGCCGGGCCAACCTGCCTTATCATGTAATCCATGTATGGCTGGACGATAAGATTCCCTTCGTGGAATATTTCATCGTGCCCTATCTGCTGTGGTTTGTATACGTTGCCGCTGTGTTCCTGTACCTGTTCTTCAAGGGAACGAAACAGGAGTTTTACCGGTACTGCGCCTTCCTTTTTACCGGCATGACGCTGTTCCTGGTGATCTCCACCATCTACCCCAACGGACACTTGCTGCGACCCACCGAATTTCCAAGGCACAATATCTTCACCTTCGCGGTGCAGATTCTGTACCAGACGGATACCCCGACGAATATCTTCCCGAGTATCCATGTATTCAATTCCATTGCAGCCCACCGGGCTCTGGTGAATAACCCGCGCCTTGGCCGCAACCGCCTGATTCGCGGTGCCTCCTTGGTACTCATGGTTTCCATTATCCTGGCTACCATGTTCCTGAAGCAGCACTCGGCCCTGGACGTGATGGCGGGTATCGTGCTGGGCACTCTGATGGATCAGATCGTGTATCGGATGGAGTTCTCGTTCTCCCGGGAACGGGTACCGAAGAGGAAGCGGGAGACGGTTATTTAGAAAAATTTTTATGGGAAATGGGAACGGCTGGCAAATCAGATATCCTCTGATCTGCCAGCCGTGGTTTTTGCCTGATTATTCATCCTCATCTTTGCCTGTTTGATTTTCCTGTCTGATGGTGTTTTACTTTGCTGTCAGTTATGCTTTTAGGGATTCTAATTCTTTAGCTTTTCTGGTCTGTCTGCTGAGCTTTGTGTGCTTCCAGTTCGGCTTTTAAAGCTGCAATTTCCGCATCCTTTTCCTGAATACGCATCTTTTCTTTATCCAGCTCGTCTTTCAACTCTTCTACATAGTACTTCAGGGAATTCTCATCTAATATCCGCAATGCTTCTGACCACATACCGATGACCTCCTCCGGGCTATGACGCAGCAGGGCGATTTCCTGATAAATGGGTTCTAACCACGGGTAATGCCTCATATTCCGCTCAGCGTCGGTCAAATTCTCCGTAGTCAGCAGGGATAACCATGCATGCAAATCACTTTTGTTATCCTCAGCATACGGGATTTTCTTAAACACGTCAAGGGCAATCAGAAAATATTCGTCCAGCATTTCCAGCTTCAGGCCGCTGCCGTAACTTATTTTTCCATGATGAAAACAGGTATCTCCGTGACGGTGAAATTCGGCTGTAGACTTCTCGTAGAGAACAATGACATAAACCTTTTTTATGTCGTGGTATATAAAATCAGCGCCGCGCTCTCCGCGAATCCGCGTATACTGCCGCATTAACAAATCCGCGGCATAGCAGGACAGGCGCTCTTCCGTAAAGGCATAGCCGTTTTTCTGGATCTCAATATTCGCCAGTGAACCATCTTCCAGCTCCACCAGCAAATCCATGATCAGATAGGTTTCCCCGTCTATCAAGCTGTCCTCCACCGGGAGAATCCTTTTGATTTTTACACGGATTCCCAGAATAGAGGAAATGAAGTTCTCCAGCCGGTCCGCATGTCTGTCCGGATTGAAAATGAATTTGAAAAACGGATCATAGGTCAGTGGCAGAGACTGGTTCCCTGCGAAGAAATCCAGGATTCTGGCTCTCCATCGTTCATTTTTGATTCCCTGATAGGTTCTGTACAGTCTGGGCGACTGCGTCAATCTCATCAGGGCTTCCTCCTTCGTCTGTGGTGCGGACTCCCATACCACAGCCTCATCGTTGCATACCGGTGTGTCTGTTTGCGTAACAAATCTCCTTTCTTTCATTTTTTACTAAAGGGAAATGTCCGGCGAAAAGCCGAGGGATGAAACTTGTATGCCTGACGGCATGAATAGATAATAGCATGTTGTTTGTTGAATTACAAGTTTTTCCAATTATTTTATGAAACTTTCCTACAGTCACCTTTTTTCAATGAATATATATGAAAATTCACTCACATTCACTTTCTATCATGAAAAAACGCACTAGTTTTCCGTTCCCCTGCAGGTTTTGAAACGCAAAACCACCGCCACCCGCTAAGAGGGATGACGGCGGTCTTTTCTCTTTTCTAATTAAATCCCACAAACTTATTCGCGATCTTATAAGCCACCTCTGAAATCTTCCGTCCGGTTCGGCCCGGCAGGTTCATGGTACGTCCCAGGACGCCCCATTTCAGCTCGTAGTAGGTCTTGGGGTCTTTCTTTTTCAGGTATTTCCAGAGCTCATACTTCTTCTCCAGGTTCTCCTCGGTGCCGGAGCGGATAGCGATGATCGAGGAAACGACCATGATGATCTCCAGATAATTCTTCATATAATGGCGCAGCTTCCGGTTCTGTACCTGTCTAGGATCCGACAGCTTGTAGTCGTCAATCATGATACGGTTGACCTTCAGCTGCTGGTCGATGCGGCCAATCATGACACTCTCGTTGACGGACTGATCGCTGCGGCCGATAAAATAGCGGTAGAAATTCACATTCAGGTAATACAGGTACTTCACGTGAGGAAGCGGGTGGTATACAAAGATGTTATCCACATAGAAGGTATGCTTTGGCAGCTCCAGGCCACATTCCCGCAGCAGCTTGGTTCGGTAAATGACGGAGTGCATCAGGATATACTGGCCCTTGTGCAGGAATTTCACATCGTCCCAGGTAAAGACCTGATCCTGCGGAAAAGCGGAACGGTAGCTCATGACCTTCTTGCGCTTGACGCCCTCTTTTTCATAGACAAAATTGCTGATCAGCATATCTACCATGGGTTTTGCGCCTGCCAGCTTCTCCAGGGTCTTTAAAATCTCCTTATAAGCGGAAATAGATACCCAGTCGTCGCTGTCCACCACCTTGAAATAAAGGCCGGTGGCGTTGCGGAGACCTGCGTTGACTGCCTCGCCGTGGCCGCCATTTTCCTGATGGACCGCCTTAACGATGGTCGGATATTTCTCCGCGTACTCGTCGGCGATGGCTGCGGTACCGTCTTTAGATCCGTCGTCCACAATGATAATCTCCACTTCCTCGCCGCCTGCCAGCAGGGAATGGATACAGTTGCGCATATAAGCTTCTGAATTATAACAGGGGATTGCTACAGATAAAAGTTTCATGCTTCCTCCTTTTATGCCAGGGAGCGGGCAAGGGCGATGGCCCGGGCCGCCATGGCGTCTATATTGTAGTATTTGTATTCCGCAAGTCTGCCCAGAAGGTGGAAATCGGGCAGCTTAGCCGCCAGATCCGCGTACTTCCGGTACAATGCGTTATTTTCCTCATTCATAATCGCGTAATAGGGAATCTCGCCCTCCGCGCCGGTATAGGCGAAGGGGTACTCCTTTACGATGGTGGTACTTTCGGCCTTCTGTCCGGTCAGATACTTGAACTCGGTAATCCGGGTGTAATCCTCGCTGACTGTGTAGTTCACGACGCTGTGACCCTGATAATCGGGCCGGTCATAATGCTCGAAATCGAAGCGCAGAGTCCGGTAGGGGAGGCGTCCGAAGCGGCAGTCGAAGAGCTCGTCCACCGGGCCGGTGTAAATGACTGTGCCATGGAACTCCTGACCGTCTAACAGTACCTTGCCTTCTTCCTCGGAAATGACCAGTACGTCTTTCGCGTTGGTATTGGTGCGGACTTCGATGTTCGGGTGATCCAGCATTTTCTCAAACATGGGCGTGAAGCCGTCTAAGGGCATGCCCTGGTACTTGTCCCCGAAATACCGGTTATCATAGGAAATGACCACCGGGACGCGGCCCGTTACCGCCGGGTCGATCTCCTCCGGCGTCTGGCCCCACTGCTTCATGGTGTAGCGCAGGAAGACATTTTCATAGACGTAGTCCGCGATGGCCCGCAGATCCTCGTCCTGCTGCTCCCGGAGCTTCAGAATCGGCACTCTTGCGCCGAAGCCGAAGGTGTCCACCAGCTTCTTCTCCAGAACGGCGGCTTTTTCTTCGCCGTAGACCATTTTCAGGGTGTTCAGATTGAAGGGGACGGGCAGAAGCTTGTCGCCCACCCGGGCTACTACCTCGTGGCCGAAGGCGTACCAGTCGGTGAAACGGGACAGCCACTCATAGACCTCCTCGTTGCCGGTGTGGAAGATATGCGGGCCGTACCAGTGTACCAGGATGCCGTACTCGTCCTTCCCGTCGTAGCAGTTGCCGCCGATATGGTGTTTCTTTTCCAGTACCAGAACCTTCCTGCCCTGCTCCTCCGCCAGGACTCTGGCAGCGGCAGCGCCGGCGATTCCGGAACCGATGATGATGCAGTCGTACATGATAAATCGTTCCTCCATAAAACCTCTAGTATCTATGCTTAAAATATTCCGTATAGGCCGCAAAAGCCGCCGGAATCGAATATTTCTCTTCCATCTGTTGCTTCTCTACAAAAAATAACTTTTCCGGGGAATCTGCCTGTGCAGCCACTGCCGTCTGCCCGGCGGGCATCTCCGGCTCCTCCACCTTCACCACATAGCCTTCCATATGCCATTCGATGTGGCTGAAGATATGCTTCGCCGCCGGAAGCTCCTGGATTCGGATGGGGGACAGTCCCTCGGACTTCACATAGTCCAGCACCTGATCCGGCTTCAGATGGCCCTCCAGATTCGGCAGCTCGTAGAGCCCCGCCAGAAGCCCTTTCGCGGGCCGTTTCCGAAGCGCCGCCTGATTGTCCGACACCAGCACCAGAACCGTCTTATCCTGGATTTTTCGGCTTTTGGGCGGTGTTTTCTTCGGAAGCTCTGTCTCCACGCCGTCCCTGTGGGCCTGACACAACGCCGTCAGCGGACATTCCCCGCATTTGGGAGCGCCGTTGGGGACGCAGACGATGGCTCCCAGCTCAATCAGGGACTGGCTGAAATCTCCGGCCCGGTCCGCCGGGATTACTGCCTTCACTTCCTGCTCAAAGCGCCGTTTCACCGACTGCTTCAGGATATCGTCATAGCTTTTCTCAATCCGGGAAAGCACTCGCAGCACATTGCCGTCCACAGCCGGATAGGGCAGGCCGAAAGCAATGGATGCGATGGCCCCCGCCGTATAGCTTCCGACGCCCGGCAGCTCCAGAATCGCGTCAAAATCCGCGGGCATCTGACCGTCGTATTCCGCCACCAGCTTCTGCGCCGCCTTCTGCATATTCCGGACGCGGTTATAATATCCTAACCCTTCCCACAGCTTCAGGATGACATCCTCGGGAGCCTCCGCCAGATCGCGGATGGTGGGAAGCGCCGTCATAAAGCGCTCAAAATAGGGCTTTACCGCCTCCACTCTCGTCTGCTGCAGCATGATTTCCGATACCCAGACCCGATAGGGAGCCGGGTGCTCCCGCCAGGGAAGAACCCGGGCGTGGGCGTCGTACCAGGCCAGAAGAGGTTCTACTATGTCACCTAACTGGCTGTCGCCCACTGCCGTGGCAGATATTTTTTTCTGCTCTTCTTTTTCTATATTATAATCTACCTTCAAATCTTTTTTCAAAAATAAACCTCAGATTTCTATTCTGCTTAAAGACAAACTTTAATTTCTCTGTCTATCTTCAACTCGTCCGGCTTCACCAGACAATCATAAGCCAGTACCTTCACGCCCGCCTCCGCTGCTCTCCGAAGCGTTTCTCCAAAGGCCGGATGAGTCCGGTCGTTGGGCTCCAGCCGCGTGACGCCCTTCATCTGTATCACGAAGCAGACATACGCATCATATCCGTCCTCGACACAGCGCATCAGCTCCTCCATATGCTTCACGCCCCGCTCGGTGGGCGCGTCCGGAAAACGGGCCACGCCGTCCTCCTCCAAGGTCACGCCCTTGACCTCCATAAAGGCCTTACGGCCCGCATATTCCAGATAAAAGTCAAACCGGGAATTCTCATACTTGCACTCGGGCTTCACATCGATATCTGTGGCGCCAAGTCCGCCTGCTTTCAGCCATTCCGCCACCACCTTGTTAGGGGCCTGGGAATCCATATTCACCCACTGCTCTCCTTTTTTCACGGAAATCAGGTCGAGCGCCGTCTTCCTGGCCGGATTATCGGATCGCTGTACATATAACTCCGCGCCTGGAAGTAATAGTTCCTTACAGCGCCCGGTATTTTTCACATGGCAGATTTCCTGCCGGCCGTTCTGCTCCACGTAGGCCACGAAGCGGTTGGGCCGGGAAACGAAACGGGCAGGCTCCATATGTTCGTATCTCATTTCTTCCCTCTGCTATTGCTGTTCCCACTCTTCCTTCCAAATTTTCTGTCGAAAAAAGTAACTCAGAACAGCAACTGACTCTATTCTAGCCACATATTTTTAATATGACATAGAATCTTTCTTAATATTTTGTAAATTACCCTGCTTTTCTATAACCTATCTCGCCTGTTGCATCCTTGAAAATCTATATTTTGCGAGACTGTTTTGGCATTAATGCACACAGGTATATCCGTTCTCAGCGTCAAAGCCCACCGCCGTCACCAGATTCTCCGTGAAATGGTCATAGACCAATACATTGACGCCGTTCAGGGTCTTCAGCTCACTCTCGCCATCGAACACCAGAAACTGGCTCCCACCGTTCACCTTCACTTCCAGATCTGAAGCTGTAAATTCCAGCGCGCAGGAGCCTTCCGCTCCGCCCGGCAGCGTCTGACCGCCGTCCACGCCGCCGATCCACATGCCGCCCCGGTCCAGAATCTCCTCCGGCACCCCGAGCTCTTCCAGCACCTCTCTCACAGGCTGTTCGCCATTGTCCCAGGCTCCGGTGAGGCCGATCACATAGGTATAGGTTCCGCTGTTTTCACGCAGCTTTTGCAGCAGACCCTCCCAGCTTTCCTCCTCGCTCAGCGCCTGGTTTAAGTCCTTCTGCTTCCAGTCGGCCGCATTTTCGTCCCAGCTGGCATAAGCCTCATCGCCCCGGTGATCGGTCAGATCATAGTTTGACGCCAGCCAGCCTGCCAGATAGCGGCTCAGCTTCTCCGTTCCCCGATAATTCAGATGGGAAGCCTCCGCCATATCCGTCTCCGGGTTAAGCCCCAGCTCATCGTACATCCGGTTGAAATCCAGGAACGGAATACCCTCCTCCTCCGCGATTTCCCCGCAGCGGTTGAAAATCATCTGCTCGCTCTCGACGATGCCCTGATAGGGGGAAATCATGAATACCAGAGGGATATCCTCCTCTTTTGCCAATGCAATGATTTTCCGCAGATATTCCTCGGACTTGGGGGCCAGGTCGCTGCTTTCGGTGATCTCACTCATATCTGCCATGGAATCATAGGATTTGGTCACATACAGCGGATAATACCCCTTGGAGGCCTTGCCGTGGGGATCACCCAGATACGCCGCGAAATCCGCCCGGGAAAGCTCCGTGTAACGGGAATGGTACACCGGATAGCCCAGCAGATAGGGAATCAGATTGTCCGGCGTGCTGACCTGAATGTTTTCAATCTTCTCTTTTGAAAATTTCATGCCGAAGGTGTTGGTCACCGTCCGGGCCTCTTCGATGTAATCCCGGCTCTCGATGGCCCGCACCAGCTCCACCACCATGACCTTAGGACGCTGATACTTCAGGCTCTCCTTCATGTAATAATAGGTGTTCCAGAGGGGCTGCAGGCTGCCCGCCAGATCGTAGGAGGAGATCCCCTCCTGATCCCAAAGCACCGCCGGATTGATATCGGAATAGGTATGGCTGCTTCCGTAGAACATCACGTCGATGGTCCCCGGCTCCTGCTCGTAAAAGAGCTCCATGGGAACGATGCCGTCCTCCTGCTTGAGACGGAACGCATCGTTCAGCTTCCACAGAAGCCCCGCCGCCAGCGCCAGAAATACAACCGTACCGATTAGTTTCTTTTTCATGTAATTCTCCTAAAACTGGAAATAGATAAACTGCTGGGCGTCATATCCCGGCCCGTAGATGCCAAAGATGGCCACCGCCGCAATCAGCGCCAGCAGCACGCCCCACCGGAACCAGAGATTTTGCTCCGCCAGAAAGGCATCCAGTTGCTGCTTTTTAAAATAGCGCACCAGATCCGCCAGCAGCAGAACCAGGAGGCTTCCGAACAGCACGTTCATTTCCACCCGGTCAAGGCCCAGATTATAAAGCTCGCCGTTAAACAGGCACCAGAGATCCGGCCTGGTGAACATCCGGCGGATATAGCCAAAGGCGTCGCCGAGGCTGTTCGCCCGGAAAAAGATCCACGCGAAAGCCGTCAGCCCAAAAGTCACTAGCACCTGGCCCAGTTTGTAGCTGAGACAATCCGTCTTTGTATGCAGTTGTTCATTGATTCTGTCCTTCACGTCGCGCAGCTCGTAGCCGATGATCTGATAGAGGCCGTGCAGACCGCCCCAGGCCACGAAGCTCCAGCTGGCGCCGTGCCACAGACCGCTGGCCAGGAAGGTCACCATCAGATTGAAATATCTGCGCCATTTCCCACAGCGGCTGCCGCCCAGGGGAATATAGAGATAATCCCGGAACCAGCTGCTTAAGGAGATGTGCCATCTGCGCCAGAACTCCCGCATGGACCGCGAGAAATAGGGCGTCTGGAAGTTCTCAATGATCCCAAAATCCAGCACCTTCGCCACGCCGAAGGCCATCATGGAATAGCTGGCGAAATCGCAGTAAATCTGAATCGTATAGGCGATGGCTCCCACGGTCAGGCCGAAGGTGCCATACATGTGATAATTGTCAAAGACCTGATTGGCCAGAATGGCAATCCGGTCCGCGATGACCATTTTCTGGAACAGGCCAAATAAGAGCAGCGTCAGACCGCCCGCCACCCGCCCATAATTCCAGAGGGCCTTTTCCAGAAGCTCCCGAATCTGCCGGAGCAGGTTGCCGGATCGCTCAATGGGGCCCGACAGAATCACCGGGAAGAAGGACACGAACAGGGCGTAGTTCAAAATATTACGCTCTGCCTTTGTATCGCCCCGGCAGACGTCCACCATGTAGCCCAGGGACTGGAAGGTATAGAAGGAAATTCCCACCGGCAGGCCGATGCTGAAGGGCTTATTCACGGGTCCGATTCCCGCCATTCCGAGCACCGTATTTACATTGCCAAGCAGGAAATCAAAATACTTCAGAAATCCCAGCACGCCCAGGCTGCACAGGAAGGTCAGCCACATATAGAATTTCTTCTTTTTCGGTTCCGCCCGCTCCACCAGCAGGGCGCCCGCAAAGGTAACCAGGGTGGAGAACAGCAGAAATACCACGTATTTCGGGCTGGCGCTCATATAAAACACGTAGCTTGCAAGAAGAAGCCAGAGGCAGCGCGTCTTTTTCGGAATGATGAAATAAACCAGCGCCGCCACTGGAAAAAAGATTGCAAATTGCAGCGAATTAAACAGCATTCGTTCTATATTCCTCCATCAGCTTCTCAAAGGCCGGCATGGAATCCACGATAGTCTTCTCCGCCACGCAGTAGGAGATCCGCACGTAACCCGGACAGCCGAAATCGTCGCTGGGGACCAGAAGCAGATCGTACTTCTTCGCGCGCTCGCAGAAAGCGTATGCGTCATCCTCCAGGGCTTTCATGAACAGATAGAAGGCTCCCTGGGGCTTTACACAGGTGTACCCGATGCGGTTGAGACCTTCCACCAGGACATCCCGGTTCTTCTTATAAGCGGAAATATCGCCGGTATCGTCCACACATTTGGCCACCACCTGTTGGAACAGGGAGGGGGCGCACACAAAGCCCAGCACCCGGGCAGCGCCCGCAATGGCCGGAGCCACATGCCCATAGTCGGCAATGCGATCCGGAATGACGATATATCCGATACGCTCGCCCGGCAGGGACAGGGACTTACTGTAGGAATAGCAGACCAGCGTGTCATCGTAATATTTTGTCAGATAAGGTACTTCGATATCATCGTACACGATCTCCCGATAAGGCTCATCGGTAATCAGATAAATGGGAGCGCCGTACTCTTCCTCTTTCTTTTTCAAAATTGCACAAAGATTCCTGATTGTTTCTTCGGAATAGACAACTCCGGAGGGGTTATTCGGGGTATTCACGATGACCACCTTGGTTTTCGGTGTGATGGCCTGCTCGAAAGCTTCCGCGTCAATCTGGAAATCCGGCAGCTTCGCCGGAATCACGTTCAGGGCAGCACCCACACCTTCGACCCAGACACGATATTCCGGGAAAAACGGCGCAAAGGTAATGGCCTCCTCGCCTGCGTTTAGCAGGGCCTTCAGACAGATATTTAAGGACGCCGCCGCACCGCAGGTCATGAAGATATTGTCCATGCGGAAGGTCTCTCCGAAACGGCGGTTCAGGGACTCTGCGACGGCTGTACGCACCTTCGGGTCGCCCGGCGCCGGAGAGTAGGCATGAATCTTCTCGGGGGGCAACTCCAGTAACTCCAGAATCGCTTTCTTTACGGATTCCGGCGCCGGGATGCTGGGATTGCCCAGGCTGAAATCATAGACCTTGTCCTCGCCCACCTCAGCCTTTCTCTTCAGGCCGTAGGAAAAAATCTCTCTTATGACAGAGCTTTTACTGCCAAGCTCGTAGCATTCCTGTGATATCATAATTTGTCCTCCTCTGTGGATCCTTTTTATCCAGACTGCATGACGAAAAGTGCGCCTTATGCGCAGGCGCATTGCATACTTGATATTATTTTACTATCCATGGAAAGAAAGTGCAAGAAAAATGCAAAAAACGCCCCCGGGATCGAATTTCTCCGAACCCGGGGGCGTCTGCGTTCACATATCGAACAATCCGTTAAGGCTTATACCAGCTCCAGAAGTACTTCCATCGCTGCGTCGCCCTTACGCTGGCCGATCTTTACGATTCTGGTGTAACCACCATTGCGGCTTGCGTACTTCGGTGCGATCTCGTCGAACAGCTTCGCTGTCAGATCAACCTTCTTGGTGTTCTTCTTCTTTCCTGCAGCTGCGGTCGGAACCTCAGTTACAGTGTAGAGAACCTTCAGCATCTGACGTCTGGCATGCAGTCTGGACGGCTGATCCTTCTTGATAGTCTTCTCTACTTCGTCGTATACGGTCACTTTCTTGCCGTCTACCACTTCTTTTACGCGCTTTCCGTCAGCGTCTTTACGCGGAACCTTAGCGGTAACAGTAACGGTATCGAAGTTGTCCTTCTCCTTTACTGCCAGTGCAATCAGTCCCTCAGCAATCTTGCGAACTTCCTTCGCCTTAGCCTCGGTTGTTACAATCTTGCCGTTCTCCAGAAGAGCGGTTACCTGATTTCTCAGGAGAGCCTTTCTCTGGCTGGATGTTCTGCTCAGTTTTCTATACTTTGCCATTTTAATCTTCCTCCATCTGTGGAGCCGCATCCCCATGCTTCTTCGGTCTTACTGGGGAGGGCTTTCTTCCATAGTGTTTATGCGGGCGAAGAATCTTATTCCTCACTCGGGTTCAGCTGGAGACCCAGCTCTTTCAGTTTTGCAAGCACTTCTTCCAGGGACTTCCGACCAAGGTTCCGAACCTTCATCATATCCTCCGGAGTTCTGTTGCAAAGCTCTTCTACTGTATTGATGCCTGCTCTCTTCAGGCAGTTGAAGGAACGAACGGAAAGCTCCAGCTCGTCGATGCTCATTTCAAGCACTTTTTCCTTCTCATTGTCCTCTTTCTCTACCATAACCTCTGCGGTCTTGGCATTCTCGGACAGGTCGATAAACAGGCTCAGATGCTCGCTTAATACCTTTGCAGCAAGGCTGACAGCCTCATCCGGAACCAGGGTTCCGTTGGTATATACGTCAAGTGTCAGCTTGTCGTAGTCAGTTACCTGACCAACACGGGTATCCTGCACTGTCATATTGACACGCTCAACGGGTGTGTAGATAGAATCGATCGCAATCACTCCGATGGGAAGATCCGGATTCTTATTCTTATCTGCACTCACATAGCCTCTGCCCTTCGTAATCGTCAGCTCCATGTACAGCTTGCTGTCTGCGCCGCCGTTCAGATGAGCGATGACAAGCTCCGGGTTCAGAATCTCGATATCGGGATCTGCCTGAATATCAGCTGCTGTGACTACGCCCTCTCCATCAAACTCGATGTAGGCGGTTTTCGCTTCGTTGCTGTCGCTTGTATTCCGAATGGCCAGATTCTTGATGTTCATGATGATCTCAGTCACATCTTCCTTTACTCCAGGAATGGAACTGAACTCATGCAGAACGCCTTCGATCTTCACCTGGCTGACTGCTGCACCCGGTAACGAAGAAAGCATGATTCTTCTCAGTGAATTGCCCAGTGTCGTACCATAGCCTCTCTCAAGCGGCTCAACCACAAATTTTCCATACTTCTTATCATTTGAAATCTCTGCAATCTCAATTTTCGGTTTATTAAACTCGAACACTAAAAGGCTCCTCCTTCACATTTTGTTTGGGTGTTATGCTGCCGATGTTATACTCTTCGGATTACTTAGAATACAGCTCGACGATAAGCATCTCATCAACCGGAACGTCGATGACTTCTCTGCTCGGAAGCTCTTTTACAGTTCCCTTCAGAGCCTCGAGGTCAGCCTCAAGCCACTCCGGAACCAGTCTTCCTGCAGTTGCCTCTACGATATCCTTGTATCTCTGAGAGCCCTTGCACTTCTCTTTGATTTCGATTACATCGCCAGCCTTTACAAGGTAGGACGGGATGTTCACCTGCTTGCCGTTTACCAGAACATGCTTGTGATCTACGATCTGACGAGCCTCTCTTCTGGTTCTGGCAAGGCCAAGACGGAACACTACGTTGTCCAGTCTGCTCTCCAGGATAACCATCAGGTTCTCACCGGTCTGACCCTTCATTCTATCCGCTCTCTTGTAGTAGTTGCGGAACGGCTTCTCAAGTACGCCGTAGATGAATTTTGCTTTCTGCTTCTCACGAAGCTGAAGTCCGTACTCGGACATCTTTCTGTTTGCTCTCTTTAACTCTCTTGTGGACTTCTTATCAATTCCTAATACTGTCGGCTCCAGACCAAGGGAACGACATCTTTTTAAAACCGGAACACGATTGACTGCCATAACTTACGTACCTCCTAAATTAGACTCTTCTACGCTTGGGCGGACGGCATCCGTTGTGCGGAACGGGTGTTACGTCACGAATACTGGTTACCTCCAGGCCACATGCCTGAAGTGCACGGATTGCTGCCTCACGGCCTGAACCCGGTCCCTTAACCATAACGTCTACAGTCTTGAGTCCATGTACTAAAGCTGCCTTGGTTGCAGTCTCAGCTGCCATCTGTGCAGCATACGGAGTAGATTTCCTTGAACCTCTAAATCCCAGACCACCGGCACTTGCCCATGACAGAGCGTTTCCTTCGGTATCTGTCAGGGTAACGATTGTATTGTTAAAAGATGACTGAATATGTGCCTGTCCGCGTTCAACGTTTTTCTTTACGCGCTTTTTTGTCACTTTCTTTGTAACTTTCGCCATTTTAAACTAACCTACTTTCTTCATATCTTGCATTCGCTAAGTGCTCAATGCTTATTTCTTCTTATTAGCTACTGTTCTCTTCGGACCCTTGCGAGTTCTTGCATTGGTCTTAGTCTTCTGACCACGAACCGGCAGTCCCTTACGATGACGGATACCTCTGTAGCATCCGATCTCCTGCAGACGCTTGATGTTCATCGCGATCTCACGTCTTAAATCTCCCTCTACCATGTAGTCAGCGTCGATTACTTCGCTGATTCTCTTGACTTCGTCGTCAGTCAGGTCTCTTACACGGGTATCCGGATTTACCTTTGCTGCTTCCAGAATCTTGGTTGCGCTTACGCGGCCGATGCCGTATACGTAAGTCAGACCAATCTCTACACGCTTTTCTCTTGGTAAGTCTACACCAGAAATACGAGCCATTTGATTATTCCTCCATTTAATAAAAAATTGGGTTCCGGGCGTTTTTTAATAGGTGCCCGATGACACTTTCCTAAATGGGATGCGGTGTTCGCATCCAGCCGGATATTTATCCGACCTTTCAGATACTCTGCGGTACGCATTTCTCCGTTTTAAGCAATATCATTGTGAATAATCTCCTGCTCACAAATATATATGAAACGAGATTTATCACAATCTGCGGAATTAACCCTGGCGCTGCTTGTGCTTCGGATTCTCGCAAATTACTCTGATACTGCCTTTTCTTTTGATGATTTTGCACTTCTCGCAAATGGGTTTTACAGATGATCTTACTTTCATCGTAAAAATCCTCCTTTCACATCTTTCGTTCTTCTTTACTCTTCCACAACTGGGTTTTGATGTGGAAAAATGCCGAAAAACAAGGCGTTTCTTGTTCCCGATCTCACGAATCTTCCAAAACCCGTTTCTTAAAAACAGGCGCAGAATCCCCGTGGAGATCATACGTCTAGTATGATAACACACGGGGATTCAGAATGCAAGTATTTTTTTATTTATGCTGCCAATTTTTTTCTTCTGTTTTCACTGCTTTTAGCGCTCCAGGCTGTTCAGCCACTGGCGGCCCACCTCGATCTGGCGGCGTACCTCGGACGGAGCGGTTCCGCCGAAGGATACCCGGGCGTCTACGCAGGTTTTGATGCTGATATCACCCAGCAGCTCTTTGGTCACGCGACTGTCGATGGCCTGCAGATCCTCGTCGGTCAGATCCTCGAAATCGCAGCCCTTGTTCTCGCAGGCCTTTACCATATGACCTACGATGGAGTGCGCCTCACGGAAGGGGATGCCCTGCTTTGCGAAATGCTCCGCGATATCCGTAGCGTTCAGGAAGCCCTTACTGAGCTGCTTCTCGATCTGATCCATACGGAACTCGGTCTTGTCCAGCATCTTCGCGAAGATGTCGATAGTAGCCTTCCAGGTGTCGATGGCGTCAAAGACGCTCTCCTTATCCTCCTGGAAATCCTTATTGTAGGCCAGGGCAGTTCCCTTCATGACGGTCAGAAGCTGCATCAGATCGCCGTATACACGGCCTACCTTGCCACGGATCAACTCGGCCATATCCGGATTCTTCTTCTGGGGCATAATGCTGCTTCCGGTGCAGAAGCTGTCGTCGATGGCGATATAAGAGAACTCCGAAGAATTCCACCATGCGAACTCCTCCGCCCAGCGGGACAGATGCATCATGGAGATGGACGCGTCGCTTAAAAACTCCAGGCTATAGTCACGGTCGCTGACGGTATCCATGGCATTTTCAGTGGGCGCTTTAAAATGAAGCAGCTCACTGGTCAGATGACGGTCAATGGGCATCGTGGTTCCGGCCAGGGCGCAGGCTCCCAGCGGATTGTAATTCAGACGCTCCACCGTATCCATCAGCCGCTCGATATCCCGCTTGAACATCTGGAAATAAGCCATGAACATGAAGCCAATGGTAATCGGCTGCGCATGCTGCAGATGGGTAAAGCCCACGGTAATCTGATCCGCGTACTTCTCCGCTTTCTTCAGGATCACGCTCTCCAGATAGCAGAGGCTGCTCAGAATCTCATAAATCTCTTTTCGCAGGTACAGGCGGATGTCCACCTGGCACTGGTCATTGCGGCTTCTGGATGTATGCAGCTTCTTACCCACATCTCCGATACGCTCGATAAGCCGGCTCTCGATTCCCATATGGATATCCTCGTCATCCACGTTGAATACGATCTTGCCCTCCGCAATATCCTGACGAATCGCCTTCAGGCCCGCGATAATCTGCTCCTTCTCCTCCTCGGACACGATGCCCTGCTTTCCCAGCATGGTCACATGGGCAATACTGCCCTCGATGTCCTCATTGTACATTCTCTGATCAAAAAAAATAGATGCATTGTATTTCTTTACAATATCATCCATATCTTTTTCAAATCTTCCGCCCCACAGACTTGCCATTTGTAATTACTCCTTTTATTTGCTGTATTGGAATTGCTATTTAATTGAATTATTATACCGTGCCAGGGCTGTATTCGTCAAGTAGACGCAGAAATTCCCATGAAATCCTTCAAAGTATTCTTGACTTTTCATAAAAAGCACGATAGATTAATAATGGAAGAAATGAGTTTTACAACCGTACAACTTTTGCTAAAGCGGCCTGCTCGTTTCTTTTTTATTCTCAGTATATCATACAGACACAAGGCCCCTAGAGCATAAAATTTTCCATGCGCCAGGGGCTCTTTCCTTTTGGTTCTATTCTATTTCATTTTGTCATATACCAGCGCTGTCACCTTTTCCGCAGTCTCCTCCAGGGCAATTTCATTCTCCCGGTTCAGGATTTCGAACAGCTCTTCGCTGATTCCAGCAGTACCTTTCAAGGCTCCTACGATAGAGCCGACGATCGCCGCTACCGTGTCTGTGTCATAGCCCACATTCACTGCTTCGCACACGCTCTCCCAGTTGTCTCCATCACAGATAAGGATAATTCCAAAGGCCGCGGGCACTGCCTCCGACACATGCAGACCGGTTCCCACCAGATTGTAAATCTTTCTCAGGCGATCTTCTTTGGATTCCGGAAGCATGGCGATGGCCACTGCCATACCGATACGCTCAGTCACGCTGGGACCGCCTACGGTTCTCGAAATTCGCATGCCGATCTCCTCTCCCTTGCGGGCTCCATAGATACCAGCCTGAATGATATCGTACACACTGGCCTTCTCATCAAATGCCCTACTGATAGCAGCAGCCGTAGCGCAGGCTCCCGAAATCGCCAGCTGATTATCGTGGGTAACTCTGGTGACGCATACCGCGTCCTCAATGGCCTTATCAACGTCTCCCGGATTGAAAAAGCCTGCTGGAGAGATTTTCATGGCGCTGCCGTTGGTGGCCTGACGGGCATAATCGATGACTTCATTCACCACATATTCCCGTCCCTCTTTCTTCGCCCGGATCGCCGCGATGGCGCTGCGGGTCGTCGGTCCCGCGAACCGGTTGAAATATTTCGGAATATTCGACCAGCGAATCAGCATCTCTTCCACACAGTCCCGGCTGATCACGCCATTATTTTTGATAATTTCTTCTGTCAGAAGATAGGTCTGGGAGAAATCATCGGTAATCTGTCCCGGCGTATTGCCATAGGCAAAGGCCGTCTTGTCCGGCGCAATCAGTTCCCGGACGCCTCCGGGGTATTTATCCCGGATTTGATCAAAGCTCAGATTCTCTGTTACCGCGCCCATGGCGTCGCCCAGAGCGCAGCATACCATACTTCCCAATATTTTGTCATAAACTGTTTTCCGATCCATTTTTCATTCCTCATTCTGTTTTATTTTACAACGGCCTTTTCATCCTGCTTATACAGCATTTTCAGGAATACGTACCACAGGGCCGTCAGTGCCACAATCGTTATCAGCTGTACGACTCCGCCCATCAGGGAGTTGGTCGTAATAATTCCGCTTAAGATCATCGGTGTGGTCCAGGGAACGGAGACGCCGGTGCAGGGCGGGCAGATGCCGGTGTACATAAAGATGTAACCAATTGCGCAGGATACTGCCGGTGTCAGCAGCATGGGAATCAGAAGCATGGGATTCAGCATCAGCGGGAAGCCGAATACGATGGGCTCATAGATACTGAAGATTCCCGGAATCAGCGCTACTTCTCCTAGATTTTTCCACTCCTTCTTATTCCGGAAGAACAGGAAGATACAAATCAGAATGGGGTATGCAATAAAGCTGCCGTTAAATCCGCCGAAGTACCATGCAAACTCCTCTGTGATAATATGCGGAATCGCCTGATGTGCCTGGAAGGCTGCCAGATTTTCCAGAGACATGGCCTTGAAAATCGGGCTGAGCACGGAGTTGTATACGATGCTGTTACCGTGAAGGCCGAAGAACCAGAACAGGTTACACAGCGCTCCTGCCAGCATGGTCGCCGGGAAGCTGGTTCCAATCTTGGAAATCGGCACCTGAATCATTTTGTATACAAAACCATTTAAGGTTCCAAAGCTTGTTTTTGCGAAAAGGAACTGAATTGCAAAGCATACCAGCAGCACCACTGCAACCGGGATAACGGAAAGGAAAGAATCTGCCACCATGGGCGGAACGCTGTCCGGCATATGGATAACCATATTTTTCTTTACAATAAGCCGGTAAATCTCCGTACACAGAATTGCGATAATAATACCGGTAAAGATCGACATGGTTCCCAAATCATTCAGGGCAAATCCATTGCCGCCATCCGCCAGCTCCACGATAGGCGTAACAATCAGGAAGCCTGCCAGCGAACAAATCGCGGTATAGATCTCGTTCAGTTCGTAATGTTTTCCCAGACTGTATCCGATTCCCAGTACTACCATGACTGCAATCAGATTGAAGGTCACATTCTGAATCGGCCCAATGGCGGACTGAAACGCTGCTACCGCATCCGCGCCCATCAGCTTCTCCATATAAGGGATGTTGGCCAGAGCCAGCACCAGAGAACCGAACATGGTAAACGGTACAGAAATCAGGAACGCGTCCTTCATAGCCTGTAAGTATCTGTTCTTCGCTATCTTATTTGCTACCGGCAATAAGTAAGCCTGTAATTTATCTGACAATGCTGTAATCATAAGTACCCTCTCCTATCCTTATAAATTCAATGCAAAATCCAAAACCTTCTGTCCGTTCATCATGCCGTAATCCATGCTGTTAATCAAACCCACCTTGATGCCCTTCGGTTCATATTTTTCCTTCAACTCATCATACATATGCCGAATCTGCGGCCCGATCAACAGTACGTCTGTCTCGCCATTATACGCGTCGAAAGCGTCCTTCGCCATTGCCACAATCGTGACTTCTTCTCCCGATTTTTTTGCCGCATCCTTCATTTTATTCACCAGAAGACTGGTAGACATTCCCATAGCACACAACAACGTTACATATTTCATGCTTCTCCCTCCTTATCCGCATATCTCATCTTGTACAGCTCGATAAATTCTACAGCCAGATCCCGGACGGTCATGGCGTTCATCAGATGATCCTGTCCGTGTACCATCAGAAGATCTACGGCTCTTTTTTCCTCCGCATTCAGCTCTTCCTGTATCATATCTGTCTGTATCTCATGAGCTTCTACCAACTGACGATTGCATTCCTGCATCAGTTTTTCCGCTTCAGAAAAATTTCCTTCCTTGGCTGCCCGGATGGCCAGCAGCGCATTGCTTCTCGCGTCGCCGCCCTTGACGATCAGCTCTACAATGATGTTTTCATATGACATAGTGTATCCTCCAATAAGAAATCGCGATTTACTTTATAGTTAAATTATAAAGCACCATATTTTATTTACCACACAAAAAAGTACCACATAAAATGTGGTACTTTTTACACATGGTTCTCCAGAAGCTCTGTAAGAACCTCATAATTCTTTTCCTGTATCAGACGCCGGATTCCTTCACTGCTGTCCATCGCCCGTGTGGTTGCTTCGTAAAAGTACGGAAGCCGGTTATCCTGCTTTCCTACGGAAATGAGGAAAACAACCTGAACCTGATTTCTGCTCCAGAGCACCGGTTTGTCCAGTATTCCCACGAATACCTTCGTTTCGTCCTCCAGAATTTTATAGGGATGCGGCATTGCGACCAGATTACCAAAATCGGTATCACCCAGACTTTCCCGCTTCATAACTTCATCCAGAAAGCCCTCAGGCAGCTTTTCCCTACGCTCTATTGCTTTACAGAAATTCCGTAAAATTTCTTCCCGGTTCTCTCCATGAATTCCCACAAAGAAACGCTCCGGACGGTAAATTTGCCGCAGATAGGGAGTATGTCCTTTCGCCAGAACCTTTTTTACTCGGATCACATCTTCATTTTCCAAAAAACAGCCCACTTCAATAATCGGAACCGGTACTCTTTCGGAAATCGGCACAGTCGTAAATACATAATCTACCTTTGAAAAATCAAACCGGCTAACGCCAATCCTGTCGCTGATATAAATCTCATTCAGATATTCGCCAAATTCCTTTTGATAGCGGTATTTCAGCAGATACGAGCTGCCCTTTCCGGAATTGCATACAATCAGGATGTTGGATTTTCTGACCTGACTTCGTTTCATTTCCTCGATCCCCAGCGCGAAGGTCATGGCAAAATACCCGATTTCATCCTCGGAAATGGGCTTATGATACAGCTCTTCCAGCATTTTTCCGATGCGAACGGCCATCGTATAGGGGAATACATAATTTTCTTTGATCTCCGGCAGCAATTCATTTTTATGGGAAATACCGTAGCGAATCCTGGTTCGAAAAGGAACCAGATGGGAATTCAGCATCATGCGGACATGGAAATTTCCCCGCAGATCAATATTAAACTCATCCAGCAATATTTCCAGTATAATGTCTACTGTCTTGCCGATTTCTTCATCTATGATAAAATTCGTCTCCGAAATATCGTCTAACTCTATGGTCCGTTTTCCCGCCAGATAAAGCGCAATATAATTCTTCTCCGCGTGACTGATCTCTATCTGCCATCTCTGGGACAAAATCACGGCCAGCCACTCCACAAACTCCCATTCCTTTACGGTAAGCTGCAGACCTTCCGCCATCCTTTCTTCCGTAAACAGCGGATCCGTCTCCCCTTCCGTAATCCCGTGTCCCAGCCGGATTCGTTTGATTGCCACATAAACGTGATAAATAAAAGAGTCCAGCGAGGTCTCCGTCATATGAATTTCGGTTTCCTTCATGACGCTCAGAACCGAATCCGCGATACTGGCCAGTTGTCTCTTCTTCCGTTCCTCCAACTCCCCAAATACATCACGTCTCACAAAACAGTCTCCGATACATCTTCGGAAATTATATTCCCGTCCCACGATTCGGACGCCAAAATTGGGCTTTCTGTCGATCTGCAAATCATATCGGTTGACAATCCGCTCCACCTGTCTCAGTGAATCGCTCAGCGTATTTCTCGATACAAACAGGAAATCGCTCAGCTCATCAATTTTGATATATTCCTCATGATATAAAAGATACGCCAACAGAAAATGAATCCGCTCTGTGGCAGAATTGGGAATCTGCTCACGGCTTTCTTCTTTTTTTAAAAAACTCTCCCATTTTTCCGGATCCTCCACGCACAGATAATATCCCTTCCGTGGTTTGGCCTGAATGCTGTAGCCGTTCCCCCGCCCCGTTTCATTCAAACTCTTGATGCGAAGGCGAACGGTCTTGATGCTCAGCTTCATTGCGTCTGCCAGCGCCTCTGCCGTGACATATTCCTTATTTTGAAGCAGTTCTAAGATTACTCTTCCGTCCTTCTCCATCTTCCCGTCCTCAGTCTGTTCCTTGGTTTATCTAACACAAAAAGCCATGGCATACTCGGGTATGCCATAGCTTCTCTGATTTCATATCTGTAACTCTTATTTATCTCTCCAGATGATACGTCCCTTGGACAGATCGTAGGGAGACATCTCGATGGTTACCTTGTCACCCGGCAGAATCCGGATAAAGTTCATGCGGAGCTTTCCGCTGATGTGAGCGAGAACCTGATGTCCGTTCTCCAGCTCTACCTGAAACATGGCGTTCGGCAGCTTCTCCACTACTGTTCCTTCGATTTCAATTACATCTGCTTTTGACATCTTCTTCCTCCTTTTCGTGCAGCCTGATGGACCGCTTTACGTCAACATCGGTTATTTTCGTCAGGTCCCGGCCTTCGGGTGTCCTGTACATGGGCTGAATATGTTTTTTCTTCTTTTTTTTCGGGTTTGACATGGGACGTAACCGTCCGTCTGTCAGATATACATATTCGCCTTCTGTTCTTAATATGATATATAATTTACCTTTATCATGTCCGGCCTTTGATCTGGCGAACATTCCAATTTCCACTCTTTCCATAGACTTCTCCACAGGCTTACAGTGTCAGAGTCAAAATTTCCGGCTCACCCTCGGTAATCAGGATGGTGTTTTCGTAATGAGCAGAAAGGGAACCGTCATCGGTAACTACAGTCCAGTCGTCATCCAGCCATGCGACCTCCCAGGTGCCTGCGTTGATCATGGGCTCGATAGCCAGGGTCATACCCGGCACCAGCTTGATGCCTCTGCGGTGCTGACGGAAGTTGGGAATCTGCGGATCCTCATGCAGATGCTCGCCGATTCCGTGGCCGACCAGATCACGGACTACTCCGTAACCGAACTGGTCAACGTAATCGTTAATTGCTGCTGAAATCTGGTGAAGATGATTTCCGGCCTTTGCCATTTTGATACCTTCGAAGAAGCTCTGCTTCGTCACATCCATCAGCTTCTGTGCCTCCGGACTTATTTTTCCTACTGCATGGGTCCGGGCCGCGTCAGAGTGATAGCCCTTATAAATCAGGCCTGCGTCCAGACTTACGATGTCACCCTCCTGAAGGATTCGATCGTCCCTGGGAATTCCATGTACGACCTCGTCGTTGACGGATACGCAGATAGACGCCGGATATCCGTTATAGTTCAGGAAATTGGGAATACAGCCTCTCTCCCGGATAAGCTTTTCGCCCAGACGGTCGATGTCAAGGGTGGAAATGCCCGGCTTTACAAAAGCCGCAAGCTCGTTGTGAACCTCTTCCAGCAGCTTGCCTGCTGTGCGCATCAATTCGATTTCTCTGGCAGATTTAATTGTAACCGACATAATTACGCTCCTAAAATCTTAACAATGGCGTTGAACACGTCTTCCATACTCTGAGTTCCATCCACCTCTGCAAGCTTGCCCTGCCTGGTGTAATACTCGATCAGCGGCTGAGTCTGATTGTGATATACATTCAGACGGTTCTTTACGGTCTCCGGCTTGTCGTCGTCCCGGAGAACCAGCTTCTCACCGCAGCGATCGCAGATGCCCTCGACCCTGGTCGGAGCATATACAATATGATAAGTGGAGCCGCATGCCAGGCAGGCTCTCCGGCCGCCCATACGGTTGATGATATTCTCATCCGGTACTTCCACGTTGATTGCGTAATCGATGGTCTCACCCTTCTTTGCCAGTGCTTCGGTCAGTGCCTCAGCCTGCGGAATGGTACGGGGGAAACCGTCCAGCACATAGCCGTTCTTGCAGTCCGGATTCTGGAACCGATCCATGATAAGCTCCAGTGTCAGCTCATCCGGTACCAGCTGTCCCTGATCCATGTAGGACTTTGCTTTCTTGCCAAGCTCTGTGCCTTCCTTTATATTTGCTCTGAAAATATCGCCCGTGGAAATGTGCGGGATCTGATATTTGTCAGCTATTTTCTTCGCCTGTGTGCCTTTTCCGGCGCCCGGTGCTCCTAACATGATGATTTTCATAATGTTACTCCTCTTCTCGAAATGCGCTGTTCGCATTTCCTCTGCAAAATTGCCATAAAACTTCCGAAAGCCTGTACGGAAACGGGGTCCCGCACAGGCCGGAAGTGTGTTACTGTTCACTTCGTTCACAGTAACAGAAGTTTACCTCTTAGTCGTTCAAGAAGCCCTTGTAGTAACGTACTGCCATCTGAGATTCGATCTGCTTGATGGTCTCCAGAACAACACCTACTACGATGATGATGGATGTTCCTCCGAAAGAAACACTTGCTCCGAATACTCCATTGAAGAAGATCGGTACGACACATACAATAATCAGGCCGATTGCACCGACAAAAATAATGTAATTCAGAATTTTTGTCAGATAGTCTGAAGTAGGCCGGCCCGGACGGATGCCGGGGATGAAGCCACCCTGCTTCTTCATGTTATCCGCAATCTCCAACGGGTTGAAGGTAATGGATGTATAGAAGTAAGCAAAGAAGACTACCAATACGATGTAAAGCAGCAATCCCAGCGAATAGATGGGCTGCTGAGGATTACACCAGCTGCTGGAACTTAAGCCGGTGATAATCTTGCCACCGATTCCGGTTCCTGCACTCTTACCCAGAAGAGCAAGAATGATACCCGGGAATGACATCAGGGAGGAAGCGAAGATGACCGGAATAACTCCTGCGGTGTTGACCTTCATCGGAATGTTGGTGCTCTGTCCGCCAATCACCTTTCTGCCCTGAAGCTTTTTGCTGTACTGAACGGGGATTCTGCGCTCTCCGTCTTGAAGAATGATAACGAATACGACTGTTACAATGATGACAGCGATGATAATCAAAGCTGCCAGAACTGCCATAGCCACGCTCTTGCCATTCATAAACTTTGTATACAGCGTTACAAAGTCATCCGGCATACGGGATACGATGTTGATCAGGAGGACGATAGAGATACCGTTTCCTACACCGTTCTGGTTGATACGCTCACCGACCCACATTAAGAATGCGGAACCGGCTGTCAGCGCAACCACTACAACAGCCATGTTGTACCAGGTCGCGTTCTCCAGAAGACCCTGATTACCAAAACCTACGGTCATGGCAATACCCTCGATGAGAGCCAGCGCTACAGTTACGTAACGGGTGATATTCTGAAGCTTCTTCCGTCCGTCCTCGCCATCCTTCTGCATTTCCTCAAGCTTGGGAATTGCGATGGTAAGGAGCTGGATGATAATGGAAGATGTAATGTACGGATTGATACCTAACGCAAAAATGGACATGCTGGCCAGAGAGCCGCCGGTGAAAGCATCCAGAAGATTGAATGCATCACCGGTCTGAGCTGCAAGCCAGTTCGCAAAAAAGGTGCGATTCACGCCCGGAACCGGCAGCTGAGAACCAAGTCTGACAACCACAAGCATCAGAAAGGTATAAATCAGCTTCTGTCGGATATCCTTGATCTTAAATGCGTTCTGTAATGTTTTGAACATTAGATCACCTCTGCTTTTCCACCAAGAGCCTCAATTTTTGCTTTTGCTCCCTCGGAGAAAGCATTTGCCTGTACTGTGAGCTTCTTTGTAAGCTCGCCATTTCCAAGGATCTTAACGCCATCCTTCGGATTCTTAACGATTCCCTGCTCCAGCAGAGTCTCTACAGATACAACTGCGTCGTTCTCGAATACTTCCAGAGCGCTTACATTAATTCCAACGATAACCTTGGAATTTCTGTTTGTGAAGCCTCTCTTCGGAAGTCTTCTGTATAACGGCATCTGACCGCCCTCAAAGCCCGGTCTCGGTGCTCCAGAACGAGCCTTCTGACCCTTATGACCCTTACCAGCTGTCTTACCATTTCCTGAACCGTGTCCACGACCTCTACGGAAGTTTCCGCTCTGCTTGGAACCTTCTGCGTACTGTAAATTTGATAAGTCCATTGTGACACCTCCTATTCCGTTATTATAATTAAATCTCTTCTACCTTTACCAGATGTCTTACATGCCAGATCATTCCTCTGACTGCCTCGTTATCCGGCATCTCAACTGTCTTGTTTACCTTACGAAGGCCAAGTGCCTCTACAGTTGCGCGCTGCTTCGGGATGGCTCCGATCGGGGATTTTACCAATGTAATCTTTAACTTATCTGCCATTGTCCGTATCCTCCTAGTTCGTGATCTCTTCTACGGATTTTCCACGGTTCTTAGCAACTTCTTCCGGAGTCTTCAGTGCCTTCAGACCCTCGATGGTAGCCAGAACAACGTTCTGCTTGTTGTTGGAACCAAGAGACTTGGTACGGATATTCTTGATACCTGCAAGCTCCAGCACGTTACGGGCCGGGCCTCCAGCGATAACACCAGTACCTTCCGGTGCTCTCTTCAGCAGTACGGATGCGCTGCCGAACTTTCCGATATAATCATGTGTAATACTGTTGTTCTCGTCAATTGCAACGGTTACCAGCTTCTTCATGGCATCCTCTTTGCCCTTGCGGATTGCTTCCGGAATCTCAGTCGCTTTTCCAAGACCGGCGCCAACATGTCCGTTGCCGTCACCGACAACTACCAGAGCGGTGAAACGCATGGTACGACCACCCTTGACAGTTTTGCTTACACGCTTAATTGACACTACCTTGTCAGTTAATTCAAGCTGACTCGGGTCGATAATCTCATGTCTCATCTGTCTTTTTCCTTCCTTTCCTAGAATTCCAATCCAGCCTCACGGGCTGCGTCTGCCAGTGCCTGAATCTTGCCCTGATAGATAAAGCCGCCTCTGTCAAAGACAACGGTCTTGATACCCTTTTCCAGAGCCTTCTCTGCGATTACTTTTCCAAGGTATGCTGCTGCATCAACGTTGTTGGTTTTCTCAAGCTCAGCCTTTACACTCTTTTCCATAGTGGATGCTGCTACCAGAGTATTTCCGACTGTATCGTCAATAATTTGAGCATACATATGATTATTGCTTCTAAACACAGCCAAACGCGGTCTCTCAGCAGTTCCGCTGATATGATTACGTAATTTTCTATGCTTATTTACGCGAACTTCGCTTCTTGATTTCTTACTAACCATTTTTATACTCTCCTTACTTATTTTTTACCAGTCTTACCGACTTTACGTCTGATAACTTCATCAGCATACTTGATTCCCTTGCCCTTGTACGGCTCAGGTCTTCTCTTGTCGCGGATCTCTGCTGCGTACTGGCCAACCTTTTCCTTATCGATACCCTTAACGATAATCTTGTTGCCGTCTACTGCAGACTCAAGTCCTTCCGGATCGATCATCTCTACCGGATGAGAATATCCAAGAGACAGGGTCAGCTTATTGCCGGACTTCTGTGCCTTGTAACCTACACCGTTTACTTCAAGAGTCTTCTGATATCCCTCGCTTACGCCAACTACCATGTTGTGAATCAGAGTTCTTGTCAGACCATGTAAGGATTTCATCTTCTTCAGGTCATTCGGTCTTGTAACGACTACCTGACCATCTTCAAGCTTAATTTCCATCTCTGCGGGCAGTACTCTTACCAGTTCGCCCTTCGGACCTTTAACGGTCACCTTGTTGCCTTCCTCGATGGTTACTGTTACGCCAGCGGGAACGGCTACCGGATGTCTACCAATTCGTGACATGCCTTTTTCCTCCTAAAACTTAGATTTTCGGAGAAGCTGCTTTGGCTTCTCTGTTTTCAGTTGCTGCTTTGAGCACTTAGTAAGAGCAAACCCTCCTGGGCGCAGCTCGAACTTAGTGCGAAAGCACACCCGGACACTTGGCGAGGTGTTTTAGAGCCTAGTGACCGTGGTGTTTCCTATTGTAAAGTTCTCAGCCAACTAACGTTACTGATTACCAAACAAATGCAAGTACTTCTCCGCCTACGCCCTGTGCGCGAGCTTCCTTGTCTGTGATTACGCCCTTGTTTGTGGAGATGATAGCAACTCCCAGGCCGCCCAGTACCTTCGGCAGCTCCTCTTTGTTAGCGTATACACGCAGACCCGGCTTGGAGATTCTCTTCAGACCGGAGATGATCTTCTCGTTCTTATCCTTACCATACTTCAGGGTAATGCGGATGGTCTTGAAGTTTCCGTCTTCTACGAGATCGTATTTTGCAATGTATCCCTCGTCTACCAGAATGTTCGCGATAGCGATCTTCATCTTGGAAGCGGGTACATCAACGGTATCATGTTTAGCGGTGTTTGCATTACGAATTCTTGTAAGCATATCCGCGATGGGATCATTCGTTGTTAATGCCATGACTTGTTTTATACCTCCTATTCTTGTTCACACAAGCGGTAACACCACGGTCACTAAGTTCAGCTGTCGCCTGCGGCTCGGCTTCACTAAGTGTCCGGGTGGGCTTTCACACTAACCTCAGCTTTCGCCTGTCGGCTCGGCTTCGCTAAGTGTTCAATGTCTACCAGCTTGCTTTCTTAACGCCAGGGATCTGGCCCTTGTATGCTAACTCACGGAAGCAGATTCTGCAGATTCCGTATTTTCTCAGATATGCATGCGGACGGCCGCAGATTCTGCAGCGATTGTACTCTCTAACTGCAAATTTCTGTTTCCGCTGCTGCTTAACCTTCATTGCTGTCTTAGCCATGAAATTTTCCTCCTATCCTATTTTGTGAACGGCATATTGAATAATGTCAGTAACTCGCGGGCTTCTTCGTCAGTCTTTGCAGTTGTAACGAAGATAACGTCCATACCTCTTACCTTGTCTACCTTATCGTATTCAATTTCGGGGAAAATTAACTGCTCTTTGATACCCAGCGCATAGTTTCCGCGTCCGTCAAATGCGTTCGGGTTTACGCCACGGAAGTCACGCACACGGGGAAGTGCCAGGTTGATCAGACGGTCAGCAAACTCGTACATTTTCTCGCCGCGAAGTGTAACCTTGCAGCCGATTGCCATACCCTCTCTGATCTTGAAGTTCGCAACAGAGTTCTTTGCTCTGGTCAGAACTGCTTTCTGTCCGGTAATGGTCTCCATATCCTTTACAGCAGATTCCAGAACCTTCGCATTGTCCTTTGCCTCGCCAACGCCCATGTTGATGACGATCTTGTCGAGCTTCGGAACTTCCATAATGTTCTTGTATCCAAATTTCTTTGTCATTGCGTCTACGATTTCATTCGTATACTTTTCTTTCAGTCTACTCAATTTTCTGCGACCTCCTTCCTTGATTAATCAATTACTTCGCCAGTTGCTTTCGCATAGCGGACTTTCTTGTCTCCATCCATCTTGAAGCCAACTCTTGTAGCTTTGCCCTTCAGGCTGTACATTACGTTGGACAGATCGATAGGAGCCTCCTGGTGAATAATTCCGCCATTCTGGTTTGCCATGGAAGGCTTGGTGTGCTTTGTAATCATATTAACGCCTTCTACGATTACAGTGTTGTTTTTATGATTGACGGCAATAACTTTGCCCTCTTTATCCTTGTCTGCGCCGGCAATAACCTTAACGGTATCACCTTTTTTAATCTTAACTGTAGACATTTGGCACCCTCCTATAATACTTCCGGAGCAAGTGAAACAATTTTCATAAACTGCTTTTCACGAAGCTCTCTTGCTACTGGTCCAAAAATACGGGTTCCTCTCGGATTCTTGTCATCCTTGATGATAACTGCCGCATTCTCGTCAAACTTGATGTAAGATCCGTCTTTACGACGAGCGCCCTTTACTGTACGAACGACTACGGCTTTTACAGCGTCGCCCTTCTTTACAACTCCGCCGGGTGTTGC
>ERZ827088.1126-NODE-1126-length-34877-cov-8.326231_pt1 | contig 34877 bp, 24 predicted proteins | sample MGYA00519922_ERZ827088 | MGnify/ENA primary metagenome ERZ827088 (study PRJEB31778, sample SAMEA3449254) | human gut metagenome | biome: human gut; feature: human-associated habitat; material: faeces | place: United Kingdom | collected 2010/2012 ...
TAACTCAATTCTATCACTATATCTTTCCGCATTTCACTTTTTTGTAGTAACTTTGTTTAATAAACTTTACACCTAAGCAAACAGTATGCAATTCAAACGTTTCTGAAGAATGGAATTACAGGTATGGTGAGCCGTCCGTGTGTCTGAATGTCAACGATGAGACGGGGGCATATACCGCGTTTTTTCTGCCGTGATGAGAGAGAGAATATGATTAATGTCTGAAGAAGAGTAACTGAAGGAATGTCTGTCTGGAGCAAGATAAAGGAAATGATGGGTGCCGACAGTGCGGATGATATTGTCGGCAGAAGCGGTAAGACGCATACCGGTGAGGACGTGCGTTATGTGTTCGTGGATGTGGAGACGGGGCTTAATGACCGTAAGATACACGATATAGGAGCCTTGCGCCATGACGGTGCGACGTTTCACAAGGCGTCGAAGAAGGAACTGTATGAATTCATCGACGGCACAGACTATATATGCGGGCACAACATAATAAACCATGACGCCAGATACCTGTTCGGTGATGACGAGCCGCGTCAGGCTCTTGTGGACACGCTTTACATGTCGCCTTTGATGTTTCCCGAACGTCCTTATCACCGGCTTGTGAAGAACGACAAGCTGCTGAGCGACCAGATGAACAATCCGGTGAACGACTGTAAGAAGGCGCGCGACCTGATGTTTGACGAGATGGCACGGTGGAACGCGCTCCCTGAAGAGAAACGCCTGATGTACGCCACGTTGCTGATGGGAAGACGGGAGTTTGAGGGTTTTCTCAGAATTGCCGGTGCGCATGCGCGCCATGCAGATGTGACGGGACTGATAAGAAGACTTTATAAGGGGAAGATATGCGCACATGCCGATCTGGAAACACTCGTAAGGCAATATCCGTGCGAACTGGCGTATGCGCTGGCTCTGACAGACACGACAGACCACCGCTCGGTGACACCGGGATGGGTGACATGCAACTGGCCGGAGGTGGAGCATGTGGTGAGGCTCTTGCGTCACACGCGCTGTGAGGAAGGGTGCGGATATTGCCGCACGCAGCTGGACGCATCATATAACCTGAAGAGATTTTTCGGCTATGACCGTTTCCGTACCTACGGAGGCGAACCTTTGCAGGAGAAAGCCGTGAGGGCTGCTGTGGATGGAAAGTCGCTGCTCTCCATCTTCCCCACAGGCGGCGGCAAGTCGCTCACATTCCAGTTGCCCGCACTTATGGAGGGACACTCTGTGCACGGACTGACGGTGGTGATATCACCTTTGCAGTCGCTTATGAAAGACCAGGTGGACAATCTTGACGAGCGTGGCATAACCGACGCGGTCACCATAAACGGCATGCTGGACCCGATAACACGGGCTTCGTCCATACAGCGCGTGCAGGACGGAGACGCCTCGTTGCTGTATATATCACCGGAAATGCTGCGTTCGAAGACGGTGGAGCGTATACTCATGTCGCGCCATGTGGTGAGGTTTGTCATAGATGAGGCACACTGCTTCTCGTCATGGGGGCAGGATTTCAGAGTAGACTATCTGTATATAGGCAAGTTCATACGTGAGTATCAGAAGAAGAAAAGGCTGAAGGAGCCTGTTCCGGTGTCGTGTTTCACGGCTACGGCGAAGCAGAAGGTGGTGCAGGACATATGCGACTACTTCAGGAATACGCTCGGTCTGAATATGGAACTGTTCGCCTCCACGGCATCGCGTACGAACCTGCGCTATTCCGTAATACACACGGAGACCGACGAAGAGAAATACTCCATGCTCAGGGAACTGGTGGCGGAGGGCGGCTGTCCGACGATAGTGTATGTGTCGCGGACAAGACGCACATGGGACATTGCAGCCAGACTGACGCGCGACGGATACAGGGCGTTGCCGTTCAACGGTAAGATGGACGCGGAGACGAAGACCGCCAATCAGGACGCTTTCATGAAAGACGAGGTGAGCGTGATTGTGGCTACATCGGCGTTCGGTATGGGTGTTGACAAGAAGGATGTGGGACTCGTGGTGCATTACGACATATCCGACTCGTTGGAGAACTATGTGCAGGAAGCCGGACGCGCCGGCAGAGACCCGCAGCTCAGCGCGCGCTGCTACGTGCTTTATGGCGACAACGACCTTGACAAGCATTTCGTCCTGCTGAATCAGACAAAGTTGAGCATAAGCGAGATACAGCAGGTGTGGAAGGCAGTGAAAGATATGACGAGGCAGCACATGCGCGTGAGCTGCTCGGCACTGGAGATAGCGCGTCAGGCGGGATGGGACGACTCTGTGTCGGACATAGAGACCCGTGTGCGTACGGCTCTGTCGACGCTTGAGCAGAGCGGATATATAGAAAGAGGCAACAATGTGCCGCATGTATATGCCACGGGCATCACGGTGAAGAACATGGACGAGGCGAGACGGCGCATATCCGAGTCGCCGTTGTTCGGCAGTGACGAGACGGAGGCTGCGGTGAGAGTGATAAAGTCGCTCATATCGAGCAAATACATCTCGAAGGCACAGGAGTCGGAGGCGGAGTCGCGCGTGGATTATCTGGCAGACATACTGGGGATGAGCAGGAAAGAGGTGGTGTCTGTGGTGGAACGCATGCGTCAGGACGGCATACTGTCTGACAGCAAGGACATCTCGGCGTATCTGCAGGAGGCTGGAAGCACGGAACGCCGTGCGCAGACGCTTCTCGAGCGTTTCGGAAAGCTTGAGCAATACATTCTGAAACTGATACCTGACGAGTCGCTGCGCATATCGTGCAGACAGCTCAACGACAAAGCCATAAACGAAGGTATAGCGACGTCGAAGGAAAAGGACATACGCACACTGATTTATTTTCTCACGATAAAGGGATACATGCGCAAACATGAGAATGCCGCGCACAATATGCTTCTGAGCCGGAGGCTGGACATGGACACAACCGTAAGACGTGCGGAGAAAAGGCAGAGGATATGCCGTATGGCGGTGGAGTGGCTGTACGGCATAGCCGCAGCCAACGAGAAGGAGTCGGCGGAGGGACAGCCCATACGGTTCTCGGTGGTGGAGCTTCTCAATCATATAAAGTCGTGCGGACATGACTTCTTTGAGAGGACGGACGACATACAGCTTGAAGATGTGGAGGAGGCACTGCTCTTTCTCACGAAGATAGGGGCGCTGAAGCTGGAAGGAGGATTCCTCGTCATATACAATGCCATGCAGATAAGGAGGATAAAGGACGCCAAGTTCAGATATAAAAAGGAAGACTACCGGATGCTCGACGAGTTCTACAGGCAGAAGATACAGCAGATACACATTGTGGGCGAGTATGCCAATCTGATGGTGAGGGATTATGACGCTGCCCTGCAATATGTGCAAGACTATTTCAACATGGACTACAGGAAGTTCATATCCAAATATTTCAAAGGCGGGCGACAGGAAGAGATACAACGCAACCTGACGCCTGAGAAATACAGGCAACTGTTCGGACAGCTGTCTGACTGCCAGAGGAAGATCATCTCAGACAAGAGTTCGAGATGCATAGTGGTAGCGGCGGGACCCGGAAGCGGAAAGACGCGCGTGCTGGTGCACAAACTCGCATCGCTTCTGTTGCTTGAGGACGTGAAGCACGAGCAGTTGCTCATGCTCACTTTCTCGCGTGCGGCAGCCACAGAATTCAAGCAGCGGCTCATGGAACTTATAGGAAATGCGGCACACTTTGTGGAGATAAAGACATTCCACTCTTATTGTTTTGACCTGTTGGGGAGGATAGGAAACAGGGACAACGTGGTGAACGTGGTGCATCAGGCGGCGGAAATGATAAGAAACGGGGATGTGGAACCGAACAAGACAGGCAAGACCGTGCTTGTAATAGACGAGGCTCAAGACATGGGGAATGACGAATATGAGCTTGTGGAGGCAATGATGGGCAATAATGAGGATATGCGTGTCATCGCAGTCGGTGATGACGACCAGAACATATTCGAATTCAGAGGCTCCAGCTCCATGTATATGAACACACTGAGGAACATGCCGGACGCCAGTTTCGTGGAGATGACGGAGAACTTCCGTTGTGCCCGTAGTGTGGTGGGATTCGCCAATGGTTTTGTGAGGAAAATCACATCCAGGATGAAATCCACTCCGATAGTGCCGGTGAGAAAGGATGACGGCGTGGTGGAAGTGACGTTTCACATGTCTGGATATCTGTACCAGCCCGTCATGGAGTCGTTGCTGAGAAACGGCAATGGCGGTACGGCGTGTGTACTCACGCAGACAAACGAAGAGGCTGCGATAATGATGGCTCTGCTTCGCAGGCACGGAGTGAAATGCAAGCTCATCCAGTCGATGGACGGTCTGAAGTTCCGCAACATGGCGGAGATGAGATATTTCATGCGTTGCATAGACACCAGACAGGACACCGGTGTGCCTTTGGTGTCTGACGGTCATTGGGAAAAAGCGAAGCAGGCTACCTTCGCACGGTATGACGGAAGTACGAGTCTTACGTATGTCAGACGTTGCATACAGTTGTTTGAAGAGACCAATAAGGCAAAATACATAACAGATTTCAAGGAGTTCGTGTATGAATCGTCAGTCGAGGATTTTTGTGACGCGGCGGAGTCAGAGGTCGTCATTTCCACAATACACAAGGCGAAGGGACGTGAGTTTGACGATGTTTACATGCTTATATCGGGACAATCTTACATGACGAACGAACTCCTGAGACGTTATTATGTAGGCATCACGCGCGCCAGAAACAGGCTCTTTGTGCACACCAACGATATCTTGTTTGCAGGTCTGCCGGCAGCCGGACATAAGACAGACACGCAGCGTTATGCTTTGCCGGAAGAGATAGTGCTGCAACTGTCATATAAAGATGTGAACCTCGGATATTTTGAAAAGCTCAAACATGAAGTCCTTTCGATGCGAGGCGGAGACCGGCTCAGTTATGACAATTCGGTGCTTTACAACGCAAAAACAGGAGTCGCGGTGGCAAAGCTGTCGAAAGAAATGCGCTCAAAAGTGGCGGAGTGGAATGGAAAAGGCTATATTGTCAGATACGGCAGGGTGAGGTTCGTGGTGGCATGGAAAGCCAAGGACGCCCCGAAGGACGCCCCGGAGACGGCTGTCCTGCTGCCTGACATTGTGCTGGAAAGATATGTTCGGGCACATGATGGTGTCTGACCGGCACGGCATATGCCTGCGTTATACCTTATTATATATAACGGCAGACTATCTCTCCGCTTCTATCGTATATGTGAAACTGTCTGCGCGGTAATAGCCGATGTTGTACTCGATGGGTATCTGATTTATGTCATAGACATGCCGTTGCCTGATTAGAATGGGGTCGGACGCCTTGATGTCCAATTTTTCCGCGATGCGCTCTCCCGCCAGACTTGCCGATATTTTTTCTTTGCTGGTCTTTACTATGATGTTGTAGTCTTTTTCCAGCAACTCATATAAGGGCCGTGTGAAGTCCTCTTCTCCTGTGAGCGGAATCTTCGGATTGAAATAGGATATGAAATAAACGAACGGATATTCCTTTTTTCCGCGGACACGTTCCAGGACTATGCACTTGACCTGCTGCTTCGGGTCTATGCCGAAGAAGTTGCAGATTTCCTCGTTCGGCTTCTTCCAACAGATGTGCAGCTCGAAATTGCGTATCTCAATTCCGAGCATTTTCATCTCCTGTGAGAAACTGAGCCAGTTTTTCACACCTCCGATGATGCTCTTGTGGGCAATCTTTGTACCAACACCTTTCTTACGTACCAACAAACCCTCGAATACTAATTTGTTGATTGCCTGACGCAGGGTGTTCCTCGAAATATTCAGCTTTTGTGACAGTTCTATTTCGTTAGGGAGGTATTTGCCGTCCTTATATTCCTCGGAATCAATAAGATTGCGCAATATTTCCTCAGCCTGTATGTGTAAAGGGGTGTTGCTGTTGTGGTCTATGTTCATGCCGTAACGTATTTTTCTAATTGCAAATATAATATAAATAAATTTTTTATTGAAATATTTTTGGAGATTAATATTTAATTTATATATTTGCACAAATAATAATATGTATGAACAAATAAAGCAGTTTATGAGAAAACCTAATTATGACAAATTTCCCTCAACGGTCATTGCCGGCACTATCTTTCAAGGATGGGATGAAATACGCGGCGTCCTTTCCGACTGCTTGAAAAGTAAGAATGTGCTTGCTGTTGACTGTTATACGGGAGTGTATGAAGAGGAGCTGGTGAGAGAACTTTCGAAGTTGTCCGCACGGTTGATTCTCGTACGCGACCTGTATAAGGAGGAAAGTGAGTTGAGGTGTATGACAGAGCGTTTTATGACAGAGGATGTGTTGTTCGGATATGTGACAAATCTTTGTATATCAGACTATTTTGATGCGGAAAAGCTGGAGGATGCGCGCCGTTGCGCATGTGATGCGTCTACACCTCTTATTATTATAGGTACAGGTGCTGGGATGGTCGCTCCTGGCGCAACGCTGGTGTATGTGGATATGGCGCGTTGGGAGATTCAGCAGCGTTGCCGTCGTCATGAGGTGAAGGCTTTGGGTATAGACAATCGTGAGGATGCTGTATCTCTGCAATATAAAAGAGGATATTTTAATGACTGGAGAATTTGTGACCGTTATAAATCAACATTGTTCGAACATGTGGACTACTGGCTGGACAGTCATATTCCCGGCTCTCCCAAGATGATAGACCGCGAAACCTTCTATAAAGGTATAAACAAAACAGCCTCAAAGCCTTTCCGTGTAGTTCCGTATTTTGACCAGGCTCCGTGGGGCGGACAATGGATGAAGGCGGTCTGCGACCTGGATCCGGACGTGCCTAATTACGGATGGTGTTTTGATTGTGTGCCTGAAGAAAACAGTCTTTATCTTGAAGTGAACGGAGTTCGTTTTGAATTGCCGTCGATAAATCTGGTGCTGTTGAAAAGTAAGGAGCTTCTGGGCGAGCCTGTTGAGGCACGGTTCGGAAAGGAGTTTCCTATCCGTTTCGACTTCCTGGACACAATGGGCGGAGGGAATCTGAGTTTGCAGGTACACCCCACAACCCAGTTTATACATGAGAATTTCGGGATGTTCTACACACAGGACGAAAGTTATTATCTGTTGGATGCGGAGGAAGACGCTGTTGTCTATCTGGGAGTGAGGAACGGAACGGACAGTAAGGAGATGATAGAGGAGTTGCGTAAGGCACAGCGGGGTGAGACCGTGTTTGACTCGGAGAAATACGTAAATAAGATTCCGGCAAAAAAACATGACCATTTCCTGATTCCCGGCGGTACGGTTCATTGCTCCGGCGCTAACAGCATGGTTTTGGAAATAAGTTCAACACCAAACCTGTTCACATTTAAGTTGTGGGACTGGCAGCGTATGGGACTTGACGGAAAACCGCGCCCTATAAATGTGGAACGGGGAAAATGCGTTATAGACTGGAGACGTGATACGGACTATGTCTACAGAAATTTGCGTAACTGCGTGACTGTGATAGAAGAAGGAGAGGGGTGGACAGAGGAGCGCACCGGATTGCACGAAAATGAATTCATAGAGACACGCCGTCACCGCTTCAGAGTTCCCGTTTTACATCACACGAACGACAGTGTAAACGTCTTTAATTTGGTGGAAGGCGAGGAAGCCATTATAGAAAGTCCGGACCGTTCGTTTGAACCGTTTGTGGTGCATTATGCCGAGACTTTTATCATTCCGGCTTGTGTGGGTGAATATACTATCCGTCCTTACGGACAGTCGGAGGGGAAAGAATGTGTGACGATAAAGGCGTATGTACGCTTTTAAGATAATGTAACCTTTTGAAAAAATAAAAAATATGTATGAGAACGAAAAACGCACAGTATTGACCCTGGATGCGGGAGGCACTAATTTTGTGTTTTCCGCCATACGGGGAAATGAGCAAATAGTAAGACCTGTTTGCATGCCGTCGGTGTCGGATGACCTGAAGCGATGTCTGGACACATTGATAGCTGGCTTTGACGGCGTAGTAAGCCAGTTGGATGTGTCGCCAGTCGCCATCAGCTTCGCTTTTCCGGGTCCGGCTGATTATAAAAACGGAGTAATAGGTGGGAATATCCCAAATTTCCCGTCTTTCCGTAACGGAGTGGCTCTCGGTCCATTCTTGCAACACCACTATCATGTTCCGGTATTTATGGAAAATGACGGGAACTTGTTCGCTTATGGAGAGGCGTTGTCAGGAATGCTGCCTAAAGTGAACGCCATGCTGGAAGAGGCTGGCAGCAGACGCCGTTACAAGAATCTGCTGGGCGTCACGTTGGGAACCGGATTCGGAGCAGGCGTGGTGATTGACGGCAGGTTGCTGACCGGTGATAACGGATGTGGAGGAGATGTGTGGCTGATGCACAACAAGAAATATCCGTTGATGATCAGTGAGGAAAGCGTAAGCGTGCGTGCCGTAAAAAGGGTATATCGTGAACGTTCGGGGCAAAGTGACAGCAGTCTGACCCCAAAGGACATTTACGATATAGCCGAAGGAACAAGAGACGGAAACCGGGATGCCGCCGTAGCAAGCTTCAGCGAATTGGGAGAGATTGCCGGTCACGCTGTAGCCTCGGCTTTGAACATAGTTGACGGTCTGGTGGTGATAGGCGGCGGACTTGCCGGCGCGTCACGCTACATACTGCCCGCCATGATAAAGGAATTGCGTACGTCATTATCCATGTTTTCAGGAGAACGCTTCCCATGTGTCCAGATGGATGTCTACAATTGGGAAGATGAATCAGACAGAAAACATTTCTTGTCATTGCAAGATGATGAGACGGTTATTCCCGACACTACAGTCAAAGTATCGTATAACAAATCAAAGCGTATAGCAGTAATGTGCAGTCATGATGGGGCAAGCGTCTCAATAATGCGTGGGGCGTATGCGTATGCGTTATCTCAGCTGTAGACAAGTTTAAGCGATGCTAATTTTAATTTTATAAACCTAAATTATGAAACATGTAACTAAATTGTGCGTAACTTGTTGCCTATTGTTTTTGGCATGTATGCCCATAATGGCGCAACAGCAGTTGCGGTTAATCTCAGGAATTGTAACAGATGAATCCGGTGAGCCTTTGACAGGTGCCCGTATTTTTGACATAACATCCAAAAACGGAGCAGTAGCAGATGCAGATGGTAAGTTCGCATTAAAAATAACTCCTGAACCCGTTGGCGGAATTAATTTAGTGCGTACTTAATTCTGCCAATAGCTTATTATAGCTTCTGCCGATTGGGCATGGACTCATGCCAGAGATAAATCCGGGCTGATTTATGTTGACTGGACTGGTAGGGCACAAGAATATGACAAACCAAAATGGCTGTTGAATGAGGCTTGTATGGTAGAGCTGTATGCACGTATTGCGTTAATTAAGGATGTAAATAAAAAAATAGAGAACTATGAATAAGATAAAAATCAACTATATTAATTTTTTCACAGTGGCATTGTCGGTATGCTTGTCACAACCTCTGATGGCAGGAAATTCAGACCTTACACAATATGTTCGTCCTAATATAGGAACTGTACATAGCCGTTGGTTCTTTTATACTCCTGCTGCACTTCCTTTTGGTATGGCAAAGTTGGGAGCGTCAACAAACGGAACTTACGGAAATGAACAGGGATGGGAGGCTGTGGGATATGATGATGCTCACACTTCAATTGACGGATTTCCTTGTTTGCATGAATTTCAGATTGGTGGAATTCTGTTGATGCCTGTTACGGGCTCGATAAAAAATATTCCCGGTAAGTTAGACTCTCCGGATAAAGGATGGCGTTCCCGTTTTGATAAAAAGGACGAGCACGCTACAGCAGGATATTATTCTGTTGTATTGAAAGACTATCGTATTAAAGTGGAGCTGACGGCTACGGAAAGGGTTGGATTTCAACGATACACTTTTCCGGAGTCTGATAGCGCACACGTCATTTTTGATATCGGAAACCGTTTGGGTGAAAGTGGAAACGTGCGTGATGCATATATCAGGCAGGTAGATGAACATACACTGGAAGGATATGTCGTAACAGAACCTGAATATGTCAAGAAGTATCAGACTGGAGCAACCGTCTCCATGTTCTTTTATGCGAAAGTAAATAGGTCACCTTTATCTGTGTCTGTGTTATATCGTGGTGGAAGAACTTCTGACGGAACAGAAATAAAGGGACCTGGAGCAATGATGGTTCTGGACTATAAAACGCATGATAGGGAAAAGGTTGATTTTAAGATTGGTTTGTCATATACTTCTATTGAGAATGCAAGACATAATTTGGAAAAAGAAGCTTCCGGTGTGACTTTTGAAAAAGCGAGGACGTTGGCAAAGAATAAATGGAATGAAGCATTAAGCCGTATTGAGGTGTCTGGTGGAACTCAGGAAAGTAAAATTAAATTCTATACAGGTCTATATCATGTATTGCTGGGAAGAGGACTTGCAAGTGATGTGAATGGTTCTTATCCGACAAACAGTGGTGAGGTCGGACAGATTGAATTGAATTCAGATGACACACCTAAGTATAATCATTATAATACAGATGCCATTTGGGGAGGATATTGGAATCTTACAAATTTATGGGCTATGGCTTATCCGGAATATTATAACGATTGGATACAGAGCCAAATGTTAGTATATAGAGATGCCGGATGGTTGGGTGATGGAATAGCTGCAAGCAGATATGTGTCTGGTGTAGGAACCAATATGGTGAGCATTGCCTTTTCTGGGGCTTATTGCAGTGGCATTCGCGACTTTGATGTCGCATCGGCATATAAGGCTGCTCTGAAAAATGAGTTGGAATGGCAAGGACGTTTAGAAGGTGCCGGTAAAATGGATGTCCGGCAATTTGTTGAAAAAGGTTATGTTCCTTATAATGATGAAATATATTTCGGTACATCGGACAAAGGCTCTGCTTTTAGCGCTTCACATACTTTGGAGTATAGTTTTAGTTCTTATGCCGTCGCACAATGGGCAAAGGCATTGGGTAAGATTGACGATTATAAAAAACTGATGGATTTGTCAACCGGTTGGACAAAACTCTTCGATGATACAATGAAAGTTATACGTCCACGTATGGCAGACGGAAGATTCATTGAAAATTTTAATCCGTTGGAACCATGGAGAGGATTTCAGGAGGGAAATGCAATCCAATATACATTTTTTGTGCCTCAAGATCCTGTAGGACTGATTGGGAAAGTTGGTGAAGATTTGTTTAATCAACGCCTGGATTCTATTTTTGTGGAAGCTCGTAAATCTGTTTTTGGTGGAGGAAAAGTAGCTTATGCTTTTTCTGGGTTGCAGAGTCCTTATAATCATGGAAACCAGCCTAATCTACATATTTCATGGCTGTTTAACTATTCGGGAAAACCTTATCTGACTCAAAAGTGGACCCGCTTGATTTGTGATGAGTTCTATGGCGTGACTGGAGAGCATGGATATGGTTACGGACAAGATGAGGATCAAGGACAGCTTGGTGCATGGTTTGTATTGTCGTCAATGGGACTGTTTGATGTGCAAGGAGGGGCATGCGATAACCCTACGTTCCAGATTGGCAGCCCGATGTTTGACAGGATAGAGATAAAACTTAATTCAAAGTATGCCAAAGGTAAGACTTTTGTTATTGAGACGGAGAATAATGGCAAGGATTCTTATTATGTCCAATCAGCGGAATTGAATGGAAAACCATTGGATAATTGTTGGCTTTATAGGCGAGATTTCTTTAAAGGTGGGGTGCTTAAATTAAAAATGGGTCAGACTCCCAATTATACATGGGGAATAAGTGATGTTCCGTATTACGGCAAATAATGTTTATGTAGATAATATTATGAATAGCCGTTTCATCAATGGGTGATACGTTTATTTCTTAATCAGGCATTATGAAATCAAGTCCATTAATAAAAATACTTCCCGTTATGGCAACGTTTTTTGTCATGGGATTTTGTGATATTGTGGGAATATCGTCAGACTATATGCAGTCAGGTTTCGGGTGGTCGCCCACCATGACAGGTTTTGTACCTTCAATGGTGTTTGTATGGTTTTTCTTTTTAGGCATTCCGGTCGGCAATAAAATGAACCGGTTGGGTCGAAAGAATACGGTGCTTCTCAGCATGGCTGTTACGGTAATAGGAATGTTTCTGCCTCTTTTGGCTTATAGTAGCGTGACGTGTGTCATTGCCTACATCTTGTTGGGAGTGGGGAATGCCATTCTGCAGATTTCATTGAATCCGTTGCTGAGCAATGTCATTCATAACCGGCGTTTGCTGACAAGCAGTATGACAGCCGGGCAGGTAATAAAGGCGGTGTCCTCGCTTTTAGGACCAGAAATAGTGCTGTTCGTCATTTTGCATTTCGGTGAAGACCATTGGTATTATTGTTTCCCCGTTTTGGGAACAATCACATTGCTTCTGGGGCTGTGGCTTGCGGCTACGCCCATCAGACGGGAGCCGGACACGACAGAGCCGCTTTCGATGAGCGGTTCTTTTGCCTTATTGAAGAACAGAGCCATTATGGTTTTGTTCATGGGTATATTTTTTGTCGTAGGCGTTGATGTGGCGACCAATTACATCGGTTCAAAACTCATGGCTATGCGTTATGATTGGAGTGCGGTGCAGGTGAAGTATGCCCCTCAGGTCTATTTCTTCAGCAGGACAGTAGGCGCTTTGCTGGGAACATTCTTATTGACGCGCATCTCCGGCATACGTTATTTTCGTGTGAATATTGTCCTGTGCGGTTTTTCCTGCCTGCTTCTGATGGCAGGCTTTGGAGCTGTACCTGACTTGGTCTGTATCGGTTGTATCGGCTTTTTCGCGTCTTCTGTCTTTTCCATCATTTACTCGTTTGCATTTCACGAATATCCCTCAAAGATGAATCAGGTCTCAGGACTGATGATTACAGCTGTGGCAGGTGGAGGCATCGTAACGCCCGTGTTAGGCTTCTCTATTGATGTGTCGGGAATAGAGGCAGGGCTGTCTGTCATTTTGTTGTGCATTTTATATCTGGTATATTGTGCCTTTTCCATGAAGACGGATTGCCGCAACAGTCAGTAATTTATATCCTGAGCCGCATTGTCATTAATCCGCATTACGTGCTGCCGGCATACAGACCTCATTTCCGGTTTGCCAGACGATGGCTGTCATGTCTTGGCAAAACTCGAAGAAAACTGTCTGCCGGCGGCAGTGCGTAAGAGGAAAGGGTTGGTGACAGTCAGATAAAACAAAGTCTTGACGGTCTGACGGCTGATTCGCTTTTAACCTATATGATGAGTAATTCAATTATTTGCATTTCTCTTTATGGCTTGTTCCCGGTAGTTCTTTGGTGATACGCCCAAATGTTTCTTTACATATTTCCCGAAAAACGAAAGATTGGGAAAATCCAGTTCGCACGCTATCTCCTTAATGCTTTTCTGAGTATGGTTCATCATATAGACGATGTCTTTCACCACATATTGGTCTATGATGCCTGTCGCCTTCTGTCCTCCTGCCTGCTTACACACATAAGAGAAATATTTCGGGGTTACATTCAGGCGTTCTGCATAGTATGATACAGAGCGCGGTTTGGGATAAGTTGATTCTATCAGGTCTATAAAACGTTTGAACAGTGTCTCTCGTGATGTGAACGGACGGAGATTATGCTGTACGACACGCTCCAACACAATATGCATATCATAAATCAGTGCAAGCATAATTGTCCCTATCACTCTTTTCTGCCTGACTGAGGAATACTGCGTCTTGGTGCTGAGAAGGTCATAGTATTGGCAGAAAATCTTTGCTTCTTCCGGCTGCAATGTGCATACGGGATTGTTCTCGAAAAGAACTTTTATGTCCCACGAATTTTCTGCCAGCGGAATAGCGTGCTGTATATAAGAACATGATATGCATATGCAATGCCCTTGAAAGTCTATGCTCATCATACCGCTGTCCACAATGTTGTTTGGCGGACATATGAACAGGTCGTCTTTCTTCGCCTCATATGTCGTACCGTTGATTTTCACGGTTGCCCTTCCGTTCGTTACAAGTACGATGACATACATTTCCAATTGAATGGGAAATGCGAATGTGGGCATGTCGCGCATATTGTCGAAAAAGGCAAGCTCACAGTCATTATAAGCTATGCCGTCCCAGCCTTCCATGTTTTTCAGATTGCTCTTTTCCATTTATCAGACGCTTTACCTTTTACAGCTGCAAAGTAAAATAAAAATTGTTTCATTCCATTGTTCCAAAAGGATTATATACTATTCCAAAAACCTTATTTGATTGTTTGCGGTGAAAACAGAACATTTTTGGAGACACGTAACAGGACTGTTTTTACGCAAAATCCCATTCTTTTGAATGAAAAACAGTGCCAGCGAGTGCAATGAAAGCTTGCTTTCAGATTGCCGAGCGCAGCCTGTTTTATTGGAAAAACAGTGCCAGCGAGTGCAATGAAAGCCTGCTTTCAGATTGCCGGGCGCGCTTGTTTCACAAAGATATAAATTAAAAACGAGTATAATGAAAAAAGAATTTGTAATAGCCTCATTATGGTTTATCCCGTTTTTGACGGGATGTCAGGGTGATGTGGAGAAACCTAAAGCCAATGAACCTGTAAAGGTGAAGGCTGTGGTGGTGAAGGACGATGCTTATGTGAATCTGATGCGGTATTCAGGTACGGTGGAGGAGGAAAACGGAACATCGCTCAGCTTCGCTGTTGCAGGTACGATAAAGACCATGAACGTACGTTTGGGACAGCATGTGAGTGCCGGGCAACTCATAGCTACACTTGACCCGACGTCCATGCAAAACAGCCATAAAGTAGCGCATGCCGCGCTCGAACAGGCGGAAGACGCCAGCCGACGCATGAAGGAACTGCACGACAAAGGCAGCCTGCCTGACATGAAATGGGTGGAGGTGCAGAGCAAGTTGGAGCAGGCACGCTCAATGGAACAGATTGCGAGGAGGAATTTGGACGATTGCCGGCTCCGTGCGCCTTTTTCAGGCATAATAGCTGAAAAGAGTATGGAGACTGGCGAGAACGTCGCACCGGGAATGCCTGTCGCACGTCTGGTGACAGCCTCCTCGCTTGTGGTGAGAATATCGGTACCTGAAGCCGAAATGCGTTCCGTCAGGACAGGTCAGAAGGCTGACGTGGCAGTCACTGCCATTGGAGGAGAGAAGATTGCCGCCAGAGTGGTGGAAAAAGGGGTTGTGGCTAATCCGCTTTCGCGCACGTATGAGGTGAGGCTGAAATTGGAGAATACTGACAAGGAGATTCTGCCGGGTATGGTTACGGAGGTGTTCCTGCATTCTTATAAGACTGCTTCGGGAAGACATTATGTCATACCTGCGCATGTTGTACAGATAGACGAGCACAACAGGTCTTTTGTATGGTGCGTGAAAGACGGCAAAGCCCGCAGACGCTTCATTGTTTGCGACGAATACTCAGCGGGTGGCGTGATAGTCGCGTCCGGACTGTCTGCTAACGACAGCATTATTGTAGAGGGTCAGCAGAAAGTGTGCGAAGGAACGGAGGTGGCATTATGAGGAAAAGAAATTTTGTGGAATGGGCAATGCACTACCGGCAGATTGTCATCCTGTGCGTGGCTTGCCTCGTGGCATTCGGCGTCTACAGTCTGCCGCAGATGCGCAAAAACGAATTTCCCGACTTCACCATCCGGCAGGGCGTGGTAGTCGCGGTGGCACCTGGCAACACGGCGCGGGAAATGGTGGAACAGGTGGCGAAACCTTTGGAAGATTATATTTTCAGCTATAAGGAGGTGAAAAAAGAAAAGACGTTCTCCCGCAGCCGTGACGGTATTGTCTATATACAGGTGCAACTGAACGATGAGCTTAACAATAAGGACGAGTTCTGGAGCAAGTTCAAGCATGGCATATCCGACTTCAAGTCTCGGTTGCCGTCCAATGTGCAGGCGGTACAGGTGATGGATGATTTCGGTGACACGTCCGCGTTGCTCATCGCGATGGAAAGCGAGGAAAAGACCTATCGCGAGCTTGATGACTACATGGATGCTTTGCAGGAGCGTTTGCGCCGCATCCCGTCTGTAGGACGCATGTCGGTAAGCGGAATGCTGCACGAGCAGATTTCGGTATATATAGACAACGGCCGTCTGTCCCACTACGGCATCAGCGAAAGGACGCTTGCATTGGCTTTGATGCAAAAGGGATTCGCCACAAGCGGCGGAAGACTGAAGACCGACAGGCAGGTGACGCCTGTTTATGTAAGCCGCTCGCTCAATACGGTGAACGATGTGCGGCAGCAAATCGTATATACAGACCCGCAGGGCAATGTCGTGCGGCTGAAGGATGTGGCTCGCGTGGTACGCGAGTATCCTGATCCCGACAGTTACATAACATATAACGGAAAGAAATGTCTGCTGCTGTCTGTCGAGATGAAAAAGGGACAGGACATTGTGGCAATGGGCGATGAGGTGAACAGGACGCTGGACACGTTCAGAGAGGAAGAGCTTCCCGGGGAGGTCGGCATATTCCGCATAACCGACCAGAGCGAAGTGGTGGGCGACAGCGTGTATGACTTTCTTAAAGAATTGCTCATAGCCATAGTCGCCGTCGTCATAGTGGTGGTGTTGCTGCTTCCGCTGCGCGTGGCACTGGTGGCGGCTTCCACCATTCCTGTAACGATATTCATCTCTTTAGGACTGCTTTATGGCTTCGGTGTGGAACTGAACACGGTATCCTTGGCTGCGCTTATCGTCACCTTGGGCATGATAGTTGACAACTCCATCGTCATCATCGACAGCTATCTTGAGAAACTGGGCGAAGGCATGTCGCGATGGCACGCTTCCATTGAGAGTGCCACCCACTTCTTCAAGTCCATACTTTCAGCGACGCTGGCAATCAGCATCACGTTCTTCCCTTTCCTGCTCACCACGACAGGCATGCTGCACGATTTCCTGCAGACATTCCCTTGGGCTATCACGCTGATATTGGGCGTGTCTTTGCTGGTCGCCACCATGCTTGTGCCTTTCATGCAGTTTTGGTTCATCCGCAAGCCTATGCGGACAAACGGCAAGACGTTCTCTTTTCTCGATTGGCTGCAACGTTATTACAACCGGCTGATTGACTTTTGTTTCCACCAGCCGAAATCCACATTGGCGGTGGGAGTGCTGTCTGTAGTTGTCGGAATGTTGCTTATCGGATCGCTGCCCCAGCAGATGATGCCGACGGCTGACCGCAACCAGTTTGCCGTAGAAATATATCTGCCGTCGGGAAGCGCGCTGGAACGTACCTCGCTGGTGGCTGACAGTCTGGAGCGCATTCTACGTAAAGACCCGCGCGTGGTTGGCATAGCCTCGTTCAAAGGCTGTTCGTCACCGCGTTTTCAGAACAGTTATGCGCCGCAGGTGGGTGGAACGGACTACGCCCAGTTCATAGTCAACACCGCAGGCATAAAAGAGACCGAACAGTTGCTCGACGAATATGCCCCGGTTTGGTCTGACGCTTTTCCAGACGCCCGTGTACGCTTCAAGCAGTTGTCGTATAGCGAGGCGGTCTATCCTGTCGAATTCCGTCTTACGGGTGAGAATCTTGACACGTTGCGTCGTGATGCCGGAAAGCTGTCGGAGCTGATGCGCGGCATTCCGGAACTCACTTCCGTGCACACAGACTTTAACGAACCGCTCCCTACTTGCAGGATAGCACTGAAAGAGGATGAGGCGTCGCGCCTTGGCATCACCAACACCGTGATTGAAAGTACGCTCGCCATGCGTTACGGTTCCGGGTTGCCGGTCTCTTCTGTCTGGGACGGCGACTACAGGATGAGTGTGGTTTTGAAGGGTGAGCATGCCGACAGAGCTGTGCCGGAAGTTCTTGAGGATGAGATGATCCCGGTTATGGGCGGTGTGACAAGCGTGCCTTTACGTCAGGTGGCGGATGCTGTGCCGATGTGGCAGGACGGACAGATTGTGCGGCGCAACGGCATCTATTCTGTCACAGTGGGCGCGGACGTGCGGCGTGGGGAGAACGGTACGGAGCAGATGAGGCGCATCGCTGCCATGTTGCCTGCGTCGCATCTCTCCGGACACAACCGTTACTCTTGGCGGTGATATAGAAGACACAAACGAGAAAATACCTCCGATACTGTCCGGTCTGGCGTTGGCAGCCTTGGTCATTCTGTTTGTGCTCATCGCCCATTTCCGCAAAGTGGGGCTGGCATTGCTCATATTTGTCTCCATGTCTATATGTCTGTTCGGAACGGCAGCCGGTGTCATCATCCAAGGCATTGATTTCGGTGTTACGTGCTTTTTGGGCATTGTGGCTCTGATGGGCATAATTGTCCGCAACAGCATTATCATGATTGATTATGCCGAGGAGTTGAGGACTACAGAGAGAATGAGTTCTGCTGATGCCATCTACCATTCCGCCAGACGGCGTATGCGCCCCATATTTCTCACCTCGGCAGCCGCGTCAATGGGTGTAATCCCGATGATATTGGGCGGTTCCGGGTTGTGGATGCCCATGGGGACGGTCATCTGTTATGGCACACTGATAACGATGGTGTTCCTGCTCACCGTACTGCCGTGCGCTTACAGGCTTTGCTTCCGCGGCTCTACAAGGCACAGGACAAAAGCACTGTCAATAGGACAACGATAGAAAAAATGTATCAATAAAAACTTGGGAAATCATGAGTATGAAAATAAACAGACCCTGTCGGCGGTTAATTACGCTTGTTGTCAGCCTATGTCCGCTTCTGGCTTACGCACAGCATGCGTATACTTTGGACGAATGCCTGGAACTGGCGTTGAAGAACAACGTACGCATCAGGAATGCCGATAACGACCTTAACGCCGCGAAATTGCAGAAGAAAGCGGCTTTTACAAATTATTTCCCGACAGTCAGCGCTTCCGGAGGAGGCTTCTTGGCGGATAAAGGACTGCTGGAGATGGATACGGAGTCGGGCAGGCTGTCGCTGGTGGATGACGGCATTGTGGGTGGCGTCACCGCCACCTTGCCGCTCTTTGCAGGAGGACAGATAGTCAACGCCAACAGACTGGCTGATGTAAATGTGGAGGTAAGCCGTCTGCTGCGCAGACAGTCTGAAAATGAAGTGAGACTGACGGTGGAGCAGTATTTCTGGCAGGTTGTGACACTGAAAGAGAAGCTGCGCACCATAAGTATGCTGCAATCGCAGCTCGAACAGATACGCAGGGATGTGGAGGCGGCTGTGACAGCGGGAGTGACCTACCGCAATGACCGCCTGCAGGTGGAGCTGCGCAATAACGAGATGCGGAGCCGGCATATCTCCGTGTCTAATACTCTTGACGTGTCTCTGCATCTGCTGGCTCAATACATAGGTTGTCCGAAGGACGGTGCCGGACATTTCGATGTGGATTGGGAAATGGACGGCGCGCTTCCCCCGCGTCCCGATGAGCTTTACCGCTCGCCTGAATCATCGCTTCCGCTCACTGTGGAATACAATCTGCTGGACAAACAGGTGGATGCCGGCAGGCTACAGCATAAGATGAGTATAGGAAAAAATATGCCTGTCGTGTCTGTGGGAGGCGGTTATGTCTATGAGAACCTGATGGACCGCGGACACTCGTTCTGGATGGGAGGAATCACCGTGAGTGTTCCGATAAGCAAATGGTGGGGCGGCTCGCATGAAGTGAGACAGAAGAAACTTCAGGTGCGAAATGCGGAAAACCGGATGGCGGACCAATGCGAACTGCTTGTCATACGTATGCGAAATGCATGGAACGGCGTGAACGATGCCTATAAGCAAGTGGAGATTGCCATAGAGAGCATAGGGCAGGCTGAGGAGAACCTGCGCCTGCTGTCAGACTATTATAAGGCTGGCACATGCACCATGAGCGACTTGCTCGAAGCGCAGACGCTCTACCAGCAAAGCCGCGACAAATATGTGGAAAGCTACTCTATGTATGAAATAAAGAAGAGGGAATATCTTCAGGCTACCGGCAGATGAGGGGTTGGAAAGGTTAATTCTTGACAGACAATCATGTATGAGACATGTAAGTGGTAAAAGAGATGAGACGTGATTGACAGAGACAAACTCATATAATCACAGACGGAATCGTGCTCCGGGCATGCCTGTGCACCCGTTCCGCCTGATTGATTCCCTTCGCGTCTTGCCGCAGCGGGCTGCGCCGTCACCGGGACAGGGGCAGTCTGACGCCTGGTTCGGGTTTGATTCTCATCGGGTGTCACGGCTTTGTATGAAGTAAAAAATATTGACAGAATGTTTTGATGAAACAGATATGCCGTGATGTTTCGAAAGCTCCCGTCTTTCGCTATTTTCTTTCACTGACTTCGGAAAAAACGTATCCCGTGCCATTGCGGTCATCCCGACATCACCTATACTGTCCTTTTTGCGAGGCGTCGGGTTGCTTTCTTTCTGCTTAGGATGAGATAAGGCGGTGCGGAAGAGCCTGTGTCATCATGCTATATGGGCTTTGTGGCGCGCTCATAAAGCCCATATAGCATGCCCATAAAGCCTTTCCTGACACGCGGAATGTTGTCTCTATGTACGCTGTACTTGCAATGTGTTGATACTTAATGTTTTATGTCTATGCGCCAAAAATAGCGCATACGCAGACAATCGGCGGTCTGTTTGCCTCTGCGCGATTCTCAGAGACTTGTCGTTGTCCGTATAGTCCTCCTCATTAACATATGTCTCGTGTACACGCCGTTAGTCCGCGACACATGCGGATACGCTTTTTCTTTGTCAGTATTGTCGCAATGCCCGCGTCCTGTTCCGTGTTTTTTCACGAATAGCCTGAGACTTCAACAGTGCGAAATCCGACTGAAGAGTCAACAGAAGGTAAAAAGTGCAATATTTCCGTCATCGCGCTTTTGACCGATTTTCCGGCAATTGTTGGAGCGATGTCTTACGCTTCATTTCGAGGACGTGACATGCGGATGAGAATGCGTTCACGGCAGGATGGTTGGGAATAAACTTTTAGCCAGAACCGCGTACTTGAAAATGTAATTCCGGAAAAAGAGCATGAGAGTCTATCCATTCTGATGGGACGTCAGAGCAGGTGACAGCAAACTCTTCAAGATGAAGTGCTTGGTTAGCTTGCCGGAAAAATCAACATGTTCTGCGGAAAGGAGCAAAAAGCGGCTCTTTCCAGTGCCTGCGCTTTTGCAGAGCATGGTTTGATTCTTCCACCCTCAATCACAGTTCAGCCAAACGAGATGTGTAGTCAGAAGGAACTCATGTAGTATGTTTGCTCCGCTTTTCCAACATAGGCTGCGACATTGTGAGTTTCTTATGTCAGGTTTTGAAGGTATACTTTCCTGCTGGTGAGAGTTCTGTCTCAAAAGAAGATGTCGGTATTGGATAAGGTTAAGGAAAGAAGGGAAAAAGAAAAAGGCGCATCAGAATTATCGTCTAATAAAATCAGATTTATAATAAATAAGCATGATAAATGTCTATATTACGCGATTAAGTGAATTAAAATCATTATATTTGTGCAATAAAATTAGATTATATGGACGACTTAAATAGAATCAAAGTTATCTTAGCTGAAAAGAAACGGACAAACAAGTGGCTTTCAGAGCAACTGAATGTCACTCCGTCTACCGTTTCTAAGTGGTGTACAAATACAAGTCAGCCAGACCTTGAAAGTTTAATGAAAATAGCAAAACTCTTGGAGGTTGAATTAACAGACTTGGTAAGATTTAATGAGTTTAAAGTTAATAACGAATAACATGGAAAAATATCTGAAGATTGGAGATACATCTGTTGATGGCAGAGTTGAAATCATTGATGAAGACCGATTATGTTATCAGGTAAGAAATATTAGTAAGGGTGCAATAGGTATACGGACAATATCTAAAAAACTACTGGATGAGTTTGTTTCATTTTTTGTCACAAATAAAAATGCTACAGCAGATGAGGCAAGAAACGCATTGTCTGGACAAAGCAACATAGATAGATATGAATATGGCTATGCATCTACATTAGCTGCAATGGCTAATATGCTTTTGGACAAGCAAGATGAAGAAAAAGTTTTAGAAAAAAACACAATCCGCACAAAAGAGTTTTCTCTTCAGCAAATTTTTTATGGTGCTCCAGGTACAGGAAAGTCACATACAATAAATGATGTGACAAGAAGTGAAGATGTAATCCGTACTACATTCCATCCAGATACAGATTATTCTTCTTTCGTGGGAGCGTATAAACCGACTACGATTGAAGAGACTGTCATGACAGTTATAGGGACAAAAGCAGTGCCTTTGGAAAATGCGGATGGAAGCGAACGTAAAGAATCAAAAATAATATACGAGTTTGTTGCTCAGTCTTTCCTGCAAGCCTACATTGCTGCATGGGAAAAGTATTCGGATACGGCGAACGGCGGACCGAAGAAACAATTTCTCGTAATAGAGGAAATAAACCGTGGCAACTGTGCACAGATATTCGGCGACCTGTTTCAGTTGCTCGACCGTAACGACTATGGTTTTTCCGAATATCCAATCAAGGCCGACGCTGATATGAAGAAGCAGCTGCAAAAGGCTTTCAAAGGATTGGATATTTCTCAAAATGATTGCATCAATGCAATGTTTGATGGACGCGACGTGGTTAAGGGTGTGTTGGACGGCGATTTGCTATTATTACCCAACAATCTCTACATTTGGGCTACAATGAATACTAGCGACCAAAGTCTGTTCCCGATTGACAGCGCATTCAAGCGTCGTTGGGATTGGACGTACATTCCAATTTCTAATGCTAATAAGGGATGGACGATTAACATAGGGGATACTCATTATGATTGGTGGCAGTTTGTTGAAAGAATAAATGACTTGATTGGCAGGACTACGAACTCTGAAGATAAGAAACTAGGCTATTTCTTCTGTAAAGCTAAAGACGGAGAAATCACTGCTGAAACATTTGTGGGTAAAGTGATATTCTACCTTTGGAACGATGTGTTTAAAGATTATGACTTCTGCGACCAAGTATTCAATGATGCAGATGGGAACAAACTTACATTTGACAAATTCTACACGGCAGAGGGCAATAGCTCAAAAGTGGTTGAGGAAAAGGTGAAATTGTTCTTGAAAAACCTCAAACTTCAACCTATAGAAACTGATGGAGAAGAAGATACTATTTCAGAAAGTACAGAGTATGAAAGCAACAGAGATATGACACGCTATGCGATAAATGGCGAAGGTAATTATCCTAAACGATTATTAGCAAAAGAATTAATTGAGCGGTTCGTCAAAATGCATCCGGAGCTTAATGCAGATAGTGTGATAGAACAATGGAAACCTCTTTCTAATGTCACGAGGTTCGTAGAAAGTGATATTGAACATGAACAGCGTACCGAAGATGGAAAGAAAAGGGCGCAGGTTGTGACGTGCAGCAATGGCACTCATGTGTGGGTCGCAACACATGGTTGGGTCCCTGATACGGTAAATGCTTTAATTGACAATGTAAGCTCGAAAGAATGGGGGTTACGAATTGAAACGATTGACTAATGCGCATACTTATAGAAGAATATCAATATAACGTAGCTGATGTAAAGGACATTCTTCACGGTATAGATGCATTGGAGAATGTGGAAGGCAAGGTGTCTATTCATTACGTGGGATATTATTATAATGTCCTGCTAAAGGATTGCGTGTTTATTCTTCCAAAAGTCCTGTTGAAAGATGTTGACGGTAAAGAATTAGTGTTCGCCAAATACAAACCGGAAGACATAGCAAATTTTGATGAAAATAATCCTCTTAATTCAATTGAACGCGATTTCTTATATAAGTTTGCCGTATGGATTTACCGTGCCATTGTGGTTTATAAAAACGACAAACGTAATGATACGGAGATTGTCTACTACTCTCAAATTGCGCAGGTGGGTAATGGCAGACGCAGACTGAGCAACACCTATTTGGATATTCTTCTTTCGCTGATACAGTTCAATAAAGACAACCAAAGTTTTTTCTTTACCATCGTAAAGAATATGCACAGTGGTTTGAATAAAATAAATTGGATGCGCACCATCGGAACGACCAATGCCATCATCCAAGACGGGCAACCTATTTATTTGAATCCAATAAATAAAAAACGCCAAATAAACTTTGATGAGGAATTGCTCATCATTTTCTTCTCCATATTGAATTACATCGGAGATGCCTATGGATTCCCCAAACAGATAAGCTGCCAATACCAACTTATTACGGGAAAATGGTTTGAAACATATCTCAATGGTTTTGGAAAGACACGGCTCAGACAAATCAAATACAAACACTTTTCAGACAAAGCTCTTCAACTATGGCAACTTTGCTTTGCATTTTTCGATGAAGCCAGGCAAGTATTTATCACGACTGAGAAAAGAGAGTATCTGTTAGTAAAAAGTTTCTATGTCGTGTTTGAGGCTATTATTGATGAATTGGTCGGTGACAACCCGTTGCCCGACGGCATGGAAAAGAAGCAAGAGGACGGCAAGATTGTAGACCATCTGTTTACGGCTCAAAGTCTGATTGATAGTGAAGCCAAACAAACTTATTATATAGGCGATAGCAAGTATTACAAGATGGGGCATGAGCTTAGTCCTGAATCTGTTTACAAGCAATACACGTATGCCCGGAATGTGATACAATGGAATTTGGACATATTCAATGATGGCAAACAGACTCCATCTGGAGTGAAGTTGCGTGACGATATAACAGAAGGATATAACATCATTCCCAACTTTTTTATTTCAGCGAAACTCAATGAGAACTTTGATTATTCAGACGATGGCATCGAGAAAACGGACCGCAAGCACAACAAGCACAAGAAGATGCAGTTCAAGAATAGACTCTTCGACCGCGACACACTGCTGCTATTCCACCATGATGTAAATTTCCTATTTGTTCTGTCATTATATGCACGTGACAATGCCGCTCAAAAAGCGGAATGGAAAGAGAAAGTGCGTAATAAGTTCCGTAAAGAAATCCAAGAATGGCTGCAAGAGGATTATGACTTTTATGCCATGCGTGCACGTCCTGGAGTAAATGGAGAAGAGTTTATCAAGCACAACTTCAAGGAAATTGTAGGCAAAATCTATACTCCATTCAAAGACGAAAAGACATATTCTCTTGCATTGGACAACAAAGACCCCGAAGGCAACAATGAAGCCATCAAGACGATGTTGTCAGAGTTCTTCTATGTGGAACCTTGCCGCCTAGGGCAAAATCCGGAAGACGTGCTGCCTGCGACAGCACCAGTTACTGCGGCGAGTACGACCGATGATGATTTGGCATTGTGCGTGACCAAGGAGGGTGTACATTTCGACAATGCGGTGGCAAAGATTAAACAGACTGGCAAGTTGGGTATTGCACTGAATATGAACGGTGCAACATTGCAGTTGGTTGAAGGCTTCACTGCTGCAAAATATCTCATCATCCACAGCAAAAGCAACAAATATACTGCATTCTTAGTTGATGGAAAGGGACCGAGGCTTGTTTCTGCAAATGAGATGACAGATATGGTGACAACCAAGAAAGGCGCATCCATCTATCTTGTCTATAATGCAGATTTGAATGTCATTCCTGCATTTGGTGAATTGGATTTTTCTCCTATCACAAAGAGTGGTGACAGCTATTCACCACACTTATTACCAATAAATAGTTTAATAAAACATTGACATATGAGGCGGGAATATTGACTGCTTATATGAAAGTTCCTTTTAAACTATAATAAATACTTGAAAGTTATAAATATCTTAATAATAAAACGATCATACTAAATTAGTAGCTAATTTTAACAACAATATCAAATTTACAAATATGGCATTTTAAGCACATCAACAACAGGTAAGTTTCTTGTTAGGCAAGAAGATATATTGTATTCCAAGGAATTGACGAAAATATGTTTGGAACATTGATAATTGGAAAATTTAGATTTTTTACAAGATACAGGTAAATTTCATTTTCTTGGAAGTATTGTTTTAAATACACAGCCTAATCCAAACAATGATGATGTAGAATATTATGAAATTGTAGATGGACAACAACGTATTACAACCATTATTTTAATTCTTATTGTAATAGCACAAATATTTAAAGAACGAGGTGAAGAGGCGTTATTTCAAGGTTTGTTGCCATATATTCTTTACACAAATATAAACAACCAAACATCAAGTACTTTACATAGTAACGCCATACAATACGATGTAAATGTTGATTACAAATTGCATAACAAAAAAAGGATTTTATGATTGAAAAATGTTTAAAGTATTATTATAACGAACTAAAGACTAGAGATACAAATGCAGTTGCTTCGTTCTGTAATGCTTTAGTAAGTACAAATTATGTAAATATTAAGACAACAGGGGAAGATTCATATAGTGTATTCGAAATCCTAAATGCAAGAGGGCTGGATCTTGAAAGTCATGAGCTGCTTAAAAAATTCATATTACGTTATACTATTCCTATTAACAATATAGATATAGCTCGACAAGAATGGAAAGATGAAATAAAAAAATCGGTTAGGTAAACATATTATAAATTTTTTCAAGCATTATGCCGCTCATAAATATGGTATTGCAGGTGTGACTAAAAATAGAGCAGTGTATGATATAATTAAGAATCATACAAGTGTTAAGGAAGTAAATATGCTATTTTGCGATTTGAAGCTTAAAGCAAAGTATTATCAACAGATAATCTGTGATAATAATACCTACGATGAACAAATTAGTGAAACTGATAGAATTTTTAAATTCATGCAATCCAATAGAAGTTTGTTGTTTAGACCCGTATATCTTAGTATATTACATTAAACAGACATGGATAATATTTCGGAGGGAAAACTCATCAATGTTTTAAAATGCATACAATACTTTTTTGTATGCTATAACCTTATTGGTATGGAGACGTCAAATAAAATTTCAGAAGGTATTCAAAAATATGCTTCTTTAATAGAAAATAAATATAGTAATGATGTACTAAAGCAATTCTTACAGCATTTGAAAAACCGTATGCCTTCTAAAGAAGAATTTCAGGACACTTTTAAGTTGATAGGATATTCCAATCATTGTGAATACTATCATGATGGTAAGAATAAGCAACGAGTCGAGATGGTCTTAATATATTGGAGCAAATTAAATCAAAGCGTTTGGAGATACCATAATTTACAATTGAGCATATACGTCCTGATTCACAGTACCGTGAGCATGCAATGATAGGCAATCTTATGCCGTTGGAAGAAAATCTTAATAGATTGTGTAAAGATAAGCCGTTACATTAAAAACTCTCAATATATGAAAGATCTAATTTTTCAACGGCTCGAAATGTTTCAAATAGATACAAAGACAATGAGGAAAGCTTTACAATAAGTTCAAGAAGTAATGCGATGGCTAATGACGTTATATAATGAAATAAATCGTATTTTAAATACATTATAATTAATTCTTGGATGGACATTGGATACGAATATGGACAAACTAACCAAAGAACAACGTCATTGCAATATGGCTGCAATATGTGGGAAGAATACCAAACCTGAATTGTTGGTGCGGAAATTCCTTATCAGCCGAGGCTTCCGCTATCGGCTCAACCATCCACGTCTGCCCGGTCATCCTGATTAGGTACTGCGTAAATACCGCACGGTCATCTTTGTGAACGGTTGTTTCTGTCATGGTGTAAAATTTCATGTCACTGTTCCGCCATGCCTTTATAAACTCCGACAAAAGCAGCTCCTCAAAACCATACGCTACGAGTTGATTTCAACACCGACTTATCTTGGCAGAACAAAAGACAAGCACAATCTCTATCTGGCAAGGTCGTTAAAAACACGACAATCGTTTCTCTCAATATGGGGAAAATAAAGGATTTCTCACTGCCGTACAACATCGGGAAATCCTATTGACCGATTTGGGATAGACATAAAAATCATATTGAGTCGGATGCGGCTTTTAACGATTCTAATCTTGAGTAGAAAAGATGATTTATGATGCTCAACAAAAGCCTTTAATTGGAATGTTTCTTGTACATTTCTAATTGCTCAGAATCACAATCCCATATCCAAGACTTATCTTTAGAATTGTAACAGTAATTCTCATCCGGACCAAATGTGATGGTCAGCCAATAAAAACCGTCTTTTCTCTGTTCGTAATAGAAAATATAATTCTTGTACTCATAGGTCTCATTGATTCCCTCGAAAGGAGCTCCTAGCTCATGAAGTCCGACAGGTAACCGTCCATTCTTGTCTTTGAAATCATCGACCATCCCGATAACTTCATTTGCGACTTCCTTTATCATATCCTCTTTACCAATCCCTATATTTCCTCCCATAATATTCACGACCAAAAGAGGCAATGCTACCAGTAAAATGAATCTAAATGCCTTTGTTCTGTTAATCATTTGGCTATCTTATTGTTAACAATTGTCATCAAGGCAAATGCGGGTAAAGAAACGATGGTAAATCCGAAGCAGAACAATACATACCAACCGTTTATCGATGGATCTCCATTACTGACATTGTAAATTGTCAAAGCCAGGTACACGCAATTGGTCCATATGTATGTTCTGAATGCAATATACTTTGTATTTGGGGATGTGAGCCATGAAAGGAAAGCCCCTAATGCCCAGCAAAGCAAAAAGGTCAGCTGAATTGTCCATAATGAAAACCAGTTAACTTGAGCCAACGCAAACCAAATTACCGCAGCTAAGCAGAAGGTTAACTCTCCACATACAAGAGATAATGCCTCAAATATCCAGAATCGTTTATCAGTCAGTTTCATCGCTTGCCTCCATTCCTGTTAATGAGCCAAAGTATACAACTCCAAAAAAGCACGTTTTCGCTGACCAGCAGAATATTGGTCAACGTGTCGGGCGAGTCGAAGCTGAATATCAGACAGAGCGTGAATAAGAACATGACCGCCACCGAACCTATGAATTTACCAATCTGACCCATCATTTGCCGTATTTCTTTTTAAGGTATTCTCGGAGTTTGGGGGAATCTTTGCCTTGATACACATGATTGCGGTCGAAGACAGTCCAGCTGTCACCATCCGGGAAATCAATCTTTTCAAAGCTGGCTGCATCGGCACCCGGGATTATGGAATCCTTATAAAACACGTGTTTGTCATCTTTTCCATAATTAAAGTCCAGAGACGTTCCTCCCGCGAAGGATGTGACTTTGACAGGACTAAATGTTTTTGGATTTGCGCCTCTAACTAATTTATTAATCCACCATACATGCGACGCATCTTTATACCAGTTGTCGGAAATATGCTCGAAGGTTGCGACATCAGCGCCTTGAAGAATATTAAAATCCAAATCGTAAATATGCGTTCCGTCAGAATACATCAAACTTCCGAATTGAGTAAGTTTATTGTAATCTTTTATCTGGGTCGGTATTCCTTTTTGGTAGACTCTATACTTGTCTTGTCCTATAGAGAAATCTACCTCCCTGAATGTTGCCGGATCTGCACCAGGAATCTCCTTCCCTTTGAAAAATACTTTATATTTATCAGCGGCATAATATCCTGATTGAATCAGTCGCTGCGCGTCTATGGGATGAAATGTGGCGTAATCGATGTTAGGAGTTACCGTGCCGTTCAGGTAATATCCATTATACTTGTCTTTCCCCCAATTTGTATTTTCACCTGAGTTGTCTTTCAGAATCTCAAATGAAGATTTATCTCTTACATTTAGAGCCTTACCATTATAATAAAAATCATTCTTATCTTCCGTCAATTCATAGGAATGAATCTTGAAAGAGGCAGGCTCCACTCCCTTCATTAATTCACCTTTATCATATACGTTAGATTTGTCAGCAGCAAAACCTTTTTCAAGTACTCGAAATGTATGTCCGTCCGCTCCTGTTATTATGTCTCCCCGATAGAAAGCATGCGTCTTATCTTTGCCATAATCATCATTCAGAATTTCAAATGTCTCGGGGTCGGCATTCACCTTCATTGAATGATGCCCGCTCCCCTCGTTCCATGTGTGCCATGTCACTTCCTTGCCGTCATTTTTATAACCGGTTGTACATGACGTGAGTATCAGTATACCCAGAACGAAGACTGATATTGGAAAGTGTGTCTTACATGACTTTATCTGTTTCATGTGCGTCCATTATTTGTAATTAAGAAAGTCAAAACTGATAATCTACATTCGATGTGATATATATCCCATGAGATTAGAGCATGAATGGTCAAAACGAGATTCTTGTCCGTGCCACAAAGAAAATACAAATCTCTTTAAAACCATTATGATACTATGCACAAATTGCTTGAGACGAACAAAAAAATATATTATCCTTCATTGGCATGGCTCTGCTGTTTCCTGTTTTCGTCACTTTTCCTATGCCATTTTGTATCTTTTCGATTTATATGCATTTACATTATGTGTTAGGTATGAGGTGGTTTGGGCTCCTCGGGACGGTGGACTGCCTGTAGCTTTGCAAGGATATTTCATGCGACATAAACCTAAACTGGAGATTGGAGTCCCCCTTGGGCTATTCCCTTGAACACCTTATGGATATGTATTATTTGATTCTTACAAACACGCAAAGGAGTACTGTCTACAAAGCTGATGCCGGTACATTTGCCCCAAAGTACCTTCTCGATGAACAAGGCAAGAGGGATTGCTACCTCATGTTTTATCTCTACGAAACGGTTGTAATAGACAACTTGTGGAAAAAGATGACTCATATGCTTGCAGACCCGTTCAAGATAAAAGTGTTTGAGACAACGATAACCCGAATCATGAAAAAGGATGATAATCATTATAACTTCCTCCCTTGACATGCTAGAAGAACGGTGATATTTCCGCTTTTTGAGTGTTTTGAGCATATATTTTGCCATCATTGCATCAAAAAAACTTGCAGAAGTCGTCTGCCATACAGAATATTTCTATAACTTTGACCTTGGTGATCATAGCGATTATTGTTTGTAATTCTTTGTATTTTAGCACTATAAAGTTACAACAGTTTTCGCTAATCGCCAAATTTACAGACACTTACAATTCGTAGAACTCACGTTAAGGTAGGGCGTGAAAGTGTGTATGCAGTGCGTAACAACTTCTTTTTGTGTAATTGAATGATACAGATATGATTAGGAATTCACTTCTTCTTATAGAATAGATTGCGAGCATGTCACAAAATGCAAAAGTGATAATATTTCTGTTATACGAAATAAATTGTATACATATAATAAAGCAATATTGTAAAGACTTTACGTTTAACATGGAACTGATAAATGGACAGACTGACCGGTGAACAACGCCACCACTGCATGGCTGCTATACGTGGAAAGGACACTAAGCCTGAAATATTGGTGCGGAAATTCCTTTTCAGCCGGGGCTTCCGCTATCGGCTCAACCATCCACGTCTGCCGGGTCACCCGGATTTGGTGCTGCGTAAATACCGCACGGTCGTCTTTGTGAACGGCTGTTTCTGGCATGGTCATGAAAATTGCAAATACTTCCGTCTGCCTAAGACCAACATAGAGTTTTGGCAAAATAAAATCGAGCGGAATAGGGAACGTGATAAAAAGGAGCAATGTCAGCTCGCTGCGATGGGCTGGCACTGCATCACTGTATGGGAATGTCAGTTAAAACCTAAAATCCGGATGCAGACATTGGAGTCATTGGCATACACATTGAATCATATTTTTCTTGAAGACCGTAAGGTGAAAAAGTATGAAATGCCGGAAAGTGATAATAATCTTATGGCGGCAGAACCGGAACCTTTATATGGAAATGAGGAGAAAGCGAAGAAACAATAGCGTGAAACATCAACTGAAACATGTTCGTTATAAGCCAAAATGATGAGTTATTTTTCTCGTTGTTGTCTTACTGATGTGTCTCTGTCATAGTATCATAACAATATTGGACGAATAATGTCAGAGTCGGATATTATAATAAGTATACACTCAAAATAAATTGCCATCATATTGTTTACTGTTCTGTATCTGAATTTAAAAGTCCGAAGTGTGAGTGTGGCTTGCTACACTACCGATGAGACTTTGGAATGAAGCCCTGAACAGCGCATAGGATGATGACAAAGAGATATATAACATATGGGTAATTTTATAATATCGCTTGATTTTGAACAGCTGCTTAAACGAATCTTTAAAATGAACATCATTTTATAGAGTCGTAGAACTCTTTTATATCTTCATCGTTGATGATGTATGACACCTGAATATTCTTCTGTGCTATTTTCTCAAGCTGTTCTATTTCTTTCACAGTCCAAGACGCATAATTCTTTAACTGTGCAATTATTGAATGAGTCTGTTTAAAACTATTACTGTTTTCCAAATCCAGTATCAGTTTCTCTTTTTCTTTATTCTCTATGTTCACTGTACCGACATCCTGGCTCGTCTGTTCTCTTTTATTTTTATAATGTATGGACATCAGTTTTTCGTTTGACACCGTCTGGTCTATAATGGCTTTCACCAAACAGTCTAACTCAGAACCATACGTATAATCAGCCGGTGCAAAATATTTAATTCTCTTGTCTTCCATCATTTTATACACTTTCCTTTTATCCTTGGTCTCAGGATTGTATACTCCGATGGAATGCCCGCAATTCGTGTTTACAAGTTTCATACACGGAATATCCGTATCGCTGTCTCCTATATAAATCATGTTACGGAAGGGAATCCGTATATCTTCAGGTGCAAAGTAATCGTTCACACCAAAATCGTTGACGTCTAATGTCCCTTTTTCTATTCTGAAAAGGAATTGTGTCTTGCTTGTGTAATTGATTACTTGCGCCGGCCATTGAGCAACTCCGTCCTTATCATAATAAAACGAACTGGCGTAAATCTTCTCAAACTTCGATGCCACTTTTGTCCCTTCAATCATTTCTTTCAAGCCTGATGAAATAATGTAATGCTCTACAATGACACCTTTCTGTTTGCCATACTCCTTGATACGGTCAAACCAGCTCTCAACACCGGGGAACAATTTCACTTGTCCTCCGTAGTCCATCAAGGTCTTTTTGTTGAATATGAATCTCCCATGTGCTTTCTGAATCATAGTATACATATAGGCAAGATTCTGGTCCATCTCGTTTTCTTCTGCTAAACCGTTAGACTCCTTCCAGAAAGATTCAATCTCGTAACCTACAGATTGGATATATCCCTGTGCCTGCATGTCATCAGGAGACAAGGTCTTGTCAAAGTCGTAGCAAATTGCCACAACAGGCTTGTCTTCCTTATTCTTTCTTATAAATTGTTTGCTCATATAGATGAAACTAAAAAAATGAGGCACAATTTTGCAATCATGCCTCATTCCATATTATTAATTACGATATTTATTTCACTTCCTCAAAATCAATACATTATATCTCTCAGCAACTTGCGCAAACGTGTTGCAAATATCATGCAAACCCGAAAATAAGCATCCATAAGCAACTACAGCTCTTTACTGCAAAAGTACGATTTTTCGCCGAAAAGAACGAAAGAAAAACGAGGGAAATATCAATGTTAAATGATAGCCTAAAATAACATCGGGGAAGTTTTCTTCAATAGTTTCAGTTTTATAACCCAATTTATGACGTTTGAATCTTATCCTCTATCGTAGTATGTTGGGTGGTTATTTTCATTTTGGAAACAACCACTTTTTATTCTTGATCAACCGAATTTTTCTCAGTAGTTGCCTCTTTATTAAAAATCGCTTGAAAACAGAAACAACCACCTAAAAAACAAAAGATAACAAAGGTTTTAACAGATTCTTCGATATTATCACTAATTTTGTATGCGATATTGGTTTATTATACCCATATAATAACGAGAAAATCATGCAGATACACGATAACAGGCTCATAGCAGAATGTACGTCTTACGATTTCAAGGAGATGCTGGAACGCAAGAAAGTGAAGTCGTGGCTGAAATCCGTGTCGGCCTTTGCCAATACGGAGGGCGGCAGCTTGTTCTATGGCGTAAACGATGAAGGTGAAATTGTGGGGTTGGAGAACGTGCAGGCAGATGCCGATTTTATCAGCGAAATGATAAAGGCACGGCTTGACCCTGTACCGGAAATACAACTTATCCCGATTGAACATGAAGGACGCACCCTGCTTGAAGTGAAAGTCAAGGCTGGAGTGCTGACACCTTATTATTATTACCAAGACGGAACGCGCACGGCTTATGTAAGAGTTGGTAACGAAAGTGTGGAGTGCAATGCGCAACAACTCCTCTCGTTGGTGCTGAAAGGTACACACATGACGTGGGATTCGCTTCCTACACAGGTGGATGCAAGCAAGCACTCTTTCATCATCCTTGCTAATACGTTCCGCGAACAGACGCATCAGGAATGGAACGACAAATATTTGGAATCGTTCGGGTTGGTAACTTCTGACGGAAAACTGACCAATGCCGGACTGCTATTTGTGGATAACTGCACCGTGTTTCAATCCCGCATATTCTGTACCCGTTGGACGGGGCTTTATAAGGATGACGCTATCAGTTCTGTAGAACACAGAGCCAACCTCGTTTTGCTTTTGAAATATGGCATGGATTTCATCAAGAACTACACCATGAGCGGCTGGGTCAAGATGCCTAACTACCGCCTCAATTTACCCGACTATTCTGACCGGGCTATCTTTGAAGGGTTGGTAAACCACCTTATCCATCGGGATTACACGGTGATGGGCGGTGAGGTACATATCGACATCTATGATGACCGTGTAGAATTAGTTTCGCCCGGCGCGATGCTCGACGGCACACAGATTCAAGACCGCGATATTTACAATGTTCCGTCCATACGTCGCAACCCCGTCATTGCCGATATGTTTACCCAACTCGACTACATGGAGAAACGTGGCTCCGGTCTGCGCAAGATGCGTGAACTGACCGAGAAGCTGCCCAACTTTTTACCCGGCAAAGAACCTCTCTATAAAACCGAAGCATCCTCATTCTTCACCACTTTCTATAATCTGAATTGGGGCGAGAATGGTAGAATCTCCGTAGAAGAGGTGGCCGACAGGGTAAACAGTACCCTCA
>ERZ827088.1130-NODE-1130-length-34805-cov-4.558619_pt1 | contig 34805 bp, 24 predicted proteins | sample MGYA00519922_ERZ827088 | MGnify/ENA primary metagenome ERZ827088 (study PRJEB31778, sample SAMEA3449254) | human gut metagenome | biome: human gut; feature: human-associated habitat; material: faeces | place: United Kingdom | collected 2010/2012 ...
CTACAAAAGTATATCTTTTGCGCTTTTCTTTTGCTTTCCAAATCTAAAGGATGACACGGAGAACGCGGATTTTTAATTATTTATCCGCGTCATCCTTTAAATCCGCGTCTAAAAATATTAACTCGACCACTTTCTTGGCGTAGTTGGCACTTGTGGAATTTACTAAAAGAATGTTTTACAAAAGCAGTCTCTCCCGATGGGGCATGGACAGCAGGCACGGACGGAAAGGAGGGTAGGCGACGACGCTCTCCTTTCCGCCCGTGCTTACCCTTTACTCGGCTCTCGCCTTCTGTCAAGGGTGCTTAGGGAAATGCTCAATGCGCTGAGCTTGATAGCATTAGGGAAGATGGCCGCAGACACTGCATTCGCCTTGCGGCATTTAGAAAAGGGATGACAAAAGCAAATACCTCCGCTGTCGGTCTTTCCAAGGCTCACAACCGGCGCAAGACATCGTTCATACGGTCGACCAGCCGCTTCATCTCTTCATTGTCAGGACGGCGGGCGCTCTCTCCCAGCACTTCGTCCAGACGCGTCAGCAGCGGGAGCAAGTCCTCCTGCGCCATGCCGGTCTTCTCCGACAAGCGGGACGCGCGTTCCTGCGCTGTGGCCTGGTCACGAAGATCAATGCCGGTGTGGCGTTGCACTTCGTCAGCAAAGTAAAGCCATTTCTTGCGCACCAGTTCCGTGGGCGTCTCGCGCTGGAAATAGAGCGTGCCGATGAGCTTGACGAACTCCAGGCTCTTGTTGGCAGGAGAGGGCAGGAGAGGGACAGGACGCTGGCGGCGGCGCGCCGTGAAGCAGAAGAAAAAGGCAAAGGTGACAAGCACGACATAGAATGCCCAGCGCAAGGGAGGCTGCGAAAGCACATAGTCGAACGGTCCATGACTGTCATATGTGGCAATGAATTCCTCGTAAGAATCGCCATAGACTTCCGTACGCACCACGGGGGCATCCTTCAGCAGATTGAGCAGGCGGAAGACATAGGCGCGATAGTCGTCGTCGAGGATGCCGTAGTTGGTAAAGAGCCGGGGAGTCTGCACCCAGAACAGCTCACCCTTCCCGACGGGAAAGCTCACCGCCACGGGACGCACACGCGACGTGTCGCCCGGCATCCAGTCGTGTTGCCAGGCCCAGACCCGGCGCGTGAAGTGACCCGGCTTCGTCCAATACTCTTCCCAGCCGTCAGGCATGCAGACATCCGTCATATAGACTCCGTCATCCATGAAATCGGAACGCACGGTAAACCGACGCTCCGGATAGCCTCCCGCTCCACCGGCCCAGCACAAGGTGTCGCAGGGCGGAAGCAGTTCCGTCCCCTCGGACACGACGTCAGAAAACTCCTGCATGGCAAAGTGAACGCCAAGCGTGTCCTCCAAATCCGAGTCAATCCATGTCGCCACGAGCATCACCTTCGCGCCGCGCTCCAGCATGCGGAAGAGCGTGTCGCGCTCATTCTTGCCCAGCTCCACGCCATTGCTCACCACGAGGACGTTGCGCACACGGGCCGTGTCTTCACGCCCCAGCACAAAGAGAGGCTTGTTGATGACCTCATAGCCCTGAGGCAGGGAAAAAGAAAGCACCGAGTCGAACACAGCGCAACCGAAAGGCTGCGTGTCGTAGTGTGAATAAGTGGGCATCCATACGAAGCGACGCGGACGCGACACCTGCGACCACAGGGCGATGCCCAGCAGCAGGACGATGAAAAGCACGTAGGCCGTCGAATTCTTCATGATTCGCCTCCTTCCTTCACTGTCAGGCGGGACAGGCTGTCGGCCAGCCGCTCCGTGTCTTCATAGAAAGCCCGGTCGGGATGATGGTTGCCGTAGCGCACGCGCAGGAAGACGTTCGTCAGTCGGCGGAAATCAGGCTGCGCCTCCGGGAAGCGCAGTTCGTAGACATAGTCCGTGGGAGTCTTGTAGGGTTGCCAGTTGATGCGACCGGCGTCGTGATATTGCTTGAGCACATGCAGGTAGGTGTAGCGCACGGCTGTGTAATAATCATCCTTCTCCACAGCACGGCGTATTTCGTTTCCGAAGTTGATGCCGTAGATGGTATCCTCGACGTCGTTTGCCGGACGGCTGACCGCTCCCACCCGGCGGAACAGTCCGGGATGCTTCCTCCAGACAAACCACACGACCAGCAGCACACACACCAAGACGACGGCCACGAACAGCCAGTTCATCTGCGAGTCGTTGAGCGTCCAGTCGAACCAGTCATACAGCTTGTCCATCAGCCAGCGGCGCAGGCGGTCCACAGGGCCTTCGGTGGCCTCCATCAGTCCGCGGGCATAGTCGTAGTCTGGGTCGTTGCGCCACTGGAGCAGGCGGGAGGTGTCGCAGGTCAGTGTGTCGGTCGGCAAAGTCTGCATGGAGGAAGAGGTCAGAGTTGGTCGAAGTTATTAATATCCTTGTCCACGGTCACGGCATCCACCTTCTCGCGGATGTGCCCATATTGGTAGGTCATACCCAGCATGACGACGATGGATGAGACGTATGTCCCGCAGAGCATGATGACGCCCAAAAGGAATTGCAACACGTTCAGGAGCACACTATTGTCGAGTATAGCCCCGCCGCCGGCCGAGACTCCCACGATGAGACGCGCGATGTAAATCCCGTACCAAGGCACGGCGCATACGCCGCTCACGATGCTGGTAAGCAGATAACACACCAACATCACCAGGAAGGTGCTCCCCCAGAAGCGGAAGCCCTGGCGCATACTCCAAGTGAACGTGTCCCACAAGCTGCGCCCGGAGTCGTCCAACAAGTAGGCCGGATAGACGACAACCAGCGGCACGCAGCATGCCAGCATGAATACCAAAGCCGGTATCCAAAAGAAAGACACAATGAAAGTCAGCATGGCCGTGACGACACAATAGCCGATGAGGATGACACACAGGAACAGCATCAGCACGAATCCGCGCCGCAGGAAGCGGAAGAAGTCGGGTGAAAGCTCCTTCCACGTGATGCCCCGCAGCCGCTCTTCACGCCGGTCGTAAGCCGCGAGCATGGCATAGAACAAGGAATAGGCCACCAATGCACCCACCATCGAACAGATCAGGGTAAGACCATAGTAGACGCCGGTAGCCATCAACGTGCCGGTCGAAGTATCGACCGTTTCGAGAGCAACGAACACATTGGACTGCATATACATGTTCATGCAGAACGACTGCACGATGGACACAGGCAGCGTGAAAGCCACGATATACTTCAACAGGGGCTTCCAGTTCTCACGGATGAACTCGAATACGGCTGTTATCTTCGCGCCGAAATCGCGCTGCTGATAGATGTTAATCTTGGGAGAAACGTTTTCCATGAATTCTCTTTTTAGGTAAATATATGTAATAGTACAAGATAAAAGCCAGCGAAAGCAGGATAAGCCCCAGGCGCAAGGCATCGGGCGCATCGGTGTGGCGCGTGAGGAAACTCTCAATGAAGCCCGCCACGACAAAGACGGGGACTGTCCCCATGACAATCTTCATCCCCCGGCGTGCAGCCAGGCGAAACGAGGTCAGACGCGGATACGTGCCGGGAAAGAGCCAGCCGTTGCCCATCGCTATGCCGGCTGCGCCGGCGATGATGACAGCCGAGATTTCGAGTGTGCCGTGCAGCCAGATGGCCAGCATGGATTCACCCAGAAGACCCTGCTGGGCAAAGAAGGTCTGAAAAGCACCTATCATCACGCCGTTTCCGAAGAGCAGCCATCCCGTCCCGATGCTGGTGAACAGCCCTGCGGCAAAGCAGAGAAACGAGACACGGATGTTGTTGACGGTGATTCCCCAGAACATCAGTCCCTCATCCATCCCCTTGTAGACAGCCATCGGGTCGCCCCGTTCGATGTTGTCAATCGTCATCTCCACATAGTAGTCACCGAGGATGAAGCGGGCGAAATCCGGCTCGCCCAACTGGGAAACGACGCCCACAAGCGCACTGATCAGGAAAACGAGGAAGGAACAGAGCAACTCGCGCCGCGCCCCGTAGACGGCCAACGGGACTTCCGTGTGCCAGAAGGTGAGGATACGACTCCACTTCTCGCGCTTATTGCGATACAGCTCATTGTGGAGCGAGGAAGCAAGGTTGTTCAAGTAGAGGGTGATGCGCGAACGAGGATAGTGTGTCTGCGCGAAAGCGAGGTCGGAAGTGATGTCGACATAGACATCGGCCAGACGGTCAGGCGACTGGGTGGAGGCGGTCTCGACGATACGCTCGGTCTGCCTCCATTTCTCTATGTTCTGGCGAATAAACACCACTTCTTTCATGGCTTACTAAATCTTTCTTTCTCAACAATGAAACAAAAGTAGAGGTTTTATTATACATTTGCAATGCCTCTATTGCTTTTTTCACATGGACAATACCATCATCACCGGACAATATGTGCGCATCGACCAGACACCGGCCAGCGCAGGCGAACGGCTACTGGCGCTCGCCATCGACGACATACTGCTGCTGCTCACCGTCATCGGGCTCTTCAAGCTCCATGACATCTTACACTTCACATCCGAACTGTTCGTCATCCTTCTCTGTGCCTTCATCGTGGGGTTCTACTCCCTGCTCTGTGAAATCTTCAACAACGGGCAGAGTGTGGGCAAGCGGCTGATGCACTTGCGCGTGACCCATGTGGACGGCAGCGAACCCACCATCGGCTCTTACCTGCTGCGCTGGCTGCTCTATCCCGTCGACCTGGCTTTCGGCGGCGGCCTGGGGCTGGTGTTCGTGCTCGTGACGAAGAACCACCAGCGGCTGGGCGATCTGGCGGGAGGCACGATGGTCATCAAAGAGAAGGACTATCGCCGCCTGCACGTCAGCCTCGACGAATTCGACTACCTGACGAAAGATTACAGCCCCGTCTACCCACAGGCCGCAGACCTCTCACTCGAACAGGTGAACGTCATCACCCGTACCCTCCAGACCTATAATAAGGAGCGCGAAGCACGTATCGCCCAACTTTCACGCAAGGTCATCGACACCCTCCGCCTGCCAGCCGGCACCCGTCCGGACGAAATGCTTCTCCAAACGCTCGTGCGCGACTACCAGTATTACGCGCTGGAGGAAATCTGAACATCGTTTCAAAATATTCATTCATACATATAATGGCAAAGATTACTGTAAAAGACACTGAAGTAAATGTCTTAACTATCAATGGTGAAGATTATATCTGCCTGACGGATATGCTACGGGCCAAAGATGGAGACTTCTTCATCACGGACTGGCTACGCAACCGAAATACACTTGAATTCATCGGCATTTGGGAAAAGGTCTACAATCCCCATTTTAATTATGGCGAATTCGCCATAATTAAAAGCCAATCAGGACTCAACAGTTTTAAAATCAGTGTGAAAGAGTTTGTGTCCCGCACAAAAGCCATAAGCATGCAAGCAAAAGCAGGAAGATATGGCGGGACGTATGCACACAAAGACATAGCCTTTGAGTTTGCCATGTGGATAAGCCCTGAATTCAAAATCTACATAGTCAAAGAGTTTCAACGCCTGAAAGCCGAAGAACAACGGCAACTCGGCTGGTCGGCAAAACGCGAACTGTCGAAAATCAACTACCGCATACACACTGACGCCATCAAGCACAACCTTATCCCGGAGGAAGTCACGCCGGCACAAGCCAACAGTATCTATGCCAACGAAGCCGACGTGCTCAATGTGGCCATGTTCGGCATGACAGCCAAGCAATGGAGGGAAGCTCATCCGGAACTGAAAGGCAACATACGGGACTACGCCTCCATCAACGAGCTTATCTGCCTGTCGAACATGGAAAACCTGAATGCTCTGTTCATCGAACAAGGCCTGCCCCAGGGAGAACGCCTTGTCAAGCTCAATCAAATCGCGATACACCAGATGCAGATACTGGAAAATGACAACGAACGGAAACTTCTGAAGTGAAACCGCGGGCCTGCATACGCCACAGACCTTTGCTTCCAGGCAGAAATATACTAACAATAAAACCGACAAATTCAGAATTTATACAGATTTAATCTTTATCTTCGCCGCGGCTTGCGACAAGCACGGCCAATCCACAGCCCCAGACTATTCAACAAACACTATAACTTTATTCACCGGACTATGGAATTTATCATCGACTTTATCCTCCACATCGACCAACACATGGTCGAAATGGTGCGCGACTACCACGGGTGGACCTACGCCATCCTTTTCCTCATCATCTTCTGCGAGACGGGCCTCGTCGTCACGCCTTTCCTGCCGGGCGACTCGCTCCTGTTCGTGGGAGGAGCCATCGCCGCACAGCCCAACATGCCGCTCAATGTGCACATCCTGGCCCTCATCCTCTTCGCCGCAGCCGTGCTGGGCGACTCGTCAAACTATGCCATCGGGCATTTCTTCGGAAAGAAGCTTTTCAGCAATCCCAATTCGAAGATATTCAAGCAGAGCTACTTGGACAAGACGCATGAATTCTACCGCAAATATGGCGGGAAGACCATCATCCTGGCACGTTTCGTCCCCGTCGTGCGCACGTTTGCCCCGTTCGTGGCCGGCATGGGACGGATGCACTACACCTACTTCATGCTCTACAACGTCACGGGCGGCCTGCTCTGGGTGGCCTCGTTCATCTATGCAGGCTATCTCTTCGGCAACCAGCCCTTCATCCAGAACAACCTGAAGCTGGTCATCGTCGCCATCATCGTCATCTCGGTCATCCCGGGCGTCGTCGAGTTCATCCGCGCCAAGCGAAAAGGTTAACCACCGTTAAAAAATACCCCCTTAACACCGCCCGCGGGCCGAAAGGAAGGCGCCCGGCCACGGAAAGGAGTCGGCCCGCGCCCGGAATCCTATCCGTGGTCGGGCGGCCTCTATGGGCGAAAAATGAGGCATTTATACAAACAAAGATAAACATTTGTATACAAATCATAAAATAAGAAGACGGCATAAAACCTTTATCGAGACTGTGAGTCTTAAGAGACGTAACGCAGCAAACGAACAATCAGATTGAAACACATAAAAACAGTATTATGAAAAAAACACTTGCACTGGGATTCATGGTAGCAGGTATGCTCGGAGCAGCGTCTTCCGCATACGCCCAATATCCCTCAATCACTCCTGAGGCGCAAGCCAAGTACAAGGAAATGATTACGAAGGCATACGCCTATGCCGATTCAGCTTGGGCCAAGGCTCTCCCCATCGTGATGAAAGAAGCCAAGGAAGGCCGTCCCTACGTGCCCTGGGCTTCCCGTCCGTGTGACCTCCCGCAGGCCAAGATTCCCGCATTCCCGGGTGCTGAAGGCGGCGGTATGTACAGCTTCGGCGGACGCGGCGGACGCGTCATCACCGTGACCAACCTCAACGACAGCGGACCCGGCTCGCTCCGCGACGCTTGCAGCCAGGGCGGCGCACGCATCGTCGTGTTCAACGTGTCAGGTATCATCAAGCTCGAAACCCCCATCATCGTACGCGCTCCCTATATCACCATCGCCGGACAGACAGCTCCGGGTGACGGCGTAGTCGTCAGCGGACAGTCATTCTGGGTCGACACGCACGATGTGGTCATCCGCCACATGCGTTTCCGCCGCGGCGAAACGAAAGTATGGCACCGCGACGACTCCTTCGGCGGCAACCCGGTGGGCAACATCATGATCGACCACTGTTCGTGCTCCTGGGGCTTGGATGAAAACATCTCGTTCTACCGCCACATGTATGACCCCAGCGAGGGACAATACGAGGCCAAGGAGCTGAAACTCCCGACTGTGAACGTGACCATCCAGAACACCATCTCGGCCAAGGCGCTCGACACCTACAACCACTCATTCGGCAGCACGCTGGGCGGCGAGAACTGTGCCTTCATGCGCAACCTCTGGGCCAGCAACACGGGACGTAACCCGTCAGTGGGCTGGAACGGCGTCTTCAACTTCGTGAACAACGTCGTGTTCAACTGGGTACACCGCTCCTCCGACGGCGGCGACTACACAGCCATGTACAACTTCATCAACAACTACTACAAGCCCGGTCCTGCCACTCCGAAGGAAGGCGCCATCGCATTCCGTATCCTGAAGCCTGAATCAGGCCGCAGCAAGCTCGACCACAAGGTCTATGGCCGCGTGTTTGCCGAAGGCAACATCATGGAAGGCAACGAGCGTGTGACCCGCGACAACTGGGACGGCGGCATCCAAATCGAAGACCAGGAGAACACCGACGGCTACACGGAACTGATGCGTGCCAAGGCTCCGTTTGAAATGCCCCACCTCACCATCATGAACACCCGCGACGCTTACGACTACGTGCTGAAGAACGTGGGCGCGACCATCCCCTGCCGCGACGCCATCGACCAGCATATCATCGAGGAAGTGCGCACCGGCAAACCGTACTACGTCGAGAAACTGCCGAAGGAAAACACCTATGGCGACGTGTGGGGCTTGGCTGAAAAGTCACAGAACAAAGACGGCTACTTCAAATACCGCCGCATGGGTAACGACTCCTACAAGCTCGGCATCATCACCTCGCCGGCACAGATGGGCGGCTTCCCCGAATATCACGGCACTCCGTATGTCGACACTGACGGCGACGGCATGCCCGACGAATGGGAAAAAGCCAACGGCCTGAATCCGAATGACCCGAGCGATGCCAACGGCGACTGCAACGGTGACGGATACACCAACATCGAGAAATACATCAACGGAATCAGTACCAAGAACAAAATTGACTGGACTGACCTGAAAAATAACTATGATACTTTGGCAGAAAAAGGAAAATTGATGTCATTTTGCGGCAATGAAAACGAAGATTCATTTCATACTGTTTTTCCTCCTGCTCGTCGGCATGTCCGCTTCGGCACAGACCGTACAGCTCAACGAGGAAAACCGTGATGCGGACTATGTGAAGACCATCTGCGACCGCTCACAGAAGATTGTCGACGGGCTGGGCCTGACAGACCAAGAAACGGCACTCAACGTGCGCAACGTCATCGCCAACCGTTACTTCCTGCTCAACGACATCTACGAAAAGCGCGACGCAGCCGTCAAGGAGGCCAAAGAAAAGCTTACCGGCGACGCCAAGAACGCGGCTGTGCAAGCAGCCGAAAACGCCAAGGACAGCGAGCTCTTCCGCCACCACTTCGAGCTGGAGTCAAACCTCTCGCTCTATCTGGACGATGCACAAATCGAAGCCGTCAAAGACGGCATGACCTACGGAGTGGTCAAAAAGACCTACGATGCCCATTGCGACATGATTCCCACTCTGAAGGACTTCGAGAAGAAGCTGATCCTGGCCTGGCTGAAAGAGGCACGCGAATATGCGATGGATGCTGAGAACTCCAGCAAGAAGCACGCAGCCTTCGGCAAATACAAAGGCCGCATCAACAACTACCTGTCAAAGCAGGGATACGATCTGACCAAAGAGCGCAAGGCGTGGTATGAACGCATGAAAGCTCAAGGAAAGAAGTTTTAAATACAGGCTATTCAACCTACATACATATAGGAAATAAGCACAGATCTTTAAATGTTATAATTGATTAGTTAGACTTACTAAGCCGTCCCGGTTGTGAAACTAGGACGGCTTTTCTTTTGCCCGCACGGGACGCACAGAAGCCAGAAAGAAGACGGGAGCATTGACGGACATAAAAAAGACTCCCGGACTTATCGCAAGCCCGGGAGTCTAACTCAAATCATTTCAAATCTCTCAAATTCTTAAATTCTTAAATTCGCTACGTGAAATTGACAAGTCTATAAAAATGTTGCCATGAATAGATTCATCCAACATCTACTTACTTGGAAAATCAAAATCTTTTTACCTTTCTATTACCTATTGGGCATATCGTTTCATTCATGCCTTCAAACTGATTGTTATCCTTTTCGCTTCACAACACGATGCAAAGATAGAGTCAGACTCAACAGGATACAAATCATCGAAAAACTTTCGATTAAAAAAAGCCTTTTTATTGACCTATGTCAAGGCAATGAAAGCAAAAGACCGTTTTCGAACACGGCGGGAAGGCTCATTGCTTAAATATGATTACAAAACAGACGCTTCGGGCACCCGTGTGCCGGAAGCGTCTGCCGCGTTGTCTCCCTGACTTGCAGGAAAGAGAAGCAGAACAAGTCACTTCTTCTTCCGCCAAGCCCATCCTTCCTCACTGAAGTCAGGCTCGTCGTCGTGGAAAGGTTGGTCTTTCTGGAAGAACTGGCGCCAGTCGTCCTTCTTCCTCGAAGAGCGCGGCTCGGCATGGGCCTTGTCCTTGGCTTTCGAAGCCTTGCCTTTGGCAGGAGCCGGCTTGGCGTCACGCTCCGCACGGCGTCCTTTCGGCGCGGGACGACGCGGAGCGTTCTCCTCCGGCGCATCGTCTGCCACCTCGACCACCACCTTACGGCCATCCACCTTCACCTTGCTGAGGGCCTGGACGACGGTCTGCGCCTGCCTTTCGTCCACTTCGAAGAAGGAGAAATTCTTCATCAGGTCGATGCGGCCGACATTTATCTTCTTGCCACGCGTGTTGCGGTTGATGAGGTCGATGATTTGAGATGCATAGAAATTGTCCGTCTTGCCCAGGTTGAGGAAGAGACGCGTATAGCCCGGCTCGGCGCGGTGATTGCCCTTGCGGTCGCCCTTGACCGCCTTCGGCTCGCGTGTGCGACGGTCAGCGACAGTCTCTATCTCGGGCGCATTGCGGTAGTACTCCAGAAAACGGTTGAACTCAAGCGACACCATGCGCTTAATGATGTCCTCCTTGTCCAGCCAGTCGAGCTTGCGGTAGACATCAGGCAGGAAGTCTGCGATTTCTTCTTCGTTGACCTTCACCTTCTCGATGTCATCGATGACCTTGATGAGCTGCTTCTCGCATATCTGTTTGCCCGTGGGCATCTCGCCGGGGACAAACTTCTTGCCGATGATTTTCTCTATCTCGCGCAGGCGTCCTTTCTCGCGCAGGTTGACGATGGCGATGGATGTACCCGTCTTCCCGGCACGGCCCGTACGTCCGCTGCGGTGGGTGTAGCTCTCCACGTCATCAGGCAGGCCGTAGTGGATGACGTGCGTCAGGTCGTCCACGTCGAGCCCGCGGGCGGCCACGTCCGTGGCCACGAGCAGTTGCAGGTGGCGCTGGCGGAACTTCTGCATGACGATGTCACGCTGCTGCTGCGAGAGTTCGCCGTGGAGGGAGTCGGCGTTATAGCCGTCCTGGATGAGCTTGTCGGCGATTTCCTGCGTTTCCTTGCGCGTGCGGCAGAAGATGATGCCATAGATTTGAGGATAAAAGTCCACGATGCGTTTCAGGGCGAGATATTTATCCTTGGCGTGGACCATGTAGTACACGTGGTTCACGTTCTTGTTTCCTTCATTCTTCACGCCGATGGTGATTTCCTTCGGGTCATGCAGGTAGTTTTTGGCAATGCGGGCTATCTCCGGGCTCATCGTGGCCGAGAAGAGAAGCGTGTTGCGGTCTTTAGGCACATCGGCCAGGATGGCGTTGATGCTGTCGGTAAATCCCATGTTGAGCATCTCGTCGGCCTCGTCCATGACCACATCGCGTATGGTGGCAAGGGAGACCACGCCACGCTCCATGAGGTCAATCAGGCGGCCCGGCGTGGCGACGATGATGTGCACGCCGTTTTTCAGGCCACGTATCTGGCTTGCGATGGACGAACCTCCATAGACGGGCTGCACACGCAGGCCGTCGACATATTTAGAATAATCAGTGAGGTCGCCTGCTATCTGGAGGCAGAGCTCACGGGTGGGACACAGGACAAGTGCCTGGGGCACTCTGTCTTTCACTACAATCTTCTGGATAAGCGGCAAACCAAATGCGGCTGTTTTACCAGTTCCGGTCTGGGCTAGGGCTACGACGTCGTTCCCGTTTCCGAGCAGATAGGGAATCACTTCCTCTTGTACGGGCATGGGGCTCTCATACCCCAGCTCAGTGATGGCTTTCAGTATTTCCTCGGAAACACCTAACTCTTGAAATGTCTTCATTTAAAATCCTTTGTTTACGGCCGCAAAGATACGATGATTTCCCGCAGCAGACGGCATGAAGCGAGGTGTATTTCAGCCGGCAAGGAGCAGAATGGTGAAAATTGCTCTCTCAGAGAGCAAAAAACGGCAAAAATTGCTCTCTCGGAGAGCAAATACTTCCTATCTTTGCTTCCGGACAATTATTCAACTCATTTACAGCATGGAAAAGCTACAACAACACTTCGCCAAACTGCTGCGGGAGACAGACACCCGCTTCCACCGCTACCTGTACGGACATATCAACTGGGCGAACCGCATGGTGGGCCTCACCGGCCCGCGCGGCGTGGGCAAGACGACCCTCGTCCTGCAACACATCAAGGAAAATCTTCTCCGGGACACATCGCTCTATGTCACGGCCGAGGACTTCTACTTCTCCACCCACCGTCTCGCCGACCTAGCTGACGACTTCGAAAAGATGGGCGGCACGCACCTGTTCATCGACGAAATCCACAAATACCCCGACTGGTCCAAAGAGCTGAAACTCATCTACGACTACCACCCCGGGCTGCACGTGACGTTCACCGGCTCGTCGGTGCTCGACATCAACAAGGGAGCCGCCGACCTGAGCCGGCGGGCGGTAATGTACCGGATGCAGGGACTTTCCTTCCGTGAATACCTGGAGCTGTTCCGCGGCATCCGCATCGGCGTGCATGCCTTAGGCGACATCCTGTCGCATCGGGTGGAGTGCCCCGACGACTTCCACCCGCTGCCCCACTTTGCCGACTATCTGCGCCAAGGCTACTACCCCTTCGCCCTGGACGGCGACTTCGACTTGCGCCTGCAACAAATCATCAACCAGACGCTCGAAGCCGACATCCCGCAGTATGCAGGCATCAACGTGTCCACGGCACGCAAGCTCAAGCAGCTGCTGGCCATCATCGCGCGGAGCGTGCCTTTCAAACCAAACATCAGCAGCATCGCCCAGATGCTGGGAGCCAGCCGCAACAGCATAGCCGACTACTGCCTCTACATCGAAGAAGCCGGCTTCATCGCCCAACTGCGCGACGCCACGGGCGGCATCCGCGGATTGGGCAAAGTGGACAAAATCTATTTGGACAACACCAACCTGGTCCAAGCCCTCGGACGAGAAAACGCCGACAAGGGAAACCTGCGCGAAACGTTCTTCTTCAACCAGATGCGCGTGACACACGACGTCATCGCCTCGCCCGTGTCGGATTTCCGCATCGGAGACCTCACCTTCGAAGTGGGAGGACGGAACAAGAAACAAAAGCAACTGCAAGGCATCGACAAGGGCTACGTGGTGAAAGACGACATCGAAACAGGCTACGCCAACGTCGTCCCCCTCTGGCAGTTCGGCCTGACCTACTGAACCCTTCGCGGACAAATCGTACGCATTTTTCAAAACCCGAGTCCCCGCTCCGGACAGTGGGGACACAGCCGCTGCCCGCAAGCGAAGCCTGTCGGCACACTTTCCGCAAACAGCTGTAAACAAAGCGGTTGACAACAGGAATCCATCCCTTCCTTTCCGCTCTCGGGCGGAAAGGAAGGGAAGCGAGCACCGAAAGGAGTCCGTCCGTGTCCGCCCTCCTTTCGGCTCACAAGCGGAATAAAGGCCTGGCGCGGACAGCCTCCAGGAAATCCCCGCACGGAGGCTTTTATATAAAATGAATTTACTACTAAAAACATCGAGGCTATCCGCAACACAAATGCAATCACGCAAATGCCCCCAACAAGCCAAACTGCCGCCACAAACAACCGGGCTGATACAGAGAAAACAGCCACCTAAACACATTTTCAGAGAGTAAAGAGTTAAAATCACACCATTGCAACATCAGTCCTCTCTTTTGATACTATTTTACCCCCCCCCGAACGCTTTTTAACATACCTTCGCAGCGGTTTATTTCATTAAAAACCAGCCAATGCGAAAAGCACATTGACAAAGCACAAGCCCGAAAAACACAACCTTTTGACGACCTCTCGGGAAAGAGCGACACCCATTGTACTTGCGCACGGACTAAACTGAACAAACTTTAGATAGAATTATACTTTTGTTTAACTTAAAAATCCCTAGTTAAGATGAAAACCAAACTTATCGGGGGTCTGGCATTTCTGACCGCAGTTCTTCTCACAGCTTCTTGTGCAAGGGGCGTGGATGAAGAATCATTTTCTGCAGGAGTGACCAATACCCAACTAGAATCGCCCACCATTGACGAGGCGTCGTTTTCAATCCTTACCAATCCGGATGGCACGGAAAGCATCAAGCTCGCATGGCCGGTGGTATACGGAGCAGGTGGCTACTTGTGTAATGTGCAATGTGTGGAAAATCCCGAAGACGAGTCCGTCACCGCGGAAAATCCCCTTACCGTCATTCAGGACAGCATCATCGACGGATGCTCTGTGGCTTTTGCAAAAATCGAAGACGCTGTCTACAACATCAGTGTGAAGACGCTCGGCAACGACAAGCTCAACAACACCGACGCTACCGAAGCGACGACCTACCAATATTCGGCCCTCGTGCCCGCGACCACCATCCCCGCAGGCTCTGACATCGCTGAATACATCAATGCCAACCTGACCAACAGCGACAAGGAGCAAGGCTTTGCCCTCGAAGCCGGACAGACTTACACGCTCAACAGCAAGGTGGACTTCGGTTTGAATCAAATCACCCTGCGCAGCACGGAAAAAGGCGGCACACACCCGCGCGTCATCGTGGGTGCTGAAGGTACGCTCATGACACAGGCCGGACTAAAGATTAAGTTTATCGACTTCGATTGCACGAATGCTACGCAAACGGGACTTATCACGCTGAGTGACACACCGGACGCTTCACTTTCTACAGAAAGCCTCGGCTACAAGGCCAACGGAGCGAACCAAGACGGTTACGTTATTAACAAACCAGTTATCTTCCAAGAGTGCAACATCAAGAACCTGCCGAACAGTATCATCTACGGCAACAAACAGCCGTGGAGCTTACGCGACTTCCGCATCACCGACTGCTTGATTCAGATGAACAACGAAGGTTCTAATTCCTTCATTAACCTCTACAACGGAAAGAATGGTCTTATCAAAGACATGACCATCGAGAACAACACCATCTGGAACATCGTAAAAAACGGTAGTGCCTATTTCATCCGCTACTCGAACAGCTCGAACGCGCAGCCAAAGAAGATTTTCGGAAACAATGATAATTCTTCTACGCACAACATTCGCTATAACACATTCTGCAAGACGTTCTCCAACAAAGACTTCGGAAACAACATGCCGAATACGAACACTGTCGTGCTCAACACACAGTATAACATCTTCTACGACGTGTTCCGCATCTACCAGTACTTGCAAAGCAACTGTACGCGCCACACCCCGGGCAACACCATTTGGGGCGTCGACGGAGGCACGCCTAACGGCAACGACACCGGAGGCCGAAAGGACAACGACGGTAACCCGTATGCCACGCTGGAAGACCCACAATTCGTAGGACCGTTCTTGCAGGAAATCGACCTCGATGACACGGCCAAAGGCGGAGTGAACTTCACTCCGACGGCTCCTGTTGCCACCGGCAACAAGGCTGGAGACCCGCGCTGGTATTAATCAAAACAAGATGTTTCATCATTAAGTATCTAATCAATGGAATACAATCATATATTAAAGATAGGTCTTGGCGCCATGTTGGCCGTCGGCACATGCACGTCGGCATTCGCCCAAGCAGAAATCACATACAAAGGCACTGTGGTCGATGAAACAGGCTTGCCCATCATCGGCGCAGCCGTAAAAATAGCGGGGCAGACCCAAGGCGGTGCCATCACCGACCTCGATGGTAACTTCACCATCAAAGTGCCCCAGGGAGCGACTGTGGAAATTTCCTACATCGGCTACTCCACTGTGCGCATCACCGACTTCAAGCAGACTAACATCGTGATGAAAGAAGACACGCAACAACTCGACGAAGTGGTCGTCGTAGGTTACGGCGTGCAGAAAAAAGCCCACTTGACAGGTGCCATCTCCACCGTGCCTGTCGATGAAATTCAGGACCTCGTGGGTGGAGACCTGGCCAGCTCATTAAGCGGATTGGTCAACGGTTTGAGCGTAAGTGGCGGTGATGCCCGTCCGGGAGCTCCAGCCCGTCTGTCAATTCGTGGTTCAGGCGATGTATCAGCTTTGGGCTCGACAGCACAAGAACCGCTGTTCGTCATCGACGGCTTCATCTATCCGAACGACGTGAAGGTGGGCAACACCATGCAAAACCTTGGTTCGGAAGCCTTCAACAACCTCGACCCGAGCATGATCGAGAGCATCTCCGTGTTGAAGGATGCCGCAGCAGCCGTCTATGGTGCGCGTGCAGCCAACGGTGTCATCCTCGTCACCACGAAGAAAGGCAAACAAGGTGCACCGCAAATCTCTTATAGCGGTTCGTTCGGTATCACCGACGCTGTGAGCCACACTAAAATGCTGAACTCTTACGACTACGGACGCTTGTGGAACGCCGTGAAAGCAGCCGACCCGCTCGACACGACGCTCAACCCGCAGCTCGACCTCTTCCAAGCCGACGAGCTTGCAGCCATGCGCGGCCTGAACTATAACCTGCTCGACAAATATTGGGAGACAGGTATCACGCAAAAACACAGTGTCAACCTGAGTGGCGCGAGCGAAAAGGCCAACTATTATGCCGGCATTTCCTACTTCGACCAAGAAGGTAACCTCGGCAAGCTGGACTATAACCGCTGGAACTTCCGCGCCGGTGTCGATCTCCAGATAGCTAAAGGCTTCAAAGCCAGCTTGCAGGTGTCGGGCGACTACGGAAAGAAAGACAACCCGCTCGTGAAAGTGGGCGGCACGAACACGGAAAATGACTACCGCCGCCTGATGTACCGTCCGCGCTATATCCCGGAATACGTCAACGGGCTCCCCGTCGCATCCTACGGCATCAGCAATGAAAAGAAAGGTGACGACCAAATCTACCACTTTGATGTACTCCAGAACAATGGTGACTACAGCAGTTCCATGAGCCAGAACCTCACTATCAACGGTAGCCTGGAATATGACTTCAGCCACATCTCCTTCTTGAAAGGCTTGAACGTGCGCTTCTCCTACGCCAAGAGCATCAGCACGAACAAGAACAACCAATATGGTACAGAGTACAGCCTCTATCAGATGGTACGCCGCTCCGGTAGCGGACAGCACCTCTACACGCCCATTCCCGGACAAGAAGCTGAATACGAAGCCTTGATGACGGAGAACAACTTCCAATTGGCCAACAACGGTACGACCATCAGCAACGGCGACATGCTTACCCGCACGATGGACCGCTCCGACAGCTACCAGATGAACCTCACCTTGTCATACGCCCGCGACTTCGGCGAACACCACGTGAGTGCTCTCTTCTCCATCGAAAAATCGGAGACTGAAAGTGAATGGATGACAGGCCAAGTGACAGACCCGTATGAGTTCACCACCGGTCAATCCAACTCCGTAGGCCCAGACAGCGAGATGTCCACCTCCTGGACACGCGCCGAATCCGGTACGCTATCCTACATCGGTCGTATCAACTACGCCTACAAAGATCGCTACCTGGCTGAGTTCCTCGTCCGTTCGGACGCTTCCACCAAGTTTGCACCTGAGAACTACTGGGGTACTTTCCCCTCATTCTCCGCAGGTTGGGTGATGTCAGAAGAGAACTGGTTCCGTGACAACGTCAAGTTCATTGACTACTTGAAACTCCGCGCTTCGTTCGGTCTGACCGGTCGCGACAACACCACGCCGTGGCAGTGGATGCAGACCTACGGTACAGATAAAGACAAAGGTCCAGTCTTCGGAACAGGACTGGAAAACACCGCAGGCAGCCACATCTCCCTGAACAAGAACAACTCAGCTGTCAACCGTGACGCACACTGGGACAAGACCTATAAAGCCAACATCGGACTCGACTTCAACGTCCTGGACAACCGCTTGGCCTTCAACATCGACGGTTACTATGAATGGAACCGCGAGATGCTGACCAACTACTCAGCTTCCGTGCCAGGCACTGTCGGCACTCAGTCGGCCAAAGTAAACTACGGTGAACTCGACAGCTACGGTATCGAAGTGGGCATTACCTGGCGCGACAACATCGGCGAAGACTTCAAGTATAAAATTGGAATCAACACCGGCTATACCGACAACAAGGTGCTCATGATGGACTGGGAGACCGACTACCTATTCCGTCAAATCACCAAAGGCGACCGTACCGACCAAGGTACATGGGGTATGCAGTGCCTCGGCATGTTCCGCAGTTTCCAGGACATCGATGAATACTTTGCGAAGTATAACATCACGTCCTACATGGGTATGTCGAAAGACGAAGTACGTCCGGGTATGCTTATTTATAAGGATGTGCGCGGCGCTTTGCAGGAAGACGGCACCTACGCCGGTCCTGATGGCATCGTGGACGAAGACAACGACCAAGTGGAACTCTGCCACCGCAGCAATCCCTACGGCCTGACAGCCAATCTGAGCGCTGAGTGGAAAGGCATTTCGCTGACGGCACAAATCGGCGCAAGCTGGGGAGGATATAGCTTCATCGACGGCTCTGCACTCAAAGCTGAAGGTAATCTGGAATACTCCAACATGCCTTCCATCTGGAACGTGGACAACATGTATTCCTATCAGGACGTGTATGACGCATCGGGCAACCTCGTGGTGGCTGAAAACCGCAACGCAAAGTATCCGAACTTGAACTACAGCGATGTAAACAGCGTGACATCAACCTTCTGGCGCATCAGCAGTACACGCATCAGCCTCAACCGCCTGACGCTGGCATACGCCATCCCGTCAAAGTGGATTAAGACCATCGGCATACAAAGTTGCCGCTTCAATGTCACCGGACAAAACCTGTTCAGCTTCTACAATCCCTATCCTGACAACTTCATGGACCCGATGAGCAGCTACGACAGTTATCCGACTTTGAGAAAATTCACCGTTGGTGTTAATATTTCATTCTAACACGAAAAACAAACGACAATGAAAAGAACAAACATAAAACTATTTGCCCTTGCCTTGACAGCCACTGCCGCATTCTCAGCGTGCAGCGACCAATTCCTGCAAGACAAGAAAAACTACGATAGTGCCAGCGAAGACGTATATAACTACGTCAGCGGCGCCACCGGACGTGTGAACGATGTCTATTGGTTCTGCCAACCCACTGAAAACAGCAGTCCGGGATGGAAGAACCCCAGCACCGGTTCGGCCGACATGCTCTCCAAGTGTACGGAAGAATACAGCGGCTTCGACAAGTTCAACGACCCGCAGACTGAATTGACCTACCTGAGCGGAAACAACACCGTGCCTGATTTTTTCCAGGGACAGGCCAACAACGTCCGTGAATCAGCTTGGGGACGCATCCGCAACTGTAATGACGTCATCCGCGGCATCAATGGCGGAGACATCCCCCAGGAAGACAAAAACCGCCTGCTCGGACAAGTTTACTTTTGGCGTGCATGGTGCTACTACAACCTGCTGAAGTGGTATGGCGGAGTGCCCATCATCACAGAGGTACAAGACCCTACGGCTGAGGCTCAAGTGCCGCGCTCCAGCACGAAAGCGACCCTCGAGTTCATCTGCAGCGACCTGGACACGGCCAAAGACCTCCTGCTTAACGTGTCATACGGAGATGCCGACTACGGACGTGTCACTGCCGGAACGGCCATGGCACTGAAGGGACGTGTGCTCCTCCTCTGGGCCAGCCCGCTCTTCAACCGCGCCAACGACGAACAACGCTGGAAAGACGCCTACGACTTCATGAAAAACGAAGCCATGCCCATCATCGACGGCTGCGGCTATGGCTTGGCTAATGAAAGCTATACGGAAAACGCAGGCAACTGGGCCACAATCTTCACACCCGCAGGCGGCGCGAAGAGCCCGGAAGCTGTACTCGTCACACTGTATAACACCATCAGGCCGGGCGGAGTCCCCGACTATGCCCGCAACAACGGCTGGGAACAAAGCATCCGCCCGTCCAACACGCTGGGCGGCGGAGGAAAGACTCCTTCGGAAATGATTGTCAGCCTCTTCCCGATGGCCGACGGCAAACGTCCGAGCAATACGACATCTTACAGCAAGCTGCCGGCATCACAATACCGCTACGAACAAGAAGCCCCATTCATGAACCGTGACCCGCGTTTCTATCGCACTTTCGCCTTTCCTGGCGTGCGCTGGGCTTTCAGTGGCGACCCAAGAATCTCCGGCTCAAACATGTATCCGTATAGCGGATCGGACTACGTGCTCTGGAACTATGTGTGGTATAACAAAGCCGAAGACCGTGACAACGTGGAATCCAGCAACACCTTCGGTTCGGATGCTCTGCTGGGCAATGCCAAAGGTTTCTACGTGCGCAAGCGTTCCGACGACTTCGACGTGAACAACTCTCCGCTCTATAAATTTGACCGCGACGACCGCCGCTTCGGCATGTCGGCCATGCCGTGGATGGAAATCCGCTATACAGAAGTACTTCTCAACCTGGCCGAAGCAGCTTGCGGTGCAGGTGAGATGAGCGAAGCTGTCAGCATCCTCCAAAGACTGCGCCACCGCGTGGGCTATACAGGAGACTGCGGCCTCGCATCCAACCTGAACAGCGATCAGGCAGCCTGCATGTCAGCCGTGCTCTACGAACGCCAAATCGAACTTGCCTTCGAAGGCAAACGCTTCGACGACATGCGCCGCTGGATGTTGTTTGACGGCGGAACAGGCACGGTGGATGGTGCTCCCGCAAGCTGGAAACTCACTGGTTGGGATGGCAACACTTGTACGTGGCTAGGGTATCCGCAGATGAATGGACGCCGCCGCGACAACTTCGAATTCCGTGTGAAAAATGACTACAACAATGGTTTGGGTGAACGTGAATGGCCGACCAATACGGAAAGCAATTACGTGAAGGACAATCCCGACCCGCTCTGCGGCATCGCCTACGGCACGGATGGCAGCACACTGAATGGCGAACGTGCCGATGCAGCCATCGACTTGCGTGAACCCGTCGCCTTGCAACAAGACGCCCTGAAGGCCTTCTACGAGAAATACCTGACGTATAAGAAGAAGAAAGGCGACTCGTTTGACTCCAACCACAGCGAGCTGTATTTCAACTTCCGCCCGCAATACTACTTCCCGGGCCTGACCCAAGGAGCAATGAGCCAAAACCCGTCGGTAGAACAAACCATCGGCTGGGGTGACCACAACCACGGTGGCGCCAACGGAACTTTCGACCCGCTGGCTGAATAAAAAGACTGTATTCAATACACACGATAAACACAAGAAGAAGAATCTTGTGCTTTGTTAAAACAAAAGTTTATATAGCGAAAGCCCCGTCTGTGAAGATAGGGCTTTCTTTTTTTAGGTGTAGAAACACAGCATTTTGACTTCTGGGACTATTTAGCACCTCATCGTGACTAATTGTCACTCATTCGAACGATAAAGCCAACTGTCAGAACTATTCAACGACTACCTTTGCATGGTAATTCTATTATAATTCAATGACATGATGACAAATGTAACTAAAAGAAAATACTCGAAACCGAGTGCAAAAGTAGTGGAATGGGACTTCAACGAGTCTGTGTGCAGTTCCGTAGTGACATACAGCAGTGGACGATGCCTGGACGTGCAAAGAGGCAGCCAGCAATACTCCATCGAAAACAGATCGGACATGACCGGAACGTGGACCCGCATCGGCTCCAGATAATTAACCTGTAACAAATGCTTATGGACATGAAACGACTTTTTCCTTTGTTCATCATCGACCTATTGTTTAGTGTCGTGATGCTTTCATCTTGTACGAATGATGACAATGCCGTGACACCGGCAGAACCGGGCGTCTACACCATCGACATGGCCGTGGATGCTCAAAGAGAGACCTCCAAGTCAACGAGAGGCATTGAAAACAACAGCAACTTCGACGGGAACTACGACCCCAGCACCATCTACCTCCACCAGAAAGATGGCAACGGCGTGCTTGCGTTTCCCCTCTACTCCTACACAAACAGCGAGGGACAACAGTGTAACAAAGGATTCCGCTACCGCATCGAGGTGAAAGAAGACAACAGTGCGACCATAACCCCGATAGATGCGACGGACAACTACCTGGAGACATCACTGGAACTATCCTCTGGAGCCGAGGTCTATTTTTCCTCACTGGAGTCTGACGACTGGACGTTGCCGGACGAGCAAATAATCGAGAGCAATGACGACAGGCTCTACCTCCGCAAAAACGACATCAACAAAGAAATCTACCGCAGCGCCGCGGACTTTTCCATCACGGACCTGACCACCAGCGGTCCGGTAGTCATACACCGCGCTTGCGCTGCCTTCAACTTGGTGGGACTGTTCTATGACGGAGAAGAATTGGGGTCGTTGGACGAAGAAGAGGGCGGATACGCCAGCCTGACAGACGATGAATTTACAGAGATCATGGGATCGGATCCTTCCACGTGGTACATCAAGATTATCACCGGCGGCCCGGCATTTACCAACCAATATGACCTGAGCAACCAGCAGTCCACAGGCGACCGGGAAGGCGGTTACTACTCCTCCGGTGACTCCGACCTTTTCGAACAAGGGAGTGAGGATGCAAACAAATACCTGCCACTCACCAACCGGAACTACAATTACAGCCCTGACATCATGCTCCAAGGCTTTGGCTACTACACACGAACCGGCAACCAGCTCTTCACCCCCGTCACCGGCGGAGAAGCCCACGTCTACATCCGGATAAAACACTGGACGGGCAGCGGAGAGCCTACGGACGAATGGCTGCTGGACGACACGGGCGCATTGCAGACGGAAGTGGACATGGGAGGCACTACCGTTCCGGCAAACAACAGCTTCCACATCTACGGCTTGCTGATGGACATCCGGCAATTCCAAAGCGCATGGGAGAGCGCAGGCGGAGACGCCGCAGCCAATGCGACCAGAAGCACAGGCGGCGTGCGCACGTTCACGCTGAAAGACGCGAAAGTCGTCTGCGAGACCTTCTGATGACGAAAGATTGCATACATTTTTTTGAATTATAATCGAAAGAAAGAGGTTATGTCGAAAGGGGAAAATCCAACAAAGACACGGAGAAGCAGAGGGCATGTCGCATAAATCAGAAAAAAATAAAAACTCTGAGCTCATGCGTCTCCAGTGTGTTGGAAATCCATCTTGACACAGCCTCTTCTTGCCAATGACACGACAATGAAAGCGCATATAAAAAGTGATTTCCTTATACGGACCATTGCCAACGAAAAAGTGCTGATAGGCAACGGAGAACAAATCAACTTCTCCAAAATGCTGATGCTGAACGACACGGCAGCCTTCGTCATCGAAGAACTGCAAAAGCAGGCTGTTCCCGTCGATGTGGAGACATTGGCACAATGCCTGGCCGACAGCTACGAAGTGTCCCTCCCCGAAGCGCTGGCCGACGTGAAAACGTTGATGACTCAACTGGAGAGCCAAGGCGTGGTCGTGCTGGAGTGACAGCCATCCTCTACTTTCCACGTTATCCCAACACTAAAACCAAGAAGCTGCCTGGGACTTATCGCCCAAAGAACACACGAAAGCCGGATACACAGCCGGACATCCGGACAGCTTTCGAACATTCAACATTTTTCCAAACACACCACGACGAAGGCCGACAGCGAGCCGTCTTCCGACAAATGCCTTATTGTCAACAAGAAAGCACCGCCGTGGAAGCACCTTAACAGAAGCTGAGAACCGGAACTAAGGAAGCCGGGAACGGAAAGGAGGGTAAGGCCGGACGGTCTCCTTTCCGCTCCCGGCTTCCATTAAGTCCCTGTCCGGGAGAGACAGACATGTTGCTTCTTTTCGCTAATCCGACACGCCAATCCGAATGATTTGCCCACATCTTGCCGACACGGCCGCATGATGGGTGATGAAGATGAAAGTATATTCAATTTACTGTTCACCAGATGTGCTGCATTTTTATATTGCCGCCAATCATCTTTCCCGACATTCCTGATGATGGGCAAGAGATAGGGAGAGCCGGAAGTGTCATACTTGTCGACAATCTCCTGCATGGGCTTTTCCCACTTTATGAACAATCGCTGATGGGTCTTCTGCCTACGATAGGTCAACACGCCATTTTGCAAATCCTTCTTTTTCAAATAAGCCATGTCCACAAACGACATCCCGCGGGTGTAGAAGCTGAACATGAACATGTCTCTAGCATAATCCATGGAAGGCATTAACTCCAGATCACGAATCTGGCGGATAATCTTGGCTGACATAGCCCGCTTGACAGTCTTATCAATGCCGGTATAAACGTGCTTGAACGGATGCCTTTGCATGGTGAGTTCTTGCTCCACCGCACGGTTATACATGGCACGAAGATTCCTCACGTAGAAAGAGGAACTGTTCGGACAAATGCCATTGGACTTCAAGTAGCTCTCATATTCCATCATCAGGTTGACATCCAGTTCGTCAAGCGGGATGTCCCCGTGGATGTTCCTGAATCGGATGAAACTGTTGAGCGCGGTGGTATAGGTTTCTGCCGTGCGCTGTTTTCCCACCTGCTTCATCTGTGCAATCAGTCTTTTGCAAAACGAAAAAAAGCCGTCTTTGCCGAAAGCAGAAAGAAAAAGCGCCACGACATCATCGGAAGTAAATACACCCCCGGCATGTCCAAGTCTCGACAAAATGTCGTTCAAGCGTGCGACATCGGATTTAAGACGTGCATCCAAAGATTGCAAATAGCAGAACCGTCCTTTATCACATGCTGCCTGAAAGAGAATCCGTCCCTCGGTACCGTCCCATTCCATCGGATAGATTTTATATCCGACACTTATCTGACGCACCACTCGATTATGAATCACTTGATAATACAATGTACCTTCCTTTCTATCGACAGAAGAGGTACGAAATTTCACTTTAACTGTAGCCATATATCTTATTGTATCAGGAGCAAACTAATGAATAGTCTCCAATCTATTCCATAAATGTCATAAAGATTACATAAAGAAAAAGGCACATTCATAAAGAGTTGGCATGCAATACACAAGAAAATACATACCCCACACATCTCCGCATTTTTCAATCATGTCTCCTCCGAAGAGCTGATATGGTAAAGAAAAGAACCTGGCTGGGAAAATCTTCCTGCTTCATGCTGCATTCTTCATTAAAATGCTTTTCTTTGCCCGACTAACCAAAAGAACGCCAAAAAGCATGTCTACGATTATCTATCCTTCTCCCATTTTCGGTCCCGTACATAGCCGTCGACTGGGAGTGTCCCTGGGCATCAATCTGATGCCGGGAGACGGTAAAGTGTGTACGTTTGATTGCGTCTATTGTGAATGCGGTTTCAATGCGGACCACCGTGCACACCTGCGCCGCCCGACCCGCGAAGAGGTGCGCGAAGCACTGGAAGCCCGCCTGCAAGACATGAAAGCCAACGGCCCGGCCCCTGACGTGCTGACTTTTGCCGGCAACGGCGAGCCGACCGCCCACCCGCATTTTCCTGAAATCATGGATGACACGCTGGCCCTGCGCGACCGCTATTTCCCGGCGGCCAAGGTGAGCGTGCTGAGCAATTCGACCATGCTCCACCGTCCGGAGGTGGTGGCTGCCCTGAAGCGCATTGACAACAACATCCTGAAGCTCGACACCGTGGATGCCGATTATATCCGTCGGGTCGACCGTCCGACGGGTGCATACGACGTGAAGCAAGTCATCGAACAGCTGAAAGCCTTCCACGGCCATCTCATCATCCAGACCATGTTCATGAAAGGAACGCACGACGGAATTTCCGTGGACAACACCGGTGACCGCTACATCCTGCCTTGGATAGAGACTGTCAAACAAATCGCACCAAGCCAGGTAATGATATACACCATCGACCGCGAAACGCCTGACACGCATCTCGAAAAAGCCTCACACGAAGAACTCGACCGCATCGCGACACTCCTGCGCGAGTCCGGCCTGAATGTGTCAGTGTCTTATTGAAAACAACAAGCCGGCCTATCGACGGAGAGATGGATTTCTCCTTGTCGATAGGCCGGCTTCAATCTTTTTATCAAAATCTTACCCTCAGTTGCAGTTGGAGGTCCTGCTTGTGGCGTCCTTCGATTTCCTGCGTTCCCGAACCGATACGGTCCCGGTCGAAATATCCGGTATAAACATACTTGACAATCACTGTGAACAACTTGTTGACAGACCAACTTCCCCACAGGTAGGCATGTACTCCATGTCCGTAGGAAGAAGGAAATGAAAACGTGTAGAGCAGGCCGCGCTCGTAAGAATAAACTCTTGTATCATAACTGTCTGTATGAAAATAGCTGCCTCCGGCCTCACACTGCACGGGCTTCGCAGACGGTCTCCAGGCGACGGACTGGGACAACTGGAAACCCTGTTCATTGCCCTCGGAAATGAAGGACTTATGCACATAGTCAAGCGTAGTTTTCAACATCCATTCGGGCATTGCCTGCCAGCGGAACTGTGTCTTGACCGTATGGCGGTCGTCCGGAGCAGTTCCCTTGCGGCCATCGTCTTCCATCGTAAAATCTTTTCCCTTATTCTTGAAGCGGTAACGCAACAACCAGTCGACACGCTCTCCCATACGCCCCGTGAACTGCGTGAAAACTTCCACTCCCTTCGAACCGGGGACGGAGACTCTGTATTTCGGAGCGGGAAAACGAAAGCAGTCTACGTAGGCCGTCGCCTTCAGCTTATCGCCCAACGCGGCTTCCATCCCCACATAAAGCCCGTTTTCATTGCGCACACGTCCGCCTTCCTCGAAAGCACGGGCATGAATGCCTTCGAAGTCCTTCGCATAGTAACGGTGGAGGACAAGCACACTCCAGGAAGGAGAAAAACGATAGGCCAGGGCATTGAGCGTAGCCAAAGCTCCGTTGCCTCCTAAAGCTGTCTCGCCGACGAAGGAAAAGCGATGGCCGTCCCAACGATAGTCCACTCCCAACGCACCAAACTCACGTCCGCGCGGGTCATACTGCTGGTAAGAGCGTTGCGGTTTGAACGCCCTGTTGAAAACAGTATAAACACCTGTCAAACCAATGTTGAAAGTCGGAGTTTCATAGGATAAATGCAATCCAGCCAAGTGGTTATGAACGTTGTGCTTCTTCGACATATCCAGCGGCGTGCGGTGATAACCGTCAGTTTTCAACGAAGTTATGAACTCATCCTTCAGTGTGGCGTCGCGTTCGCGAAAGGAATAAAACCCGGTCAGTCCCACCCGGCCAAACTGCCAGGCTGCGGCCATGCCTCGCAAATAGTCATCTTCACTCGTCGAGGAATGTTTCTTGATACCTTTGTTGCGACTGTATATGCCGGTCAGCACCGACTGTTTGCCCAAGACAAACTGATTGTTCATCACCAGCCCTTGGCCGAAGTTCAGTCGGTAATTGCCCAATGCCAACGTACGCATCCGACCCACATCATGCAAAAGGAAATAGTAGGAATAGAAATCATAGCCCTTATTGCCGCGCCCAAAGAAAGGTTCTCCTGCGTCGTTCTCGACCACAAAGCCGGCTGAAAGCCGTGTCCCGTAATCATACTGGTAGCGGATGGAGTGATAGAAACGTGTCCCCAGATAACGGCGATTGGGATACTGTTCCAGCACATCAGGCGGATACCGGTAGTATCCTTTGCGGTAGTAGAACGGGATGTCCACACGTGCGATAAACTCATGTTCTCCATACTTGCCCAGGTTCTTCCACCGTAAAGGAGCTGTCTGCTTCCCGACTTCCCCTGCATAAACAAACAGGGAAAGCATGGCTCGTGTGTCATAATCCAACCCTTCAACCAACTGAAGTTCGGAAAGAGTCAACACAGGCTTGTGTACATAGACGTAAGCCAACAACTCTTCGATTTGCTCCGAAGTGAGGAAGGGCAGTGTCTCGAGTTGCTCGCGCGTCAATTCATTCAGGTTGAACGGATGAGCGTGACGCTCGGCAAGCTCCTCGTAGAGATGCTGCCAGGAAGTCTGTTCGCGCTCCTCTTCGGTCGTCATGCGTTCGACAAACTCTTCCCACGTGAGCGATTGGGCCGCAGATTTATGAACAACCATAAACAGCAGCAGGCAACTTATCAACCAGATTTGAACAGGTGTCACAAGCAGAGTTCTATTTTCCCTCTCCATCAGTCAGCAGATTAAATTATAAGCTCAAAAGTAGCTGAAATACGAAGAGAAAACAAATAAAAAGAAAAGCTTTTTTTATTAAAACCCCTAACTTTGCGCGTATGAAAGCCATACAGATTTTCATCATCCTGTTCATAACTTGCCTCGCCAGTATGAACACCATGTCACATGCACAAACGAAGAACACGCCACCGCCTGCCAGACTCACTGTGAGCCGCACCGTGTATGAAGGCGACAGCATCACGCGCGTCGACTTCTATCCGCTGCGTGTCTATCCGAAACTGACTTTTAAGAACCGACGACGCGAACGGGCTTACTACAAGCTCATCCGCGACGTGAAACGCACGCTCCCCCTGGCGCGTATGATACGCGGACTGCTCATAGAGACCTACGAAGAAATGATGAAACTGCCTGAAAACAAACGCGACGACTACATCAAACAGCGTGAAAAGGACCTGAAGAAGCGCTACACGCCCATGATGAAGAAGCTCACCTACGCCCAGGGAAGACTGCTCATCAAGCTGGTCGACCGCGAGTGCAACCAGACGAGCTATGACATCGTGAAAGCCTTCTTCGGCCCGTTCAAAGCCGGGTTCTACCAGACATTTGCTTCCTTGTTTGGCGCCAGCCTGAAGAAGGAATATGACCCGGAAGACAACGATGCACTCACCGAACGGGTCATACTCATGGTGGAAAGCGGACAATTATAGACTAATACGGAGCCCCTCCAAACCTCCCCCGAAGGGGAGGCTTTCAGCCTTTATCAGTCTCCCTTCGGGGGAGGTTTGGAGGGGCTGGGATTGAACTTAGAGAGGTTGCTTTTTAAACAGTTCCCAGATGACAATCCCCGTCGTGACGGAGACATTGAGCGAATGTTTCGTCCCATATTGGGGGATTTCCAAGCAACCGTCACAGAGGTCAACGACATCCTGACGCACCCCCTTCACTTCATTGCCCATTACCACGGCACAACGTTGCCCTGCTTCCCAGCGGAAGTCCTGAAGCATCGTGCTGCCCTCAGCCTGCTCCACGGCATACACCTTGTAACCGTCAACTTGCAACGCACGCACGGCATCAGCCGTATCCTTATAATAAGTCCAGTCCACACTGTCCTCCGCCCCAAGGGCTGTCTTGTGTATTTCCGGCTGGGGAGGGACAGCCGTGATGCCACAGAGGAAGATACGCTCGACACGGAATGCATCCGACGTGCGAAACACAGCTCCGACATTGTGCAGGCTGCGCACGTCATCAAGTACCACGACCAACGGCATCTTTTCGGCTTGTTTGAATTCGTCCACCGTCAGGCGGTTCATCTCCGTTATCTTCAGTTTTCTCATTGCTTATTCATTTAATAAAAAGAGATTGCAAAGATACGACAAAACTGTTCATAAACTGTCAATAGCCAGTCAAACCACAGTCAATATCCTGTCGACAACATGTGAAAAGATGGACGGGGTGAAAAGTTGGAGATACAAAATAAAATGATATACCGCACTTCATCCGATACGGCCAAGTTTTTTCATGGAAAGTTTCAAAGCTCGTTTCAACAGCTTATTCACAGCCCGTCGGACTGTCGGAGGACGAAAAGTTATCGACATGCCGGGTTATCAACAAGACTTCATCTGACGAAGTAAGACCATTGAAAGGCAATAAATTAGACAGTCTAAAACCTGTTTATTCCATCGGCATAACTATTTCTTTCGTGATGATAAGTTACTGTGCAAGAAAAACACCCTTTTTCTTCCGACACAATCAACAGCTTATCATAATCATCATTTTCTTTAGAATTAAAAAGAAAGAAATAATATATATATGATATGTGTCGATAAGTGGGAGAGGGTGAAAAGTGTGGATTCGGATGGCTCTTTCACCCTGTTAAGGGTAGCCGACCACGGCCTTAACTCCGCCCGACCACGGAAAGGAGGGTAGGCGGGAGCGGAGTTAAGGGGCGGTTTGAATGAAGTATATAGAATGAACAATGAAGAGTTGATATAACTTTCACAGCAAGAAAATTCTTCATTCTTCACTCTTCATTTTAAAGCCCGAGTTTGCGGGAGATGTCCAGCATGCGCTCGATGGGTTTGACGGCCCGTGCGGCGATGTCGGGGTCGACCTCGATGGCCGGCGATTCGTCACGCAGGCAGGCGTAGAGCTTTTCCATCGTGTTCAGGCGCATGAAGTTGCATTCGTTGCAGGCACAGATGCCCGCATTGGGCGGAGCCGGGATGAATTCCTTGTCGGGGCACTGCTTGCGCATCTCGTGCAGGATGCCCGCTTCCGTGGCGACGATGAAGCGGCGGCAGGGACTCTTCACGGCGTGTTTCAACAGGGCAGCTGTCGAGCCGACGACGTCGGCCAGCTTCAGCACGGCACCCTTGCATTCCGGATGGGCCAGCACTTCGGCATCGGGATGTGCAGCTTTCAGTTCCACGATTTTCTCCACGGAGAACTGTTCATGCACATGGCAGGCACCGTCCCAGAGCAGCATTTGGCGGCCTGTGACAGCATTGATGTAGCTTCCCAGGTTGCGGTCCGGTCCGAAGATGATGGGCGTCTCCTGCGGGAAACTTTCCACGATTTGGCGGGCATTGGTGGAAGTCACCACCACATCGGTCAGGGCCTTGACGGCAGCGGACGTGTTGACATACGAGATGACCGTGTGTCCCGGATGGGCCTTCACGAAGTCGGCGAAGCGGTCGGCCGGGCAACTGTCGGCCAGCGAACAGCCGGCTGCCAGGTCGGGGACGAGTACTTTCTTGTCCGGGCAGAGGATTTTGGCGGTTTCGCCCATGAAATGCACGCCGCACATCACCAGGATGTCAGCCGTGCAGCGTGAGGCCCATTGAGCCAGTGCCAGGCTGTCGCCCACGAAGTCGGCCATGTCTTGTATGTCGCCTTCCTGGTAATAATGGGCCAGGATGACGGCGTTTTTTTCCTTGCGCAAGCGGTTGATTTCTTCTTTCAGATTCATAGTGTATCGGAGTTAGTTGTTAGTCATTCGGCATGAAGAAAAAATAAACACCTGTCAATAGAGTTATTGACAGGTGCAAAATTACGTATTTCGGGCATTTAAGGATGCGTTCGATAAGGTTTTTGACATCGATTGGCCCACTTTTCAACACTTAGAAGCTATTTTGAATTTCTACAAAAAGTTTTTCTCTGCTTGATGCCTCCGTTTTTCAGGAAGTCGACCAGCTTCTGGACGGCGCGTGCGCGGTGGCTGATGTGGTTTTTCACGTCACCCAGTTCGGCAAATGTGCGGTCGTAACCCTCGGGGACGAAGACGGGGTCGTAGCCGAATCCGCCGTCACCGTGTGGCTCTGTCGTGATGTGCCCTTCGACGATTCCTTCAAATTCGTATGTCTGTCCGCCGCGTATGAGGGCGATGACCGTGCGGAAGCGTGCCCTTCGGTTTTCGACCCCTTTCAGGCGTGCGAGCAGTTTGTTCATGTTGGCCACAGAGTCATGTCCTTCGCCTCCGGCATAGCGTGCCGAATACACCCCCGGTTCGCCGCCGAGAGCCTCTACTTCCAGCCCCGTGTCGTCGGCAAAGCAGTCCGTGTTGAAATGTTCGTTGACATAGCGTGCCTTGAGCAGGGCGTTTTCCTCCAGTGTCGTTCCCGTCTCAGGGATGTCGGCGTGGCAACCGATGTCGCGCAGGCTCAGCAGCTCGATACGTTCGCCGAGCATGGCAGACACCTCTTCCAGTTTGTGTGCATTGTTGGTCGCAAAAACGAGTTTTTCTTTCATAAGCGTTGTTTCTTGATGAGTTAGTAGAAAAAAGCCGCAGCGTCCCCACGTGTTGCGGGAAGGCTGCGGCCGTCGAAATCAGGTTTAGTATGTACAGTATGAAGTTTTCAGTATTATTTTACTTTTATCTTGTCGAAGCCTTCTCCGAATACGCCGATGACAGCGCTTTGCGAGACGAAGGCATTGGGGTCGATGGCTTTCACAAGCCTGAAGATGTTGGTCGACTCACGCTTTTTGGCCAGGATGACGATGACTTTCACATCACGCTTGCTATACCACCCTACGCCGTCGAGCAGGGTTACGCCCCGGTGGAGCTGGTGTGTCACGGCATCGGAGATTTTCTCATACTCTTTCGAGAAGATGAGGAATTGGACCGACTGTCGGGCATTGTTGACCACATAGTCGATACACAGTCCGATGACGATGAGCGTGCTGTAGCCGAAAATCACCTTTTCGATGGTGTATCCCGGGATGAACGACGAGGACGAGATGATGCAGAGGTCACAGAGCATGGTCATACGTCCGAACGTGATGTCGCGATACTTGTTGACGATGGCGGCGATGATGTCCGTACCTCCCGTACTGCCATTGTGCGTGAAGGCGATGCCAAGTCCCATACCGCAAAGTGCAGCTCCCACGATGACGGCCATAAACGGTTCGTCACCCACGAGTGAGAGTGCGTTGCCCTGTTCGTCCACGATGATTCGCTGGAGGAACCATAGCAGGAAATAGAGCACTCCGATGCCGTAGATGGTTTTCAGGCAGAACTTCCAGCCTAAAATCTTCAAGGCAAAGACCAGCAGGACGATGTTGATGAGCACGTAGGTGTTTTGGATGGGTATTCCCGTACCATAGTAGACGATGGCCGATATACCCGTCACGCCGCCGGTGGTGATTTTATTCGGGATAAGAAATCCTGCCCATCCGAAGGCGTACAGGAGTAGTCCGAATGTGATGAACAGATAGTCTTTGGCTTCTGTCCATACGCTAGTGAAAACGATAGGTTTAAATTTGTTCATACTATACTTTTATAATGTTTAATTGGATTATCCGATGACCATGTTGACAATCTTCTTCGGCACGATGATGACTTTCTTCACCGTCTTTCCTTCCAGATATTTCTGTGAGGCCTCATGCGTGCGTACGGTCTGTTCGATGGTCGCATTGTCGGCGTCGGCCGGGAAGTCGAGCGTGAAGCGTGCCTTTCCGTTGAACGACACGGTGTATTTCACGATGTCTTCCTTCAGGTAATCTTCGTTGCAGACAGGCCATTGTGCGTCACATACGGAAGTCGTGTGTCCCAGCTTTTCCCAAAGCTCCTCGCTCAAGTGGGGGGCAAAGGGCGCGAGCAGCACGATGAGGTCGCTCAGGACGGTTGCTTTGTTGCATTTCAGTTGGCTCAGTTCGTTTACGCAAATCATGAAAGCACTCACTGAAGTGTTATAGGAGAAGTTTTCGATGTCTACGGTTACTTTCTTGATGAGCTTATGGATGGACTTGAGTTCGTCGCGTGTCGGTTCGCCTTCTTGGGTGGGAAGGAATTCTCCCTTGCGGCTGTAGAAGAGCGACCAGAGCTTCTTCAGAAAGCGGTGTACGCCGTCTATGCCGTTCGTGTCCCAAGGTTTCGACATTTCGACAGGACCGAGGAACATCTCGTACATGCGCAATGTGTCGGCGCCATACTTTTCAACAATCATGTCGGGGTTGACTACGTTGTGTTTGGATTTGCTCATTTTCTCGACAGCCCACCCACAAACGTATTTGCCGTCCTCAAGGATGAACTCTGCGTTGGCAAATTCCGGACGCCAGGCCTTGAAGGCTTCTAGGTCGAGCACGTCGTTCGAAACGATGTTGACATCGACATTCAGTGGGGTGACATCGTATTGGTCTTTCAGGCCGAGGGAAACGAAGGTGTTGGTGTCTTTGATGCGATAGACGAAGTTGCTCCGTCCTTGGATCATGCCTTGGTTGACTAACTTTTGGAATGGTTCTTCCTTCACGCTCACACCCAGGTCGAAGAGGAACTTGTTCCAGAAACGGGAGTAGATGAGGTGGCCAGTGGCATGTTCCGTGCCGCCTACATAGAGGTCGACGTTCTGCCAGTATTCGACAGCGCGGTGTGACACGAGTGCTTGGTCGTCGTGCGGGTCCATGTAGCGGAGATAGTATGCAGACGAGCCGGCGAAACCAGGCATGGTGTTCAGTTCAAGAGGGAACACGGTACAGTGGTCTATACGGGAGTTTTCAGTCACGCAGTTATGAGCTGTGTCCCAAGCCCAGCGTGTGGCATGTCCGAGGGGCGGTTCACCAGTCTCGGTGGGTAGGAATTTGTCCACTTCGGGGAGTTCGAGCGGCAAGCATGCCTCCGGAATCATGTGAGGCATGCCGTCCTTGTAGTAGACGGGGAATGGTTCGCCCCAGTAACGTTGGCGGCTGAAGATAGCATCGCGCAGACGGTAGTTGACCTTGACGCGGCCCAGTCCCTTTTCGGTCACATAGCGCTTGGTGGCAGCGATGGCCTCCTTGACGGTGAGTCCGTTGAGCGAGAACTCGGTCTGCTTGCCCTCTACGGGCGAGTTGCACACGATGCCCTCCTTGGCGTCGTAGCTCTGCTCGCTCACGTCGGCACCCTCTATCAGCGGGATGATGGGCAGCGAGAAGTGCTTGGCAAAGGCGTAGTCGCGAGAGTCGTGGGCGGGAACTGCCATGATGGCGCCGGTGCCATAGCCCGCCAGCACATACTCAGAAACCCAGATGGGCAGAGCGTCGCCTGTCAATGGGTTGATGGCATACGAACCGGTAAACACGCCAGTGACCTTGCGGTCTGACATACGCTCCAGTTCGGTGCGCTTCTTCACATAGGCGAGATACTCCTCGACCTCGGCCTGCTGCTCGGGGGTGGTCACCTGGGCCACATATTCGCTCTCGGGAGCAAGCACCATAAAGGTGACGCCAAACATGGTGTCGGCACGGGTGGTGAAGATGGTGAAGCGTACATTGCTGTCCTTGACGCTGAACTGGACTTCGGTTCCT
>ERZ827088.1131-NODE-1131-length-34777-cov-4.603335_pt1 | contig 34777 bp, 31 predicted proteins | sample MGYA00519922_ERZ827088 | MGnify/ENA primary metagenome ERZ827088 (study PRJEB31778, sample SAMEA3449254) | human gut metagenome | biome: human gut; feature: human-associated habitat; material: faeces | place: United Kingdom | collected 2010/2012 ...
TTGTAAATAGCTTTTATGCCATTATTATAAGTCAAAAACTTCACAAAAGCAACTATTACAACGTTGATTTCTTGTATAAGATGCATTAATTTTTCCTTTATTTTTCTAATAATTCCCATTTCATCATATCGTTAGCGCTTACACTATTTTCTACTATTTTTTTAAAAAAATTTTTACTTATTTCATCAGCGCAAAGAATAATTTTTATTATTAATTTCTATAATTACATATGGAGGTTATTTTATGCATCTAATACCAACCGTTATAGAAAAAGATAAAAATCATCAATATGCCTACGATATCTATTCCAAACTTTTAGAAGAAAGAATTATTCTACTTACAGGAACTATCGACGATGCCATGGCAAGTTCAATTATTGGTCAATTACTTTATTTAGAAGCACAAGATAATAAAAATGATATTTACATGTATATCAATTCACCTGGCGGTAGTGTTTCTGCAGGACTAGCAATTTTTGATACAATGAACTTTGTTTCATGTGATGTCAGCACAATTTGTTGTGGCATGGCAGCAAGTATGGCTTCTATTCTTTTAAGTGCAGGTTCCAAAGGAAAAAGATGTGCATTAAAAAATAGTGAAATAATGATACATCAACCTCTTGCCTCTTTAGAAGGACAAGCAAGTGATATTGAAATAAACGCCAAAAGAATATGCAAACAAAAGAAAAAACTTTCACTTATTTTAAGTGAAAATTCTAAACAATCATTAGAAAAAATCATTCATGATTGTGATCGTGATTACTACTTAGATCCATTAGAAGCTTTAGAATATGGTCTTATTGATGAAATCATTTAGATTTAGGGGATTTAACATCCCTTTTTATAATTAAAATAGTATCAACTTTTTCTATATCTTCTTATAACTTCTCGAATTGCCGATATATCCTTATTTTATAAGGTTTGTCGGCTTTTTTCATTTCTTCAACCTACCGCAGAACTGGGTCTACACTACGCATATCTTCACTCTCAATCGTTGTACATTTCGTTGTAAATCACGCTATCATACTTCTCATTTCTTTGTTTGCTCCTACTTCTGACGCATGAGCGTATAAGTTAAGCGTTATTGATATGTTGGAATGTCCCATGATATACTGTAAATTCTTTGGGTTCATATTCTTTTGTGCTAATCTCGTACAAAATGTATGTCTTAGTGTATGTGGTGTAATATGTGGCAATGGAACATCATGTGTCTTGTTGTACTTCTTTATCATTCGTATCAATAAAGTTTTATAGGTTGCGTTATGTGCAGGACAACCATTCTCTAACAGAAACAGAAAGTGACGATAACCGTCAATCTCTTTTATCATAGGTTTCAGTTTCCTTTTTAACACTCTATGAAAGGCCTTTTCTGTTTCATCACTCATTGGCACTTTACGAATACCGCTTTTTGTCTTTGGCTCATTGATATAATAACCGTCTTTGTTTTTCAGTAACTGATGATTGATATTGATTGAATGATTTTCAAAATCTAAATCATGTTTTGTCAATCCACAGAATTCTGATATTCTTAGTCCTGTTTTTAACAGTATCAGTACATCATCATAATATCTCTGATAACAGTTATCCTGTGCTATGAAATCGAGTAATGCCTGCTCCTGTTCTTCACTTAATGCGACTTTCGTTTTGCTGTCATTTTCAATCACTTCACTTAGTGAAAAATCAAAAGGGTTCTTCCTTACATAATCATCATCAATCGCCATACAAAAGGACGCTTTTAATGAACGCTTATAGTTCTTGATTGTTCCAAAGGAAAAACCTTTCTGTTGCATACGGGTTGCCCATTCTCTAGCGTCTGACGGTTTAATAGTGTCAATACTCCTAGAACCTAGTATATCGTCCTCTAAGGCTTTCATAAGGTATTTTCTGCCGACTTCTGTATTCTTCGTTACATTTGGTCGCTGTGCATTCTTTTTAGCATATAACTGGCAAAGTGTCATTTTACCGCCCTGCGTGTCGATACCGTCATACAAATCTCTTTGTATGATACGCTCCTTTTCTCTTAACGACAAATCATCTCGTTTGCCTTTCGGTGTTCTATCTGTCGGTAATAATTTCCAAGCATACACATATTTTGTTTTACCCAATGCGTCTACATATTTGTAAGTGTATCTTCCGTCTGGTCTTTGACTTTCTCCTCTCTGTAATATTCTGTTTCTGTTATCTCGTCTTTTTAATGCTGACATCTTTCAGACTCCTTTCAAAGTATGAAAGAGCCTTGTATATACGACTTAATCAAATCATAACACGCACAAGGCTCTTTTGCATTAAATTTGTTCTAGTTTATCTATGACTTTTTCAAAATTCTTTTTCTTGATAAGCATACGGTTACCATTCATAACGACACATTCTCGTTTATGTTCATTGGCAATTTGACGCAATTTATTTTCGCCAATGCGGAAGTAACTAGACGCTTCTTCGATTGTCATAAGGTATCGTTCCCATAATGGCATACTTAAATCGTGCATAAATTCTCACTCCTTTCCGTAAAATGTTTTTTAAGCAATTCAACGGCTTTTGTCATAGCCCACAGGAGTTCCACCTCTGCATTATCCAATGTAGCCGTATCCATTGCGTGCGACACTCTGAACGCTCAAGCTGTGGCTGTACGGGAGTATCATTATCAGACAGAACAGGTCATGGCGATAAAAGAGGACAAGTCTTTTACATGAACACAAACAATAATCGCTCACTTTTGCAGGGGAAAGGTCATGGCGTATTTGTTTCAACGGCTCGCTGTCTGTCTAAGGTATTGAATTGCTTTATTCAGTTGTCAAAGAACACGAAAGAAGAAAATCATCTTTCCTATATACCGCGTTGAAAAATAGGGAAAGTGTAACCAATATTCAAAACTTTTTCTTTCTACACCATATAGGGAATGGAAAGTGCTAAATGCTAAGATGAAAATGAAATATTTTCTTCCTTTCACATCAACACTCAACGGCTACGGTCTGTTTGAATACAAAATCAAGAAATATAATAAATTTCTTCTTTCTTGCACCAACACTCGATACGAACAATGTTTTTGAATACAAATTAAAGAAAGTTTTTCTTCTTTACATACAACACTCTCCTGCAAAGTGTCTTTTGCTAACCAAAATAGAAAAATTTTTTACTTTTTTCTTCTTTCGCACCATATAAGGACGGCAAAGGTATATATAATGACCTTTTTGAAAATTTTTTCTTCCCTCGCTCCATATAGGGAACAGATAGGCGGTTTTGCTTCCATTTTTCAAAAATTTTTCCTCTTTCATCTCATATCTGTACAGCAGATGAGGTTTTTATGACTTAATTCGTAAATTTCTGTCCCTATATGCACATATCAGTACAGCAAAGACTGATTTGCTAAGCTAAACTGAAAAAAGTTGAAATTTCTTTCACACCATATCTGTACACGTTTTGATGTTCTGTTGCGGATTTTTCATGGAAATTAAAAAATACCGTCAGTTTCCTTTGAAACGGCGGTATCTATCCTTTCTTCTATGGTTGTCTTTTCAAGTTCCAGCAAGTGTCTGTGCTTGTCTTTCAGTTCGGTATGCTCCAGCATATCGTCCATTATGGTTGTATGGTTCATCTTATCCAGTTCCTGCACCATTTTAAGCGTAGGTGCTACCTGTCTTTGTAGCCAATGCAATGCTCTTTCCATTGTGAACGGTTCTGGCTGTGTGGTTAATCGAATGGGTTCTCGGTTATCTCCTACAAAATACGCCCACTCAGGATTGATTTTCCAGCGGTTCTTCGGCTTATCTTCTTCTGGGTCAACGAAACGGATATAATGATTGATGATAGAAAATGCTGTCCTCTCAGCGTCATAGTAAGTCAGCAAATCCACAACAGCCTTATAGGCTCTTTCATTCTTCATGCGGATTTCAAAACGGTTCTTGATTTCGCTGTCTTCAATGGCAATGCCTTTCTTGACGTATTGTTCCTTTGCCTTTTCATAAATGCAGAAATACAGCTCGCTTTGTGTTGAGCCGATATACATTGTATTTCCTGTGCTTTCGGGTATATCATCGCCATTCTTGTCCGTTCCGTCATATCGCTTTTGTCTGCGAAAGTAGGAGATACATTCTCCACGCTGATACTTTTCTATGAGCTTTGGAATATCCAGCACTCCAACTCTGTCATTTATCGCAAGGTCAAGACGCTTTATCACGCCGTCAGAAGTCAGACAGTCCATCATCAAATCAAACCAGCTTCTCTGCTGTGCCAGAAGATAGCCCTCAATCTGCCTGCACCCTTTGCCTTTCAGTTCCAGCAGAACACCCAATGATGGGTTGGAAGATACCAGCACGGTAATATCGCCTAAAATATACTGTTCTTCATAGCCGTAGCGTCCGTATTCTTCATGGAGCATGTGTCTGGGCTTGATATGCAGAATGTCCTTAATAACGGTCAACGGGTCTGTGGTAGGGAAACGGACACGGAAATAGTCAACCAGTATGAACATAGGCTCTAATGGATTTAATCGTTCCAACTGTTTCTGAATTTCCGCTTTCAGTTCTTCTGTCAATGGAAGTTTCCCCGTTTCAATGCGGTTATAATGTTCTCGACTGATACCGCAGGCAACGGCAAGTCTTTTTTGCGATACTCCGTATTCCTCACGCTTAAACTTTAATTCTTCAATAAATTTTTTATCATTCATTCTTCAATTCCTCCAATCAAAAAGGCAACTACCATGTACTGATAATTGCCTGCATTTCATTTCTGCAAAAGAAAAAGACAATCAACTTCTTATTTGAAATCAACTGTCTTTCCTATGCTATTTAATTTTTCAAAGTGATAATGGCATGATTTATATCACGCTGTGTAAAATGAGGTTTCGTCCTGTACTTACAGCGTTTTCCGCTTGCTAACGTCTATTGTTTCTTGTTTTTTATGCCCCCCTTGTTAGATAACGGGGGCTTATAAGGCTCGCTACGCTCGCCAGACCGCCGAAGTGAACCGCCCCCTCGCCAGCAAGCTGGCGTGGCGATATGTCTTGCGACCGCCACCGTGGGCGGCTCGCTCCGTCGGTTATCGTTTGCGTCCTTGAAAGCACGTTTCTAAAGCAGAGCAGAAGAAAAGGACAGAAACCTTTGTCCCTGTCCTTAATCATGCTTATCTGCTTCTTCTACGCTTGAAAATCAGTGCCGTTATCACTCCTGTAAGGGAAATGATGGTTGCCATGCTCCACAATAAGACATTCGTGCTATCGCCTGTCTTGACTGCCGTATCTGGCTTATCTGCCTTTGAAGCAGTGTTGTTCTTATCGTTGACGTTGTTATCGCCTTTGTCTGGCTTTGTCGGAGCAGTAGGCTGTTCTTCTTTATCTTTATCCTTGACCGTAATAGTTATGGTCTTAGTTACAGAAGCACCGTTGCTATCAGTTACCTTGTAAGTAACCGTATATGTACCAGCTTTTGAGGTATCTACTGTATTGTTGATAACCTCAATCTTATCCGTAAGGTCGCCGTCCTCTTTATCCAAAGCTGTTACACCTGCCATAACATCAAAACTGTCTCCAACGGTCAGCGTCTTATCTTCGGCTGTAATCACAGGAATATGGTTGATACCTCCTGCATTTTTCGCAAATGTCCATGTACCAGTAAAGGCAGTATCTGCTGTCAGCTTTTCGATTTCTTCTGGTGTCCAGCCCTCAAACAGCCATACGCCGTCGGTTGTTTCCACTCTGTCAGCTTTCAATGCTACTGGAACAACTTTCACACCATATACATAACTCGTTGCTTTTGGAAGCATGTCATTGACTTCTTTTGGAAGCTCCTTGTCGTCCGCTCCATTGATAAACTGGTAAGAAACAGTATATTTTTCATCATTGTCTGGTTTGTCGTTTCCATTTTCATCAACCGCCCATTGTGCGGAGTAAGTTACGGTCTGTGTTACTGTTTCTGTGACTTCTGGTGTCCAGCCTGTAAACACATAACCTGTACGTTTCGGCTCTCCATTAAATTTTGGTGTTTTAGTTCCTGATAACAGGTCGACATAGCTCTGGTCTTTGAAGATTTCTTCATTGTCCACACCGTCTGTATAGGTAACAGTGAATTTTTCTTCTTTGTCGTCAGGCGTGCCGTTGTTATTCTTGTCGTCCGCCCATGTAGCTGTATATACGGCAGTTCCTGCCACCTTGTTTGTTACTTCTGGGTTCCACCCTGTGAATACATAATCTTTACGCTCTAAACTTCCCTTAAACTTTGGCGTAACGTCGCCAATCTTTAAGTCAGAATATACTTCGTCCTTAAAAATTTCTTGCCCCTCTACACCGTCCGTATAGGTTACAGTATAAAGTTCATTTGTAAAGGTTACGTCGATAGTATGTGGTTCTCTTACATTTTCAAAAGTATAAGAGAAGTTGTCTTTTCCTACTGCGTTGGAAATGTCCTGCCCGTCTACTGAAACAGAAGCTATATCCTGTCCAGCGTCAGCGGTAATATCATATTGCTTGCTGTCGCCATAGTTTACTTCCGTAACGCCATTGTCTGTAATCGTTCCACCTGTGCCAGCAGTGGCATTGATTGTAGGATTGAAATTCGCATAAATATTATATATGATTTTATTTCCTACGGTTTCGCCTTTAGTAAGCAGGCGGTTGACAGAGATAGTCTGTCCTGTGCCATTATATGCACTGTTCCAATCAGAACCGTCGTTTGAGAAAGAATATCGTTTTCCACAGCCATAATCAGTACGATTGCCTAAATCTTCTCCTTGATAGAGCTGTTCATATGTCCAGCCTTTCCATACCCAGCCGTCCGCAGGAGTTGCGGTATATTCTCTGTAACCGATACCCTGTGTAAAGGTTGTTTCCACCCCGTTGCTGTCTGTCAGTTCTGCCGTTCCACCATTTCTGGTAACATATGCATGGACTTCGGCATCTTTAACGATAGCCTGCATCTCGCTTACTTCCTCATAGCGGTCTGGAATATTGCTGTTAGCAAGAACAATCTGTGGCGTGATAGAAGCCAGCATAGACAGTGATAATACGACCGCTAATGCCTTTTTTGTTCTTTTCATTGCTTGTTCTCCTTTCTTGAATTTTATAGAGAACGATTAAAAGACTTTATTCCTCCCTCCTTTTTGTACTATTCTCAAAAAGTACACCTTTTGCAAAAGATATAGAACAGTTAAAATCAGCAAGTATAGCAAAAGAATAACAGCTTTATAGCCGTTCCAACCATGAAAAACATTGAAAAAAATGGTATTTTATGCCATACTATATAGTGATATAGTGAACTATTAAAAGGTGTACCTTTTGAGAGTTCAGAACAGACTATTTCCGCTGTAATAGGCGGTATTCCCTTAATTTCCGATAGAATGTAGCTTCGCTCATTTTGCATATTTCCAAGACTTCCGACAGAGGAAGCCTTTTCTTTTCCCATTCATGGACAAGCTCTCCGAAATTCTCTGGAAGCGTGATTTCTGGTCTGCCGAATTTAATTCCTTTTGCCTTTGCCACCGCTATGCCTTGTGCCTGTCTTTTTCTGATGTTCTCACGTTCATTTTGTGCGACAAAGGATAGTATCTGTAACACAAGGTCGGCAATGAACGTACCCATTAAGTCTTTCCCATTTCTGGTGTCCAGTAAGGGCATGTCTATGACGCATATATCAATCCCTTTTTCTTTCGTCAGTATTCGCCATTGTTCCTGTATTTCAAGATAGTTCCTGCCTAAACGGTCAATACTTAGGATATAAAGTAAATCGCCTTGTTTTAGCTTTCTGACGAGCTTTTTATATTGTGGACGTTCAAAGCTCTTTCCAGACTGCTTGTCTATGTAGATATTCTTAGAAAGCACGTTCCGCTTTGAGAGTTCAACAATCTGTCGTTCTTCGTTCTGGTCTATGCTGGAAACCCGAACATATCCATAAATCTCTGCCATTTATTATCAATCCTCCTTTGCTATGGATATAGAAAAGTATCATAAACAAAAAAAGCACCTTACTGTAAAAGTAAAATGCTTTCGTTAAAATATATTCATTTGTTATCATTATTCGATTTCTGCCATTGAGAAGATACGCCTTATCACACAGCTTGTAAAGAGTGCTGACGCATTGCGTTGCAACAGGCTCTTGACAAGCTATGAGCTAAGACGTTGATAACGAACAGGCAGAAATGAGATAGTGTGCCGTTTCACGACATAGAAAAAGACGCTCTTTTTTCAAGCGTCGATTTCTTATAACTCTGTATTTCTTTGTATAAGTCGTTACATAAGGCTCTTTCATTTGTTGTAATTTCGTTGTAATTTTCCCTATTTTCTTTTTGCTATTTTGTCGTTAGATACTGTATTTATGCGGTTTTTCTTAGTTTAATATCTGTTTTTTTTACAAAAAAAGTACTCAATTGAGCACTTTCATTGTTATAGTCTATCGAATATATTGTAGAGATTTCTTCGATCAAACCAAACATAGCCTGTTGTGTTGTCTGTGGAAGTATCTGTTCCTGGAGTACTAGGTTCCGTTGGTTCAGGTGTTGTAGGTTCTGTAGGTTCTGTAGGTTCTGTTGGTTCTGTAGAAGGATATGTACATGCACTTCCGTCCCAAGTTCCGCCGTTATCCGTACAAGTTTTTTCGGCTTCGTTTGTTTCTTCTTTTTCTTCTTTTTTGCATGTACCAGCTTCAGAATCCCATTCACCACCATCGGATTCACAAGCTTCTCTTTCTTTATCATCAGACTTTTTACATGTCTGGTTTTCTCCATCCCATTCGCCACCATTGGCTTCACAAGCATCTTGCGCATCATTGTTTTCGGATGTTATATCACCTTTTGATTTGAATTCATCTTTGATGTATCCACCCCTGTAGTCTGAGATACCACTAGGTCTTTCAAGTGCAGAATATGTTGCATATTTTTGCATGTAATCAAGCATGTAGTGTGAAATATGGAATGCTGAAGCAACATTTAAATCATTCCAAGTAATATACATACCATAGTTTGTGATGGCATCCGTTGTATATCCACTCCAACAAGCGATTGTATATTTATTTGTATAGCCTACTGACCATTCATCTTTGGCAACCCCCTCAGGAATTTTATATGGGTTCGCAGGCCAGTCTGTTGTACCTGATTTTCCATATACTGTATAGTTGCTCGCAAGAATTTCGTTGTAGTTTTGGTAACCACCTGAAACTACTTTTTCAAGTAATTGCGAAATCATCCATGCGGCTTGTTCACTGATAATATCATATGTTTTAGCGTTTGTCTTAAATTCTTTTTTATCGGATCTACGAACTACTTTTCTTACACGGTGAGCATCTACACGCTTACCTCCATTCGCAAATGTTGAGTAAGCACTTGCTTGTTGGATTGGGCTTGCACGCATGCTCGAACCACCGATTGCGTATTGTTCATTAAATCCTTCAGCTACTTCATCGCTAAAACCAAGCTTTTTACAATAATCGATCCAATAATCATAGCCTTTAGCGGTTACTAAATCAATCATAGCTTGAGCGGCTGTGGTATTTTTTGAAACACCTAATGCATCTTGTAAACTCATAATACCATTGTATTTACCGTCTGAGTTTTTAGGAGCGTAAGAACCATTTTTCCAATAGTCTTTTTTCTTATCGTTTACCTGATGAGAGGTAGACCATCCTAAGATATCAAATGTACTTGCATAGGCAAGTAATGGTTTCATACTTGAACCTGGTTGATTTGGTTCGGTTGAGTAATCAATTTTTACGGAGTCTGAGTGATAACGACGGCCAGGTCCAACTGCAATAATTTCCCCCGTATCGTTTTCAATCATTGAGAAACCAACATCGAAATATTCGTTAGGGAATTGAACGATGTTACCGTTACATATTTCATCAGCTTGTTTTTGAGCATCTTGATTTAGTGCGGTATAGATATCCATTGGAATAATGGCTGGATCTTGTCCAGTTAATTCCATAACCTCACTTAATGTTTGTGTGATATAAGCTTGATTTGGATCATCACTTGTACGCTCTACATATTCTAAAGAGAATGACAAATCTTGGCTTGAAGCAAGATTAAATTCTTCTTCCGTAATATAACCATGTTGTAACATCAATTCTAAAGTTACATTTCTACGATTTTGAGCAGCTTTTAAATGATCTAACTTTGTGTTTGCTTCGTTTAAATTGTTTAATGGATTGTATGTATCTGGTGCATTGATACAACCTGCCAAGAAGGCAGCCTCACCTAAATTTAATTGGGATACATCTTTGTTAAAGAAGTATTGTGCGGCTTTTTGAATGCCACGTGTATTGTTTCCTGAACCAAACCAAATACGGTTTACGTAGTATTCAAAGATTTGTTCTTTATTAATGCTTTGTTCAGCAATCAATGAAAGATAGATTTCTTGAACTTTTAATTTTAATTTTTGAACGGTTGTGATCGTACCCTGTTCAGTTTCTAATTTCTTTTCCTGGTTCTTAGTAAATGCATTATCAATCATCTGCATGGTTAATGTAGAACCACCTTGAGCAAGACTTCCAGATTTCAAGTTTGCCATAGCAGATTTCAAAAAACGTGGCAAGTCAAATCCATTGTGGTCGAAGAAACGTGAATCTTCAATTGATAAAAAAGCATCGACAACAGATTGTGGAATTTGTGAGTAGGTTACGTCTTCACGGATCTCATCTCCAAGTTCATAGAATACGTTGCCTGAAGCATCGTAAAGTCTTGAATTGGATAATGTAGTCAAACCGTCTTGCGAAAAACGCATGCCGTCAGGATCGTTGATAATGTTAACAAGAACGAAGAATACGGAGATGCATCCAACTAAAAATATAGATAAGACGGATACGGCTAGTTTATTCCAAATGTCTAGCTTTCTTCTGTTTGTCTTTTGTGTTTTTGGCTTATTTTGTTCGTTTTGTGATTGGGCCATTTACTTATCCTCCTTAAAATAGAGTTCATCTACAGCTTTTAAATACGCTAACCTAGGATATAATCCTTCTTGAATAAGAATCCCGTGGGATTGAAACCAAGAATATGGTATAGAGCTTTTGTCTATATTTTCTATTTTATCTATGAGCAGTTTTGAATCAATAAGGTAGGTTTCGTTATGATAATTAAATCGAATAATAAAAAAACCAATACCTCCATGAAATACAACTTTTTTTAGATGTTTGATTTGATGTGGGTGAATCATAAAGAGTGGGAAACTCGTTTTATTTTTCGTTTCCTTTGCTTCAAAATCAATGTATTTACCTCGATATACGCCGTTGTAGTCCGTCGTGGAAGGCGTTTTATAGTAAGCTTCAGTAATTTTAGCTCTTTGCCTTTTTGGATAGTCCACATGAACAACTTGAACGGGTGTTGGCTTTTTATAAATCAAAGCTTTATCGAGTTCTCTATAATATTTATTAGAGTCATTTATATCGTTTTCGAGGCGCATACCTCGAGAACTATAACTCTTTTGTTGCATTGTATTTATGGTTGAAATTGCATTCGGATATTTAATAGTGCTCATCACGAACATTATATATGAAAAAGAATGAACATTCAATGAATCTGAAAAGTCAGAGTTGATTTTTTTGTGTAAAACATTCATAATACTTAGGTAGATATAGGGGGGACTTATATATGGCAAAAGATATGAATTTGACAGCTCAGGAAATTTATGAAAAAGAATTTCATGTAGACTTGAAGGGATATGCCCCTGCTGAAGTAGATGAATTTCTAGATATGGTAATTGAAGATTATCAAAAATATGATGAAAAAGTAGAAGAATTAGGTGCTGCAGTCACTCGTTATGAAGAAAAAATCAAAGAATTGCAGCAACAGTTGTTTGCGTTACAAAGTGAGAATGAAAACTTAAACGAAAAAGTAAATTCTGATTTTGTGAATGGAAGCAGTAATACAGTCGATATTTTAAAACGTATTGCACGTTTGGAAAAAGCTGTATTTAATCAAAGTGAAGAATAGTGAATTAAATCGACAGTCGCTGGCTACATAGATAGTTAGAGGAAAGTCCATGCTCGCACAATCTGTGATGATTGTAGTGTTTGTGCTAGATGAATAAATAAGTCTAGGCAAGTTATTGCTTGACGGCTGTTTTGTTTGCTAAGGGAAACTATGTAAACAAACTTTAAAAGTGCCACAGAGACGAATCTATATGGAAACGTATAGGGTGGAACGGGTAAACCCCACAAGCGAGAAACCCAAATTTGGTAGGGGAACCGGCTGGAATGAAACGAAAGGAAGGCTGGATAGCTTTATGCTATAGATAAATGACTGTCACCACGCAAGTGGAACAGAACATGGCTTATGATTTAAGGATACTACAAAGAGCAATTTAATTTGCTCTTTTTTTTTACTTGAAACAAGTGTATACTGAATTTGCATAAATTAAATCTTCAGGGTTGGGTGAAATTCCCTATCGGCGGTAAACCCCGCGAGCATTATGCATGAACTGGTGCAATTCCAGTGGCGACAGTATAGTCTGGATGGAAGAAGATGTTTTTATATATTCTTTTGTATATTTAAACGCGCCTAGGGGATTTTCTTTAGGCACGTTTTTTTAGTTGATATATGAAGGGATGATGATTTATGAGTTCAACAAAGAAACTAACAACGATTGCGATCTTAAGTGCGATGGCAATGGTTTTAAACTTATTGATACAATTTCCAATTGTACCAGCCGTATCTTTTCTAAGCTACGATCCAAAAGATATCATTATTGTGATTGCAGGATTTATTTATGGCCCTATGACATCTTTTATTATGAGTCTATTGTGTTCGTTTTTAGAAATCGTATTCCGTGGAGGAAACTTATTAGATGTTTTGATGAATGTGATTTCAACTTGTACATTTGCATGTGTTGCAGCTTGCATCTATAAGTATAAACACTCTAAAAAAGGAGCTATCATCGGCTTGGTATTAGGAACTGTATGCTGTACATTGAGTATGACATTATGGAACTATATTGTTACACCGATTTATTATCAAATGCCAAGAAGTGCAGTGGTCGGTATGTTACTTCCAGGTATTGTTCCATTCAATTTTATTAAATGTACATTAAATGCAGCCTGTGCAATGTTGATCTACAAACCACTTGTAAATGCGTTGAGAAATACGCAGTTTGTTACACAGCCTAATACAAGTGAAGGACTTACAAAAGATGTTGGAATTGTCAGTGCATTTATTATTGTATCAATTGCAGTTTTAATATTAGTTATGAAAGGTTAGGAAAAACATGGAACTTTTAGAAGCAAAAAAAATTATGGATGAAAAATTAGGGGATTATAAAATCATGGCTTTGGCTAGCTGTGTAGACGATTATCCTATGGTAAGAAATGTAAGTTGCGTTTTCTACAATGACAAGATTTATTTTAAGACGGACAAAAACTTTAGAAAAACACAACAATTGTTCAAAAATGATAAAGTAGCTATGTGCTTTAATGGAGTGCAAGTAGAGGGAACAGCTAAAAACTTAGGCTTGGTTGTTGATGAGCCGGGACGTATTTTTGAAAAGAAATATAAAGAATTCTTGTGGCAAAGCTACAATGCATATTCACATGTAGATACAGAAATTCTAATTGAAGTTACACCTAAGTTTGTTGAAATCTGGGATGAAGACAAAGATCGTAATGCATTCCAATTGTTTATTGATTTTGACAAAGAAACAGTGGAATACAAACCTTATGACTAGTTTTTACTAGTCTTTTTTTGTGAAAATTTACAAGAAAATGACATGAATATGATACAATATTCTCTAGTAGAAAGTAGGTGGAAACATGTCTCCAGACCCGAGTTATTTTAATAATAAAAATGTATATATGTTCGGAGACATGGGATTTGTCTTCGTTTAAGATATAAGGAGGACAAATTGTGTTAGAGTTTTATAAAACATTTGAAGATGGAACACGCAAAATTCAAGAACCAGAACCAGGCTGTTGGATTAATGCGATTGCACCTACAGAAGAAGAAAGATATTATTTGATTGAACAAATTGGTGTTTTACCTGAATTTGTCAAATCTTCACTGGATGAAGAAGAAAGCTCGCATATGGACTATGACGATGATTTTAGACAGTTGTTGATTATTTTTGACTATCCAAGTGCGGAAAATGAAGATGATGATTCGATTGATTCAACTTATTCCACATTGCCAATTGGTATTGTGATTTTAAAAGGATATGTAGTCACAATTAGTTTGTATGAAAACTGGAGTATTTTAGAAATGTCACAAGGAAGAATCAAAGGTATGGATACGCGTTTAAAAACGAGGTTCTTCTTACTTTTAGCTTTGCGTATTTCACAACGTTTCTTGATTTGTCTACGCCAAATTGATCGTTTATCAAGTCGTGCTGAGACGCGTTTACATCAATCGGTAGAAAATGATGAGTTGATTGAAATGTTAGGTTTAGAAAAATCATTGGTTTATTTTTCGACTTCGTTAAAATCGGATGAAGTAACATTAAATAAAATTATGCGTGGAAAACAAATTCAATTGTATGAAGAAGATGAGGATTTGTTAGAGGACGTCATGATTGAAATCCATCAGGCCATCGAGATGTGTAACATTTACTCAAACACAATGGCAGGTACGATGGATACGTTTGCGAGTATTATTTCTAATAATATGAACATTGTCATGAATAAATTGACTGTAATCACAATTGTTATGGCTATCCCAAATATTATTTTTGGATTCTATGGGATGAACGTACAGTTGCCATTTCCGTTTGTATGGTTTCCTAGTTTTGTAGCTATTTTAGCTTGTGTAATTGCGACTGTTTATTTTTTCAGGCACAATATGTTTAAGTAAGGTTTGAAAAAATCAAACCTTTTTTCTTTAAAATAAAAGAAAAAGCACTATTAGAATAGTGCTCCCAGTGCTCCAAACAATCCCATACTCGTAAGAGCCATGATGATACCGGCTAAAATGACACCTAACATAACAGCTAGTACACTCGATTTGAAATTCATATCTAAGATACTAGCGGCAAGTGTACCAGTCCAGGCTCCTGTTCCTGGTAATGGAATGCCCACAAATATTAATAGGGCTACAAACAATCCTTTTCCTGCAGTGGCTTGTAATTTTTTACCACCTTTTTCACCTTTTTCTAGACACCACGTAAAGAAGTTTCCGACAACTGGCTTGTCAGCTCCCCAGACAAGAATCTTTCTGGCAAAGAAATAGATGAAGGGAACAGGAATCATATTTCCAATAATCGCAATTATATAATATTGAATAAATGGTAATCCCATTCCGGCTGCGATTGGAATTGCTCCACGAAGTTCAATAAGTGGTACCATAGATACAAAAAACACAATCAGGTATTTATTAAACATTTAGAATCTCCTTTTTTTCGACAAATAAAAGTTTATCATTGATGACATAAATTTACAATAATAGACAGAATTTAAAACGTGTCTAGCACTGTGGTGTTGAAAGCGCTAAAAATAGTGTTATACTGAAATCATAAAGGAGATGTTACTTATGAAATGGTTTGATTCTGATTATGATTATATTGATGAATTCAAAACACAATGGAATGAAAGGTATAAAAAGGCTAAAAGAATGAGTATAATATTAAGTATAGTATTGATTCTTATTGGTATTTTATGTTTTGTGTTTCCAGAAAAGGTATTCACAACGATTCAAATTATCGCAGCCATTGGCTTGATTGTTTGGGGTGCATGTGAAATTTATTCATATATCACAACAACCTTCTTCTTTAGAGATGCAATGTGGCTAGCCAGTGGTATCTTAAATATTTTGTTAGGTTGTTTATTATGCACGATGCCAGTTACAATTACTGTAAGTACATTTACATTTTTGTTTGCGTTTGTGCTATTGGTCAATGGTATTCAAAAGATTACTTGGGGTTCTAGACTTAGTTTTTTTAGAGTGATCGATACGAAATATTTAAGTTTTACAGGTTGGGTCAATCTGTTGTTAAGCATTATTTTTTTGGTAATGCCATTCCAAAGTGCTTTAGTCATTAATTATATTATTGCGACCTATTTGGTTGTGGCTGGTCTTAGCTTGTCGATTGAAGCTGTTTCAATGAAAAAGATTTAAAAGGGGTAAACATGGAAAAATTTAAGTTTTATGCACCAACAAAAGTGTATTTTGGTAAAGATGAGGAACAAAGGGTTGGAAAGATTTTACAAGAATATCATCCAAAGAAAGTATTGATTCATTATGGAGGGAAAAGTGCCATTCAATCCGGTCTTTTGGATCGAGTGAAAAAGGCGCTTGATGAAGAAAATATTGCCTATTGTTTGTGTGGAGGTGTTGTTGCTAATCCATTACTTTCAAAGGTGAACGAAGGAATTCAAATTTGTAAAGAAGAAGGAGTTGACTTTATTCTTGCTGTTGGTGGAGGAAGCGTTTTAGACTCAAGCAAAGGCATTGCATATGGTGTTTATAATGAAGGTGATGTCTGGGATTATTACGCAAGAAAGAAAAAGGTGAAGGGTGCTTTACCTATGGGGTGTATCTTAACACTATCCGCAACAGGCAGTGAAATGAGCAATTCAAGTGTAATCACAAATGAAGATGGTAATCTGAAACGCGGTTTAAGCAGTGATTATGGATATTTTAAATTTTCTATTTTAAATCCAAAATTAACATATACTGTATCTCAATACCAAACAATGTGTGGGTGTACGGATATTATTATGCATACATTGGAACGATATTTTACGCCATCCCAAACATTGGATTTGGTAGATCAAATGGCAGAAAGTTTAGTCCGTATTGTCATAAAAAACGCAAAAATTCTTTTAGAAGATCCTTCTAACGAACAGGCACGCTCTGAAATTATGTGGGCAGGTAGTGTTTCACACAATGACATGACTGGAGATCGTTCTTTAGGAGATTGGGCTTGCCATCAATTGGAACATGAATTAAGTGGAATGTTTAATGTAGCACATGGTGCAGGTCTTGCGGCTATTTGGGATAGTTGGGCAAATCATGTATATATGGAAAATCCAACGCGATTTGCCAAACTTGGGCATCGTGTTTTTGGTTTGGATGATTCGGATACATTATCTTGTGCTTTGAATACTATTGAAAAGATGGAAGAATTCTTTAGAAGTATCGGCATGCCGACAAGTATTCAAGGATTGTTAAAACGTAAGTGTACAGAACCAGAATTGTATGAATTAACATACAAATGCAGCTTTGAGCATACGCGCACAATTGGAAAATTTAAAGAGTTGGATGAAATGGATATGCTTGAAATATATCGTATGGCAAATGAAAAGGAAGTCGCTTAAGACTTCCTTATTTTAGTTAAATAGACTTTTAATGAAGTTAATAATCTTGTCAAACCATCCTTCAGATTGGGCTTTGTTGAATAATCCAGATAATTGATTTTTTAAACTGCCAGATAATTTGTTTAATTGATTTAATACTTCTTGTGAGTCAATAGCCGAAGTGTTTTGGTATTTCTTGGCGAATGCAATCAATTTATCGATATCGTCTTGAGAGATGATGTCACTTAAATTAAATTCCTCCAAAGCATCCTGTACGACTTGTTCAACTTGTTCGGTAGTTGCAGCACTACCTTGGTTTTGCTTGATTTGGGCAAGCTCTTGTTTGATTTCTACTAAAGCCTGATCTAAGCGGGCAGAGTCAAAATTAGAATCGTCTGCATTATTTTGAGCAATTTCGTTTGTTGCTTCAAGCTCATCTTGTGCAACTTGTGTGCGGTCTGGATCTAGTGTTTCTCCGTTAGCTTCTAACGCTTTGTAAACGCCGGTTAGAGCAGATTCTCCGGTAACTTTTGAAATGGAAGCAACATCGATTTCAACATCACTGACACCTGCTGTAATTGCGGCGTTGGCATATTGGTTGGATGTGATCTTTGTGATATTGCTTTGTGTGATGATTTTTACTTTTACACCTGTACCAGAATCTTGTTTTTGAACCATAACACTTGAAATCAAACTGGATGTATCTCCGCCAACGATTCCTAAATAGTTGTATAAGTCGTTGGCATCAACACTTGTTTCGTAGACGTTATTTGTATCTTCAATATCAAATAATTCACGTGTGCTTTGGATTTGATCTTCACTTAAACCACCACCATATACAACGGTTGGTTTACCCCATTTTTCATCTATAACAGATGTATCGATTGCGAATACGTTCGTGGCAGCGGCTGAAATGCTCATAATGGCTGCTAGAGATACGCCTAATAATTTATTACATTTAAACATTTTTTTGTTCTCCTTTTGCATAATTTTGCTTTACTAGTGTATCTTAACTTTATTTTTTGTGCAAAAGTTTTGAATCTTATGTGAAATTTTGTTATACTTTTATGGTAAGCTAAAACTAACTGGAGGAATAGAAATGCAGCTAACACAATCTCAGGAAGATTATTTAGAAACAATATATGTATTAAAGTCTCAACAAGAGAATGTTCGTGCTATTGATGTGGCGGCAGCTCTAGGCTTTTCTAAGCCGAGCGTTTCACATGCTTTGAAAGACTTAAAAGAAAAAGAATTGATTTATACGGACAAAACAGGATATTTATTCTTTACAGAACAAGGACAAAAACAGGCTAGTCAAGTGTATGAAAGGCATATTTATTTTAAGAATCAATTGCTCCATGCTGGCGTAGAATCTGTTCTTGCAGAAGAAGAAGCTTGTCGTATGGAACATACAATTAGTGAAGAGAGTTTTAAAAAATTAAAGGGTAGTAAATGCGTGCGCTCATGTATTGACTGCAAGGGGGACGATTGTAAGTAAAAAGCGTGAATGGCTCACGCTTTTTTAGTCCTTTCCTTGAGGTATAAATGGGATTAATGCATCAGCTAATGAATGTAGGTTACGAGATTGGATGTACACTTTTCCGTTTCCGTGGAACTCATTCACTAAACCTTCACCTGTTGTGAATCCAAATGTCCCGGATGCAATTTTGATTTCATAATCTAAAGAATCGTCCCATGCGATAACGTGTTCATTATCAATTGTGATTGGATGATCTGCATCTACATTGATTTCCATAATGTCACCATATGCATTGATCAATAGGTCGCCTTGTCCAGATGTATGCATGACAAAGAATCCACCGGTTCCACCAAGTAATGCTTTTCCAACGCTTTGTGTTTTCATTTCGTAGCTAACAGTGTTATCACATGCCAAAAAAGCACCATTATTTAAATAGTAGTGACATGCTGGTGTAACCTCTAAACATGTGATTTTTCCTGGAATAGAAGGTGCAATACCAAGTAATCCGTCGTGACTTGTTCCGGTAGCCTCTGTAATAAACATACTTTCGCCACTGGTAAGGCTTCGTCCTAAGGCGCCTAATACGTCGCTAATACCTTTTTTGTTACTGTTCATTTTACCTTCAATCACAACGTTTGACATATAGGCCATAGAGCCTCTTTCGATTTTTACCGTTTCATTATTCTGTAGATTGATTTCAACGATAGGGCAATCTGAATCGCCTTTGATTTTATAGTCCATAGTGACCTCCTTTTTGCATCTTTCTTTTATTGTATCAAGTATATGTGAATTTAACATTAATTATCATAATTTATTTAAATTGACACAATAAGTGTCAATATTCATATTATTTTAATGATAAATGAGGTTGCACAAAAATGGTTGGAAATTAAAATATTTACACAAATTAGCGGACTTTAAAAAAATAAAAAAACTGGTTTCCTTTACATAAAGGTCAAGCATTATTTCGTATGAATGTAAAGACTTGTTTTAGAAAAATTTATTAGTATACTAGATGTATACAAAAATAGTTGAAGGTTCAACTATTTTTAGGAGGATTAATATGAATGTAATTAAAAGAAGTGGAGAAGAAGTCGTTTTTGATGCATCAAAGATTGAAAATGCAATCAAAAAAGCAAGTAAAGCTACAACACACAATCAAATGACAGATGAATTGATTCATTCTGTTACGCAAAGTGTTATCGATAAATGTGAAAACTTGAAGAGAAGCCCAAATGTGGAAGAAATTCAAGATATGGTTGAGGGAGAATTGATGGAACATCGTTGTTTTGCGGTAGCTCACAACTATATCACATATCGTTATGAACGTGCTTTAATTCGTAAGGCAAATTCAACAGATAAGCAGATCATGTCTTTGCTGGAGCGAAATAATGAAGAAGTTAAACAAGAAAACTCAAATAAAAATCCATTAGTAAACAGTGTTCAGCGTGATTATATGGCTGGAGAAGTTTCAAAGGATATCACAAAACGTTTCTTGTTACCTCAAGATGTTATGGAGGCCCATGAAAAAGGTGTTATTCATTTCCATGATTCAGATTACTTTGCACAACACATGCACAACTGTTGTTTAGTAAATTTAGAGGACATGCTTCAAAATGGTACAGTTATCTCTGAAACAATGATTGAAAAACCACATAGTTTCTCTACAGCATGTAACGTAGCTACACAAATAATTGCGCAAGTTGCTAGTTCACAATATGGAGGGCAAAGTATTACACTTTCTCACTTAGCTCCATTTGTACAGGTTTCAAGAGAAAAAGCATGTCGTGAAGTAAAAGAAGAATTAGAATCATTGAATCTAGATTCATCTGAAGATACAGTTAATAAAATGGCAGAAATGCGTGTTCGTAAAGAAATTGAAAAAGGTGTACAGATGATTCAATACCAGGTTATCACATTGATGACGACAAATGGTCAAGCTCCATTTGTGACTGTCTTCATGTATTTAAATGAAGTGCCTGAAGGACAGACTCGTGATGACTTAGCTATGATTATTGAAGAAATGTTGAAACAAAGAATCAAGGGAGTTAAAAATGAAAAAGGTATCTGGATTACGCCGGCTTTCCCTAAATTGATTTATGTTCTTGAAGAAAACAACATTGAAGAAGATTCTAAATATTGGCATTTGACAGAATTAGCGGCTAGATGTACAGCTAAGCGTATGGTTCCAGATTATATTTCTGAAAAGAAAATGTTGGAATTAAAAGTAGATGCGAATGGAGAAGGGCATTGTTATCCGTGTATGGGATGTCGTTCATTCTTAACTACGTATTTAGATGAAAATGGTAAACCAAAATACTATGGCCGATTCAACCAAGGTGTTGTTACTTTGAACTTAGTTGATGTAGCTTGTTCAAGTAAACAGGATGAAGAAGCATTCTGGAGAATCATGGATGAAAGATTGGCGTTGTGTAAAAAGGCATTGATGTGTCGCCATGAAAGATTATTAGGTACACCAAGTGATGTAGCTCCTATTTTATGGCAAAATGGTGCATTGGCGCGTTTGAAAAAAGGAGAGCCAATCGACAAATTATTATTTGGTGGATATTCTACAATTTCTTTGGGATATGCTGGATTATGTGAATGTGTATATTATATGACTGGACACCCTCATACTGAAGAGCCAGGAACTTCATTTGGATTGAAAGTTATGCAGTATCTAAATGATGCTTGTGCTAAATGGAAGGCAGAAGAAAATATTGACTTCTCATTATATGGAACTCCTATGGAGTCAACTACATTTAAGTTCTCTAAACATCTACAAGAGCGTTTTGGAATTATTCCACATGTAACGGATAAGAACTATATCACAAATAGCTATCATGTTCATGTAACAGAAGAAATTGATGCGTTTACTAAATTAACATTTGAATCACAGTTCCAAAAACTTTCTCCAGGTGGAGCCATTAGCTATGTAGAAGTTCCAAATATGGAAAATAACATTGAAGCTGTTTTGGCAATTATGAAACATATTTATAATCATATTATGTATGCAGAGTTGAACACAAAATCAGATTATTGCCAAGTATGTGGATATACAGGAGAAATCAAGATTGTGGAAGATGAAAACCATAAATTAGTTTGGGAATGTCCAAATTGTGGAAATCGTGACCAAGAAAAAATGAATGTGGCTCGTCGTACTTGTGGATATATCGGTACACAGTTCTGGAATCAAGGACGAACACAAGAAATCAAAGAAAGAGTACTACACTTATAAGAGCTAGTTTCTAGCTCTTTTTTAGGAGGTATTTATGTATTTTGGAAATATAAAGAAAAACGATATTGCGAACGGTAAAGGGGTGCGTGTGACACTATTTGTATCGGGATGTACAAATCATTGTAAAAATTGTTTCCAGCCAGAAACATGGAACTTTGATTATGGTAAGCCTTATACAAAGGAAACAGAAGATGAGGTTATTGATGCTTTAAAACCAAGCCATATTTCAGGTTTGACATTACTTGGCGGAGAGCCTTTTGAGCCGGAGAATCAAAGAGAATTAGTTAAATTGCTTCGTCGTGTTCGTGACGAATTACCAGAAAAGAATATTTGGTCTTTTACAGGCTTTGTTTTAGATCAAGACTTGTTGGATGGTGGACGAAAACATTGTGAAGTAACGGATGAAATGTTGTCGTTATTGGATGTTTTAGTGGATGGTCCATTTAAAGAAGAAGAAAAAGATATCACATTGGCATTTCGTGGTTCAAGAAACCAAAGGCTTATTGATATGAAAAAATCTTTGAAAGAACAAGAGGTAATTGAATTGGAAGTTTAATCGGTGCAATAAATTTGGATGGGGTTAGGTGAATTTGCTCTCCAAGAATTTAAGGAGCGGCATATACCCCAAAACGGTTTATAGCTGATATTGGGCTCAAACAACATTTAGTTGTCTGGGTCCATTTTTTCAACCATTTTAATGCTTCCGTCATCCTTGTCGATTTCAAAATCGATACCTTTTTCTAAGACCAACATACATCTGTTTCTGAATCTATCCCAGTTGCGGTAGCCACTGGCTGCTTTCGTAACCAGTTTGATGATTGCGATATGATTCTGCAACAATGCATTGTTGATTTTTTTTGTTCTACAGTAATTTCTCCTGTGTCTTTTGAAACTATACAACAGTAATTAAAGGCTTGTTTCAAAACAAAATAATCCGAGTTTCATTCATGTAATCCTGAAAGACGTTTATATCTGAATGAAGAACATAAATGTACAACAACAATCTCATAATTCTATAATATCGTCTATTAATCCTCTTGAAAATCAACAAGTGCATAGCTACAGGTGCTAAAAAGGCCTCAAAATACTTTGGAGTGATTTTTTTGTTGCCTAGTACTGTGCCCTATGTAATCTTAAAGTGGATCTAAACCCCAACTATTTTTATATAGTCCTTAATCTAAAGGATAAACGTTCTTTTTTTGTTACGAAATTGTATATGTATTTGTGATTTGAAAATAAGTTTATTGAACATGTAGATGTTATTTAGCAAAATTTTGTTTGAGTTATAAAGGAAAATTGAATTTAAATGATTTGGATTTTGGTGTGTTAGATATAGTACTTTTATGAATTGTTAAGCGAATGTATTTTCCATTTATAAGTGGAAAATCTGGTTTTTACCAATTGTAAAATTAGTTTTACAATTTTAGAGTGTAAAGAAAGGATTTATAGACATGGATATGGAAATAAGCTGTATGCAAATGATTTTGCATAGTGGAAATTCTCGTGGTGATTCTAGTGAAGCTATTGAATGTTTGAAAGAAAAACAATTTGATAAAGCAACGGAATTATTAGAAAATGCTAAATCAGAATTATTGTTAGCACAAAAAACTCACGCAGAATTGTTAAGAACAATGACGAACGATGAAGCAATTCCTATGAATTTATTATTGGTGCATGCGGAGGATCATGTGGCAAGTTCGGAAGTGGTTTTGACTATGGCAAATGAATTGTTTGTAGTTTACTCAATTTTGAATGAAGGAAAGGTGTATTAGAATATGGGACTAAAAAAAGATTTCCTTTGGGGTAGTGCAACCGCTTCTTATCAGTGTGAAGGTGCAGTAAATGTAGGTGGAAGGGTTCCAAGCATGTGGGACACATATTTGCATGATGGCGGATATGAAACTGGTGATGTGGCAAGTGATTTTTACCATCATTATAAAGAAGATATAAAAATGATGGCTGAAGGTGGCCAAAACACATTACGTTTATCATTGGCATGGCCAAGAATAATCAAAAACATCAAGGGAGAAATCAATGAAGAAGGTGTTGAATTTTATCGGGATGTTTTAAAAACTTGCCAACAATATGGAATTACACCATTTGTAACAATTTATCATTGGGATTTACCCCAATATTTAGAAGAAAAAGGTGGTTGGCTAAATGAAGAAACATGTTATGCATTTGAACAATATGCAAAAGTATGTTTTGAAAAGTTTGGTGATTTGATTGAATATTGGGTAACGTTTAATGAACCTAAATGGTTTACTTTTAATGGCTATATGGTTGGAAACTATCCTCCAGGACATCATAGTGCTCAAGAAATGATTATTGCCGCATATCATGTTATGTATGCAAGTGCACTGGGAGTTCGAGCTTTTAAAGAAGGCCATTATAAAGGTATGATTGGTATCGTTCATAGCTTTGGACCTGTAGATGGTATTGATGATACTTTGGCAACTAAAATAGCTATGCGATTTGCAGATAACTATGCAAATAATTGGATTTTAGATACTGCAGCTAAGGGTGTAATACCATTCGATTTATTATGTGTTTTATCTCAAAATTATGATTTGTCGTGTATTAAAAATGAACATTTGCCAATTATTAAAAATTATACGGTAGATTTCTTGGGATTAAATTATTATTCACGTGTATGGGTAAAGCCATATAGTGGAGGAGAGACTCAATTAGTTGTTAATAACAGTGGTAAAGACTTTAAAGGAGAAAGTAAGATTGTTATTAAAGGATGGTTTGAACAGATTATGAATAATCCGGATGCTATCTATACTGAATGGGATGTAGAAATATATCCACAAGGTTTACAGAAGGGCTTAAAACAAGTATGGGAAAAATATCATTTACCTATTTTTATCACTGAAAATGGTGTTGGGGTAAGAGAAGATATCACTGTAAATCAAGTAGAAGATGACTATCGTATTTCATTCATGAATGACCATATTAGTGCGATTATGAATGCAGTTGATGCCGGTGTGGATGTTCGTGGATATTATGCATGGAGTACGTTTGATTTGTATTCTTGGAAAAATGGTGTTGAAAAACGCTATGGCTTGGTAGGTATTGACTTTGATGATAAGGAATTAAAACGTAAACCTAAGAAAAGTTATTATTGGTACAAATCTATTGCTGAAAGTAATGGAGAGAAAATACAAAGAAAGAATTGGTAAAAAAATGAAGGTAATGTTAGTTTGTAATGCTGGAATGTCCACAGGGATTCTAGCTAAAAAAATTGAAGAAGCGAGTGATGGTAAACTTGAATGTAAAGCATATGGAGAAGCTGAATATCTTGACCATATTAAAGAAGGCTATGAATTATTGTTGATTGGTCCACAAATTCGTCATCTAAAAAAACAGATTGAAGAATCCGTATCCATTCCAGTCGATACTATTGCTCCACAATATTATGGAATGATGAATGGTAAAGGTGTTTTTAAAGAAATAGAAAAAAAGTATAACTTGTAAACATTGCAAAAGGAGAAGATATTTATATGATGGAAAATTTCACAACTTTTCTAGAAGAGAAGTTAATGCCAATTGCTACTAAATTCTCGACTCAGAGACATTTAAAAGCAATTCGTGACGCGTTTATTTGTATTATGCCAATTACATTGGCAGGTGGTATTGTATCGGTTATTAGTGCAGCTCCAGCTCCAGAAGGAACAACAAATGGTTTTCTTCTAGCATGGGCAGGTTTTGTAAGTAATAACAATATGATTTTATCTTGGGTCAATGCTATTACAATGGGAGCTATGTCATTGTATGTAACAATTGCATTAACTTCTTTTTTAGCTAAATCTTATAAATTAGATAATTTATTACCTATTTTATTATCTTTGTGTGGATTTGTTCTTACTTGTGTCGCACCCATAAAATTAGCTTTTGATGGTAAAACAACCGAAATATCTTATTTGGATGGTAAAGGAATTTTAGCAGCTATTTTTATTTCGATTTTAACTGTGGAACTATATCGTATAATGCGTGAAAAGAATTTTGGACGCATTAAATTACCGGATTCTGTCCCTGATTCACTTTCTGAAACATTTGCTTCATTATGTCCTGGAATTGTTTTAATCGCTCTTTATTCAGTTTTATTTATTATATTCTTTAACATGAAAACTACATTACCTGGTTGGGTATATACAAAACTTGCACCAGCATTTACAGTAGCAGATAGTATGCCTTTTGTAGTTATCATGACAGCAATTGTACAATTGTTCTGGTTCTTTGGGGTTCACGATGCAGCTTTCTCTGGAATTTTAGCACCTATTCGTGAAAGTGGACTATCTGTTAATGCTGCAGCTAAGTTAGCAGGACATGCAATGCCTCGTACATTTACAACTCCATTTTGGGTATATTTCTGTATTATAGGAGGATGTGGATCAGTACTTGCTTTAGCAATTTTACTTTGTAAATCTAAATCTAAACAATTAAAAACGGTCGGACGTGTTGGCCTAATTCCAGCATTTTTCAATATCTCAGAGCCAATCATTTTTGGAGTTCCATTAATGTTAAATCCAATTTTCTTTATTCCATTTATCTTAACTTCAACATTAAATTGCTTTATCGCATATTTATGTACTAATTTAGGTATAATTGGAAAATCATTCGCAATGTTATCATGGAATATGCCTTCTGTATTTGGAGCATTTTTATCAACAATGGATATTAAGGCTTTGATTCTTGTTGTAGCGTTAATCGTATTAGATGGAGTTATTTATTATCCATTCTTAAAAGTTCAAGAAAAAGAATTGCTTGAAGTCGAAGAAGAAGAATGATATTAATTAAGGCGCTATTATGCGCCTTAATTTATTTAGAGGAGGAAATTATGTCAACAGCACACAATAACGCAAATAGAGAAGATGTTGCGAAAGTTGTTTTAATGCCAGGCGATCCTTTAAGAGCCAAATTGATTGCCGAAAATTTTTTAAAGGATGCCGTATTATTTAATGATGTACGAGGTATGCTTGGATATACAGGTACTTATAAAGGAAAAAGAGTTTCTGTCATGGGAAGTGGTATGGGTATGGCCAGCATGGGAATTTATTCGTATGAACTTTTTAAATTCTATGATGTTGATGCCATTATACGAGTTGGTAGTACAGGAAGTTATTCTGAAAAATTACCAATGAAGTCTGTTGCTTTAGTCAAAGGAAGCTATTCAGAATCTACCTATGCCTTAGCACAAAGTGGTGATACAGATACAATGCAATATCCAGATGAAGATTTAAATAAGTTGATTGAAAGTGTAAGTCAAGAAGTTTCAATTCCTGTTGTAAAGACAAACACACATTCTAGTGATGTTTTCTACTATGAAGGGGATTTGGAACAACCAGAAAAAATGGTTGAAGAGCAAGATGCACTTTGTGTCGAAATGGAGAGTTTTTCCCTATTCCACAATGCTAAGGTATTGAATAAAAAGGCAGCTTGTTTATTAACTGTATCTGATTCTTTATGTACACATGAACATTTAAGTACTGAAGAAAGACAAACATCTTTTAATGAAATGATTACCCTTGCCTTAGAAAGTGCAATTCGTTTATGAAATACAAAAAAATAGTTTGTGTCGTTATTGATTCTTTTGGGATTGGACAAGCTACAGATACCAAAGAATTTGATGATGTAGGTGCCGATACTTTTGGACATATCCTAGAATATCGCCCGGATTTAAAGATAGATAATCTATATCAATTAGGTTTAGGAAATCTTCATTCGAGTGGTAAAGCTTTACAATCAAAAGGCTATGCTTGTAAGATGCATGAGGCGAGCTGTTCCAAAGATACAATGACTGGTCATTGGGAAATGATGGGAATTCATACGACAAAACCTTTTAAAACATTCACTGAAAATGGTTTTCCTGATGAATTGGTTCAGGAATTAGAAAGATTAACTGGCCATGTCTTTATTGGAAATAAAAGTGCAAGTGGAACGGAAATCTTAGATGAATTGGCCATGGAAGAAATTCAATCGGGTGGAAAGAAATTGATACTTTATACATCTGCTGATAGTGTTCTACAAATTTGTGGACATGAAGAAGTGACTGGATTAGATGAGCTATATCGTGTATGTCAGATTGCTCGAGAAATAACTTTAAAACCAGAATACAAGGTAGGAAGAGTCATTGCCCGCCCTTATGTAGGAGATTCGGTGGGTCACTTTACACGCACTAGCAACCGTCATGATTATGCGTTGTCTCCATCGAGTAAAACCGTTTTAGATGTGTTAAAATCTCATTCATTGGATGTGATTAGCATTGGTAAGATTTCTGATATTTTTAATGGACAGGGAATCACAAAAAGCATTCATTCGACTTCGAGTCATGAGGGTATGCTTCAAACTATTGAAGAAATGAAAAAAGATTTTACAGGTTTATTATTTACGAACCTTGTGGATTTTGATGCCAAGTGGGGCCATCGAAGAAATGTTTCTGGATATGCTGATGAGCTTGAAGATTTTGATCTTTTATTAGGCCAGCTACTTGGTGTTATGGATTCAGATACACTATTGATTATAACGGCCGATCATGGAAATGATCCAACCTATAAAGGAACGGATCATACTCGAGAGTGTGTACCATGTTTAATGTATTCACCTAGTATGAAAGAACATGGAATATTGGACGATTCAAGTTCGTTTGGGGTTCTTGGTGCAAGTGTTTTAGATAACTTTGATTTATCAAAACCATCTGATCTGATTGGTGAGTCTATTCTTGATTTGATAAAATAGAAAAAATATATTAACTTATTTTAGCATTTATTTTCGTTTTGGTATCCCCTATGAAACTGCCAAAACATAGGGGAGGTAATTTTTATGAACAAAATGGAACATATGGAAATCAAACAATTGGTGGTTTCTATGAGTTTGCCCATCATCATTTCGATGGTGATCCAGGCTTTATATAATATTGTCGACAGTATCTTTGTCGCAAAGGTATCGAGTGATGCACTAACCGCTGTATCTTTATGTTATCCGGTACAAACCATTATGATTGCGATTGCATGTGGTACAGCCGTTGGCTTTAATACATTGCTTGCACGATACTTAGGCGAAAAGAAATTTGATTATGCGAATAATACAATGATGCATGGAATCTTGTTAGGACTTGTCTTTTTAGTTTTGGGTTTACTTTTTTCTAATGTATTCTTATCTTTGTTTACATCAGATCAAAATGTAATTCCATTAGCCAATACGTATATTCGTATATGTACGATGTTTTCATTTAGTGTCTTTGTACAAATCATTTTCGAAAGAATTATGCAGGCAACAGGAAATGCCATTTATAACATGGTTATGCAAGGAGCAGGAGCCATTATTAATATTATTCTAGATCCAATCTTGATCTTTGGATGGTTTGGTCTACCTGAAATGGGTGTTGCCGGAGCTGCCATTGCGACCGTTATTGGACAGTTTTGTGCCATGCTTATTGGATATGTAATTACGAAGGTAAAAATTAAAGAATTGGATATCCATATGCGTAATTTTTCCTTTTCTACACCTATTCTTTGTAAAATCTATAAGGTAGGAGTTCCTGCCATCTTAATGCAGTCTGTATTAAGTTTTATGACTGTTTTTATGAATATGATTCTAGCACCAATCTCAGCTATGGCGATTACTGTCTTTAGTGTTTACTATAAATTACAGAATTTCTTGAATATGGCAGTGCTTGGAATCACCAATGCCTTGATTCCAATTGTTGCCTATAATAATGGGGCTAACAGAAAAGATCGAGCAATTGAAGCTATACAATTTTCTATGATTTTATCGATTTTTATTATGGCTGTAGGAACAATTGTATTTCAATTATTCCCTAAACAATTATTAGCCATGTTTAGTGCGAATGACCAGATGTATGGATTAGGAATACCCGCATTAAAAATCATTAGCTTAAGCTTTGTGTTTGCCGGTATCAGTATGGTACTATGTGCTGCCTTCCAGGCTTTAAATAAGGCAAATACTTCATTAGTGATCACTTTGGCTAGACAATTAGTCATTTTGATTCCATTGACATATGGCTTAATGAAGTGTTTTGGCATTCATGTAGGTTGGTATGCCTTTGTTGTTACGGAATTTATATGTACCATGTATTCATTATTTGAATGGAGAAAAATGAAAAGGTAGCATTCGCTACCTTTTTGCGTATTTAAATGTATACATACATATGGATGTGGCAATGGCCACGTTTAAACTTTCGAAAGTTTCCATTTCAATTTTGACAATATGATTACTTAAATCAATCAATTCCTTGCGCACACCCTGTCCTTCATTACCAACTAGAATTGCATATTTTTTACTTGGCTTAATATCTTGAAGATTCTTGTGATTATCATGTAAAGCTGTGGCATACACTTCAATATTTCTTTCTTGAAGCTTTTTAATTTTTTCTACTAAATCCGTTTGGATAACAGGAATATAGAAAAGGGCTCCTTGACTGGACTGAATCGTTTTTGGGTTGTAGATATCGGCACAACCCTTTGACATATAAATAGAGTCAATGCCAAAAGAATGAGCGGTTCTTAAAATCGTACCTACATTTCCTGGATCTTGTACATTATCTAGTAATAGAATATTTTCTTCTTTTTCTGGCTTTAAGTTTAGTTTTTTACATAAACCAATCATCTTTGAATTTGAATTCTGGTTTGACAATTTGTTTAATACTTGTTGCGTTACGGTTTCATAGTTAAACTCTATTGGACATTCGAGTCCTTCAAGGATAAATAATTCTTGTAGAGCATTTGCGTTAAATGCTTCTTTAACCATATGTTCGCCTTCGACGAGAAATAAATTTGTCTTATCTCTTTCTTTTTTTTGAATCAGTTTGGCGTATTCTTTTATTTTCTTATTGTTTATTGATTGAATCATAAGAAAATATTACCATACTTCGGCTTGAAAAAAAACATGGACTTCGATATAATTTGAAATGTTAAAGCAATGAGAAGACATAGTAACTATTTAACGCTTAGATCAGAGAGTAAACCGATTGGTGAAAGGTTTATATGAGTAGGGATAGTGAATTCACCTTTGAGCAAGAGTTAAAACCTCTTCCGTTTCATACGGTTATCATGGTTAATTAAGTGTGTCTATCAAGACGAAGCAAGATGGTAACGCGGCAGTAGTCGTTCTTGCGTCGTCTTTTTTTGTTTTTAGGGAAAGGAAGAACAACATGAAAACAATCGAAGAGCTTTTGCAGGAAGCTACACAAAAAATTCAAGATGTCAAAGATTCATCTTCATTGAATGATTTACGTGTCTTGTATCTAGGTAAAAAAGGACCTGTTCAAGAGTTGATGAAGGGTATGAAAGATTTGTCGAAAGAAGAAAAACCTATCTTTGGACAAAAGGTCAACCAGTTGAAACAAGATCTTTCTAAGATGATTGAAGAAAAGAAAGAACAATTGGCAGCTTTAGAAATGCAAAAAAAGATCGAATCCGAAAAGATCGATATTACATTACCTGGTCGTAAACCAGAATTAGGGAATGCGCACCCATTAAATTTGGTACGCCAAGAATTGGAAGATTTATTCATTGGTTTAGGTTACCAAGTTATTGAAGGTGACGACATTGTCGATGATGAATATTGTTTTGAAAGAGCCAATATTCCTAAAGATCACCCAGCACGTGATATGCAGGACTCTTTATATATTGATCCAAATCGTTTATTGAGAACACATACTACGGCCATTCAGATGGTTGTATTAGAAGAAAGTGCACCAAATTTACCAATCAAAGTTGTATGTCCAGGTAAGGTATATCGCCGTGATGATGATGATGCGACTCACTCTCACCAATTCATGCAGATGGAAGGTTTAGTTATTGGTGAAAAGGTCACTTTAGCGGACTTAAAGGGAACTTTAGAATTTATGGCCAGAAAGTTATTTGGCCAAGACCGCCAGATTCGTTTTAGACCTAGTTATTTCCCATTCACTGAACCAAGTGTAGAAGTGGATGTTTCTTGTCACATTTGTAATGGAAAAGGATGCCCAACATGTAAAGGTACTGGATGGATTGAAATTCTAGGTGCTGGAGAAGTGCATCCAAACGTATTAAAGATGGCTGGTTATGATCCAGAAAAATGTAGTGGTTTTGCGTTCGGTGTAGGTGTTGAGCGTGTTGCGATGTTGAAGTATGGCATTGATGATATTCGTTATTTCTATACAAATGATAAACGATTCAATTCTACATTCAAACGTTATGAGTAGGAGGATTTAAATATGCGTATTTCAAGAAAATGGTTTAATCAATTTATGGATGTACAAGATCTTTCTATCGAAGAAATGGCAAAACGTATTACAGATGCGGGTTTTGAAGTAGAAGGTATTGAACATTTATCGCAAGGAACAAATTTAGTGATTGGTCACGTTGAAACTTGTACGGAACACCCAGACAGTGATCACTTGCACTGTACAACTGTCAATGTAGGAAATGAAGTTGTCAATATTGTATGTGGCGCACCCAATGTGGCTGCAGGACAAAATGTAATTGTTGCACTACCAGGTGCTGTTTTACCTGGTGGAGAAATCAAGAATGGTGTGATTCGTGGTGTTGAAAGTAATGGTATGATCTGTTCATTACTAGAACTTGGTGTAGATCCAGCTAGTTTAAATGAAGATCAAAAGAGTGGTATTGAAGTATTACCTGCTGATGCGCCTGTAGGAAATACAGATCCACTTGGCTATTTAGGTTTAGATGATGAAGTGTTAGATATTGGTTTAACGCCAAATCGTAATGATTGTTTAGCTGCATTTAATATGGCAAAAGAAGCAGGAGCTATTGTAAGAAATGAATATCAACAGGGAAAAGGAAATGTGATCCGAAGGATGTTTCGAGAAATTGATGCGCAATGTTATATCATGATTGATGGAGATGATACATATCCTGCCCAATTTGGACGAGAAATGGCAGAAAAAGTTTTAGAATACAAGGTGGATATGGTTGTAGGGGACAGATTATCATCTACTTATTTTGAGGAAAATAAAAGACCTTTTCATAATCTTGGAAATAGCATGGTGAGAGCTGCAATTAATCATCTTTTTAAAAGTAATATTCGGGATATTATGACTGGATATAGAGCTTTTAGCTATCAGTTTGTTAAAACATTTCCAGTGTTATCTAGGGGATTTGAAATCGAAACTGAAATGAGCATTCATGCAGTAGATAAAAATATGCTGGTTGATAATGTGATCATTGAATATCGAGATAGACCAGATGGAAGCGAATCTAAATTAAATACTTATACAGATGGTATGAAGGTATTATTTACGATCATAAAACTGTTTAAAGGTTATAGACCATTTCAGTTTTTTGGAAGTATGGCATTCTTGCTTATGATCATTGCGGCAGGATTATTTATACCCGTATTTATGACATATCTTCATACAGGTCTGGTACCGAATTTCCCAACTTTGATCGTAAGTGGATTTATAGCACTTGCAGCGTTGCAGGCATTCTTTTCTGGATTGATTTTAAGTACGATTGTACAAAAAAATAGGCAAGATTTCGAATTTAAATTACAGTTGATCACAAACAAAATAGATAATAAGAAAGATAATTAAATATGCAAGAACGATCAAGAAAAGAGAAGAATATATTATATATTGTAGTGCCTTGCTATAATGAGGAACAAGTATTAGCTGAAACATCCAAACGATTAAAGGAAAAATGTGAAATGCTGATCCATGATGGTAAAATAGCGAAAGAAAGCAGAATTGTTTTTGTGGATGATGGATCAAAAGATCATACGTGGAATATGATCGATGAATTTCATAAAATGGATTTTATATTTTCAGGAGTGAAATTATCCAGAAATCGTGGGCATCAAAATGCATTGCTGGCTGGTTTGACAATGGCATCAGAGAAAGCAGATATTGTAATATCAATGGATGCGGACCTTCAGGATGATATTAATGCAGTTGATCAGATGATCGAAAAATATTATGAAGGATGCGATATTGTATATGGTGTTCGAAGTGCCAGAGATACAGATACATTTTTTAAACGTTTTACGGCAGAAGCATTTTATAAATTGATCAATAAAATGGGCGGAGAGCTTGTTTACAATCACGCAGATTACAGACTGATGAGTAAGCGGGCATTAAAAGGATTATTAGAATTTGACGAAGTTAATATCTTTCTTAGAGGGATGGTGCCGATGGTTGGTTATCAGAGTGATATTGTCACGTATGAGAGAGCTGAGAGATTTGCAGGAGAAAGCAAATACCCATTGAAGAAAATGCTTTCTTTTGCATTTGAAGGAATTACATCGTTGAGTGTAAAACCAATCAAAATGATTTTTAATGTTGGAATTTTAATTTGTGTAATTAGTGTTTTGGCAATCATTTATTGTCTAGTACGGCATTTTACAAACAACACGGTAAGTGGCTGGACCAGTCTTGTCATGTCGATATGGTTTTTAGGTGGTTTACAGCTGATTGCGATTGGGATGGTTGGACAATATATTGGAAAAATATATTTGGAGACAAAGGCCAGACCTAAATTTATTATTGAACAGGTATTAAATGACTAGGAGAATGGAGATGAAGATAAAAGATTTTATATACAAATATTCGATCAGATTGTTTATTTTGATCGTAGCATATTTGATCGTAAGTTTTCCATTTCAATATACACAAGAAAAGATGAATGACGTTTCTCAGCCGGTTAGGTGGCTGGGGACGTTGTTATTTTTTATCATAGCTTGTTTTATCGTAAGATACAGAAAGAAATTAGAAGCTGTTTTTGCAAAAAAATCGTTATTTTTTATCATCTTTGTGATGATTTTTGCATTGCAATTGATGACAATCTATGTATATAAGATACAGCCAGTGAATGATTTGTTATATTTGCATGATGAAGCAATCCGA
>ERZ827088.1140-NODE-1140-length-34525-cov-3.526255_pt1 | contig 34525 bp, 27 predicted proteins | sample MGYA00519922_ERZ827088 | MGnify/ENA primary metagenome ERZ827088 (study PRJEB31778, sample SAMEA3449254) | human gut metagenome | biome: human gut; feature: human-associated habitat; material: faeces | place: United Kingdom | collected 2010/2012 ...
GTAAAAGGCTCCAAACTGTTTTCTTTTTCATGGTATGTTACGCTCCTTCTTTGAAATATTCAGGTCGTGTATCAACCTTGTCTGTATCATATCAGAAGAAGTCTCTGACTTCCCCCGCAAAAGTGCGGAGAAAGTGTCACAAAACTGTCACAAAGTCGGTATGCCGCCACTTTTCAAGGTGACCTTGACATAGAGGAAGCCCGGTTGATACAAGACTGCTTGTGGATGCAAAGAAAATATGCTATACTTTGCCCTGTGTGATTGAATTCAGGAGGGACGCCATGTTTTATACGGATGAGGAAATATCTGTCATCACCGGCTTTCTCAACGGCTATCTTGTCCGTGACCATGCCAGTGCCAAAGTAAGAGAATCGTATATCAGGATCAGCGCAGGGCTTCAAAGTCATACACTGACCAGGGACGATTATGTTTGGCTGGAGAATGCTCTGTTGTTTCTGCGCCCGTACTGGTGGAGTGACCGCGAGGATGGGAAAATGCTGATGGATGCGTTCCTGCATACGCAAACATTAGCAAAAGAAGAATAGCGAAAAAGATGAAGGATGTACCAGCTGATACACCCTTCATCTTTTTTTCGGTTTATTTGCGTTTCGCCCCTTCAAGATTTTGTCGGGGTCATGTCCACGCTGATATCTCCGCTGGACATGATCGCCCATCCCGTGCCTGCGCTGCTCCGTCCTCAATGCCTAATGACCTCAAGTACAAGGTCATTGTAGCGGAAAGCTGCCGGGGCGTACAGGTGGAAAACGCTTCTTCGCCGCGAGAACCGGCTTATCCATTCATATCATCGTATCCATGAGGGCTGCCAAAGCTGCTTGCTGCACTGATGTCAGGCAATTCCATTTATCCAACATCTCACGCTGCGCGGGAGTCAGAGCCACACGAATGTCGTCCTGCGCAAAGAATTGCGACAATGTAACACCGAAAGCATCGCAGATCTTCTCAAGCGATGCAAACGATGGCGTCATAGATTTTTTATACCACGAGGAGATGGTAGACTGTGGCAGGCCAGAGCGTTCAGCAAGCTGATATTCCGACCATCCCCGTGCCTCACGATTTCGTTTGATGATTTCCAGAATATCTGTCACAACTTCACCACCTAAGATTTTTCGTTTATTATACTTTGAAAAATCGTTGCATTTTAATAATTATTATCGTATTATTTATTACGACAATGCTTCGGTTGAAGGCGTGATGTTTATGGGAGAAAGCCGTCACATATACCGCTGTGCGGTCATAGGGCAAGCACCCATGCGCTTTCCATGGGGGTTTGATGAAGAAGATAGTGGCTGCCGGAAAATGAAAATCGAACTGGCGCAGCAGGTTATGGCGCTGCGCCAGCGCGGTGTGACACAGTTTCTGACCGCCTGCGACTGCGGCGTAGGTCTTTACGCAGCCGAGATCGTCAACGGTCTGCGGGAAACCACCGACCCAGACCTGATGCTTTTCTGCTATATACCACATGAGGAACAGGCTACCAAATGGGCACCGTATCTGCGGGAACGCTACTTTACTATGCTGGAAAAATGCACCCATATTTCGGTCGTGTGTCCCGTGGGTACGCCGGATGCACAGCTGCAAGCCTATAGGAAGATCATTGACCTTGCCGATGTGGTACTATATGTCCATGATGCGGATATGTCAGCAACGGACAGTGGGGAAAACAGAGCCTTTGCTTTTGCTGTGGAAAGCCATACGCCCACGCTGGTCTTGCATCCGAAAGAGCTGACCGCAGAGTGGGTCGGCGAACAGTTCTATCCCAGACGGTCTTGATAACAGGATGATTAGCCCTGTTCACGACGCAGCAAGCCGGATTGCGCCTTGCCTGCAAAACAAAAAAGCCGTAGGCATCTGTGCCTACGGCTGCATGAGGAATAGTTCGTTTTTCGTAAATCATATACAATTTACGAAACAAGTCCCTGTTTTGCTTGGCGGCACGGTAATTGCTGAGATCTCTGACGGGATTTTTGACGGAATTAAAACGCTGCCCGCCCCTTCCATGGGTAAGAAACATATGCTCTGAACAGCCTGCCTTTTATGAGCCAGAGAAGAATGGATATACGTCTGCAATGTCGTCCGAACATCAGCGTGGCCCAAAAGCTCACTGAGGCTCTTGATGTCCACACCATTCTCCATGCACCTTGTCGCGTAGGTATGTCGGAGGGCGTGAAAATTCCGATAGCGGATACCGCAGCGTTCCAGAAGCTTCCGGTATCGGTATTGCAGTGTGCGCGGTTCCATCGGCGTGTCCGTGTTGGTCAGCAGATAATTGTCTCTCTGAATGCTCTGGGTGGTCGCTTTCAGCAATTCCAGCATATCATTGGGAATGGCTACAAGACGCACAGAACTGCCGCTTTTCGGGGATTGCACCACCAGATGTGTCCCGGAAGCATCGCGTACACGGGCAGCCGAGCGCTCAATTCGCAGAAAGCCGGAGCGGTAGTCAATGTCGCTTTTGCGCAGAGCGCAGATCTCACCAAGTCGCAGCCCCGTGTTCAGCACCAGAAGGATACACAGCCCTGTGATGTCCGGGGCCTCCAGGATCTTCTGCGCCAGCAGGGCTATCTCGTGATCGGAAAATACTTCAATCTTTTTGCCGCGATATGCGGGCAGCTCCACATCCCGGCCGGGGCAATCACAATGACATTTCTTTTTCACCACTTTGAAAATTGTCTTTAGCAGCACACCAATATCCCTCGCGGTTTTGCTTGATAGACCTCGGTTCTGCAATCTCTTAAAATAGGCAGAAAGCTTTTCCGCCGTCAACTCATGAAGCATGACCGTTCCCAGATCTGGGACAATATAATGGCTGATCACATACTCGTAGCGCCCGACCGTTGAAGCCTTTAGCTCACCACGGCGATCTGACAAAAAGAACGCAACTGCCTGGGCCACAGACATTTCACCTGTCAGGGTCGGCTTCTGTGGTATGACTCCTTCCATCTTCCGTCGCTTCTCACGACAGGCTGCATAACTTTTGGCATATACATAGCCATACTCTGCCTTGCCGGCAGGTGTCCGGCCGCGAATATAGCGGCCCTCCCACCGACCATCCTTCCGCTTGTAAATGTTCTCTCCTCGCCGTGGCATAGTAATCTCCCTTCCTTCTGACGGTGTTTGTGACGGCAATTAACAAGATGCCGTGGTATCCTTTCTTTTGAACTTCCAGATGATGGAAACAATATAAAGCAATTTGAATCGCTATTCAGATAGTTCTTGCTTTTTCACAATTTTCCTGCATTTTTTGTTGACTTTTTTGGTAAGTCAATGTATAGTAAAAGATGGAATTGCGGTAACTTTTCTGTCGTGAATTGTATATGATTTACGAAATACCCAGAGCGTGTGCTGACACTTTGCAGTATGCACAAACCGCAGCAGCATCATTCATTCGCATCAGACAAGTAAATATGATCCGGTGACACCGTGTGGCTGTGTTGGTCGTAAAGATCTTTTTATATGCAAAAGATCAGGCAGCAGCCTAAAAGGAATTTGGGTTAGAAACCCTCTGCGGACGGCACTGTGAGCGCAAGGAAATGGTCGAAGCGGCGAAAGCTGTTGGGTAATACCGCCATTGGGAGGAAGCTTCTGAGAAGGTAGATCATGTACGAAAGGCGAAAGCCTTGTGGCGCGAGGGCAGGAGAATTGCACGGTCAAGGATCTTTGGTACACAGTGGCGCTCTCTCGCTGTGACGAGGGCAGGAGCGTGCGCTGACGGATTTTGTCAGCGTTTTTTCTTGCCAAAATGTCGCTGGTCATCCCCTGAAGAGGGGTTTGTCCGGCATTTTTTCGTAATAAGGAGGAGTGTTACTATGTCTCAACGCGGCGGACGTCCCATTGATTTTCAGGCGTGGGCGCAAAACCAAATAGTCAAAAGGGCTGTAGCAGCACTGGAAGCGCGTGACGAAGCATTTGCCGAGCGAAACGCAGGTACGCCGCTGCCGCAGCTGGCGCGGTATCTGAGCCGGTGTGCCATCTCGCTGGGTCACAGCCCATCCCCCAACGAAGTGGATGGCGGTACGTTTATTGAGCAGCGTTTTGGCAGCTGGGCGGCCGCGATGGCGGCGGCAAAGCTGCCGCAGCCTCGTTCCATGCGCAAGCTAAGCGACACCTCTCGCTATAAGGCGGAAAAGGTGAAGCAGGAACCCTTGTTCCGGGAGGAGCGAAGGCAGAAGCGGCAGCGCAAGCTGGAGCAATCCGAGCAGCGAAAACGGGAACAAGCCGCCAAAAAGCGTGCGGAGCGGGCTGCTAAGGCTGAATGGGCGGCGAAGAAGAAGGCGGAGGCTGAAGCAAAGGCTCTCACCTTGGCAGAGTCCTCCGCTGAAGCCGCACTTGATACAATATCCGCAGCAATTAACCCCAGTCAAGCCGAGACAGTCTGAACGGAGACTGTCAGCTTTCCATAGGGGGACGGGGTTTAAGCCGCCCCGTCCCCCATCCTCAAATCCGCAAAAGGCAAGTCGAGACGGCAAATGCCGTTGTCTTTTCCATAGCGGGAGGGGTTTGCCGGCCCCTCCCGCATCCTCAAAATCAACAGCCCTAATGGCTGAAGGAGAATTGACATGAAAAAGAATCTGAGATATATCATCGCGTTCCTGCTGGCAATTATGATGCTGTCGAGCCTGTGCGCCTGCGCCCAGACCGGCACTGCCGGCAATAGCGGCGAATTGGATCTGGACTATGTGGGAGAGGATACCGACCAACCCGAAGAGGAAAAGCCGTGGTATTCCTGGTTTACGGAGGCCTTCAGCTTCGGCAAAAAGGACACGACCCCCACCACGCCCAGCAAGCCTGACAGCGTGGCGGATTTCTATGCTCAGGGCTCCGGAGATGCACCGCAGGGCAACAAGGGCAATAAGACAGACCAGACGCCCTCTACCACACCGGATGAGGATACCGCCAACAAGCCGTCCAACTCCGGTGGGAAAAAGGACGACAATAAAAAAGACGACCAGAAGGGCGAGGACAGCAACACCCCCGCGCCTACCCCCGAGCAGAAGCCCGAAAGCAAGAAAAACACCGTCACCATTACCATCCGCTGCGATACGGCGGTGAATAACGGTATGCACTTAGAAAGCAAGTGGGCGGGCATCGTCCCCGCCTCCGGCGTGATCCTGCCGGTGACCACGGTGGAGATCGAGGAGGGTGACACGGTCTTTGATGTCCTGTCCTACGTCTGCGATAAGTATAAGATTCACATGTCCTATCGCGGCGGCACGTCCAGCGGCTGCTATGTGGATGGCATCAATAACCTCTATGAGTTCGACGGCGGCCGCTGGAGCGGCTGGATGTACTGCGTCAACGACTGGTATCCCAACTACGGCTGCGGCGTGTACTTCGTCAAGGCCGGCGAGGTTATTGAGTGGAACTACACCTGCGACCTTGGCTGCGATCTGGAAAACGGAGATCCCTACGGCTACGGCAAGGAATGGAAGGATAACCATGACTGATACCCGGATGCGTTTCTTCGGGAACCTGCATCCGGCGGTCAGTATGGCGTACTTCGTGCTGGTGCTGGGCCTGACACTGGCCTGTATGCACCCAGTCACGGTGGTGCTGTCGTTCCTGGGCGCCAGTTGGTTTTCCATCCGGCTGCGGGGCTGGAGGGCCTACGGCCACACCATGCGGTTTGTGGGGCCTATGTTTCTGCTGATCGCCCTTGCCAATCCGCTATTCAACCATCGGGGCGTGACCATGCTTTTTACCATCAATCACCTGTGGTACACGCTGGAAGCCGTGTGCTACGGCCTGGTGTCCGGCTGCTCCCTGTGCGCGGTCATTATGTGGTTTACCTGCTATCAGGAGGTCATGACCTCGGATAAATTCCTGTACCTGTTCGGCAAGCCCTTTCCCGGTACGTCGCTGCTGATCACCATGACGCTGCGGTTCATCCCACAGCTTCAGCAGAACCGCCGCGAGATTCGTCAGTCTCAGGCCATGTTACAGGAGGAGGGCACGCGGCTGCTGCAAAGGCTGGGCAGCGCCCTGCGGAACCTGTCGGTGCTGCTGACCATGAGCATGGAGGCGGCGGTGGAGACGGCGGACAGCATGAAAGCCCGGGGCTATGGTGCCAAGCGGCGCACCACCTTCCACCTGTTCCGCTTCGATGGCCGGGACGCACGGACGCTGGGTCTTATTCTGGCGGTGGCAGGCGTCTGCATTACCGCCCGTGCCTTCGGTCACGGGTATATGGAGTTCTATCCCGCCATGACGCCGGTGCTGCTGGGCAGCGCCAGCTATACCATGTTTGTCTTTTACGCCGTGCTGATGTTCCTGCCCGGTATTCTTGAAACAAAGGAGGCCATCAGATGGCGCTCTTACGGTTTGAACACCTGAGCTTCTCCTACCCGCTGGCTGACACGCGGACACTGGACGACGTCTCGTTGGCGATACATAAGGGTGAGTATGTGGTGCTGTGCGGCCCCTCCGGCTGCGGCAAGACCACACTGCTGCGCCATGCCAAGCCCGGCCTGCTGCCCGTTGGGGCAAAGGCCGGCGAGACCTTTTATAAGGACGCGCCCCTTTCCCAACTGCCGGAGCTGACCGCCGCGGCGGAGATCGGCTTCGTACAGCAGAACCCGGATAACCAGATCGTCACCGATTTCGTATGGCACGAGCTGGCCTTCGGCCTTGAGAATATGGCGCTGCCGGTTCCGGTGATCCGCCGCCGCGTGGCGGAGATGGCCGCCTTCTTCGGCATGGAGACATGGTTCCGCAGCAAGACCACGGAGCTGTCCGGCGGACAGAAGCAGCTGATGAATCTGGCCTCGGCGCTGGCGATGGGGCCAAAGCTGCTGATTTTGGACGAACCTACCTCCATGCTGGACCCGCTGGCGGCTCGCAATCTGCTTGCTACCGTCCAGCGGATCAACCGCGAGCTGGGCGTGGCCATCCTTTTGACGGAGCATCGGCTGGACGAGGTATTCCCCGCCGCCGACCGTGTGGTGACTATGGATCGGGGGCGCATCCTGTCAGACGGCGCACCGGCTGAGATCGCGCGGCAGCTGTCCGGCAGCGCGGAAAAGAGCCGTATCTATTTCGGACTTCCCGCCGCCGTCCGTATCTTCAGCGAATTGGAGCAAACGGAGGATCTGCCCCTGACGGTGCGGGATGGCCGCCGCCGCTTGGAGCGGCTGCTGCCCATCGCGGAGGAGGATTCCGCGCCTGAAACCGCAAAACCTGAGAAAGAAGCAAAGCACCCCGCCGTTTTAGAGGGCAAGGAGCTTTGGTTCCGTTATACCGAAAAAAGTAAGGATGTCCTGCGGGGCACAGACGTAACGCTTCATCAGGGTGAGCTGCTGTGTCTGCTGGGCGGCAACGGCGCAGGCAAAACCACGCTGATGCAGGCACTGGCCGGCTTTCGGAAGCCCTATCGGGGCAAGGTAAGGCTGGCAAAGGGTCAGCGGCTGTGTATGCTGCCCCAGAACGCCCGGTCGCTGTTTGTGGCCGATACGGTGGAGAAGGAGCTGCTGGACAGTGCCGAACAGGACAAATCCAAGGCCGTGCAGATGGCGGAGAGGCTGGAGCTGACACCGCTGCTGGCGCGGCATCCTTACGACCTGTCCGGCGGCGAGATCCAGCGTCTTGCCGTAGGCAAGCTACTGCTGCGGGAGGCCACGGTGCTGCTGCTGGACGAGCCCACCAAGGGGCTGGACGCCTATGCCAAGGCGGAGCTGGCGCAGCTGCTGCTGGCACTGTGCAGGGAGGGCGCGTCTATTCTGGTGGTGACCCACGATGTGGAATTCGCCGCCCGGTACGCCACAGGCTGCGCCCTGATGTTTGACGGGCTGCTGCTCTCCGAGGGCGAGCCCCACGACTTCTTTGCCGGGAACCGGTTCTATACCACCGATGCCAACCGTATCGCGGCGGAGCACTTCCCCATGGACATTACCTGCGAGGAGGTGATCGCGTCGTGTCGAAGCTCTTTGTCAGCAAAAGAACCAGAGCCGCCGCGTGGGTGATCCTTCTGGTGCTGCCCGCCCTGATGGTGGCCTTCGGCTATTACCACAGCCACCGCCCCGCGGTCAATCCGGTGGGCTCCCGCACCTTCTGGGATTACGTTATCCTCAACTCGGATATTCTGCTGGGGCTTTTATTTCTGCTGGCCTCCGCGATTCCCTTCATACTGGTATTTGATAAGAGGAAGCCTCAGGCTCGCGAACTGGTGCCGATTGCGGTGATGGCGGCTATTGCCGTGGTAGGCCGCACGGTGTTTGAGATCATCCCGCTGCCCAACTTCAAGCCCTGCTCCGCCATCATTATCATTACGGCGGTGGCCTTCGGGCCGGAGGCGGGCTTTCTTACCGGCGCGCTGACCGCCTTTGTCAGCAACTTCATTTTCGGACAAGGGCCGTGGACGCCATGGCAGATGTTCACCTGGGGCTTGGTAGGTTTTCTGGCGGGAATTCTGCAAAATGCCGGTGTGTTTGCGGAAAAGAACCGCCCCCACTTCACGGCGAAGCTGTGGGACAGGCTGTGTCCGGAGAATACGAACAGGGGCGACCTGCTGCATTTCGTGCGGCAGCTCACCGACCATGCGCCCCTACGACTGTGCCTGTACGGTTTCCTGTCCGGCTTTTTGTACGGCTGGATCATGAACCTGTATTTCATCATCGGGTATGTAAGCCCCCTTACATGGCAGACGATAGGCGCGGCCTATCTATCCAGCTTTTTCTTCGATTTCTGTCACGGACTGTGTACGTTTCTGGTGCTGTGGGCGCTGGGCGACCCGTGGGTGCGGAAGCTGGAGCGCATCAAGATCAAATTCGGCCTGACGGCGGAGGAGCGGAACTATGTGCTGCCGCCCTCCACATTTGAGATAGCGAGAGAGAACTATGAGTGAACGAAAAACGATCATCAGGACGGTGGGGCTGAAGAAGCACTACACCGTCGGCGGCAACACGGTCCGCGCGCTGGATGGCGTGGACATGTCCGTGCTGCAGGGCGAATTTGTCTGTGTCGCAGGCCGCAGCGGCTCCGGTAAGTCCACCATGCTGAATATGCTGGCAGGTCTTGAGCCGCCCACGGAGGGCGAGATCATTGTCCGAGGCAAGCATCATTTGGAGGCTATGGACGAGGAGCAGCGGACAAGGTTCCGCCGCCGCTATATTGGCTTTGTGTTCCAAAGCTACAACAATCTGCCCCAATACACGGCACTGGAGAATGTGGCGCTGCCGCTGGCCATCCGGGGCGTGCCGGAGGATGAACGGAACTGGCTGGCGTGGCAGGCCCTGAGCCGCGTGGGACTGCGCGGGCATGTAGATCACCGGCCTGCGGAGCTGTCAGGCGGTCAGCAGCAGCGCGTCAGTATCGCCCGTGCCATTATTACGGAACCCTCCATCGTGCTGGCGGACGAGCCTACCGGAAACCTGGACAGCCGTACCGGCCAGGAGGTCATGGAACTGCTGTGTGAGATCTTCCGGGAGAGGAACACCACCTTCATCCTCAGCTCCCATGACCCGCAGATGCAGTGTTACACGGATCGTACCGTCTATTTCAGCGACGGAAAGATAGAGACAGAAAATCACCACACCGGAGAGGAGAACGCACAGTGAAAAGAGAAACGGTAAAACGGGTACTGGCCCTGTTGATCTGCGTATGGATGACAGTATCCCTGCTGCCCGCCGTCGCTATGGCGGAGGAGGTCATGGATGATACGATAGATGGCAGTACGGAAACTTACACAACTTATGAGAACGAAGACGACAGCAATGTGGCCGCATTGGACGACGAGGATGATAGCGACTCCAGCAGCGGCATCCCCATTGAGGACGAAAAGCCCAACACGGATATCAAGGTCATACCCAGCGACGCCAACGCCCTGATCCTGATGGATACCGGCGCACAGTCCCCCCAAGGCGTTCCCGGTCAGGTGGTGAAGATCGTGCTGCCGCTGGCGGTCAACAAGGAGTATCTGCCCAGCGAGAAATACATGCTGCGCAACATCAACATCTATCCCGATGTGCCTACCGACGCCAGCGTGTCCAACTGGCCCTTTGAGCTGATCTACGCCAGCGATGTGCAGCACTTAAAGGACATGTCCTACAACTCCACGGCGGAGGTGTGGTTCGAGTTCAAGATCAGCGAGTTTGCCAGTAAGGGACGCTATGCCGTGCCCTTTAAGATCAACGCCACCGTGTGGCGGGAGGATGCCGTGAACGGCACCACCATCACCGAGGACGTGACCTTCAAGGTCAGCGCCTATGTGACCGTTACCGACAACGGCAATATGTCCGGCGTTACCACCGCCTTCGGCAGCCTTCAGGTGGCGGGTACCAACGCGGGCGGCTCCTATACTGTACCTACCGGCACACCCAATCAGACTATCTCCATGCGGATCCCCGTGATCAATGTGGGCGGCACCCTGACCAGCGTGACGGTCTATCCCGTGGTGTCCGCCGCGCTGGACGAGTTCCCCTTCGTGATCGATTCCACCAATTTGGGCAAGTATTTTGATTACTGGCCAAGCGGCGAGGTGAAGTATCTGGACTACACCTTCACGGTGTCGCCCTTTGCCACCTCCGGCAACAAGTCCATTAAATTCAAGGCCAATTATTTCGAGAACAGCGCCCCTGCGGAGGGCTCCTTCTCCACGCAGTTTACTGTGATCGATGGCTATGACGCCTCCGCTATGTCGGTGATGGTGCAGAGCTATAAGCTGTATGTGGACGATACCGAGGTATCCGGCCTGATGGCAGGCGAGGAGACGGAGCTGCGCCTGACCCTGATCAACAATTCCAAGTATGACACGGCCAAGAAAATCATCTCCAGTCTGGTATTTACCAATTCCCCCGGCCTGACGCTGTGCGTAGGCGGCACGGATACCGCCTATGCCGATTCCATCAAGCCGGGCGGTACGACGATCCTGAAATACAAGATCATGGCCAAGCAGGACGCGGAGGTTGGCCCCGCCATGCTGGGCATCAACCTGACCTATGAGACCACCGAGGCGGTGGCCGGTAAGGCGGCGCAGAACATCATGCTGCCGGTCAGTCAGAAGATGGATGTTCTGGCCGGTACGCCGGAGGTGTACGGCACACTCAGCAAGGATAAGGAAGCTACCATCTCCGTGCCGCTGACCAACATGGGCCGCGCCAAGGCTATGAATATCCGGGTGCTGGCCACCGACGGCATGACCGCCTCCACCCCCTGTTATGTGGGTGACCTGCTGGCAGGCGGCTCCACCAGCGCCGATGTAACGGTAGGCTTCTCCAAGATCGGCGCGTTTGTGGGAAAGATGATCCTCCAGTATGAGGATGCCAACGGCGAGACGTATTCTCAGGACATCTCCGTGCCGCTGAGCGTGGCGGAAAGCTCTGCGGATACAGATGCCAACAGCGTCAACGCAAATAAAGACGGCACAGGCAGCCGCTGGTGGCTGTGGCTGCTGATAGCGATCCTTGCGCTCATTCTGATCGGCATTGTGGTCTATGTCATCATCCGCTATAAGCGCGGCGAGATCGGGCCCGGTGCTGAAAACACCGCTGCCTTGGACGATTTTGACGACGACTTTGACGCAGACGGCGGCGCACCGGACATCGGGGAGAAGACGCTGTCCTACGACGGAAGCAATAAGGACGGGAATGTATGAAGCCAAAAGACCTGTTTCGCTACGGCTGCACCAACCTGTTCCGGCGAAAGACCCGCACGGCGCTGACAGCCCTATCCATGGCGGTGGGCGTCATGTGTATCGTGGTGCTGATCTCCGTGGGTCTCGGATATGAACAGGCATACCGCGAGAGCATCGAGGCATTGGGCAGCCTGACAAAGATCGATGTGACGCCTGCCACCGGCGATTACGGGCGCAAGGCACTGCTGAACGACAAGGCACTGGAGGCGTTCCGGGGCATCGACGGTGTGGAGGCGGTAACGCCGGTCTATCAGCAGTCCGCCTACATCGTGTCCGGCAACTATGTGAACATGGTGCGCGTCTACGGCATCGACATGACCACGGCGGAGCGTTTCATGCTGACGCCGGAGCGGGGCGTTATGGCCGAGGACGGTACGCGCCTGCATCCGGAGGTGCTGTTCACCGACGACGTGGCGGCTGGTCTTGCCAACAAGGCCAAGGACTGGGAACTGGCGGTGGACGAGAACGGCAACGCCCTGATCGACCTGCTGGAGGTGCCTGTCCGCATGACCTTCGATTCCTCCAGCCTGACCGGCGAGCCGAAGGCCGACACCGACGGACGGGCACTGCCCTCCAGTAACCTCTATACCCTGCGGGTGACAGGCATCTGCTCCACCCTGAACAACAACTTCGCCACCGCCGCGTTCATGTCCTTCGACCGCTTGCAGGAGATGACGCAGGCCAACGCCAATTACATGGGTGCGACTACCCAGACTAAAACAGCGGAGGAGAAGGCCAACGGTCCTACCTACGACTTGGTTTGGGTAATGGTCAAGAACGTCAACGACGTGCAGCGTATTGTCAAGCTGATCCGCGACACGGGGCTGAACACCTATTCGCTCAACGATATGCTGGAGACGGTGCGGACACAGTCCCGGCAGATCCAGGGGATGCTGGGCGCGCTGGGCGGTATCGCTGTCCTGATCTCCGCCATCTGCGTGGCAAACACCATGATGATGTCCATTACGGAACGGACGCGGGAGATCGGCGTGCTGAAGGTGCTGGGCACCGTTCGCAGCGACATCTTTAAGATGTTTCTCTCGGAGGCACTGATCGTAGGCGTGATAGGCGGCGCGGCGGGCTTGGTGCTGAGCTTTATCGCCAAGTGGCTGATACCGGTGATCTTCGCGTCCCGTGAGCTGCGGTGCGTGCTGCCCTGGTGGCTGGCGGTCTGCGGCGTGGTGTTTTCCGGCTGCGTGGCCATTGCCGCCGCATGGATCCCCGCACGCAAGGCAACGCTCATCAGCCCCAACGAGGCCATCCGCTCTGAGTGAGGTGACGATATGAAAAAGACAACACACAATTTCAAAAAGCCGCTGCGCAGTGCCCTCGCCATGGCACTGGCACTGGTGATGACCCTTTCTCTGACAGTGCAGACTTTCGCGGCAGTTGGTACTTGGCCGGCCACCGGTACGGCCAGCGGTGACAGGTATTTGCAAAACAGTGGTACTTTCTATAACGGCAGTGCTGTAATGGCCCCGCTATATGCCAATTTTGGCGGCTTTATCAATGTATACGGCGTGCCGAAGGGTTCCGATGCAAGCTCCTATGTCATGACGCCGACCTCCATTGACTTTGGCGACAACATGAGTTCGAAAGATAATGCCGCCGACCTGGAGCTGAACAAAGCCTACGACTTCTCGAAGCCGATCCGGTATAACGTCACCGCTAAGAATGGACGGACATTCCCGGTTTATACCTTTGCGGCGGAGGCAACCAGCAAGGATACCTGGACAGAAGCGAATACCCAGGAACTGCTGGGTATGGCGGAGCTGTTCGCGGATACCTATCATCAGCTCTATCTTGTAATAGATAAGATCAATGCGGCAAAGACCAATATCGGCGCGTATCATCCGGCCAATGCGGATATGCTCGGCACACTGGGATACTGGCTAGGCATGGATACCGCCTTTTATGACGACGATACTGTCGGCATGGGAGGCAACCGTCTCTTTGACTCCTATGAAGCAAAGTGGCGTGCGGGCGGCGAGGAGGCCGTTCAGTTCATGCGGGAATATCTGCAAAAGTATATTGCTAAAAAAGGCTATAGTCGGGTCAGCCCCGCGGCACTGCGGATCATCTATGAGCAGATCGTTCCGGAGTATCTTGCCTATGCTGAGCAATGCCGCATCAAGGAGCCGGTCATTGACCGTGTGACCATCGGCGGTTCGGTGGGCCGCATCAACACAGATACCCGTACAGTAACGGTAAAGCTGCCGGAGAATGTGGATCATTCCCAATTAACAGTGGATGTTGAGGTAGGAACTGGACTAATCGCCAATTCGGTGGCGGGTTCTGTGGCCCAAGGGTCTTTGGCCTATCAGGTAACACCCTATGATCCGGCATACGGCACGAAATACAATGCACTGAGCGCTACGTGGCGTATCATCATCGAAACGGGTACGCCGGATAATCTGGTTACCTCCTTCGCCGTTACCGTTGATGATGGCAAGACCCGGTACGCCAAGATCGACGAGACCAATAAGACGATTTTCCTGAACCTGCCTGAGGACACCGACCTGAGCGCTATCACGCCGGTCATTACCCATACCGGCACGGAGGTCAAAATCAACGGAGCATCTTTTACCGGCAGCGGTTCTTTCGATTTTACTAATTCCGAGACATCGCCCCTGACGCTGACGGTGGCCAACAGCAAGTTTGATCTGCATACCGACTACAAGGTGACCATCACAGCCAGAAAGTCCTCAGAGAATTACATCACCTCCTATAAGCTGGGCGACGCGGAGGGCGTGATCGATGGCGACAATATCGCCATTACCATTCCTTACGCCATGGACCTGGCTGCCGTGGAGCCGGAGATCGCCTTTTCCGAGTTCGCGTCGCTTACCGCACCTGCCGCGTTGCAGGAGGGCGAAAACACCTACACCGTCACCTCTGAAGACGGCAAAGTGCGTACTTATACGGTGACCATTACCCGCACGGCGGTGGCAACAGGCAGGCAGATCCTGTCCTTCACCTACGGCGCGGTGGCAGGCACGATCGATCAGGTGAATGGTACGATCTCACTGGTGCTGCCCGCTGGTACCGGCACCACCTTTGCACCGACCATCCGTGTATCGGATTTCGCCATGGTCACACCGGCCTCCGGTGAGGCACAGGACTTCAGCAAGCCGGTAAACTACAAGGTCACAGCGCAGAACGGCTCCACCAATACCTATACCGTCACTGTAACAGTTTCTCAGGAGCAAGCAGAGAATCCTTACAAGGCGAAAATGGTGTCACTGGTCAGCAAGATCAACCAGCGGTACAGCCGGACAACGGCAGGTGCGTGGGAGGACTGGGAATGGATGAACCTGGGCTTCTACCAGAAGAAGCTGGGTAATCTTGACGACGGCTTCTCCATCGCGGAGTGTATCAAGCGGCTGGACACCACCACCAATGTGGCCATGACCAACATTGACCGCAAGATCATGACACTGACCGCCCGCGGCATCGACTGCTCCAAGCTTTCCCAGTACAACAACGGCGAACCCTTCCTTGACGCCAAGGGAAACAAGGTAGACGACCTTGCCGCAGTCCTCTATAACTACAGCGGCGGATATACCATCAACGGTCCTATTTTTGCCCTAAACGCCCTGGATATGGGCAACTATACCATCCCTGAAAACGCCGTGTGGACGCGGGAAAAGCTGCTGGAGACGATCCTGAACCACAAGTACCTGTCGGATGGCTTTGGCTTGGATATGGTCACCATGCTGATGCAGTCTATCGCACCCTATCAGAACGATCCGGTGTACGGCGAGCGGGTCAAGGCTAAGCTGTGGGAGGGCTTTGACATTGTTATGAACAGCTTTGGCACCGACCCCTTTGACAACCCCTTCGGCGTTCAGTGGGGCGGCGTGTATACCTCTGAGGGCGCGTCCCAGATCATCTGCGCTCTTTCCGCTATGGGCATTGACGTCCACACGGATGTACGCCTTAACAACGGAAAGGACAGCGTGCTGACCTCGTTCCTCAACTACGCCGACTTTGACGAGGGCTATTTTGCCCACAGCAACACGACGCCCAAGAACGCCATGGCCACCTATCAGGGCTGCTACGCCACCCAGTGGTATCTGGGCTTCCTGAATGGCGGCGGCGCGGGACATCCCTATTCTCTGTATTACCAACGCTTCGATTTCTCCCGTAAGCTGTCCACCGAGGCGGACATTACCTCCTTTACACTGGAGGGTAAGAAGGGCGTGTTTACCACCGAGGGCGGAGACAACATCATCACCGTGACCCTGCCTGCCGGTACGCCGCTGAACGACATGCACCCGCAGCTTCAGCTGTCTGACTATGCCACGCTCCTTGCACCGGATCTTACCGGCGGCATCACCTTTGTGAAGGATACCAAGACCGCCTTCACCGTGCAGGCGGAGGACGGCAAGACCACCAAGACCTATTATGTGGTAGTCAAGCTCTCGGAAGAAGAAAAGCCCTCCGGCGCGGAGATCTACACCGATACCATTATGCTGAAGGACGCCAATATCCTGCGGGATCTGGATATTCTGGGCAAGAATATCACCACTGGCACGGACAACACGGATATTGAACTGCTGCTTGACGCAGGAAAGGACACCTCAAATCTGATGATCTACGCCCGCCTCTCCTATGGAGCCACCGCCTCGCCGGCACTGGACGGGAAGAAGGGCATGAACCTGTCGGATTGGACGACCTTCACCATCACTTCCGGCGATGGGACGAATACCCGGACGTACCGCATCAAGGCCACGGCACGGACGCAGGCGTCTATCTCCGCCTTCAGCCTTACCCTCGGCGGCACGGTCTATGAGGGCGTTATTGACAACAAGGCCAACACCATTACCGTGTCCGGTGTGGACGACAGCAAGCTGACAAGCACCTCCTTTGCCCCGGATGTGACGCTTGGGCCGGAGACGCTGGTCTGCTCTCCCGCCCCCGGTCTGGCGCAGGACTTCTCCCGCACGGTGCAGTACATCGTGGCGGGCAATGAAAAGGTGCTGTCCCGCACCTACACCGTCTCCGTGCTGAATAAGGCGGGTCAGTTGATCTCCGGCAGCGGCGGTGGAGGCGGCAGCGATCCTGTAACGCCGGCCACCGGCGCGAAGATCACGGCCTTTTCCGTGCTGGGCGTGGACGGCGTCATCAACCAGAGCGCAGGTACTATCACCGTAACGCTGCCTGCCGGTACGAACGTGACGGCGGTAGCGCCCTCCGTTACCGTGACAGCAGGTGCGGTGGTCAGCCCTGTGCCCGGCGAGGTGGTGAACCTTACCGCCCCGGTGGTCTACACCGTGACGCTGGGCGAGGAAACCAGCCGCTATACCGTCACCGTGACCTTCGAGCGCAGCGTTTCCCAGCAGCTTTGGGACGAGCTGGGCAACAACTCGGATGTGGCGGATCACCAGGCCAGCCACACCAAGCGGGATTGGAGCTGAGTGCCATGAGGAAAAGAAAAACTGTATTTCTATTGCTGGCGTGCCTGCTGCTGACGCTGGCGGCCGGCTGCGGGAAAGAAACTCAGCAGCCGCAGGAGCGCAGCAGGTGGGATATTCTCTCCGCACGGTGCGGTGAGGCGGAATGTATGGTGTCCGTTACCAAGAATTGGGGCGGACAGGAGACGGGGCTGAGCTGTGTTGTGTTCATCCCCCCCACGGAGGGCATGGACATGACCGCCGTCCCGCTGACACTACAGCTTTCCAAGGGCGCGACGCTGGACGAGACTGAGCCGTGCATCGTATCCATTGACGGTATGTCGCTTGTGGTGGATCTGACGGTTAGCGATCCCTGCATCACCGTGCAGAACGAGGGCTATACCCGCACCTACTGCCTGCGGCTCAAGGAGGCGGCGGGATGAAGCGTATAGTATGCTTGCTGATCGCCGCGCTGAGCGTAAGCCTGCTGCTGGGCGGCTGCGGCCAGAACAGCGATCCGTTGGCTATCCGGGAGTTTATCATCGGCGACAGCATTGGCACGGTGGAGCAGCGCGGCAGCGGAAAGGATGCGGAATATGTGATCTGCATCACACTGCCGATAGAAACGGATTTCCAGAACTGCACAGCCAACATTACGCTGGCGGACGGCGCGTCCGTCAATGGCGATAGTCCCTGCCTGAAGGCAGATTTGGGCGGCCGCATGGTGCTGGATCTGACGCTGGAACATCGGGATCTGATTATAGAGAATGGGTCAAGCAGCCGTTCCTACGGCTTTGAAATAGGGCTGAGCCGGTAACGGCTCATGATAGAAAAGAGGTGATGCATGGGATTACGGCGTTCCCTGCGCAGAAGAGATCAACAAAAAATTAACAGAAGGAGAACGAACATGAAAATGACGAAGAAGATCACCGCATTGTTGTTGGCTCTCGTTATGGCGCTGTCTCTCAGCACCATGGCATTTGCCGACGGCACCACGACGACCACGACCGGGAAAGTAACCCGCACGACCGTCAATTCCATTGACGCCGTCTCCTCCGTCACCATTGGCGGCACCACCGCCTATTATGAGAAGGACAGCAATACCGGCGACCAGATCTATATCCGCGCCATGGTGGCCGGCGGCTCCGAGTATGGCCTGAAGAGCACCGACGTGGTGATCAACCTGAGCAATGCCGGCGCCACCATCAACGGCGACCTTGCCTTCACGGGTGCGGGCAATGTCCGCACGGCGACGAATGTGAACCTGCTCAACAAGGTCTATACCGTGATCATCAGCACCTCCGAGGGCGGCGTCACGACCAGCAAGACCTATAAGCTGGCCGCCGGTCTCCCCAATGGTGAAGTTTCCATCGCATCCAACGATCCGCTGCGCTTTGCTACTTTAAAACTGGCTAACGTGGATGCTACGATTACCGCAAACAATGCGCAAAACCCCTGCATGGGAAATACGACGCTGAACACTGATGGCAAGTGGACATTTGTGAGCTATAAAGCCAGTGCAACTTCTACTGCCGCAATTAGCGACCGCGCTGCAGTTGCTGCTCGGATTAAGATTCCCAGCGGCACAAGTGCCTCCGGCGGCTGCCTTGGCAGTACCGTTATTAGTGGTGGAAATTCAACCAGAAGTGCAACGCTGAACCTTGATACGCCCTCTCCCTACATGAATGTTACGGCAAACGGTGAAGTCAGAAAGTACTATGTTTTCCTGACTGATCCCGGTACGTTCACGGTGCGTTATGGCATCGATTTTACTGAGGCTATGGCAGATACCACTAACTATACCGGTGCCGTAAAAACCGCAGTAGATACCCTGTATGGGCAAGCTAAAGAGTATTTTGGCGTTTCCGACAATCAGACCTGTGGTGGTTATGGAGAAATCATCGTCAATTCCGGTGAAACAGTCATGGATATCATGCGTAAGTTTGCTGTAGCACATGGCTATGCATCTGAAGTTCCCGAGGGCTGCACTTATATGGCAACTCTGAATGGTATTGGTGAGTTTGACTTTGGTCAGTATTCCGGTTGGATGTACACTGATGGTCCCTCTTGGACCAGCGACGGTAAGGCAGACTATACCAAGTGGAATACTCCCGCTGTGGGCGGTGCCAGTTACACTCTGAGCGCAGGCGATACCATCTGCTGGTTCATCTGCTGCAACTATATGCATCATCCTTGGGGTTGATGTAAAGCCAAACATAGAAAGTGAATCACAAGGAGGGCGGAGCTTTCCGCTCCGCCCTCCTCGGATTCAAGACTGGAGAAGTGCTTATGAACAGATTGAAGCGCATAGCGGCTTGGGGCTTATTGATTGTACTATGTTTCAGTATATTCCCTTGCAAAGTGGCATATGCAGCAGACAATGGCTTTACAATTGAAGACAATAGTGGAAATACCTACTCTGCCGTAGCGACCGATCTCGTTAATTCGGTGGATTATACAGATACAAATACTAAGATCTATTGTGTATGGGTCCCAGATTCTGTAACATCCCTCACTGTAAAATCAAGAAAATATACAAATGCGACTTGCCATTGCGACAATAATAAAATCACCTGTGAGAGCAACAACGGAGAGCTGACGGCAACGGTTTTAACAGAAACTGAGCATGATTCGTGGTGCCTTAAGGAGTCATTGGAATCTGGGGATGTAGCTGGTGCGGAAAGCTATATTGACTGGAACTCTGCAACTTCGCTCTTTACGGTGCATCTCATGACAGGTGAAGACCTCGACAATCTGGGTGAGAATGTTATGATTTTTGTCCAGGTCGGTGGTACAAAGCCTGGACGCGATGTTACGGCTCCTGAACTTGTCTCGATTCCTAACAGTACAGAACGTACAAGTGATACTACAGCCACTATCAAGTTTACCTCTAACGAGGCCGGAAAGTATTTCTATTCTCTTTCCTCGGCAGATGACGTGGACACAGATTCAGCCGGTATAGCAATGTTTAATGGGGAGAATACACTAAATATTACCGGCTTGACTGCCGGTGATGCAACCGTTTATATTAAGGCAAAGGATGTTCTTGGGAATGTTACTGAATCCGCCTTGGAAATTGCAATTCCTGCGTATATCCTCACTTATGATATTCATTTGATGTTCCTGACTTACCCTTTATACAATAAAGGATACCGCATTGTTAGTGCGACAGCGGATGGGCAGCCACTGAAGTCAAATAACGCAATTCCTGATCCTACATATAAGGGGGCACAAGAAGGGCAAACGATTAAAGTTACCCTTTATATTCCGGAGGCAGATAAAGAACTAAATACGGTGTCTCTCATAACAGATGACAAAAATAGCACGCCAGTTGATGTAACGGTTAATAGTACGGAAAGTAGCTTTACCTTTATCATGCCGGCAGTCAATGTACGCACAGCGATTCAAAACAGTTTTACCCTCAAAGAATCTTCAACTGTGCGGTATAACCTGAAAGCGAATGTTTCGCTGTTATATAGCGACCTTGCAGACATAGAATCCAACCGCCAAGGTACAGTAACTTTCACTGATGATGCCGGAGTAACGCTTATGCAGGCTCGCCCAGGACAGAAAGTAACTGTGACTGCCGAGCCGATGGCGTATAAGGCGGGCGATATGTTCAAGCGGGAATTCGTATGTTGGAAAAATACAGAAGGCATTTCTGTCGATGAAGAGAACTCCCTGAAGTCATCTTTTTCCTTTACTATGCCAGAGAATGATGTTTACTTGTTTGCCGAGTTCAAAAATATCGGTACAGAAATCACTTGGGGCACAAATCTTGCTGGTGTGACGAGCATTAACTTGTCAGGAATTGACAGTTCAAGGAGTCCTTTTGTTTTTGCTGACGGCACAGAATTAGATGCTGTTCCCCTCGGAACCGACTGGATCTACCAATATGAATTCATCGGTTGGACTGTTACTAGAGATGGAGTTGCGCTGTCAGGCGACGATCTTGACACATCACAATTAGTAAGCACCGATAAGCCAAAAGGCTCCTTTGGATATGCAACATATGCGTCCTTTAAAGCCAGCGGTGATAAAATGACCGTTACGGCCAACTTCCGTGAACGCAATTTCGGCAGCGTAGCTGCTGATGTCAATGATGACGCCATGGGCAGTGCCACAGTTGCTGTTGGGGGCGGCGAAGCAGGTCGCGTCCAGCCTGTTGTTTACGAAGGTCAGACCGTCACCCTGACCGCCACCCCCGGCGAACGCTATATGCTGAAAGGCTGGGAGGTCAAGGATGCCGATAAGAACGATGTGACATACACCGTTGCGGAGGATGTTGCCAATGTTGCCACCTTCATCATGCCTGATACCGGCAAGGACATTACCGCCAAGGCGATTTTCGAGGTCGATCCCAACAATGCCAGCACCGCCCGCGTGCTGGAAGATGTGGAGCTGGCCATCCCCAGCGCCACGGTCGAAAACACGGGCCCCAGCTACACCATCACGGTCCCGGCCAATACCGACGCGGACACGCTGGCCGCGGCAGTGCTGAAGTTTACCGTTTCCAAGTACGCGGATGTTGTCACCGCTGACGGTAGTGTCTGGCCGGAAGATGGCAAGGCTTGCGGTATGACGCTGGATACGCCGGTCACCTTCACCGTCCGCTCTGAGAAGTGCCGCATTGGGAAGGATGATACCGCCAAGGCAGACTACACCGTGACCATCACCAAGGCAAAGAGCAGTGAGAAGGACATCACCGCCGTCAAGCTGTTGAACGCCGATAAGTCCGTGATCGCCGAGGGCAAGCTCAGCGGCACCACATGGACCATTACGCTGCCCTCTGACACGGATAAGGCGCTGATCAACAAGATCGGCTCTGCGACGGATGTTTACATGCAGGTGCTTCACACCGGTGTATCCGTCAAGCAGGAGGAAGGCTGGAACGATGCGGATGGCGCACCCTATTGGAATAGCGGTGACGCGATGTGCGGCATCAGTGTCAATACCAGCAAGACGTTCACGGTGACCGCCGAGGATAGCTCCGCCAAGACCTACACGGTGGCGATCAAGTACACCGCCCCCAACGCTCCCACACTGTCCAACGGCTCCGCCACCCGCACCAGCAAGACCGGTGCAACGGTGAAATTCACCACCAATGAGGCGGGCACCTACTACTACAAGGTAGTGACCCACGGCGCGGCGGCTCCCACGGCGGATGAGATCATGAAGTCCACCACCCATGGTACAGCCAACGCAGGCGAGACGACCATCACCCTCAGCAATCTGACCGAGGACGCCCGTGACATCTACATCGTTGTTGTGGGTGCAGCCGGAGGGGAGAGCACTGCCCTGAAGGTGGAGATTCCCGCCTATGGCAGCGGCAGCGAAACGCCGGATACCGGTAAGTTTACCATCACTATTAACGCACCCAAGGACGGCACCATTACCACCAACCGCACCAAGGCGGATAAGGGCGATGAGATCATCGTCACTGTGAAGCCTGACAGCGGCTATCAGATGGTGGAGGGTTCCCTGACCTATTCGCTGGCGGTGGCAGGTGGTGAAACGGTCAAGATCACAGGCAACCGCTTTACCATGCCTGCAGGCAATGTGACCATCACCTGCAAGTGGGAGACGGCCACCACGACGGCCAAGGGCATCACCAGCTTCTCCATCAACGGTGTGGCCGGTGCAGTGAACAACACCACCAATACCATTACCATCACCATGCCCCGCGGCACAGATGTGACGAAGCTGACCCCGGTTATCGCCACAAACGGCGTCAAGTCCCTGACACCTGGCAGCGGCGAGACGGTGAACTTCACCAATGCCGTGACCTACACCGCCGCCATGGAGGATGGCAGCAGCAAGACCTATACTGTCACGGTCTACGTGGACAAGGGGACGCTGGCCGATCAGTTCTGGGATAAGCTGACTGATTTCGCCACCCAAGTTCCGTGGTGGCAGTATGCCGAAAAACAGCAGAGCACCAGCAAGTACCCCAAGTATTGGTAAGTAGTTTTCTCTACGCAAGGGAGGCTGCCGGCAACGCCGGCAGCCTCCTTCTTATTTTCCATCCTTCGCTGCTACGAACCAGCGGCCTTTTTCAAACCAGAGATAACTCTCCCTGCCCCGTATGCGGCAGGTATATCTCTCTCCCACGCCGCCTACACTTTGGCAGGCTGCGCGGCGCACGTCCAGTATCTTGTCGATATGATATCTGCGCATTTCGTCAAACTCGATCTCGATAGGACGCATCTTCCCGTTGGCGTCAAAATGCACCGTCACCGGCACATACTTCTTTTCAAGTTCCATGGATATTCCCCCTATCCTGCGAAGTAGCCTATCGGATGCACGGTATGGTCATCCTTGGGATTGATGCAGCCCAATGCCGGGTCAGACATGGTGATGGCGCGGCGCACACTCATATAGCCATATCGCTGCCGCAGCCTGTCCATGGTCACATCGATTTGTTCCCACGCGCTCCGACGCCTATCGTTATCAAAAAGCGAAGTTTGTATACCAATAGTCGCATCTACCAGTTCGGCGCCGCGCACACCAATGCTGCGTACCGGCAGCGTCCACGGATAGCTGCGACGGAACAGGTCGAACGCCACTTCTGCGATCTCCGCACTGGAGCAGGTGGGAACTGCCAGTTTCTTTTGCCGGCAGTACCAATGCAGCTCCGTATCCCGGACAGTAACTTCGACCACCGTACACTTTGATGCCAGCTCCCGCATTCTGCAGGCGACGCTTTCCGCCAACAGATACAGCATGAGACGCACATCATCGTCGCTCACCAGATCGCGCGGCGTGGTGGCGCTGTTGCCTACCGATTTTATGGCACGGATATGATCACTGCGCTGCACAGGCGACACATCAAGCCCGTTGGCGAAAGTGTGCAGCACCAGCCCCATTTTCCCCAGCTTGTATTCCAAAAGCTTCGGCGACGCCTCGGCAAGCTGCCCGATGGTATAAATCCCAACACCGCGCAGCTTGCGCTCTGTGGCAGGACCAACATAGAGCAGATCGGCTGCTGACAGCGGATAGACAATTTCTTTATAGTTATCCCGCTCGATACGGGTGATGGCGTCCGGCTTTTTATAGTCACTACCCAGCTTCGACGTGATCTTATTGTCGGAAACGCCGATGCTGGCGGTGATCCCCAACTCAAACTTGATCCGCTCGCTGATCTCTTCAGCAATACTCACGGCCGAACCGAACAGACCGACGCTGCCGGTCACATCCAACCAGCTTTCATCAAGGCCAAACGGTTCGATTTGGTCGGTGTATTTCTCGTAAATCTCGCGAGCCATCTTACTGAATCGGATATACTCCCTCATATCGGCAGGCAGCACCACCAGATCGGGGCAAAGCTGCTTCGCCTGCCAGATGGCCATGCCGGTTTTGACGCCACGTGGCTTTGCTACATAGTTGGCAGTAAGGACGATTCCGTGACGGGCTTCTGGATCACCGCAGACTGCCACCGGCTTTTGACGCAGTTCAGGGCGCCGCTGACATTCCACAGATGCATAAAATGCGTTCATGTCTACGTGTAGAATATTCCGTCCCATCTATCCGTCCTCCTCCCAGTTTTCTTAACCACCATAATAGAACATAAGTTCTATATACGCAAGAGGTAAATACTGTCGGCACAGCTCATGACTGTCATTTTGACGACACAAAATATAGGAGGCATGTCTGTACAGTTCTTACAGCGGTTGTGTGGTGATGGACATGTACTCAGAGATAATGTCAGGTCTGCAAGGAAAAATTCTATGCTTTATACAAAAGCCTTACCCCAAAACGGCACCGTTTAAAAATCTTCAATTCTTATCAAAATGCGGAGAACCTATCGGAGATTCCGGCTCCCGCGTTGTACCCGGCACGATTCTATGAGAGAAACGCCTCGCATCTGCGGCAGTCATTATCCGGAAGCAACGATGCCCTTTGACGCGCTTTTTAGTTGCAGAAACAACAAAAAGCGGTCAGAAATTGTGCAAAAAAACATTGCCTGTCACCAGAAACTTTGGTACTATGAAAATGAAAAAGTGTCGATTGTTGGTACGTGTCCCGCCGAGAGGAGATATCCTATGAACGTGACCGTTGCGGATTGCCTGAGACTTCCCACACTGCGTGAAGCGCAGCTAGTCGCCGGTGCAAAAGGGTTGGATCGTGCGGTGTCCTCCGTCAGTGTGCTGGAGTGGCCGGAGACAAATCTATTATCTGACGAGTTAATTGTCGGAAACGAACTGGTTATATCTGCTCTCGTGACCATTAAAGATGATGTTGCCCGACAGTGCTGTGTATTGCGGCATTTGCGAAGCATGGGCGCGGCAGGACTTGTTCTGTTTTACGTTGGGGTCTTTATTCCTCAGATCGACGATGCACTGATTGCCGTTGCGGATGAGATCAACCTCCCGCTGATTGCCATGCCCTTTGGCCGCATGGACTTCCGATACTCGGATATGATCACGGATATAGTCGAGTATATCCACAAGCGGCGAATGCAGGGCAATTATTATACCGCCGAGGTGATGAACAGCATTGCGCTTTTGGAGCCACAGCAGCGGAACATCAACACCGCCTTGCGCCTGCTGTCCGACCGTATGCGCTGTACTTTGCTGCTGACGGATCGGTATCTGGAACGAAGGGGCGCGGCGGCATGGCCGGTTTCCAACCAATGGGACTACCCGGCGCTTTTGCAGATGCTGCAAAAGCGGAAGACTCTATCAAAGGGACAGCAGACAATGGAATTGGAAGGCCACAGTTTCAAACTGTGGGATATACCCGTTCCGTCAAAGACCCATCGAGGGATGCACCTGCTGGCGCTGGACGAGTTTGACCAAATGGATCCTGAAAGGCTACAGCAAGCAGTAGATGTTGTTGCGTTATTCTTGAACATCTGGGACAAAGGCACTTATTATGACGGTACAGATGCGCTGGTAGAAGCGGTCCTGACAGACGATCCCGCCAAAATGCGTAGACTCGCACAGCAAATGGGCATTTCCATAAGTGCCGTTAACACCATGTGGGTTTTGCAGCTTTCGGATCTGAGAACAGGGCAGGAGCTGACCGCCAGCCAAAAGCTGGACGTTGTCCTGAAGCTGAAGGTGTACCTGCAGGAGCACCATAAGATCGTCATCGTTGATAGCTACGGCACCTATATTGTCGCCTTGACCGACGGGATGCTGCTTGAGGAAAATACGCGGGAGATGGGTGAGGATTTTGTCTCCCTGCTTGAAAAAGAGGGATATGCTGCACGCGGCTGTGTCTTTGACGATCTTGAGAACACATCGCAGGCCCGCGATGCATATAATCGGATGATACGCTGCTTTGCAGAGCTCTGCGCTGTGTATCCGCGGCGCAAGATCTATTCAGACAGTGATGTGCGCTATGTGCAATCATGTATCGACTCCGTGAAGCAGGGGGAAGATGCGGTAGCAGACTGTCTGCTGCCCATCAGGAAGCTGAAGGATACTGCGGACGGTGATATCCTGATTGAGACGCTATGCACTTATCTTCTTGATGCGGAATCCAACACGCAGAGCACAGGCACCTTGCTATATCTTCATAAAAATACCGTGCATTACCGACTCAATAAGATCCGGAGCGTTTTGAAATGTGATCTGGTACAGATGCCCGCAACGCTGGCGGTATATAAAGCTGCGGTGGTCTACCGTATTCTGAAAGGGATTTAGGAGATACTTACAACTTAACAAAGCAAGATGCACAAAGAGGGGCTGCCAAAACAGTCCCTCTTTGTTTCTGCGACCAATGAAACGATGAAATCCTTAGTTGGCTATCCGATGACCTATACACCGAGACTCTGTATACTTTTAAGCAGAGATGGCGGGAACGCCACAAAAATTAAGAATATGGAGGAACTCGAAATGTCTACTGTTTTGTCACGTCAGGATATTATCAACATCATCTATGGTGCCACCGTCCTGGGTGCCGGCGGTGGTGGTTCTGCCAGCTCCGGTTTGGAGATGCTGGAGAACTACATCAAGAAACATGGTGATCCGAAGCTCCGCATGATCTCCACTGGTGAGATGAATGTCAACGCCTATGCCGCTGTGACCGCAGGCATGGGTTCTCCCGTTGCACTGAAGGACATTGACTTTACGCCCTACGCCGTCAACGCCTACAACGCTCTGGTGGATATGGCTGCGACCATGGGTCGCACCCTGAGCTATACGATTCCCGTTGAGATCGGCGGCTTCAACACCTTCGTTCCCATGCTGATCGCCATGATGAACGATATCCCCGTCATTGATGCAGACGGTGCTGCCCGCGCTGTTCCCGCTCTGGACACGCTGCTGCTGCACGTCAATGGTCTGGATACCTCTCCTTTGGCTATGGCCGACCACAAGAACAACCGCCTGACCATTGAGCTGGCCGATCCCCGCGATGCACACGAGGCCGAGGTCATCGGCAGAAACATCTGCGTGGCCTTCGATATGATGGCCGGTCTGTCTGGCTGGATGGTCAATCAGGCGCAGATCGAGGCCGCTATCGGCAATGGCACCATTACCCGTGCCAAGACCGTCGGCGAAGTGATGGCCACGTATAAGACCGAGAACACCACCGAGAATTTCTATGCGTATCTCGCCAAGCATTCCAGCCTGAAGTGCCAGGCCGTTTGCCGCGGTAAGATCACCAAGGTGGAAACGAAAACGGCCGGCGGCTTCGATTATGGCACCGCCACTGTCGCGGGTGAGGACGGCTCCACCTATATGGTTCTGTTCCAGAACGAGAACTTGGTCATCTACAAGGATGGCATCGTGGTCATGACCGCCCCCGACATCATCTCCTTCTACGAGATCAATGCTGGTATGCCTCTGACCAATGCTGATACCAAGGAGGGTCAGTATGTGGACATCGGTATTATCGAGGTGGATGAACGCTGGTGGAAGAACGGCGAGGCCGCCATCAACGATGTGTGGGCTCCCTACTTCAAGAACGTGGAGTACACCGGCAGAATCGTTCGTTATCCCGCCAAGTAAGCGCATTCCTGCAGAACCCGACAACAGCGAGCTTCCTTACATCGACGAAAAGCCGGGGACGGGGCACAGTTCCCGTTCCCGGCTTTCTGTCTAAATGAGAGCATTCCCCGTCCCTACATTTTAGAGAGAGGAGAATAACAACATGGAAGAAAACAAGACCAATGTAACGGAAACCAAGCAAGAGGATAAGGGCTTATCCCAGATCCAACCCAACGAAAAACGCTCATGGTGGAGTATCGCCTTTATCTGGGTAGGCACCATGATCTGCATCCCCATGCTGATGGTGGGCGGCATCTTCGGCAGCGTGCTGACGATGAGCTCCATCTTTTGGGCCACCCTCATCGGGTTTGCCATCTGCTGCACCATGATGATCCTGGGCGGCATTGTCGGCTCTGACACCGGTCTGAACGCCACCATGTGTTCCACCAGAGCCTTCGGTATGACAGGCGCCAACTTCACAATGGCGCTGGTTATCTTTATCTGTGAGGCAGGTTGGTTCGCCGTGCAGACCGCCACCTGCGCCGTGGCCTTCAACACGCTGATGCTGCATCTGGGCGTGGAGTTCCCCTTCTGGCTGAGCTGCGTCGTTTGGGGTGTCGTCATGTTCATCACCGCCGTTTACGGCGTGAAGTGGATGGCGGTTCTGAATTATATCGCCGTTCCGCTGCTGGTGCTGCTGTGCGCCTATGGCGGCATCCATTCCATCAACACCGCCGGTTGGGGCAACATCGCCTCTGCCGTTTCGGAGAACCTGATGCCCCTGCCCGCCGCGATCTCCACCGTTATCGGCCTGTTCGCGCTGGGCGCTACCTGTAACTCTGACTATACCCGCTACTGCAAGACCCGCGGTGACGTGGTGAAGGCTACCCTGATCGGCGTTATGCCTGCGGCTCTGCTGATGATCCTGGTGGGTGCCATCATGTCCATCGGCACCGGCAACTACGACGTGGCCGCCATGTTCGCAGGTCTAGGGCTGCCTATCGTTGCCATGCTGGTGCTGATCCTCGCCACATGGACGACCAACACCGGCAACGCCTATATGTCCGGTTTGGCCGCCTGCAAGATGTTCTCCATCAAGGACAGCAAGCGTCCTCTGGTCACCATGATCTGCGGCGTACTGGGCGTCATTCTGGCGATTGCCGGTCTGGCGGATTTCCTGAACACCTATATCAGCATTCTGGGCGCGGTGGTGCCTCCCATCATGGGCGTCGTTATCTGCGACTACTGGGTCATCTGCAAGGCCAAAAAGGAGAACTGGTCTCCCGTGCGCGGTATCAACTGGATCGGCATCATCGCGTGGGTCATCGGCGGCGGCTTCGCGCTGCTGGAGACGCTGGGCGTGGTGACAGTGTTCTCCTCCGCACTGGACGGTGTGATCATCGCCTTTGCAGCCTATTGGATCCTCTATTCCCTGCTGAAGAATACCAAGCTGGCCGGCTCCGGCGATATGACTATCGAAGAAGCCTGCTCCGTCGCACAGTAAGGAGTGTTTGCTATGAGTAAAGACAAAGCGTTAGACATTGTATTGTCCGAGTTTCTGGAGCTGGCAAAGGTGCCCCGCCCCTCCCATCACGAGGAGCGCGTCAGCGAGTACCTGTTCCAGTGGGCCAAGCGCCATGGTCTGGCCGTGGAAAAGGACAACATGAATGAGATCATCATTGACAAGCCCGCATCCCCCGGCTGTGAAAATGTACCTCGTGTGATCTTCCAGGCACACATGGATATGGTGTGTGTTTGCGAAGAGGGTGTCACCTACGATCCCATGAACGACCCTATCAAGGTCATCAACGATGGTGTGACTCTGACCGCAGATGGCACCAGTCTGGGCGCCGACGACGGTATCGGCGTGGCGATGTGCCTGTACCTGCTGCAGGACGACACCCTGCGTCACGGCCCCATCCGCGCCATCTTCACCACCAACGAGGAAGACGGCATGGACTCCATCGCCATTGACCCCAAGTATCTTGACGGCGACTATCTGGTCAATCTGGACTGGGAAACGCTGGGCTCTCTGTGTAACTCCTGCGCTGGCGGTGACTTCTTCAACTACAGCCACAAGGCCGAGTGGGAGAAGCCTATTGTGGGTTGCAAGACGTTGACCATTTCCTTCAGCGGCTTGCTGGGCGGCCACTCTGGCGTGGGGATCAACAAGGGCCACGCCAATGCGCTGGTCAGCATCGCTACGCTGCTGGCAATGCTGCGGCAGGGCGGCGTCAGCTATCGTGTGGCCTCCTTCAGCGGTGGTCAGGCGAAGAACGCCATCCCCGCGTTTGGCACCGCCACGGTCGTTCTTTCCGCCGCCGAGGAAGATCGGGCCAAGGCTATCATTGAAACCTTCCGCGGAGAGTTTGCGGAGGCTTTCGGCAACATCGAGCCGGATATGGTATTCACCACCGCCTTTGGTGACACCGCGCCTGACCGCGTACTGACCGGAGAGATCGGCTACGGTATGGTGGGACTGATGACCACCGTCCCCAATAACGTCCACACCATGAGCCCGTTTATCGACGGGCTGGTGGAGAGCTCCGCCAACCTGGGTGTTGTGTCCGTTGACGATGATATGGTGCGCTTCACAGTGTTTGCCCGCAGCAGTGTTGCCTATCATGCTACTCAGATCGGTGTGATCTGCGGCGCGCTGGCTAACAGTTTCGGGTTTACCTTCGACAGCGAAGGCCATGTCCCTGGGTGGGCGGTCAATCCCAACAGCAAGCTGACCCATATCGCTTGTGATGCCTACAAGCACCTGACCGGCACGGATATGATCGTGGAGCCGGTGCACGCCGGTGTGGAGTGCGGTGCTTTCGCGGAGAAGAACCCTCATCTGGATATGATCTCCATTGGGCCGACGCTGGTGGATGTGCATACGCCCAACGAGGTCTGCAAGATTGAGGACGTCAAGATTACCACCGAGCTGCTGATCGAAATTCTGGAGCGTATCGCCAAATAAAAAGACTTCATCTTACTTCCAATTTAGGCTACTTTCGACCATTGTCTCCTTACAGGTCAGGAGCCGGACTGCGCGTATCACGCAGTCCGGCTCCTGGCAATTTATGTATGCCGAAGTATGCTCCATATGATCACCTGTCGATTTCACGGCTTCTGTATTGCAGCCAATGAGTCCATGAGCGAATGGAAGCCATCTTCTCCCAGCATGGCCGCAGCATCGAACGGGATGCCTTCAGCGGCCGTAATAGCCGGATCACCGCAGGGCATATCCTCGCCCACTGCGGGTACGGGTTCCGGGTGCATATTGGACAGTATCTCACGAACCAGTTGCTCCACTGTTTGCCGGTCTATCCTTGGCGCAGCCGCGGCCTCCGGTGTTTCCGGGCAATTCATATAGTGGGTCACGGCGTTGACCAGGAACTGTGCCTTGCGCCGACCCTGCTCGTTCAAGATCGCGGCTACCTGCTGGTGGCTTGGGTCACCGGCATTGAATTGGACGGTAAATCTGAAGGAATCCTTCTTTTCGCCCATATGGATCACCTACTCGTCTTCGTAGCCGCATACAAGAGACCGTACCCGGCGGCGTTGGCGCCGATCTCCTCCACAAAGATGGCTGTACCGACCTTACCGGACTTTTCGATCTGTTTCCGAAGCAGCAGAGAGCCGCCGCCTACAAAAATAACCTTGCCGGTACGCAGCTCGATCTTCCGCTCCCGCAGAGTACGGAAAAGGTCCGCCACGAAGGACTCCGCGCCGCGCTCTACCAGTGTTTGGATCTCACTGCCGTACTCTGTACTGCAACCTGTGAGAATGGAGTCAATGTCCGTTTCCTCCAGCAGCAGATCATGGTCGGCACGAATCTTGGACAGCAATCGGTTATAGAGTGTAATGACGCCGTTTTCCAGCGAATCGCAGGAAGCCCAGTCTGCTGCGCCATAGCGCAGGGAGAGGTAATCGGCAGTAAAACCGCCTATGTCGATCACAGTGGCCTTTGCGATTGTGCCGAGCTGGAGCTGCTTGAATACTGGGGCCGTGGCTGCCAGCGCCTGCGGGAAGCAGACCGCCTCCGTGATGCAGATGGAGTATTTCCTCCCATTGAATTCAAACCCGATCACACCGCGGTTCAGGAAATACTGGGCAAAGCGTTTATACTGCGTTCCATAATGCGCAGGCGGCAGCCCAACGGCAAGCTGAATGTTCATCAGCCGATCCGGGACATACTGGCCTGCCGCGTTGATCTCGTAAGCGATGGCGAACAACGTCAGGATAAAAAATCGGTCGTCCTCTGTTTTATCCCGGGTATAGGGGATTCGCTGGTCGGAGAGCGTGTAGTATTTTCCCCGATAAAATAGGATGTTGTCACCGAAAGGGGGACGGGTATCGCTCTCTGCCAGTCCGGATGTAAATACCCGACTGGCCGTTTTAATTTGTTTATTTCCGTGGTCTACACAGACTAACATAAGATCAGCTCCTTCTCTTTTGTGCTTATACTGTGTTTATACGACTTTAATACGCAGTGTTACAACAAACAAGAAAGACAGGTGCGGAAAAATCCACACCTGTCTTTTCTAATTCTCGGCAAAAAGGAATAATAATCACTGCAATCGAATGCGAAACGCCTATCTTTCAAACACGGTCTCCCCATTAAATGTCAACCGGCAGATGCATTCAGGCTCGATTGGCTCGTCAAACCGTGTCCAAATCATGCAACTATCGTCGGCTTGGTCGGCGGTGAAGCTCCAATCGCAGGGGATAGGTTTGCCGTCCGCGTCAAATACCCTGAACGCGCCGAGAATGCCGGTGGTAGAGTCCACATAGTCGGCGAAATACACTGCCATGGACAGCTTGGAGCACTCGATCCGCTCCGCCGTCAGTTCCTCCCCGCCATAGGTCAGGGGCACGTTCTCTGCCAGCACCTCGCTCGCAATGGTAACGGGAGTTTCCTCCAGAGTGACCTTCCATTTTCCCGGCAGCACGGTGGTGTATATCTCCTTTCCGCCCCAGTGCAGTTCAAGATAGGGGAGTGTCTCCTTATCAATCAGCACAAATTCCCAGATATAATTCCAGTCGGTGTCCGTTATGCTTGGATCAAGCGTGCCTGGAGTATAGAACATGGCCCTCGACTCCGGATAGATGATGGTATCCGTTCGTGTGTCGACAAAATACCAATTCTCAGGGTACGATATGTTTTGGTTTACCGGCCCCTTCATAACCATCTGCAGGACGCCGTTCTCCCAGCCAGCATTGCAGATGGATAGGCCGCCATAGGGCAGCGGTATATCCGCGTCGCCCGGCTGCCATAGATACTCAAGATGCTGCGGCAATTGACTCTGCGATAGCTTGGGCAGCCTGGCGTTCTCTCCGGCATTTTCTACCATTTTCGCTACATCGAAGTCTATCGTCACATCGTCAAACCACGTTTTCTCCTGCCAGTTGGAGAGGTTTATCACCAGGCCGTTGGCGCTGTCGCCGGGCTGCCAGTCGGCGTATACGACGCCCTCCAGCTCGTTCTCCGCCACGCCGGCCTTCCGCTCCAAAAAGTATGACACGTAAGCGCCCGACATCATCTGACCTGGGAAGTACAGCTCAAAGTCGGCGAATTGCCCCTTCTGATCCAGCACAGCCTCTTCGTTGGCCTTCAGTCCATAGAGAAGATATAGGGTGCGCTCGTCCGAGATCACCTTCTCCACGCTGATCTGCAATTCCTCTGTGGCCGCCGCAGGCTGCTGTTGGGAGATCACCGGTGTCTCGTCCTCGTCGCCGATGACGGTCTGTTCGGGGGAGAAGATGTCGCGCCACGACAGCGGAAGCCGGCTGACGGCAAAGGCCGTCACGGCCAGGCCGAACACCGCCAGCAGCGCCGCGCACGCGGCGGATAGCTTGGGAAGGCGCACGGCCCTCCTCCGCCGCGTCCTCACGTTCTTGAACTCCAGCGCCTCCTCCAAATACACCGCGTCCACGTTTCCGATAGCCGCGGCCAGCGTTTCCAGCTTTCGATCCATTATATGTATACCTCCTTACTCTTCAGGTACTTACGCAGTCTCCCACGTATTCTGCTCAGGCGGACGGATGCGTTGCTCTCGCTGATGCCAAAGCCGTCCGCGATCTCGGTTATCGTTTCCGCGAACCAGTAGCGCTTGACGAACATGACCCGATCATCCCGGCTCAGCTCGGCGAGGAATGCATTGATCTGCGCGGACAGCTCGCCCGCGGAAAGCTGTTCGTCCAGGGGACTGCCGGGGATGCAGTCCTCCAGCTCGGACAGCGAGACCTCAAACCGGCTGCCCCGCTTCAGTGCGGAATTGGCGCGAAGCCGTTTCAGCGCACAGTTGCGGGCGATGCGGCAGATATAGGCTCGCAGCGGATCGGGGGTCTGCGGCGGAATGCTGTTCCACGCGCCGAGCCATGCGTCATTCACGCATTCCTCCGCGTCCTGCCGGTCGTTCAGAATGCCGTCGGCAATTTGGAAGCACAGCGCCCCGTACTTCTGCGACAGTGCGCTGATGGCCCCCTCCGAGCGCTCAAAAAGCAGGCGTATGATCTCCCTGTCCTCCATGCGGCGTTGCCCCTCCTTTCTCTCT